>Ga0181537_10001108_pt1 | contig 25091 bp, 17 predicted proteins | sample PEATcosm2014_Bin_39_FD_119765 | JGI IMG/M metagenome (GOLD analysis project Ga0181537, IMG submission 119765) | Peatland microbial communities from MTU Mesocosm Facility, Houghton, MI, USA - PEATcosm2014_Bin23_10_metaG | ecosystem: Environmental > Terrestrial > Soil > Wetlands > Peat | place...
GGCGAAGTGTCGATCGGGGTGAGCAACGGCTCGATTGTGATCAGCGCGCCGCCCAGCTCGGTGGGTGTGAGCAACATTGGCAACACCTCCGGCAACACCGGCACGTACAGCGGGCAGGTGGTGCTCTCGGGCGGCAACAACATAACCCTCGGCGTGAGCACGGCCGCCGGTGGTGCGCAGACGATCCAGATCAGCGGCGCTAACGCCGGCGGTGCTCAGACCGGTATCAGCGGGATCGTGGTCAGCAACACGACCTACACGTCGGGCACCGTTACCTTTCAGAACGCAAATGGAATCAGCTTCGGCAGCTCGGGCGCGAACGGCATCTCAGCTAGCCTTCAAGCCGACTGGCTACTTCAGGCTTTTAATACCAGCGCCACTGTGGGAATCCTCCCCGGCACTAGCAGCAAAGTTTATTTGTCCAATTCGAACAATGTTAGCTTCGGGCTTACTATCACCAATGTGTCAAACATCATCGCGACCGCCAGCTATGCGCTGAACGTCTCTGATGGCGGTGTCAATAGCAATGCGTTGAGCGGACTTACCTTCGCTAATAGCAACGGTGTTTCCTTCGGGCTAAGCACCGGCGCTGGCGTTGGGACGATAACGGCCTCGGTTGCAGGTGGGGGCGGAGGCCAAACTACGGGCGGTCTCTATGCGCTGGGTAACACCACGCAGAACAGCTCAACGACACTCGCTCTGTCGGCCTATAGTTTGAACGGACTCGGGGCGATGACGGTCGGTTTTAGCAATGGATCTGTACAGCTGTCCGCGCCGGCCACGTCCTCGCTACAAGGCACTAACGGCGTATCTATATCCGTAAATGGATCTACGATTAGTGTCGGGCTGTCTGTATCTGCCGCTTCGCTTTACATGCCTGTATTCGGGACAGCCGGAGCCATCGCGTCTAACTGGCAGAACTCTTTGTTTGTATGCCCAATGATTCAGCTGCCTCACAGCTTGAGCGTGTCTCGATTTAACTTCCTGCAGAATATCGTCGAAGCCGGAGCGATTACAGCATCGTCGGGCTCCCAAGCCTGGACTTATCAAGTAGGCATCTATACTTGTACGGGCTCTACACTCTCTCGCCTTTCGAGTGCATCTCAGAGTTACTCTGTGTCTGATTCGACGAATACCGCCAATGCAAGCCTGGTCACTGGCGCTCGACTTTTCTCTGTTCCCTTGAATTTTACAAACGGCACTGGCGGGGATTACTGGCTGGCGGTTGTATATTCTTCGGGCAACACTGGTGCATCGAGCAGTTTGATCAGCGGACGCCCGGCGCTATACGAAGCCATTGCAGCTGTCAATAATGCTTTTGTGGCGTACGTTGGATCCGCTCCAAACGCCTCAGTCCAATATGTACCCGGCCTGGGTTTGTACTCTGCGACTACAGGCGGATTGCCGAGTTCGATTCCTTTTTCGGCGATCGTACAGAGCGGCACTGGACCTTACGCGCCAATGTTCACAGCAATCAACTACACGGCCTAGCTCATGCTTCTGCGCGCGACCGATCAAGAGATCTTGAAGTACCGCACAGGCCGCGTGGCCCGCGAATCCCGCCCGCTGCCTCGTCGGTGGCAGCATCGTCGTCGCCGAATTTCGCGTATTACTGGCGCTGGGATTTATACCTTCGGCGGTAAGGTTGCGATGATGGGAGGAGGCGCTGTTGTTGCTCCGTCGGGGGCGCAGGGTCTATTCAATTATCTTCAGAATCTAAGCTACTCATCGCCGCCGTATTTTTTGATTGGGCAAGACACCGACTGCTATACCAGCGGCGCAACGGTACCGTGGAACTCGTTTAGCTCCGGTAGTACCAGCGCTGCAAACGCACAGGTCACAGGCACCGGCGGCGCGACGTACGTACCCGCGATCATGAGCTGCTATGTGCAGGGTCCCGCCAATGGGGGCGCTGGCACACAGGCAAGTGTGACCTCGGGATCGACGAAGCTCGTGGTCGAGCTAGTCAACTCGTGGGGTGCCGCAGGCGGCATACCCGAAGTCCACTGCTTCCTAAACAATCCTTCTGGTGCAAACCCGCTTGATACGAGCGGGCTGGATGGGGGACAGGATCTATCAGCCAATGCATTTGCGAGCGGCAATAATTGCCTGACGAACGGCACCACGGCCAACACGAACCTCAACAACAATCTGAACAACATCTGCGCGCTGCTGACGCAGTTCAACTATCAGTGCATCTTTCGCCCGATCCATGAATCGAACGGGAACTGGTACTGGTGGAGCTGGGGCTCCACCGGAGGTATTGGATCCGGCGGCGCAGGGGCCACTGCGGCGAATTATGTTGCCCTCTATCAGTACATCTACAACTACATCACTTTCACGAAGGGCATCACGAATCTCGTCTGGGCCTATAACCTGAACGACCAGTATGGCGGCCCGTCCGAAGGCGTGAATTATTTGGCGGGGTTCCCCGGGACCAGCTACTGCCAGCTCGCAACGATCGATACTTACAACGACACGCCCGGCACCACTGGCGCGAACTCCACTGGGGCATATACCGCTTACATTGCCGGCGGTGCCGCTACCGTGGGTATGCCTATTGGGATCTGCGAACTAGGAAACGGTAGCGCAACTGACGGTTCCGATGGCACCCCGTATCAGAATCTGCTTGCGGATATTAAATCGCATATGCCATTGTGCTGCTTTGCTCGAATTTCCTGCCAGACTTGGGCGATTGCGCTTAACGGCGCGTCGAATATCACGGCCCTGATGACGGATTCCGCCGTAATCAACCGCCCCGCGCTGCCGCCACTCCTATGAGCTACGTACTTAATTCAAATTCGCAGACCGCCGCGGCTACGAGCATCAGTGTTACTTACACGGTACCCGCGGGCGGCCGGTGGCTTGATGTTGTTGTGACCACGGGCGGGAACTACACTGCGATTACCGGGGTCACAGATGGCACGAACACTTTCGTTCTCGATACCGCCGCGTACGATGCGACAGATGGGCAGTCGCTCTCTCGGTGGAAAAGCCCCAGTCTTATACCCGCCGGCTCGTATACTCTGACCGCGAGCTTCGCCAGCATCCCCTATATCGGCATCGCTGTTGCAGCTGTTCCAAATTCGACGGGCCAGATCGCATCTCTTTCTGGAAATTACCAGGCAGCCCCGGGCACGGGTACGGGCGGCGTAACGACAGGATCGAGCGGCACCCTGAGTAGCGCCCCCGCCCTGCTGCTCTCGTGGGTCCTTGGTCCATCGGGCACGATCAGCCTGACATCTGCCGGCGGCTCGACGGTGGACTCCGGCGGTTCGATGTGGACCAACATCAAAGCGAACTTCCTGCAGCTCGAGACACAGGTGCTGAACGCCACTACTTCAGTGGCTGGCACATGGACATCAGCAAACGGCAACCCCACTATTTCGGTGGGCGGTGTTTGGCAACAGCCGAATAACTCCGCTACGGTTGCGTGGCTAACGTAGATACATCATACTCCCGTTATGAGTCTACTAATCCAGGACATGGGCGGCATACACAATGCCAACGTAGCCGGGGCTCGAGCGCGGTTGATGCGCGGGGGATCCTGGAAGAAGCAACGAATCATTGTGGTGATCCCCGCCGCGGACACGATCCCAGCCAAGGTCGCGCTGTCGCATTGGAACCTGGCGTTCCCGCCGAACAACGGCGTGGTGCGTATTCTGGCACAGGGTATGGAGGTGGGTGACGCCTACTCTCAAGCTGTTAACAACATCCTCCAGACGCCCGATCTATGCGATTGGGAATACATGCTGACCATCGAGCACGATAACTGCCCGCCAGCTGACGGTGTCATTAAGCTCGTGGAGGATATGGAGCAGCATCCCGAGTTGGACTGCATCGGCGGTCTGTACTACACCAAAGGCTATGGCGGCGTCCCCCAGATCTGGGGTGATCCGCGCGAGCCCACGAATTTCCGCCCCCAGCTGCCGGACCCGAATGGCGGTCTGGTTGAGTGCTGTGGCACCGGCATGGGGTTCAACCTGTGGCGGCTGAAGATGTTCAAGGACGCCAAGCTGCGCCGGCCATGGTTTGTCACCCAGACCAAAAACGGCCTCGCTACGCAGGACCTGTATTTCTGGGGCGACGCCCGCCAGTACGGCCACCGGTGCGCGGTGGATTGCTCGGTCAAAGTGGGGCACTACGATCTTAAGGGCGACTTCGGTCCGCCTGATACTATGTGGTAACGGAGAATTTGATGGCCAAGAAACGCCCCCCGACCCTACCGCCGCCCTCGTTGCCCAGCCCCGGCCAGCCCGCCGCGCGCGTCCAGATCGACCTGGGATGCGGCCCCAACAAGCGTGCCGGCTTCACAGGGGTGGACGTCCGCAGTTTCGATGGCGTGGACGTGGTCGCGGATCTGACCGGCCCATGGCCCTGGGACGCAGACTCTGTGGACGAGGCGCACAGCTCGCACTTCATTGAGCACCTAACTGGTCCGCAGCGAATCCACTTCGTCAACGAGCTGCATCGGGTGCTGAAAGTCGGCGGTATCGCCACGCTGATCGCCCCCCATTGCTTCTCCTCACGGGCTTATGGAGACCTGACTCACCAGTGGCCGCCGGTCAGCGAGTTCTGGGGCTACTACCTGCTGAAAGAATGGCGGGCCGCCAATGCGCCGCACAACGACGAGTACACCTGCGACTTCAATTTCCAGTGTGTGTTCAATCTACACCAGGAAATCATCCCGAGACACCCGGAATATCAGCAACATGCGTCCAAGTTTTTCAAAGAAGCCGCACAGGACATCATCTTTACCCTGACGAAACGCTGATGGTGGTATTATGTTGTAATGACCACGATCAAAATCTCCGACTTTGCCGGGGTGGCCCCCCGGTGGTCTGCGCGACTTCTCCCCAACAACGGGGCTGTCAACGCGGAGAATGCCAAGCTCCTCTCGGGTGAGCTTCGTGGTTTGCATGAGACCCAGCTGCTGCACGACTTCAGTCTGGACGACCCGCCTGCGCCGATAGTCCGTGCTTTCCGCCTCCCTCAAACTGTCGCTGCTCCCATTCCTATCACTGATGCAGATCAGTGGATCGGGTTTGCTGACACTGATGTGGATTTCGTCCGTACTCCCGTCCTGGAAGACTCCTTCGAACGCTATTACTGGACTTCCGACTCCACGAATTATTCGGGCGCACCTCAGTACAATACGCGGGCACGCATCAACGCGGACAGTACATCCTTTGTTCTGGGAATCCCTACCCCAATCAATGCGGTCAGCCTTACTCCTGCAGCCGGCACTACCGTTACGCGATCCTATGTCTATACATTCGTGTCCGCATACGGAGAGGAAGGACCTCCGAGTCCTCCCAGCACTGCCACTGGAACTGAAGGTACGTGGACAGTCAGCGGTTGGGATACTTCCATACCCAATCAGTCGGATTACAATATCACCACACTTCGGATCTATCGAACCGTCGTAGGGACGACTGAGACCGAGTACTACCACGTTGTTGATCTGACCTTCGGCACCAGCACGCCGTACAACGATACCGCGCTGGACCAGACGATCGCGCTGAATTACACGATGCCGTCCCTCACCTGGACGATGCCGCCGGCTACCCTCGAGGGGCTGGTTGCGCACCCAGGCGGATTTCTCGTTGGGTTCGAAGGCCGCGATCTTTGGTTGTCAGAACCTTATCAACCGCACGCGTGGCCGCTGCAGTACGTGCAGACGATGCAGACCGAAATCGTGGGCGTGGCGATCTTCAACAATTGCATCATCGTGATGACGACATCCCACCCGTACATCGGCTCGGGCATGACGCCGCTCACCGTGACCATGCAGAAGCTCGACTCGATCGATCCCTGCGTAAGCCGCCGCTCGATTGCGACCACGCTGAACGGCGTGTACTACGCTTCTCCCCAAGGTATTGTGCTGAACGACAGCACGCAGAGCTACCTCACAACCGAGGAGCTGTTCACTCGCGAGGAATGGCAGGATGATTTTAGTCCCACAACCGTGCTTGCTGCCCCATACGGACTTCAGTACATTGCTTTTGATACATCTGCCTCTGGCTTTATATTTAGCCCCGCCGACCAGCATTCGCCCCTCACAACGCTCGATCGTTTCAGCGGCGTCTCGGCGATACAGATCGATGCATACTCCGGGGATGTATACCTAGTTCAGAACAACCAGGTTCGCCTGTGGGATCCGCCGCCGTCGCTGCCTTACTCCTACACGTGGACCAGCAAAGAGTTCGAGTTGCCCAAGCCGGTGAACTTCGGTGCGTTCCGTCTCAAGTTCGTGGCCAATCCGATCAACATCTCGATTAGTGATCTGACGGACTACACCACGTTCAACGATGGGCGCATCACGAAGCCGCTCAACTGTCTGAACCTAGCGGCGCTCAACAGCGTGGATGTGGAGCCTGTGACCGGCTATACGCAGCCCCAGATCAAGAACCCAATCGGAGGCTCTCCACTGTTTGACATCGCGGCACTAATGTCTCAACCGGTTTCCGTGTTGGTAAATGTGTACGCGCGCGATCTGGATTCCACGTGGAATCTGCAGTATTCCCAAAGCATTTCGGACGAGCGTACTCACCGCCTGCCCGCAGGATTTAAGTCAGATCTCTGGCAAGTAGAGCTGATTGGAAATGCGAACGTCTACTCGTTTGCGATGGCTGAAACCCCCAAAGAACTCGCACAGGTGTAGACATGAATCATCCGATCGTTCACGTATTTACTTGGATCAGCATCGTGGGCACAGCGCTCTCGTTCGTGCAGAGCGTGCTGCCATTCCTGCAAGCCACTGCGTGCGTGATCTCGATCACCGCCGGTATCGTTTCGCTATATCTAGCGAGTAAAAAGAAATGAGACTGTCGCTCAACGGCGCACAGCTGATCCAGCGTTTCGAGGAGTGTCGGCTGGTTGCATACCCTGACTCCAAGGGTGTGCCCACGATCGGCTGGGGCCATACCGCCGGCGTCAAGCTCGGCGATACCTGCACGCAACAGCAGGCCGACCAGTGGTTCTTTCAGGATACGCAGTTCGCTGCCTCCGAGGTGAGCCTGCTGGTGCATGTCCCGCTGACACAAAACCAGTTCGATGCGCTGGTGAGCTTCGTCTACAACATTGGCGATACGCAGTTTTGCGATTCGACACTGTTGCATCTGCTCAACGCGCGGCAGTACCAGGCCGCGGCCGCGGAGTTCCCGAAGTGGGAGTTCTGCAATCGCGTGCCGCTCGCTGGACTCGAGGCCCGTCGCCTCGCCGAGCAGGCCCTGTTCAACGAGGCGTGAGTCATGTTCGACTTCGGAATTTTTTCCACCATCATCCAGTACGCTACTCAGAACCCACAGCTGGCCGCGGGGATCATGGGCGTCATGCTCAGTCTCGCCGCCACCCAGGTACTCAAATACCTCGTGCCCGCCTCGTGGACAGATACTGAGTACAAGTCCACGGTGCGCGTGATCGGCATCGTGTCGGGCTGGTTCTTCGGCTTCGGCGCGTGGAAGCTCCTCGATCCTACTGAGCGCACGATCGGGGACTTCTTCTGGGCCGCCGGGGTCGGGTTTCTGAGCCCAGCGATCTACTCGCTGCTGACCGCGCTGATAGGTATCAAGTGGCCCGCCATCGAGAAGTACGTCAGCGGGAGGCCCGATGGATCCAATCCGTGAATATGCTGCGATAGCCTGCATCCTCGCGGTGCTCGCTTTCGCTGGCTGGGGTTTTCACAAGGTCGAAATGATCGGTGAAAACAAAGTGGTGGCTGCCCAGAAGGCGGCCGATGAGAAAGAAGCAGCCCACGTCGCACAGGTGCAACATGACGCAGACCTCAAATACGCAGCTCTCGAAGCTCGCTTTACTCAGCAGCTTGGCGCTGGCCCTAAGCCTGGCGCTATCCCTGCTCGGCTGTGCTGGGAGTCCAACCTTCCGGCCAATGCCGGGAGCAACGGTACCGGCGCCCAACCCGGAAGCAATGGCCCCGGAGGACCCGGTAGCGGAGTGGCGGGCGATCTTGTGCAAGGCCCGGACATCACCCCAGACACCGAAGCCCTCCTCAACCGACTCGGCGCCAAGCTCAGCTACCTGCAAGGGTACGTAGTGATTTGCCAGAACGCGGGGCTATGCGCCAAATGATGATCGTTGCGCCCAACGCTGGCGAGTGTCCTGGGCGCGCGCTGTTCCGCGCCGCAGGCCGGGAGTTCGACGAGCCGGTCGATTTTCTATGGCGTACGCATGGTGGCAAAGTCGTGGGTGGATGGGCTTATACCGGCAAGACTGCGGACACGGTACAGATGCACATCGCTGGTGAGCGTGGATGGTTATCCACAGAGGCCATCCGAACGGGTTTCGAGTATCCGTTTGACGTTCTTGGTACCAAGGTTATAATCGCAGCGATCCCGGGGGCTGATAACCCGGTTCTGAAGATCGCCGTCGGGCTCGGCTTTACCGTGTTCGGCCGGCTAGAGGAAGTCGACTTGCAACTTCTCAAGATGTCACGAGCAATGTGCCGGTGGATCACGCGTGGGTAGCGCGATCGGCTCCATTGCTGGTGCGATTGCGGGTGGGGGCGGTGGCTCAGCGCCCACGGCAAGTTACGGCACCCAGATCGGCAACGCGAACAACACCTATGCCACAGCCACGAGTGACGCCGCGCAGACGCTGAACACTGCCCAGGCCTATAACACCAACGCACAGAACACCTTGCAGAACGTGGTCGGGCAGCAGACGCCCGAGATGGCCACGGTCAACAACAGCGCCAACCAGAACCTGCAGACCTATGGTTCGACCTTCACGCCGCTTCAACAGCAGCAGGCGCAGATGGCTCAGAACTATACGAGCGCCGCCAACACGCAGCTGCGGGAAGGCCAGGCGGTCGCTGATTCGAATTCGGGCGTGCAAGCATCGCTTGCGAACCAACGCGCCGCGCTCGCGAGCGAAGGCGTCGACCCGGCCTCCATCGGAGGCAGCGCACTCACGCAGCAAGCGGCTGTCATGGGCGGCGCCCAGGCCGCGCAGGCGGGCACGCAGTCCTACCTGAACACTCAGGCACAGGGGCAGAACCTCATCAGCCAGGCGAATCAGCTCGGGCTGCAGGTGGGTTCGCTCGGTACGGGACAGGCCACCGCTGGCTCGAGCATCGGTTCGCAGGCGGTCGCGAACACGAACTCCACAAACTCGTCTGGGATCAGTAACCTGACGGCGGCCAATCAGTATTTGAACACTGGGGTGAACGCCAATCAGTCCTCGGCGAACATCACCAACCAGCAGTTCCAGAACAACCAGACCAGCTACCAGGATCAGCAGCAGCAGGCCGCCAGCACCGGCGCGCTTGTAGGCAACATCGTGGGTGGAGTAGCCAGTGGCTTCCTACAAGACGGAGGCCCTGTCACGGAAAAGGGCGCTCTCCCCAACCCTGTGATACCAGGCACGACTGATCGCAAGATCGTCGCGCTCACGCCCGGCGAGTTCGTGATCCCGCGCGACGTCGCGCAGCACATGGGGCACGACAAGCTGCACAAGCTGATCGACAAGACCCGCGAAGACATCTCCATGCGCCACGGCATCCCGCCGCGGCCGACATCTGCGTTCTCGAGCGTTTGACATGGCCGACAACTCTCCTCCCGGCGGCTCGTACCCACTCCCCACCAACGTGCAGGGTGGCGTGGGTATCCCCATGAACGGCTACCCCGTGCAGTCCGTCGCGCCCGACCAGGGCAGCTCCGGTGGACTCGTGAACAAGGGCGGCCAGATCATCGGCGGTGCGCAGGCAGGGCAGAACAGCGCCAACCAGGCCGCGCAGATGCACCGCTCGGCTGTTGAGTGGCAGCAGGAACAACAGGGCCAGGCAGCGCTGGCCAAGGGAGTGAGGAGTGCCACCACTGATCCCGCTGCGGCCCCGTCGCAGCAACCTGCCATTCCCCCGCCGCCGGGCAGCCACGGCGGTTTCTTCGACTCCATCACCAACTCCCCCGTTGGCCGATCCATCATGGCCGGTGTCCACGCCATCGGGTCCGCCATCAGTGGCCACACGGGCGCCCCCCAAGCGGGCGCCATACCGCCCCCCGGAGCGCAAGGCGCACCCGGATCAGCGCCCGTCGCATCCGCCGGTCCGGGACAACCCCCACAGATCGTTACGGGGCACCAAAAAGGCGGAGTGATCACCGAGCCTGAATTCATGACGCCGCTCCCGACGCAGCCCCAGCCGACCATGGTCGGGATGCAGGGCGGCGGAGTTGTGCCGCACCCGCATGCGGCGCGCTTCCCCGGCGCCTCGCGCAACGAGCGCAACTATGAGACGGTCAATGGCGGCGGCGCGCTCAAGCCCCCGCCCCACACGATGACCGGCGATCAGATGGGCGTGGTTAGCGGCGGTGTCCGTGGTATCCAGGGTTTCGAAGGCGGCGGTGTGATCCCACCCGTTGCCAACGTCCCGCCGATGCAGGGCAGCTCCGGTGGACTAGTCAACGTCGCTGGCCAGATCATCGGCGGCGCGCAGGCTGGGCAGAACAGCGCCAACCAGCAGGAGCAGATGAATCGCGCCACCACGCAGTTCCAGCAGGACCAGCGCGCGCGGGAGGCCTCGGCTGTACCCTTCGCTGACCTGATCAACACGGTCCACAGGGACCTGCACGACAACGCTCTGGATGACACGGGGGTGCCGAACAACACCCGCGGTGTCATGTCCCGCACCGACAATCCCTACGACACGCCGGCGCAGATCGCCGCGGCGAACCAGCTACCGGGAGGCTCCAGTGGCGCAGCTACTCCGCAACCTGCTCCTGCTGCTCCTGCTCCTGCCCCCGCTGGGGCTGGTGCTCCTGGGGCTGGGGCTGTTCCTGCTCAGCCTGCTCCCAGCAGCGGGCCTCCTACTGACCCTGTACAAGCTGCGGCTACTGCCCAGGCCGTAAGCCAGGCAGCGTCGAACAAGGCCGGTCAGCAAGGTATCCCTGAGAACTCGCCCACAGAGAGCGGCAAGCCGCACTCGCTCACGGATGAGTTCTGGCAGAAGTCCGATCGTGACATCGCCGCTGCTGCGGCGGCCGCCGCGCAGGCTGGGCACGACCCCTCGGCTGTGTTCCAGTCGCTCAACGCGACTCGCAATGCGTTCATCCAGGGGCACGTGCTGCGCAATCTCTCGGCCGCCAACGTCGCCATGCTGAACGGCGATCAGAGTGGCGTCGAGAAAGCCCTGCGCAACGCCTACTACTACATTCCTGACGGCAAGGACCTGACCATCCAGAAGCAGGGTGGCCAGCTGGTGTACCAGGATCCGATCAATCCGTTCCTGGACAGCAATGGCAACCCGACCCGCGCGACGACTGGCAAGCCGAATATGGTACCGGTCGATGCCGCGCACATTCAGATGCTCGGCACTGCCATGCTCGATCCGCAGGCGGTGAACGGCCTGATCATGGGCGCCCGCAGCGCCATGGCGCAGCAGCAGCTCGAGGCCTCGCGCGCGCAGGCGGCACTGCAGACGGGCGCTGGTCGTGAGAAGGTTGGCGAAGCGCGGCTTATGGAAGCGCAGACCAACGCGGGGCTGGCACCGTCGAAGCAATACTCCAACATCGCGCGCGGAGATCAGTCCGAGGCACAGGCTGGGTACCTGCGTTCACGCGGTTCCTATTTGAAGCAGGCTATTCCGAAGCTCGATCCGCAGCTGCAGAAGCAGTCCGACGCCGCCGCCGCAGCTGTCGATCAGGCAGTGCATGGACCGAGCGTATCCCTGCCCGCCGATCCCGCCACGGGCACCCCGGCGCGCAATGGCTATGACGCCACGCGCGCTGACCCGCGCTTGAAGGGCGCGGACGAGCAGACGATCAACGGCGTGAAGGCCATCGCGCAGGATCTGTACATCTCGAACGGCGGTACCCTCCCTCCCCAGGCTGCTGCCCAGAAGGCCCTCGAGCTCTACGAGCAGGGCAAGCTGACGCACTCTGAGCCGGGTGGACGGACGAAGGTGCCTGACGTCCAGGTAGACCGCGCTCGCGGCACCATCCACGTGTGGGACCGCAAGAATGCACGCTGGGGCGCCCTGCGCCTCTCGCAGTACGGCGCAGGCCGGCTGGCCGACAACGGCATCAGTGGGGTCACAGACCCCGTGGCTGACAGTATGGCCGCGGGGGGCGGCGAACAGGGTATTCCCACAGGTGACGGGAACGATGCAACCGATGCAGCCGTAATGGCGCCGGACTCGGAAGACTCGAGTACCTCGTAATGGCCGCGGTACCGGTCGCCGACCCGCAGGCCCAGCAGTCGCTCTCTCAGGCGCGCTCAGCGGCGATTGAATCCCTCCATGGCAAGTTGCCAGACCCAGGCCTAGGCGAGCAGCGCAGTGCCCCTACGCCCGCGCCGATGCGCGGTAGCACGATCCCCGAGGCGCCTGTCAACGGCCCGGGGCCTGACACGTTGGAGCCGCAGCCCGGCCAGAACTCCATGGACTTCGCGCCTGGTCCCGACGCCGAGCCGCTGGTAGACCCGAACGCACCACCCCCTGACGCTGAGGCCGTCAAACCGCCCGCCCCGCCGACGGCGATGCAGGGGACTGTCGCCGAACTGAAGGACGCGCTCCCGCGCGGCGTGATCGCCATCGCCCAGATGGCTGAGCATGCGATGACCGATCCGAATTCGGCGCCGATCTTCCGTGGGTCTTCCCCCTACGCCGCTGCAGCGGCGCCGATCGCTGCGTTCCTGCACCCGCAGATCGAGAAGCTCCTCGACACCGCGGCCAAATACTTCACCCCGGATGAAGGCACGACTGGCTGGGGCGCGAAGCTGGTCGGCGATGCTGGTCAGATGTTGCCAGCATTGCTCACAGGACCCGCTGCGATCCCAGTGCTATCTGCTGTCGCTGGCGATCAGGCGATGACCGAGGCCGAGAAGGAAGGCGTCGATGCGCGCACGGCGTCTGCGATCGCGCTCGCCGCGGCGGGCACCAATGCGCTGGGTATGAAGATCCCAATGAAGTCGCCGGTCATGCTCAAGCGTGTGATCACGGGTATTCTGGGCAACGTCGCGATCAGCGCTGGCGCGCAGACGCTGACCAAAGAGATCCTGCAGAACCAGGGCTACCAGGAAGCGGCTGACAAGATCGACCCGCTCGACCCGCACAGCCTGATTGGCTCGGGGATCTTCGGCGCGATTTTCGGCGTGGTGGGTGCGCACGACAAGGCGAAAAGTTTCAAGCCCGGCCCGAACGCTGAGCCAACACCGGATCTGGTTGCCGGTACGGAAGGTGAGGAACCTGCTCCCCCTGCTGACACAGCCGTGCCACAAGAGACCGCCCCCTCTGCGCCTCCTGTGGTGGCGCAGTCTACACCCCCTGTTGTCAAGCCGACAGAGTCGCCAGCTGTCGCAAAGATAAAGGCAAAGGCCAAGGCAAAAGCCGCCGCAGCGAAGCCAGCACCCGCTGAAGCTCCAGCTCCAGCTCCAGCTCCTGCGGCGGCCGATGCCACGACCGAGGGGGCGACAGCTGCGCCTCCCCCTGAAGCGCAACCCGTTGCCGCGCCTGAAGAAACTGCGCCACCTGCAGCTGAGGCCGCGCCACCTTCTCCACAAGCCCCTGCGGAGGAAGCCCCGCCGAAGCCTACAAACCTGCGTACGGTGAAGATCGGCGGCGAGGATGTTCCTGTCCAGGTAGCAGGTCCGGCTGTCGATGGAAAGGTTCCCGTCCGCACGATCGATGAGGACGGGCGCCCGAGCAAAGAGATACGGCAGGTGCCAGAGCACATGCTGAAAGAGCAGGGTTCGGAGGCAGCTGGATCCACGGAGGGATCGAGCGCACCCGCGGAGCCGGCGTCGGCTGCCTCTCAGCCCAAAGAACCTGCTACAGTCGAACCTCCGACACCGCCTGCTGCGGATCGCGCGGCTACTTCATCTTCTAACGAGGGTGTTGGGTCCGCAACGGCGGTGCCGGAGCTCCAGAAAGCTGTCGACCTACTCAAGCAGCAGGAGATCCCGCCCGCCGGCAAGAAGTTTCCTGGCAAGGTCGCCGAGCGCGCCAGCTGGGTAAGCGAGTTCGCGCGCGCCGTGAAAGCCGCGGCCGCTGGTAAGGACGTTCCCGAGGAGATCGCCAACGACGCGACTGCCGCCGCGAAGGCCGCCGAGCGTCTGGACATGAAGACCCCCGAGGCCATGGCGAAGAACCAGGGCATCGGGCATACGCAGCTGAGCATGCACGTCGATCGGCTGCTGCAGGCCGCGCACAATATTTTGCATCCCGACGACGCCACGCTGACGAAGGCCGAGACTACGAAGATCGCGCCGAAGGCAGAGCGCTTGAAGCAGAAAGCGGCTGCGGCCGCTGAGGCAACCGCCCCCGCGCTGGCCAAAGTATCAGCCGAAGCCCCTACAACTTTATACCACGGTACGAAGGTCAAAGGTGTCACTGATCTAGCCGGCAAAGATATCGGGCTGCATCTTGCCGACGAAGCGACCGCTCGCAAAGTTGCCGGCGAAGATGGTGAAGTCCATAAGGTCGAGATTACTGGTAAAACGGTGCGCGTCGACGAGCCCGCAGATGGTGCGTGGCATAACCCTATGGCGGTCATCCGCACGCTGCGCAAAGCTGGTTTGAAAATCTCAGACCAACTAGCGCTTAAGACGCGCAATTGGGAAAAAGAAACACCATCTGTGCAGCGTGCGGATCAGATGGACGCACGTCAGGGCGCATTGTTAAGCGAAGTATCTAAAGAACTGCGGCAGCAGGGCATCGACAATATCGTTTACGACAACAAATTTGAAGGCGGCGGCGACAGCTATATCAAACTGAACGGCGCTAAGTTACAGGAAAGCGCGCCGGCCAAGCCCACCAAGGCTGACCAGCTCAAGGCCGCCCAGGCCGCGCGGCTGGCCGCGGCCGACAAGCGCGCCGAACGCGTCGCCGCCGCCCGTACTCTGGTCAAGTCCGCGATCCCCGACGTCGAGGATGTGACCAAACCGAAGAAGCTCAACGCTGGCGAGACCACGCGGATCCGCGCGGCCGTCGAGCGCTATATGCGCGTCGGTGACGATGAGGTGCAAGGCGCTCACGACAACTTGCAGCGTGTGCTGCACGAAGTCTACGGCGAGCAGCGCATCCCCGAGGCGGAGAATATCCTGCAGCTGGCGCGCGAGCAGCGCACTGAGGCCAACGAAGATCGTGGCCGCCCCCGCCGCATGTCCGACACCGTCGAGGAAGAAGACCAGGTCGATGACCGGGGCCGCGAGGAAAGCGAGCCCGAGGAAGATGAGCACCGCGCGGCGGCTGCTCCGATACCTGAGTACCAGGAGCTGGGCGATCGACTGGATAAATTCTTCGGGGCGCTGAAGCAGGCCCGCGACAAAGGGCAGTCACTGGATCTGCACAAGGTGCTGAACCATCTGATCAACCAGTCCCAGCCCGGCCCGCTGCGCGATCTGATGATGCGCCTGAAAGAGACGGTGCCGCAGACCTCGATCCATGTACAAGCTGGCCGGCTGGTGGGCCCCGACGGCTCGCTGCGCCACGTGAACACTCGCGGCCTACACAGCATCAACGCGCGCACTGGCGAGGATTCTCGGATTCTGCTGCGTGGGAACGACGGTGAGAACCGCGCACAGATGCTGCATACCCTGATCCATGAATCGGTGCATGCGGCAACAACGCTGTTCATGCGCCGCAGCCCGGACCACCCGCTGGTGACGGAGCTGAAGCGTCTGCATGATTTGGCTCGGGATCAGTACCATGCAATGAGCCGCGAGATCGCAGAGGCCACAGGCGACTATGTGGCGCCGCCTTACGGCCTGACAAATCCCTACGAGTTCGCCGCCGAGGCTGCCTCCAACCCGCGCTTCCAGCAACACCTGGCTGGCTCGAGTGCGTTTGCGCGCGGTGTTCAGAATCTGCGCGACATCGCGGTCGAGTGGGTGCGCAAGGTCGGCGAGATGCTCGGCATACGAGACAAGGGTTCGCTCAAGCTGCTGCACAACACGATGGACGTGGTCCACGGAATCATGAAGGCGCAGAAGGATTATCTATCCCCCCACACCGCAGGTGACGAACTGCCTCACATCGAGGAGCACCCCCTTGAACACGAAGAAGAATTCCGCTCGGTCGCTGGCGCCCATGCCACTGACGTCGCTGGACGTTTTCGCAGTGTTATACGTTCTGGTGGTGTGGAGTCTGTGCGCCGGGCTGTTCGTGCATTCACTCCGTACAGCGCGCTCGTTCGAGCAGCAGTACGCCGCGGAGTCTTCGGCAATGACACCCCAGACAACCCTCTGCGGGCCTATGACGAGGCCATCCAGCAGCGCAACTCCGTAATCAACAAGGTCCTGGGGGACGCACACTCGATCGTCCACGACTGGTCGAACCTCTCGGCTGCTGAGGACAAGGGGCTGGGACGATTCCTGATTGACTCGACGACCTATGGCATCGACCCGCGCCAGCGCATGAGCGTCGAGGAAGCCAAGGCCGCCCTGCCCGCGCGGGTGACGAGTGACCCGAAATTCGAATCGCGCTGGAAGGAATTCCAGGATCGATACAAGAACCTGACCGATGCGCAGCGCGAGCTCTATGGTCGCGTGATCGATTACAACGAGAAGGCCATACGCGCCAACCGCAAGGCTGGCGTCAATGCTGCGCTTGAGAGCTTCACCGATCAGGACATCTCGGATGCGAAGCGCCGGCTGCTATACGCCGTCGTTGATCCGCACGAGTATGGACAGCTGATCGGTCACGGCAAAGAGATCGACGTGGGAGATCGCAATGATAAGCTGGTCGAAGCGCTTCAGGACCTGGCTGGTACGCACGAACTGGAGGGTCCATATGCGCACCTGGGTCGACATGGTGACAATGTTGTGCAGGTGAAGCCGGAGGGCACGAAGGTATTTGAGACCGAGGCGCAGGCACAGGCGTACGCGGATAAGATCCGCGATCTGTCGCGCATCAGCAAGGCTAAGGTTGCCGAGGTAGGTGGGAAATGGCAGGTCGATTACAAAGCCGAGTACGTCTCCATGCACGACAGCCCGGCCGCGGCGGAGGCGGAGATCGCGCGGCTACGCGCCGCAGGCTACGACGTTGGGTCGGCGACGACACGGCTGCTGAGCCAGCGCAACGCCCCGCTGACCAGCGGCTTGCAAAGCCTGGTCGCAGAAGCCGGCCGGCGCATCGCTCGACGCGGGGAAGATGATGCCACCGAGGACCTGAAGGAAGCGCTGCGTACGAGCTTCCTCAAAATCATGGCTGCCCGCTCAGCGTACTCTGGATCTAAACTCGCTCGTCGAGGTGTTGGCGGTGTTAAGCCCGAGGAGATGCTGCGCAATTTCGCCACCCATGCGCAGTCGATGGCCTGGAACACGGGCCACCTGGCCACCGTCTTCAAGGTCGGTGACGCTCTGGGAAAACTGCGCGAAGCCGTCAAGGATGTCGACCAGCCCCAGGACGTCGCCAACCAGCGCGGACGCGTCTACGACGAGCTGACGCGGCGCACGCAGCAGGAGAACGCGCAGGTCGGCATGAAGCAGCCCTTCAATGCCGCGGTGGCGAAGGTCGGGTTCCTGAACTTTCTGACCAGCCCCAGCCACGCGATCGTGAACCTGACGCAGAACTTCACGACCGCGATCCCCGTGGCCGCCGCGCGATATGGGTTCGCCCGCTCAGCCGGTGCCTTCGGCGCAGCCATGCGGCTGATCAGCTCGCCGGCGTTTCGCGAGACCTTCCGCGCACTGGGCATGAAGCAGGATGGCGATGGAATCCTTAAGGCCATCGTCGCCACGATCGCGAAGGACCCGCGCTTCGGCAAGTACGCGCGCGGCGAGAACAGCATGCTCCAGCAGCTGATCGATCGCGGTGCCATCCATCAATCGTTCAGCAACCAGCTGGCGACTATGGCCACGGGCGGCGGTGGGCGCCTGATGAACCGGACCTTCGATTATGCACGGCTGATGCCTGCATTCGCCGACGTCTACAACCGCGTGAGCACAGGGCTGGCTGCGCTCGAGCTCACCCACGGAGATGTGTACAAAGCGGGGGACTTCATCAAAGAGACCCACATGGACTACACCACGCAGGAGCGCCCTCGAGTGTACCGCGCGGCGAATCGGCTGTGGGGTGGCAACTCGATCTTCATGTTCAAAACCTATATGACGGGGATGGCGCACCTGCTGTACTCACACATCTATGACATGGCGGCCAACGAGGGAGGTGGACGTGCGCAAGCGCTTAAGACGGTGGCGGGGATGATGCTGGGCACTGCGGCGTTCGCGGGGCTGCAGCGCTCGGTGGGACTGGAGCCGCTGCGGCTGGCCATGTATGCGTACCACAAGCTCGTCGGTGATGACAACGAGTACCACGACTTCGATAACACCAGCCGTCGGTGGGTCGCGGATGTGGTGGGCCAGGGCAAGGTAGCGGATGTGATCAACGGGGGGCTGCCGCGGGCAGCCGGGTTCGACATGTCGAGCCGGTTGGGACTGAGCGATCTGATGTTGCACGACCCGCCGGATATGCTCTCGTTGGATCGCACGGGATGGGCGAAGTTCGCGTTCTCGCTGTTGGGTCCGCTCGCAGAGGAGACTGCGGGGACGATGGTCCAGGCGCACAACGCGCTGGCCAGTGGGCGGGTGGGGGATTTCATCAAGGCGGTGCCGATCAAGGCAGTGCAGAATATTTATAACGCCTATCAGTACGGCACTGAGGGGAAGGTGTCACCGAGCGGGGCCAAGCTCATGGAGCCCAGCGGATGGAATGCGTTCGTCAAGGGGATTGGATTCAAGCCTGCGACTGAGGCTAAGCAGGAGGAGAAGACCTCGACTGCGATCGACTACAAACAGTTTGCTCAGAACAAGCAGTTCGCTCTGATCAAACAATGGGCCTCTGCGGACCCTTCGGAGCGCGCCCAGATCTGGCGCGACAAGATTCAACCGTTCAACGCCGAGAACCCAGGCCATCGCGTGACCATGAGCGACCTGCTCAAACAGGTGCGTGGTGTCTATCGACAGGCGGCTGAGGCCAACGGGCAGGCGAGCCGCGACCCAGTGCAGAACAAGCTCGCGAACTACTGATCTATCTGCAGTTCGGCGAATGCCGGCAGCGTGAGATCCACTTCGATGCACGGCACTCGCGCCCCCGATGCCGCCTCGATGCCGGCACTGAGCGCGAGCCTTCTTACAACTGCTCCCTTCTTGACAAGCTCTGTCTCTAAGGTAGTCGGCGAAGACTTCAGCACTTCCTGTACCCACTTGCGCCAGTGGTGGCGGCTGATACGCAGCATGTGATCGTCGCGCGACTTCAGGATCAGGATGTCCTCGCGCGGCAGCTGGTTCATTGGCGTGAGGATGTTGCCGTACTTGCTCAAGCCAGTGCCATAGAGCGTCTCGACCAGGAGCATATTCGATCGATGCGAATCAACGAACTGAAACAGGGCAGCAAGGCATGATTCCGCGGGGGCGCTGTACTCTTGTTGCGATCCATGACGCTGGATAACTAGCTGGGTCAAAAGATATTTTTGTAAAGCTGTTCGATCCACTTTTAAAATGCCAGATCTCTCCACTAGGAGAGCGGACGCCAATATCACCGAGATGAAAGCTATCCAGAACCGCTCCCCGGTCCCAGGCGATTTCTTGCTGAGCTCGTCGACGTAGGTCTTAACGATGCGCTCGGCTTCGGCTCTGTGCATCACGAGATACTTGGCGTAGCGCTGCCCGGCGTGCCCGTAATTTTTCTCCAGCGCCGCGAACGTCGCCCGCAGCGAGGGGTCCGGGCTCACCAAAGAGGGCAACACGACCTCGAATAACCGGACACGGCCAGCATCGGAGTTCTTGATGTGTGCATCCACATGGTCGGCAATTCGCTCGTTTGATGCAAGTGTAACCAGAGTGTCCCAGGTACCAGTGGCTTGTTGCTTGATGCCCGACGTAAGGCGTGATTTTTCCCGGCCCTGACCTAAAGTAAATATCATCTTGACGAAGTTGAAAAAGGTGTCGGATGAGCGCAGCTCGTCCCAGTAGGCAGGGATCGTATTCAGGAATCCGAGCCGGTTTATGACTGAAAGCTGGGTGTCGTCGATCATCGCCATACCACGGGTCGGGTGTCCCCAGACTGCCTGGGCCGTACGGAGGATCGAACTCTTGCCCGTCCCAGTATCCGCGGAGTACAACGAGAAAGTAAGCCCTTTCACTCCTGCAAACGCCACGAGTGGCGCGGCAAACGAAGTGAGCAATGTCGTAACAGCCGCTGGCCTTGGGTCCGAAGCTAAAGCAGTAGCAGCTTTTGTCCATACAGCTGGGTCTCCTACTGGAATGTAGTTGCGCAGCACCGCTGCGTCCGGGAAATAGAAGTCGTGCTCTTTGCCATCGTCGGTGTAGACGTTGGGTCCAGCGACGAAGGCATGCTTGCCGCTGCGCATGCCCCACCCTAAGCCGTGCAGATCCACAGCGACGGCCGCTTTGATATCCGACATACGACGCAGCCAGGTGGTCATGAAATTCTTGAACTCCGATATTTGATTGGATGTGACCCAGAGTCTGTGAGCAGCGAACTCCTCGGCGAGCCCGTCGTTCTGACCCGAGCTGAGTAGCACGTGGGGGAAGTCGACCTTGTGGACATCTTTCTTTCCAGAATAGATTGCCCGCACCTGCATAGGAGCTCGGTGGCCGGGATCCAGGACTTCGACATCGGAGATTCGATATGGAAAGACGTCAGTCCAGACATCTGGATCATCCGGTCCAGCAGCTTTTTTTGTAAGTCGCTGAACTGAATAGTCACCGAGTCGATAGTTGTAGGGGAGGAACGCAGTTGCCTCAAGCTTGCCCAGTACCATCGGGGTTTTAATCCGCCCGTTGTAAGGGCACCCGGAGCATATCGAATTCTTGTACGTGGCAAACGTCGTGCAGAGGATCGGTTTAATCCTTGCTTCCGATTTCTCGAGGAGGATGCGCGCGAATTTCTTATCCGTCTGTTCGGCCGAGTAGCCCGGGTGTCCCTCTGAGATCTTGTGGACAAGGTTTTCTCCATCGTCGCAGAACGCGAGCAGCCCCAGCAGGTGGCGCCACTGCGGTTCGGTGTGATCACGGCCCCCGGTCTCCAGGGCTTCCTTCATGACCCCGCATTTTTCTGCAATTTCCGTTGCGTAGTACGGGACTTGCGGATAGCTCGACAGTTCGGGCACAGACCCAAGGTCGTTCGGACCCACCAATGCAGCCAGCTTTGACAGTGCGTTGGATAGTCGTGGTTGCAGCGCTTGCAGGAGGGTGGCTGGATCGAAATCGATACCAGTATCACGCAGAACCCGACATGGTAGTGGCGTCGCCGCGTTGTGGTTGAGTGTGCCAGGCAGGCGGAGTATGCGCTTCGCATCGGCTGTGACAGTTGGGTCAGCATGGAAGCCCGCAGCTTCACAAGTTTGTTTAAGGCGACTAGCGAGCTCCAGCCACGAGGCGACGTCCAGGTCACGACTAAATGTCCAATACGCATGGATACCTCTCCCGCTGTCCACATAGATGCTAGGCGCCGGGAAGCCCACCGCCCGCAGGAAGATCCCCAGCTGGGTCAGAGCATTCTGCTTTGTCCCGAACTGTTTGGGATCAAGGTCGAGGAACAGACAGCGCTTCGCCTTCGGCTCGTTGCGGCCGTTGACGCCGTAAGTACCCACGGCGTAGTACACGTTCACGGGGCTCAGAGACAGTCTCTGAGCCGCCGTGACGAGTGCCTTGATCGAGGCTAGAGCCCAGATCTCCTGCGCCTTGGCGCCCGGGGGGATGACGGTAACGACGTAGCGCCCCCCGTCGGGGAGCACCCGCCGCAGGAACGCCTCCACCCCTTACTCGGCGCCAGTGACCGCGTTCAGCTCCTCGAGGATGCTGGCGATATCGCTCTCCAGGTTCCCCGGTACCGTCTCCGCGCTGCTCGGTGCCTCGGGTTCAGCTGCGGCCTGGACCGGCGGAGGAGCTGCCGCGGCCGCGGGCTTCTTCCCGAAGGTCGTGCCACCAGCCGGCTTGGCCGCTGCGGGCTTGGGAGCCGCCGCAGGAGGCGCTGGTACCTTGGCTGCGACAGGAGCGGGCTTCGCCACCGGGGGCGGAGCGGGCGCCTTCACGGTCGCCGCAGGAGGCGTGGTGGGCTTCGGTGCCACCGCCGGGGGTTGCTCGAATACCGTGTCCGCGGCGGCGGCCTCGGCGGTCGGGGCGATGTCAGCATCGAAGTCCGCGAGGATCTTCTGCACTGCGTCAGACTGGTACCACTCCAGCACCACGTCGGCTTCGTCGTCGGTCAGCGGCCGGATGGCCTTGAAGATCGGCTTGGGGTAGGCGACGTTGATGTCGAACCCGATGCGCACGGCCACCGAATTGTACGGGTAGCCGCGGGCCTTGAGGGTATCGCCGAAGATTGCCAGATCCTTGAGCGCCGCGGCGGGCACCCGCAGCAGCATCGGCCCACCGAAGGCCTCGTTCTTGAGATCCTCGAGCGGCACGATGGCGAGCTTGCGGTTGTCCTGGCAGGCCTTGGACTTCTTGCCGGTGTCCGGGTTGACCTTGGATCCGAACGCGTTCTGCGGGCAGGTCGCGCAGTTGGCGTGCTGGATCTTGGGGCTATTTTGCGAGGGGACTTTGCCGTCGAGCGAGAAGCACACCGGCGGGGAGCTGTCGCCCTCGGTGAATCCCTTCTCGTAGAACTGTTTGGTCAGCACATCGTTGGCCTTGATGATCACGGCCTCGACGCTGCCCACGGGGTCGCCGTTCTCGGCGAGGATCGGCGTCTCGGTGCCCTGGAATTTCACCCGGAACCGCGAGCCCTTGATCGACAGGATGGCGAAGCCGCCACCCACGCCCCCGCTTAGATCGTCAGCCACCTGCGCCGCGACGGGCAGGAACTTGCTGCTGATCTGTGCGGAGCTATCAAACATTACGACATCGGTTGACATACAATTTCCTCAGTGATTGGTTGCGGCTCAGCCGCGTCTAACACGTACTTCGATTTCGGTACTGACTTTGACGCCCGGCGGGGATGCACCCTGGGCTTCGATGAATTCCTGTACGACTGTCTTGCTCACGCGGCGCTCGAGGAATTCCCAGAGATTGTTCTCTTTGATCCACGCGAGTGTAGCAGCCCAGTCCTCGACTGTCACACCCACCACGTTCTGCAGGTAGGCCGTCCCCACCCCCTTCGCCGCGAAGCTCGTCACACCCTGGAGCTGCAGCTGCGACTGCAGATACGCCTCCAGCTTGTTGAGCTTCTCGTTCAACGGGGCGAGGGCTTCCTTCTGGACCTTCTTGATCTCGTCGATCTGATCGCGCAGCGTGATGACGCCTGCGATCACCGCATCTATTGCCATTGGTATTAACTCCTTGTGTGTAAGAAACCCGCCGGAGTGTGCCGGCGGGGCTGCATCGCCCGGGAGGAGGTACGCCCGAAGGCACCCAGTCTGCAACTGGCACGGTTGTTCAATGCCGGCGTACTCATGCCTACCGCCGTCGATCCCATAGCCCGCAGGCTCCCTGATCGCTAGGGTGAGTTCGTCTCGAACATTTCAAGCAGGATACCCTGAGTCTTCGCCTTGCGGCGTAGTCGTGAGTAAATATGTTGCTCGGCTTTGGTCGCCTGGATATGGATGATGGACGTGTTCTGTGTCTGGCCGGGCCGAGTGATACGCGCGTTGGCCTGCTCGTAGATCTCGAGCGAGGCGATCGGCGCGGACCAGATAATAGTCGCCGCGGCGGTCAGCGTCAGTCCATGCGCCATGGTGCCGGGGTGTGCCACGATGACGCGCAGGTTAACGCCCTTCTGGAACTCGGCAAAGATCCGGTCGCGATCCCCCTTGGGTGTCTCGCCGTGGATCATCGCGCACTGGTAGCGATTTTTAAGAGCGACGTTGAGTACTTCTACGAAGTACCGGAACGGCGCAAACACGATGCACTTGCCACCCGACTCCTCGATTACCTCGAAGACTTCGCGGAGCCGCTGCGCGCCGCCGATGTAGTGCCCTTTGCCCTCGGCATCGTAGACGAACCCGCACGCGATCTGGATGAGCTTGCTGAGCTTGACCCCTTCGTTCGCCGCGGTGACTTGCTTCGCTGCGATCTGGGCGACGAGCTCGTCGCACATATCTTTGTAAGCGCGCGCAGCAGCAGGCGTGAGTTCTATCTGCCTTGTGGAGTAAGTTGTAGGAGGTAGATCAAAGCATTGGTCTCGCGTGAAACGAATCGACGGTTGCATAGCTCTAAGAACGATATCGTTCGCATCGGGCTTGGGGATCCACTTGAACTGGCTGAGCTGTCGCATGGTGGAGTCGCGGAAGGACTTGAAGCTGTAGCCGACTCGCTCGGGTGTGAGGAGTTTGATCTGTCCATAGGCGTCGGTGGGCTCGTTGGGAGTGGGGCTCCCAGTGAGGCCACAAGCATACGCAGCTCGTGCGATAAGCGGACGCACAAATTTCCAACGGTTACTTCGCGGGTTACGATAGACGGCCAGCTCGTCGATGATGATTCCGTCGATGTCAGCTCGAGCAAACAGCTCTCGATGCAGGACTTCAACGCCATCATGGTTGATAATGTATACGTCCGCTGGGAGCTTAAGGATTTTGTTGCGCCTTTTCCGGTCGCCATAGAGCACTGCCGTTGTTAGGTGTGGGAAGTTCTCGAAGATCTCGTTCTCCCACACCGTTACCAGTGTGGAGAGGGGCGCCACGACCAGCAGGGTGTGGAGCTTGCCGGTCTTGCGCAGGTAGTCGTAAGCGAACAGCGTCGCGCGGGTCTTGCCCACGCCCATCTCGCTAAGCACGAACACCCGGTTGTTCACCGTGAGCAGGTCGGCCGTGACGCGTTGGGAATCAAAGGGCGTGCCGCCCATCCAGTCATAGTAATACTGAATCGGGGCGGCAGGATTCTCGCCCATGTTACGCATGAGTTTGACTGTGTCTTCTGTATGCGGGATCGCCAGCCACCACGATCCGGCCAGTTCGAAACGCCTCGCGTGCGGAGCGAGGATAGACTCCACGTCCGCACGGAAGGGCATGACCATCTGCCGCTGGGCAGGGAAGACTTTCATCCCGAGTTATCTCCTACGTGGGCAACACAGGCGCCGTCAGGCAGTTGAGCGCGTTGTGCAGCTCGGCGCGCTCGCGGCTGTTGGGCGGCGATTCTTCAATGGCCTTGCGGATCGCGTGATAGGCCAGCTCGAA
>Ga0181537_10001109_pt1 | contig 25079 bp, 21 predicted proteins | sample PEATcosm2014_Bin_39_FD_119765 | JGI IMG/M metagenome (GOLD analysis project Ga0181537, IMG submission 119765) | Peatland microbial communities from MTU Mesocosm Facility, Houghton, MI, USA - PEATcosm2014_Bin23_10_metaG | ecosystem: Environmental > Terrestrial > Soil > Wetlands > Peat | place...
CTCAGCCTCATCCAATCCAAAAAGGTGGCCATCATCGGCTACGGCTCGCAAGGCCACGCGCACGCCCTGAATCTGCGCGACAGCGGCGTGCAAGTGCGCGTCGGACTGCAAACGGGCAGCGCCAGCAAAGCCAAAGCGGAAAAAGACGGCTTGGTGGTGAGCACCCCGGCGGAAGCCGCCGCCTGGGCCGACGTGATCATGATTCTGGCGCCGGACACCAAGCAGCAAAAGATTTACAACGATTCCATCGCGCCGAATCTCAAGGCCGGCAAGACGCTGATGTTCGCACACGGCTTCAATATTCGCTTCGGCACCATCAAGCCGCCGCGCGATATCGATGTTTCCATGATCGCGCCCAAAGCGCCGGGACATCGTGTGCGCGAAGTCTTTACCGAAGGCGGTGGCACGCCGGCGCTGATCGCCATCGAGCAGGACGCCAGCGGCCAAGCGAAGGCGCTCGCGCTTTCGTACGCGAAAGGGCTGGGCTGCACGCGTGCTGGGGTGCTCGAAACCACCTTTACGGAAGAAACCGAGACCGACCTTTTCGGCGAACAAGCGGTGCTCTGCGGCGGCGTAAGCGCGCTGATCAAGGCGGGCTTTGAGACGCTGGTGAACGCCGGTTACCAGCCGGAAGTGGCGTACTTCGAGTGCATGCACGAACTGAAATTGATCGTGGACCTCATCTATCGCGGCGGTTTGAGTTATATGCGCTATTCCATCAGCGACACCGCCGAGCACGGCGACTACACCGCCGGTCCGCGCCTGGTGACGCAACAGACCAAGGACGAGATGAAAAAGCTGCTGGCGGAAATCAAGGACGGGAGCTTCGCCAAAAAGTGGATCGAGGAAAACGAAAAAGGCTGCCCAAATTTCCTGGCCACGCGCAAGCGGGAGCAGACGCTGCTGATCGAGCAGCTCGGACCGAAGCTGCGCGCCATGATGCCGTTCCTGCAACCAGTCGTCGCGCCAGGCTTGCCCACGCCGGAAAACAAAACTGCAGCCGGCCAATAGTCGAGCAGCATCAAACTCGCGTTCTCCGTGCGTGCCGCCTTGCAGGCACCGCTCAGCTCGCGGCTATTCTTGGCGGCTATTTACTGTTTAATCTAAACCTTTGCTTGACTTACGTTGCATGAAAGGCAATTCTCTTGTCCGTATGCGTCCCTCCAGCGGCAGCCCGCAACTGCGCATCCAGCAAGTCCATCAACGCTTAGACCGCCTCAGCAAGAAACGCCGTGAAGTGATTCGACCGGTACTCGAGCACCCGCGCGATTTCGTGCTGTTGAGCATTCGCGCCCTGGCGTCAGGTCTGGGCACCGACCCGGCCACGATAGTGCGCATCGTGCGCGGACTGGGCTTTTCCGGCTATCGCCAGTTTCAGCATTACCTGCATGAACTCTCGATGGCGTTCGCTACCTCGCTCGATACCATGCAGGCCGCGGAACAGGATGGTTCGCTGCCGGGACACGCGCTGCAGGCCATCGATCAGGACCTGAGGAATCTGCAGGGATTGCGCAACAGCCTAGAGCCGGCGCGACTGGTGGCGCTGGCAGCACGCATGTATAAGGCGCGGCAGATTCTGGTGATCGCCAGCGATCTCGCCGAATACCTCGCCGAATATTTCGAGTATCAGCTCAGCATTCTGGGTCTGCCGGTGGTATCCGCGGTTTCCGGCGGACGCATCACGCATCTGGCGCGGGCAGCCACGCCGCAGCATGTGGTGCTGGCCATCTCTTTCCGGCGCGCACTGCGCCAAACGGTGGAAGGGGCGCAACTGGCGCACCGGCACGGCGCGTACTGCGTGGGCATCACGGACAACTATCTTTCGCCGCTGGCGACCACTTGCCATGAAGTGTTCCTGGCGTCGATCGAGTCGACCTCGTTCACGGCGTCTTACGCGGCGCCAATTGCGCTGTTGAACGCGTTGCTGGCGACTTGCGGGGAATACCGGCGGGAGGAGACGCTGAGGATCGCGCGGGAATTGTCGGAGGACCAGCGGCTGGGGTCGCGATGGTTTACGCCGTGAGTCGGGACCTTGTGTGGACTAACGTTGGGCGCGCGGCGCGGGCGGCGCTGCACAGGCAGGAATGCCTATGCTACTGAAGGCTGCGTGGCTAGAGGGAGCGCAGGAAATTCAGCAGATCTTGCTGCTGCTGGGGGCTCAGGTGCTGGAAGTTGTGGATGACCGCGTTGGCTTCGGAGCCTAGGCTGGCGTGTGAGGTGATGGCGTCGAGGAGGTCGGTGGTGCGGCCATCGTGCAGGAAGAAGACGCGCTGGCCCAGGCCCCACAGTGGGGCGGAACGGAATTGGTCTGGACCTGCGGAGCCTTGGGAGATACCGTCGGCGAGATTCGTGCCCATGTGGTGGACCAATAGATCAGAAAAGAGGTTGGCCGTGGCGGGGCCTAAGCCGGCGGTGAAGGAAGAGGGCGAGGTGGGTAACGCCGGGGTGTCACAGAGAGCGCAGCCGATGTTGTTAAACACGCGGCTGCCGTTGGTGATGGACGTAGCACCGCCGGGCGTGGTTGTCGATGGCGTGGGTGGCGCGAGCAGGCGCATGAACATGGCGAACTGCACGGTATCGCTGGGGACGGCGTAATTGTAGGCGACGTTCACATTGGTCAGATCTTCGGGCGCGGAATTGAGGCGGCAATTGGCGGGCAAGCCGCCGCGCAGGGCCTCATCGGGGTCGGAGCGTTCGTTCTGGAACAGCTCGTTAGTGACGCCCATCTCCACGTTGTAGGCTTCGCCGGCAAATACTTCGAGGGATTTGTTCTGCGCTTTCCAGCCGAAGCGTGTAATGGCGCCGTCATTACCATCGCGGTTCACTTGTCCCTGAATGCCCATGGCGTTTTTGGCCATGGCGTTGGCATTCATGTTGGCCAAGATGGCTTCGTCGGGAATATTTTCGATCAGCCCGGCGCCAAATACCGGGGTGGGGATGCGGAACGAAACGTTGCCCATCTGCAAGTTGTGCGCGAAGTTTGGTTGCTGGATGTTGCAGCTGCCAGCGTCGGGGCGGCCGCTGATGACGAAGAGGTCGTGCACGCCGCCATCGGGCGTGTTGCTCAGAGGACCGTTGTTGTTCAAAAGGAATTTGAAGCGCGCTTCGCGTACCGGACCATCGGGGGTGATAAAGCTGGGGATGGTGTTAGTGCTACTGGCAAACTGCATCTGCGGATTTGCTCCCAGGAACGGAAAGGCGTTGAGGCTGGGGCTGCTGCCGCCGACGCTGGGCTGGATATGGCAACTGGCGCACTGATTGGAGTTGAAGCGCGGGCCGAGGCCGTTGTTGGCGCCGCCGCTGACGACATCCACCGCGGTGAAGCGTTGCAGGCCATTGGTGAAGAAGTCCGAAGCGCCGGGCGTGGAGGCGACTGAGGCAAGAGGTGAGCCGGCGTCAACGGTGCCGCCGCGCACGCCGGGATCGTGCACGGCCATTTGGCCGAGCAGTGCACTGGCGGATGAGGCCAGCAGAACAAGCGCGAGACAGACAATGATTTTGTTTCTGATTTTATTCCGTAGAGAAATTTTCGTATTCCGAATGCGGAAATGCAGACGCGGTCGCGGACGCATCAGTCGCAACATGGGGGACACCTCTCCTGAAGTTCTGAACTTGGTGGCTGGACAGGTTAGAGATCGACGAGGGTGGAACCGCCGAACCGAGCATCCGCACTGCAGCGTTGGATAACTCTGCGGGGTACTCTATGGTGTGGATAGGGTGCAGTCACCTGAACGCGGGTACAGATTTGGGACAGGGACGATTGGGCGGAACGGGTCTGCACGCAGCATGGTGCTCCGCGGCAAAGGCAAGGCGCCCACCTCCCCGGTTTCACCGGTCAGGCAGAAGGCGGCCATGACAACGGCGCTAAGCGAGAGTCGCTACTTTTCTTGGAGGAGGACTACGTCGGACACGGTGTGGACTTGGACTACCGCCAGAGTTTTGCCATCCGGGGGCCAGGCGAACTTTAGGATGTGGTCGGAGGTGAAATTGGTGAGCTGCTTGCCTGCGCCGCCGTCGAGCGGTTGGGCCCAGACATTGTCTACACCCTTGTCGCGGATCACGTAGGCGAGCGTTTTCCCGTCCGGCATGAAGGCGAAGCTGCTGGCGAAGCTGCCGTTTCCTATACCTCCGACGAGACGCCGGTCTGGATCGAGCAGGCGCGGACTCGGTGCTCCGGGGGCGTCCAGATCGACGACCGCCAGTTTGGTCGAGGGGCCCTGCGGATCGGAAATGTCCGCCTGAAAGACGAGACGCTTGCCATCCGGGGAAAGCGCGACACCAGCGCCAACGCCGTACATGTTGGTTACGGCGCTTCCCGGTACGGGTTCCGGCGGCGTGCCGCCGGCTACTAACACCCGCATGATGGCCGGCTTTCCTTCGTTCGCTCCGTAGAAATACACCCATTTCCCGTCGTCAGAGCAGACCGGCATGATGTCGAGACCGCCATCGCTGAGCGACTGGGCATTCGAGCCGTCCAGATTAGCGCGCCAAATGCGCGCACCGGTGGCGCCCGCATGAAAGGCCCAGGAAAAAACCAGATAGCGGTCGCCACATGACGCCATATCCATAATCCACGCAGAGGGATCGCTGATCAAGGCGGTCTGCTGCCCGGCATCGTCGATGCGGGTGATCCTTAGTGCGTTGGATACCAGGAACTTGCCTTCGCGGGTCCAGGCCACGGCATGGGCATCCTTGGCCTGGGGAAAGGGCCGCGCGGTGGGATTGGCGGCAGCACTGCCTGACGGCGGGCCGTTTTGCACCAGCGAAACCGTGTACGTTGCGCGCACTTGCACGGTGGCCGCCGCTTGGCCGTCGGCGGAGACGGTCAAGGTGCGATAGTGGTTGGTGTCGCGCGTTACCGGCTCGATGGGCGCGCCGGCGTGCGCCACGCTTCCGATGGCGCCAAATGCGTAACCCGCGTTCCGACCGTCATAGTCTACGAGTGCCGCGCCGCTGGGCAACAAGGCCACTTCGTGGACTAGTTCGTTTTTGAAAGGCGCGTACATGGTGATTTTCTTGCTGGCGATCTCAAACTCTTTCAGGGCGCCAAATATTTCAGCGGTTACGTAGACGCTAAAGAGCAGGCGTTTGCCATCACGCGTCCAGGCCACGAAGCGCGGAAAGGCTCCCGGGCTGTTGGGCTCGATGGTCAGGATCTTCTCGTCGCTGCCATCCAGGTTCGACGACAGGATGCGGAACTTGCCGACCTCTGGATCGTTGCCGCGCACGTAAGCCATGCGCTTGCTGTCCGGAGAAAAAGTGAGATTGCTGTCCACATCTCGAATAATCATCTGGGGCGTGCCGCCGAGGACCGGGGAGCGATAGACATCCCATTCGCTGCCCGTGCCGAGTCCGGCCTTCTTGAAATAGACATAGTTGCCGTCCGGCGAGAAGGCTAGATCGCCGTAAAGAGCTGCGGCGGGCGCAAGGATTTGCGTGTCGCTGCCCGTGGGCACGTTGCGCAGCCACAGGCTGAGCAAACCGTTGTCGTCTTGCACGTTGAGAATGTATTTCGCGTCCGGGGAAATGGCGGCTTGTTGCGCGGTGCCGGTATTGGTGACCTGGGTTACGGTGAAATTCTGAAAGGCGGCTTTCTGCGCTCGCGTGAGGAGGGAGTAAATGCCGAATCCGCCGACGGTCAGGAGGACCAGGATTACGCCGATAATTGCTGCGAGGCTGAATTTGTGTTCCTGCACGACGGCGGCGACGCTCGAGCCGCTGGCGGTTACGCGGCCAGAGGATTGGGCTGCTGGCATCCCGGCGCTGGCGCTTGCACTGCTAGCTTGCGCCACCGATGCTTGCCCGGACCCGCTCTGCGCCGGCGTGCCTGAGGTGGCGGACGGTCTTGCGGCGCCCGTGACTTCCGGTTCGTCTTGCTGCTGCACGACCGTGCGGCCGGATCCACTGTCTCGCTGCAGGCGCTTCAAATCGCTGCGCATTTCGGAAGCGTGTTGATAGCGAAGGTCGCGGTCTTTTTCCAGCGCTTTGTTGATGATTTCTTCGAGCTTGGCCGGGATATCGGGATTGAGGCGCAGGGGCGGCGTGGGCGCGCGATTCAGGATGGCGTCGAAGATGACGGCGGAGGTGTCGCCACGGAACGGTACTGCGCCGGTTGACATTTCGTAGAGTACCGCGCCGAAGGAAAAAAGATCGGTGCGGACGTCGAGCGGCTTACCCTTGGCTTGCTCGGGCGACATGTAGGCCACGGTGCCGATGGCCGTGCCTGGGCTGGTCAAATCCTCGCGGCTGACGCCGGCCGTGAGGTCGACTTCCAGCGTATCGGTCTTGCGCGTGACGACGGAAAGTTTCGCCAAGCCAAAGTCCAGAACCTTGGCGTGGCCGCGCTTGGTGATGAAGAGGTTGGCGGGCTTGATGTCGCGGTGGATGATGCCCTCGCTGTGCGCGGCGTCCAGGGCGTCGGCGATTTCGATGGCCAGCACGAGCACGGTTTCCATATCCATGGGCTGGCCGGAGATGCGGTGCTTGAGTGTGACGCCATCGAGATACTCCATGGCGATGAAGGGTTTGCCGCCGTCCTCGCCAATCTCGTAGATGGTGCAGATGTTGGGATGATTCAGCGCGGAGGCAGCTTGCGCTTCGCGCTCGAAGCGGGCGAGGGATTGCGCGTCGCGCGCGACGTCATCGGGCAGGAATTTAAGGGCGACGAAGCGGTGCAGCTTGACGTCTTCGGCTTTGTACACCACGCCCATGCCGCCGCCACCCAGCTTTTCTACAATTCGATAATGAGAAATCGTTTCGCCGATCAAATCAGGAGGCTCGCCGCGTCAGCGCGCCATCGCTGATACGCGCCGCGCGAACATAGTAGGTGGTGCACGCAAGGCAAGTCAACGCTTGGCCTGCGGCGCATTTCGGCGGAGCGCCGAGACTCGTCTTTTGAGTGATAGAGGAGCGTGTAGATGGTTACGCGCTAACCCAGGGAGATTTTGCCGAGGTCTGCTACGCGGCGTTCGTAGATCATTTCTACCAAGCCGTTTTTGCCGTAATAGCGGAGAGAAATTTTGTGGCCAGGTTCGATTTTTGCGCGGGCTTTGAGTAGCGAGTCGGAAAGTTCGACGAATTCGCCGTTGACGAGGTAGTTGCCTTCCCAGCCGCGGAGCTCGAAGCGGCCGTCGTTTTTCAAGACGAGCGGGGCGGCGCTGCAGGGCTGAATTTTCTGCCGGACCTTGACCTGCACGCATTGGTAGCGGCCGGATAGGGAGATTATTTCCCTGGTCTGCGCGTGGCAGGCGGGCAAGAAAAGCACGGCGGCGCAGAGGAGTAGCGAGGTCCTGAGCAGGGACGAAAGGAACTGGGGCCGGGGCATGGCGACTCCGACGGGGTAGCTTGGCTGCGGGGCGGCGTACCCTGGTCGTCGGTACAGGTGCACCTGGGGGGCCATTCTTAAGTTGGCAAGATGCACATTCTATTATAGTTACGCGAGTTCCGTATCGGTCCGTGGGAGACTAGAGGCACAACAGTTCCGCTCTGGTGCAGTTCTTGACCATTCACGCGACCCTTGATTGCGTGGTGGCGGCTTTAGTCGCGGTCAATTTTGCGGGAGTTCGGGGATGGCTTCGCCGTCTTTGCGCGGGTCGGAGGCGCCATAATTTACGCCCGTGGCGAAGTCGCGTAGGGTGACTTGGCCGCCGCCCATATCGCTCGAGAAGGTTCCTTTGACTACGATTTTGTGGCCCTTGGCGGCGAGTTCATCGCGCACTTTTTGCGAGAAGCGATTTTCCATTTCCACGTCACAGCCGGCGAAAGTTTTCTTGGTGAAGCGTGGGGCTTCGATGGCCGCTTGAATGTTCATCTTGAAATCGGCAATGTCCGAGATGAATTGCGCGTGGGCTTGCGACTGGTTCCAGCCGCCCATGATGCCGAAGGCCATGCGGGTGTCGCCCTTTTGTGCGAAGCCCGGGATGATGGTGTGCAGCGGACGCTTGCGGCCGGCGAGGAGATTGGGCGAAGCGGGGTCCAGACTAAAAAGGCCGCCGCGATTGTGCAGTATAAATCCGGTGCCCGCGGCGACGATGCCGGAGCCAAACGCCGAGTAATTGCTTTGGATCAGCGAGACCATGTTGCCGTCGCGATCCACCACGCTGAGGTAGGTGGTGTCGTTGCCGCCGGCGACGATGCCCGGGCCGGGGTCGCAATTGGCGTGATCCGGATCGATCAATTGCGCGCGTTGCGTGGCCCATTCCTTGGAGAGCAGCGTGTTCACCGGGAATTTTTGTTTGCGCGGGTCGCCGATGTATTTGACGAGGTCGGCGTAGGCGAGTTTTTTGGCCTCAATCATGGCGTGAAGAGCTTTGGTGCTGCCGAAGCCGGTGTCCTTTTGGCCGAGCGGCTGGGTCTCTAAAATATTTAACATTTCGAGCGCGGCGAGGCCCTGGCCGTTGGGCGGCATTTCGTAGATCGTCCAGTCGCGATAGGTGGTGGAAATGGGCTCGGCCCATTCGCTGGAGTATTCGGCGAGATCCTGCGCGTTCATCACGCCGCCGTGGCGCTTCATGGCGTCGAGAATTTTCGCGGCGATGGCGCCTTTGTAGTAGGCGTCGCGCCCGCCGCGGGCAATATCCTGGAGAGATTCGGCGAGTTCGGGGTTGCGAAAAATTTCGCCCGGCTTGGGGGCATGGTCCTGCGGCAAATAGAGTTTGGCCGCGGCATCATCGCCGCGCAGCAGATCGATGGATGCCGACCAGTACGCCGAGGTCAGCTCAGGCACGGGGAAACCGTCTTGCGCGGTGCGAATGGCGGCGGCGAGATCGTCGGCCAATTTTTTGCGGCCGAAGCGGTCGGCAAGTTTCTGCCAGCCATCGACGACGCCGGGCACGGTGACGGAGTTGATGCCCTCTTGCGGCATGTCGCGCAGGCCCTGCTTGTGGAGATATTCGGGCGTGAGGGCTTTGGGGGCCCAGCCACTGGCGTTGAGTCCGTAGAGTTTGTTGGCTTTGGCGTCGTAGACGATGACGAAGAGGTCGCCGCCGATGCCGTTCATCATGGGTTCGACGACACCCATCATGGCGTTGGCGGCGATGGCGGCGTCCACGGCGTTGCCGCCATGTTCGAGAATGGCTACGCCGGCTTGCGCGGCTAGCGGCGATTCGGCGGCCACGATGCCTTGGCGGGACATGACCATGGAGCGCGCCTGGCCGCGATCTTGCGCGCAGGCGGCGGAGATGCAAACGCTGGCGGATAGTGCCAGCAGGGCGAAAATCTTTACCGCCAAGGCATGGGGGCGAAGAGCGTTCATGAGGTGGTGCGCTCCTTCACGGAATCGGGGACTCGAACCGCAGAATGGCACTGTATCCGCAGACGCAGCGGTAGACAAGTAAGGCCTGGCCGCCCAGAACGAATAGCCATTGGAAATAATCGCAGCAACACCATAGAATCGCTACACGCGGGTGGTTTCCCCGGCAAGCCTGCGCAGAACTCCGCTGACGAACATCGAGCACCCGAGGCAACGCATTTGGCCGAAGAAAGCAGCTCTCCCAATTTGCCAGCCAATTTGCCGGCTGAGCGGATCGCCGCGCCCGCACCAGCACCCACACCAACAGTGGACACGCCGGAACAGGCCCTGGCGCGCAGGATCGACGCACTGATGCAAGGGCGTAACGCGGATCCTTTTTCCATACTCGGGCCGCATCCGGTTCCCGGCGGTTGGGTGATCCGGTTTTTTATTCCGGGCGCGGCAGAAGCCAGCATTACGCTCAACAGCTTGTCGCCCGAGCGTCCTGCGGTGGCCATGGCCAAAGTGGTCGATGCGGTGAAGTTGCGTCCGGAGGGATTTTTTGAGGCGACGTTTCTCTCGAGCCAGACGACGGCGCCCGCTCCTGCCAGCTATAAGATTCAGTACCGCACCCACCACGGCGAATCGTACGAGGTGTTCGACACGTACGCCTTCCCATACTCCATCAGCGAATTCGACCTGTACCTGATGGGCGAAGGCCGGCATTACGACACCTACGAAAAGCTGGGCGCGCACGTCGTCACACATGAAGGGGTGGCCGGCGTGCACTTCGCGGTGTGGGCGCCGAGCGCGCGGCGCGTCAGCGTGGTGGGCGATTTCAATCGCTGGGACGGGCGCGTGGACGCGATGCGGCCGCGCGGCTCATCCGGGATTTGGGAACTTTTCATTCCCGAGTTGGGCGAAGGCGCGATCTACAAGTACGAAATTATCGGCCCCGCCGGAAACATGCTGCCGCTCAAAGCGGATCCCTACGGATTTCGCGCGGAGCTGCGGCCGAATACCGGTTCCATGGTGGCGCGACTCGATAAGCACCACTGGAACGACGGCGGATGGATGGAGCGGCGCGCCACGCGGAAATGGCTCGAAGGGCCAATGTCCATTTATGAAGTGCACCTGGGAAGCTGGCGGAGGATCCCCGACCAGAAAAATCGCTGGCTCTCTTACAAAGAGCTGGGCGATCAACTGATTCCTTACGTGAAAGAGCTGGGCTACACGCACATCGAGCTGCTGCCCATCATGGAGCATCCCTTCGATGGCTCCTGGGGCTACCAGACCATTGGCTACTTCGCCGCTACCAGCCGTTTCGGTTCGCCCGAAGAGTTTATGGAGTTCATCGACCGCTGCCACCAAGCCGAACTGGGCGTGCTGCTGGACTGGACGCCGGCACACTTCCCGCGCGACACGCACGGCCTGGCGCAATTCGACGGCACGCACCTGTATGAGCATTCCGACCCGCGCCAAGGCTCGCATCCCGACTGGGGCACGCTGGTCTACAACTATGGCCGGAACGAAGTGCAAAATTATTTAATTTCCAACGCGCTCTTCTGGCTGGACAAATATCACATCGACGGGCTGCGCGTGGATGCCGTGGCCTCCATGCTGTACCTCGACTATTCGCGCAAAGAAGGCCAGTGGGTGCCTAACAAGTACGGCGGACGCGAAAATCTGGAAGCCATCGATTTTCTGAAACGGCTCAACGAAGTGGCTTACGAGCGCTTTCCGGGAATCTTGACCATCGCGGAGGAATCGACGTCCTGGCCCAGCGTCTCGCGCCCGACATACCTCGGCGGGTTAGGCTTCAGCCTGAAGTGGAACATGGGCTGGATGAACGACACGCTGAAGTATTTTGCGACCAACCCGATCTACCGCAAGTATGAGCACAACAAGCTGACGTTTTCTCTGATTTACGCGTTCACGGAAAATTTCCTGCTCCCCTTTTCGCATGACGAGGTGGTGCACGGCAAAAATTCCCTGCTGCATAAGATGCCCGGAGATCTGTGGCAACAGTTCGCTAACCTGCGCCTGCTGTTCTCCTACCAGTACGCGCATCCCGGCAAGAAGCTGCTATTCATGGGGCAGGAGTTTGCGCAGCGCCACGAGTGGACGGAGGCGCACAGCCTCGACTGGCACCTGCTGCAGTGGGACTCCCATCGCGGCATTCAGCGGCTCATCGGGGATTTAAATCGCCTGCACAATACGGAGCCGGCGTTGCATCAAGTGGACTTCGAGTGGCCGGGTTTCGAGTGGATCGACGCCAACGACGGCGAGAACAGCGTGCTGTCGTTCCTACGGCGCGGCCGTTCGCCGGAAGAGTACGTGGTGGTGATCATCAACGCCACCCCGGTGGTGCGCCACGGGTACCGCGTCGGCGTTCCGGAGGCGGGCACGTACCACGAAATTTTGAATAGCGATGCCGAATGGTACGGCGGCAGCAACGTTGGCAACCCCGGCAACGTGGAAGCCGACGAGGTGCGCCACATGGGCCGGCCGTATTCGCTGGAATTGACCTTGCCGCCGCTGGCCGCCATTTATCTGAAACGCAGTAAGTAGCACAGGCTTTCAGCCTGTGAGCTTTTCTGCGGCCATGCCAAAGCCGCACCAAGCAACACCAACTGCCACAGGGCCTCACACCCTATCAAAGACAGCCCCCTCTCTAAGATCGCTTGGAACTTTTTCCAGGGCCGACACGTATTCTCATCAAACGCCGGCAAAGCGCTGGCGCCATCGCCGCCCAAGGCGTTTTCGCATACGCCCACCGCGGCGCCGATGGATGAAGGAGCCTTATGAGCCGCAACCCAGGTAAAGCCTTTCGCAACACAAGTTTAATCGCGGGCGTAGTCGCTGCCGCCACGCTGCTGCTGGCCCCCTTTGCCGGATACGCGCAATCGGCGTCCGGCGGGGACCGCTGGCTGCACGTGCGCGTGGTCAGCACGGACGCGGACGGCGAGACGGTCTCCGTCAACGTCCCGCTGGAGCTGGCCGAAAAGGTCTTGCCGGCCATCAACAAGAAAGAGCTGCACGACGGCAAGGTGACCATCGACCACTTTGACGGCGATGGCGTGGACTTCCGCGCTGTGCTCGAAGCGGTGCGCAACGCCAAGGACGGCGAATTTGTGACCGTCACCGGTAAAAATCAAGAGGATGTGCGCGTGGCCAAGAAAGACGGCTTCCTGTTGGTGCATGTAACCGACAATTCCGGGCACATGGGCCATCGCCACCATGCAGCGGAGAAGGACGCCGACGGTAAGGGCGACAAAGACGCCGACAAGCACGCCGATGCCAAGGACGCCAAAAAGGACACCGTCTCGCACGTAGAAGTAAAGATCCCGATGTCCGTGGTGGATGCCATGCTCGGCTCGGGCAAAAATGAGTTGGACATCGTGGCTGGCCTGCACATGCTGGCGAAGCAGGGCGACACCGAACTGGTCTCCGTGAAAGATGAAGACAACACCGTGCGCATTTGGGTGGACTCGAAGAACGCCCCGGCACCGGAGGGAGGCACGCGATGATCATGCTGGCCAAAATTGGACTGGGTATCGTTGGAACGCTGGCGGTGGCCGGCGCATACACCTTCCGCGATGGCGTAATGCGCGTGGACGTGGACGAACATCACGCGGGCGGCGATCACGTTCACCTGTGGTTCCCGGCGGCGGCCGTACCCATGGTGATGTCAGCCGTGCCGGACCGCGAATTGGCCAAGATGTCACGCCAGGCTCGCGAATACATGCCCTTGGCGCGAGCCGTAGCACATGAACTCGGCCAGTTACCGGATACCACATTCGTGGAAGTGCAGGACCGCAACGAGCATGTGCGCATAAGCACGCACTATGGCGCGATTCAGATTGACGTGACGGATCCCGACGAAGACGTGCACGTGCTCTGCCCGCTGGCGACCATCGAGGACATCACCCAGCAAATTGCGGAAGTGCGGCCGGACGAGGGCGACAACCGCTAGAGCGTTTGCCTTTTAGTAGCACAGGCATTCTTGCCTGTGCACGTTGGCCCGGCCTACGAAATCGATGTGGCTATAAAACACTGACCGGCGAGTGCCGCGTTACGCCTCGTCGGCTTCCTTGCTTGGCTGAAAGTAAACTTCCTCAAACATGGAATCTTTCTTCCAACCGGCGCGCTGCAAAATCCCGCGGCCATTTTCCACCATGTTGGGATGCCCGCAGAGATAGCCGGTGGTCTCCGACGGACGCAAACTCCAAACGTCCGCATATTTCCGAATCAGGTCGTCGACGCGCCCGGTCTCGCCAGTCCATGAGGTGTCTTCCCACGGCCGGCTGATGGTGGTGGCAAACTTCAGCCACGGCACTTCCGCCGCCACTTTGTCCATTTCATCGCGATAGCCCAATTCCCAGGAGCGGCTGCCGCCCTGCAAACAGTAGAGCCGGTGTTCGCCGGGCATGGCACTCTTGCCTTCCTTCCAATCGCGATACAACGTGCGCACATAACTCACAAACGGCGCGATACCGGTTACCGTGGAAAGCAACAGGTGATGCTTGCGGCCGCTGCGCAAATCCAACGTAAAGCGCCCTTTGGAAATTTTGCGGCACAGCAGCGAATCCCCCACTTGCAGCTTGTAGAGGTGCGGCGTCAGCAAGCCTTGCGGCACCAGCTCGATGAAAAATTCCAGTTGGTCTTCGTAGGGGGAGGAAACAATCGAGTAGGCGCGTTCAAGCCGTTTGCCCTCGTATTCGACGCCCAACGTGGCGTACTGCCCCGCCAAAAACTTGAACGGCCCGCCGGGGTCCACGCGAATCAGCCAAAGATCGTGCGCCAAGTCGCGCCGCTCGACGATGCGCGCCTCAAAGTGCTTGTCCATTGACAGTTCCATGGCCATTTCTCCGCGTTACCGCCGCCCATTGGACCACAAATCGCCCGGAGAGCGAGCAACTTTCCCTCGGCGGAAGCGCCTGCAGGAAGCAGGCCCGCGCGAGCGCTTCGCCGGCAGCCAGTTTATTCGTAAGCGAGGGCCACGACCGGATCATAGCTGGCCGCGCGCAGCGCCGGATAAATGGCGCCCGCGGCTGCACCGGCAATGGCCAGCCCAATTGCGGAAAACACCCAGGCGGGAGTGATCAACACCGTCAAGCCTGGGTTGGTCTCCTTGAGAATGCCCTGCGTGAGGAACGTCAGCAGAATGCCCACGGTTGTCCCCATCAGCGCCAGCACTAGCGTCTCGCCGAGCAGCATGCGCACCACCGCCAGCCGCGTGAAGCCCAGGGCCTTCAGGATGCCAATCTCGCGCGTCCGCTCCATCACCATGGTGTGCATATTCAACAGCACCACCAGAAAGCTGATCACGATGCCCAGCCACACCATTGTGCGCGTGAAGGGTTTCAGTTGCGGCAGGTTCGACGAGGTCATCAGCGAAACATACTCGGATAGCGAGCGCACGCTGCTCTGCGGCAAGAGCTGGCGAATCTGCGCGCGCGTGGCTTCCGTGTCGCCCTTGCTGCGCACATAGAACATCGAGACGCGCTGATCGGCACCGGCAATTTCTTGCGCGGTGCGCAGCGGAATAAACAACCGCGCGCCTTTGCCATGCGCCACAATGCCTGCAACCGTAAACGGGTGATTCAACAAGGTAATCTGGCTGCCCACCTTTAAGTGCTTCTGCTGGGCCACGATGTCGTCCGCGATGGCTTCATCCGGCCCGGCAAACGGGCGGCCAGCGCGGAACAGGAAGCCCTTGCTCAGCGCATTAAAGCGCTGGTAGTCGATGCCATAAATCATCATCAGATTTTTCGGCTCGGTCAGAATCACCGTGGGCGCCACTTCGTCCACGCCGGGCAGCGCCGCGATCTGGTCGCCCAGGCTCTCCTGCATCACGGCACTAGAGAAGGCCATGAAGATGGAAGAGTTGGGCGGCTGCACCATGATGTCCGCGCCCACGCCCTCGGCGCGCTTTCCCCATTCGGCAAGCACCCCGGAGGTGAGGCCCACGATCATCAGCACCAGAATCACCTGGATGGCGATAGCGATGACGCTCAGCAGGCTGCGCAGCGGGCGCGCCGTGATGCTGCCCACGAGCATCTGCACCAGGGAGAAGGGGCCGTCAAACGATTCGTTCATTGAGACTTAGTTCCATTCCGTTTAAAGTGTGCTTGCCGGAAAGTCGCGGCCAAGCGCGACTGTATCACCCGGCAACTCTTTGCCGCAAACGTCGCCGCCAGCGTGGCCGCAAACTTTGCCGCGACGGTGATAAGCGGAGTCTAAGAAAACTGGAAGAAATTTTTTGCAACCTTTTGCGAAACTGTGGGAGATGTTGTAGCACGGCTGGTGCCGAAAATTTCGCCAAATATTTCCCTGCGATTAAGTTTTCAACACAAGTGTTGAAAACTATGTGGATTTCCATCCCCGCACGCGCGTAACTTCCCGCGCTTCAACGCGCTTCACCGCTTTGCACTCTTTCTGTGCAATCGCACCGCACGTCCTGCGCGACCGGAAAACTTTTCGCGGCAGCGGAATTTTTTCCGCGTCACCACGTCCGCGTACGAAAATCTTTCGGTGGCGTTTTTTCGAGGCAACCGATTGAGCGGAAAGAAATTTCCGGGGGCGCGCAGTAACACGGTGCGGCGCGCTCCTCAGTACCACTTCGGCGGGCGCTCTAGGTGAATCTTAAACTCCTGATTCGGGTCGGTGATGTCGTACCAGTGTCCAAAGGTCTTCCAGCCCTCGGCAATCACCTGAATGAGCACGCGGCCATTGGCCGCGTTCGGCACGTGCGCCACGCCTTCGCGGCTGGTCTTCACGTTCAACTCGAGCTTTTTGTCCTTGGTGATCTTGTGCTCTTCAATGTATTTCACGTACACGCTGGCGTTCTCGATGGGCACGTTCTGCGCGCCGCCGGTGACGGAGATGGTGATGCGCGGGTTGGCCGCGGCGCGCGCGGCCGAGTCGTCACTCTGGGCGGCCGGCGGCGGTGGCGCAGCGGCGTTCTGCGCCAAGGTCGCCGCGCCTGCACAAGCCAGCGCTGCGACCCCCAAAATAAACGCGCGTGCTCCGGATAGAACATTGCGGAACGATATGCTTAGACCTGTGCTCATGGGATACGCTAGCCTCTATCCTGTGGTTACGGGCGCGTCCCGGTCAAGAGCCGCACGCTTTTGTTGGATGCCCAGAGACCGCGAGCCGCTGCATTCCGGCCCCGGAAACCGCGCAAGACACCGCGCAAAAATTGACGCGCCGCCGGGGCTGCGGTAGCGTTCTATAAAACCCTTTCCACGCAACGCGGGACGTTAACAAAATCGCATCCCGGACGCGCGTCTGGATGCCGCGTGAAACGGCATGCAACACGAGTAGCGGTAACAAGCGAAAACACGCAGAGGAGAGCACGATGGGTTTTGCCACCAACGCCATTCACGTCGGCCAGGAACCGGATCCCACCACGGGAGCGATAGTCGCGCCCATCTACCAAACCTCCACCTACGTTTACGAGGAACTGGGCAAGCACAAGGGCTACGACTACGCGCGCACCAATCACCCGAATCGCAAAGCTCTCGAACGCACCGTAGCCAAGCTGGAGGGCGGCCACAGCGCGTACGTTTTTTCTACCGGCATGGCCGGCATCGATGCCGTATTCCGCACGCTGCGACCCGGCGACCATGTGGTGCTTTCCGAAGCGGTCTATGGCGGCGTCTTCCGCTTGGCCACTCAGCTGCTGGTGCACTTCGGATTGGAATTCAGCTTCGTGGACACCTCGGTCGCGGATCTGGTGCATGCATCCTTCCGCCCCAACACGAAAATGCTGTACATCGAGACGCCTACGAATCCCACCATGCGCGTCACGGATATCGCCGCGGTGGCCAAGCTGGCCAGCGGCCGCAACATTACCGTCGTCGTAGACAACACCTTCCTCAGCCCCTACCTGCAGCGGCCCATCGAATTGGGCGCGCACATAGTGGTCCACTCCATGACCAAATATCTCAACGGCCACAGCGATGCCATGGGCGGCGCCGTCGTCTTGACGCGCCCCGAAGACGCCGAGAAAATTTATTTCATCCAACGCTCCGCGGGCAGCGGCCTCGCGCCCATGGATTGCTTCCTCGTCTCGCGCGGAATAAAGACGCTGGCGGTCCGTATGCTGCAGCACAACGCCAACGGCATCGCCGTCGCGCGCCATCTGGATGCCCATCCCAAGGTGCGCAAGGTTTTCTATCCGGGTTTGCCGTCGCACCCCCAGCACGACATCGCGCGCCGTCAGCAGCGTGGACCAGGCGCCATGTTGTCTTTCGATTTGGGCACGTTGGACGCCGCGCGCCGCTTCCTGAATCAGGTAAAGCTCTGCGCGTTGGCGGAAAGCCTGGGTGGCGTGGAGACGCTGATCTCATTGCCCGCACAAATGACCCACGCCTCCATGCCCGCGGAGGTGCGCGAACGCATCGGCATTACCGACGGCCTGGTGCGGCTATCGGTAGGCATCGAAGACGTGGAAGACATTAACGCGGACCTCGACCAGGCTCTGCTCTACGTGTAGCAGCGAGTTCATGCCCTGGGGTTGGCGGCCGGGCCTGTCCCGGCCCTTTGCCCTCAGGCCGCCGACGCCGCCAACCACGCCAAATACTCCGGCAACCCCCCTGCCACCGGTAAGGCCACGATTTCCGGCACGTCGTAGCTGTGCAATTTCACAATCTCTTTCTCCAGCTCCGCGTAATTCTGCGCGGTGGTCTTGATCAGCATCAGGTATTCGTGCGCCACCTCGACCTTCCCTTCCCACCGGTAAATCGAATTCACCGGCGAGAGCACAATGTTGACGCACGCCGCCAGTTGTTTTTTCACCACACTGCGTGCAATCTTTCTCCCTTCGGAAAGTGTGCGTACCATTACCAATACGATTCTCGGTTCCACGCTGGTCTTCATGCGCGGCCTCCTCGTTTCCTTGCCTTCTTCCTGGAACATCTCTGCGGTATGAGACCAATGGTTGTATGAGGCCGACGAAAGGCTAGAATACCGTTATGGCTACTTCCCCGATGAATACGAAGAGTTCCCCGATAAAATTTGGCACGTCCGGCTGGCGCGGGCTGATCGCTGACGACTTTACCTTTACCAACGTACGTTTGGCAATCCAAGCTATCGCCGGACACGTCAAGAGTAAAGCGCCGCATCCAACCATCCTCGTGGGCTACGATCCACGTTTTTACTCCGAGGAGTTTTCTCAGCTTGCGGTGGCCATCCTGGAAGCGCACGGCATCCGCGCGCTACTTTCCGACACCTTCAGCCCTACGCCCGCCGTGGCGTACGAAGTCATGCGCGGCAAGCTCGATGGCGCCATCAACTTCACCGCCAGCCACAATCCCGCGCAATATCACGGCCTGAAATTTTCCTCGAGCGATGCCGGACCGGCATTGCCAGAGGTCACGAAAGATATCGAGGCGCGCGTGAGTAAGATCCTCGAACAGGAGGGCGCCGCCGCGGGCGCGGCACCCGCGCATGGGCAGAGACAATCTTCCAAGGGCGAACCCATCAGCCTCCGTGACCCGTATCTAAAGCGCATCGGCGAACTGGTGCGGTTTGACGTGTTGCAAAAAGCAAGGATGAAATTTGTCTACGACGGTCTGCACGGTTGCGGCGCGGGCTACCTGGACAAAATCCTCGCCGACCACGGCATTCCCGTGCAGCGTCTGCGCATGGAGCGCGACTGCCTGTTCGACGGTACCGGCCCGGATGTCTCGGAAGAAAATCTCGCGCCGCTGCGGAAAGCGGTGCAGGACTCTGGCGCCGCTGCCGGCCTGGCCACCGATGGCGACGCCGACCGCTTCGGCATCGTCGACCGCGATGGCCAGTGGATCCAACCCAACCTTATTCTTGCGCTGGTTTACGACTACATCGTGGAGAGTCGCGGCTGGAATTTGCCGCCCGCGCGCAGCGTAGCCACTTCCCAGATGATCGACGCGGCCGCGAAAACCCACGGCCAGAAAACCTATCAAACGCCCGTCGGTTTCAAATACATCGGCCAGCTCATCCGCGAAGACAAGATCGCCCTCGGCGGCGAAGAGAGCGCCGGGCTCACCATTCGCGGCCACGTGCCGGAGAAAGACGGCATCCTGGCCTGTTTGCTGGTGGCGGAAATGACCGCTGCGCGCGGCGCCTCCATCGGCGAACAAATTCGCGCGATGTTCAAAAAACTGGGCCGGGAATTCTGGCCTATTCGTGAAAATCTGCATCTTAGTGACGAACAAAAAGCAAACGCCATCCACAAGGTCGCGGTGGACAGTTCGACACTGCTCGGCCGCAAAGTCGTATCCACGGATCGTACGGACGGTGCAAAATTTGTGTTTGACGATGGTTCGTGGATGCTGGCGCGCCTCAGCGGCACCGAACCGCTGTTGCGCCTCTACATCGAGGCCGACAGCGCCGCCGCCTCCGCGAAGTTAGCGCAGGAAGCTACCGACTGGATTTTGAAGGATTGAACTCGATTGAAGCTGCAAGCTAAAAATTCATCGCGCGCGCCTGCGGCAGAACCGCCTACCGCCGGGGACACTTTTGCCGCGCTGTGGCGCCAGTTCGGACGAGGCTTGCTGGGCCTGCTGATCCTGGTGCTGTGCGTTCACGACGTGTTTGGCACGCACGGTTTTCTCGCCATGCGCCGCACGCAATCGGAAATCAACACTGTAAAGGCCAACATCGCCCGCCTCGACGCCGAAAACGCCGCCTTGGCCGAACGCGTCCACGACCTCAAATCCGACCCCGGCACCATCGAAAAACTCGCTCGCGAAGGCCTGCAACTTGGCCGCTCCGGCGAAATCATCATCAAAATCCCCGAAGATCAGTGGTTCCAGCAAAGCGACCCTGCGAAGCCATAACCTTTGTAGCGGCCGCCTTCTGCCTGCCCCGGTGAAACCGGGGAGGCGGGCGCTCTCCCCTTTCTTGTTCCAAAAGGTCTTAGCCCGGCTTCCGGTTTTACCTCACACGCCCAGAATCGCGTGCGTAATCCCCGCCCACCATGCCGGATTCGCGCGCCAAAGATAAATGGCGAAAACCTGCACCGCGATCATCGCCGGCAGCCAGTAGCGATACACCTTATGCACGCGCCCATCCACCAGCCAATCGCGCCCCAGGCCGAGCAGGATGACGCAGTCTAGGGCCACGAAGAACAGACTATTGTTGGACAGGAAATCGAATCGCCCGAATGCCGCATTCAGCAGCTCGCAACTTCCCAGAAAGAGCAGTCTGCGGTGAAACTCCGGTTTCTTTCTCCAATACACCGCTAATCCCACGCACGCGCCGAAAATGAGCATGTCGACGATGGGAATCGCTAGAAACTGATCTATATCTTTCTGATGGAGCACCGAGACATCAAAGCGGCCCATCACCACCGCTACCGTTAGGCCAAGCACCACCATCACTGTGGCCAGCCCCACTCCAAACCAGCCCAGCAACCGGTGTACGGCCACCCTGCGCACCCGCACCAGGGCGGACTGCGCGATAAAAAACACGATCCACGTTGAAAACACCGCGCCGTGCATCCACAAAAGCCAGGGCCGCGGCGGGCTGGCGTGAAACAGGTTCGCGCCCACTGTCCGGCTAAATCCACTAACCACGATCACCGCCAACAGCAGCGACATGCACAGGTAAAAGTACCGGCTCAAAAATCTCTTGAACCGCCGCGTTCTGGTTCCTTCTTGCGCAACGCCGGCGACGAATCCCACGTCTCGAAGCGCCACACCCACCCCCTGAGAACTCAGCTTTGCCTGTAGTTCAACGCCTGAAAGGGACCAATATCCGAAGTGCGGGAGTGGCCGCACTATAGTGGTCTCGCGAAACCCTGTCAAGAAATCCCGGCAGCTGTTGATTGGCGGTCGTCAAACCAACGGATGGCGCTGCAATCCTGCTCAAATTACTTTGACAGGAGAAAAATCGGAATCTACACTACCGCTATCGAAGTACAATTCACCCCCGAAGAAGAAGCCCAGCTCGCCAAGATTGCCACTCTGGAAGGCGTCCCGCCGGAGCAACTCGTTAAGGATGCAGCCCTGCGGATTGTCGCGGACGATAGCCGTTTCCTAGCAGGCGTGCGCAGAGGCCTCGCGCAGGCTGACCGTGACGAGTTCATCGAAGAAGCGGAGATGGACACCCGCGTGAAGCGCTTGCTAGAGCGTTAATGCGAATCCGCTGGACCCTGGGCGCCGCACAAGACCTCGAAAATATCAGCGACTATCTCCGGCAATATCATCCCTCCTTGCGCAGTCCACCCTCGCGAACTATACGACTTGATTCGCTCACTAAAGACGATGCCTCGACGCGGACTTCCGGGAACTTTGGCTGGTACGCGCGAACTAGTCTCGACGCGCCTGCCGTACATTGTGGCCTATCGCGTCGGAGACGACATGATTGAGATTCTGCACATTTATCACAGCGCTCAGAATCGTCCCTAGCCCGTATCGGCGCCAGACTTCAGTTCGGCCGCGCGAGCCCGGCCGGCTGCGGAGCCAGGCTTAGCGAGCTTTTCTTCGTCGCCGCTCGTGTCTTCCACCGCGTTCGGAAAATCGAGAGCGCCAGCATCGCCGCACAAATAACCAACAACCCCACCGTCGCCTGCGCCACCGTGCAACGCAATTTCGGCAGAATCGACAATCGCCCGTACACAAACTCGATGTGCACCCAATAGACCAGCAGCGAAGTCTTCCCCAGTTGTATCACCGGGCTGAAACCCTTTTGCGCCCAGCCCCATTCGCACCACACATATGCCGCAAACATCATCACCAGCAAAATTCCGCAGCGCATCAGCAGAAACTGCGGGCTCGTGTGCCAATAGTCATAAACCGCGTAGAGATGCACCGGGGCCAGATCCACCGCGATCGACACCGCGCCGCACAGCACTCCGGTGCCGCCCAAGAAAAGGAACGTGCGCGATTCGCTGCGCTTGGCAAAATCCGTGAAGAGGAAGAGGCCAATCGCCAAGCCGGCGAAAGCGAAGGCGATCCACGGAAAAATTGGAAAGAGCCAGGGCTGCGGCGCCTGAAATGTGTGCACGCCGTCGATATACGATTCGATCGGCCAGGGCAAAAAATACAGGCGGTGCGTGGTGTACAGAACCGGCGTCACCATAGCGGTGATGGCTGCCACGACGACGCTACCCGCAATCGTGGCGCGCCGCGTCACGTCCACCCGCTGCGATGTAGCCAGCCAGCAGACCGCGCCCATCAGCATCATGGAGATGCCCAGGATGTTGAGCACGTCTACCCGCAGCAGATCAGTCCACGGCGCCTTGGGAAAGCCCAGCGCATATTCCTGCACGCGGAACAGAACGCCTGCGAGGTAGATCAGAAACCCGCGCCAGATGGTTTGCCGCGCGATGGCGTCGCGCGCCACACCCTTCTCCCAAAGCCGCTCGGTAACCAGCGCGGACGAAATGCCGCACAAAAAAATGAAAAGCGGCGCCGGCATCGTCCCCAGCAGCCGCGACCAGCGAAACACGTCGCTATCCCGCGCTGCCGGGGCCAGCCACGAATCGTAGCAATGGTCCTGAAACATCAAGAGGCACGCGAGCCCGCGCATCCAGTCGATGTACGCGAGTCGGCGGCTGCTTGATACGCGCTTCGCGGCAGGCACCTCTGTGGCGATGTGCTGCGAAGCATTCTGTGACGAGGCATCGCCTGGCGTGCGGTTTCCCTGCGCGGCGTTCGCGGACGCGCGCTCCTTCGACGTGGTTATCACCGACGCATGTTCCGCGCTGTGCGTTTGGTTCGCCATCCTCGTGCGCTACAATTCCCTTCCCTAAGAAACTTGTCTGCTGCCCGCCAACTCGCTCCCTTGCCTGCCGTCGGTCTGTGGGCCGTACTTTCGCTCGCCGCTGACCTTTACGGCAACTGGAACGGTTTGGGCGGCAGATCCTATGCCGCGACGCTCACCGCATTCTGCGTGCTGTTGCTCGCGATGCTGCTCTGCGCCGCACGCGGCGTCACCGACAAACTCACCGCGCGCCTGGGCCACGCCGCCAGTATTTTGTTCGGTGTCGCCCTGCTCCTTGCATACCTGATTTATGCCCTGGGGACAAACACTTTCGCGATCGGTCGTGTTGCCGTAGTTCTCGCGTTGATTTTCATTCCGCTGGCCATCGCCGCCTCCGCGGAGCGCCAGCCCCCAGGAGCGTGGCAGGATTTCGCCATCGTCGTGGCGGTATGGGTCGCCGTGAAATTCGCTCCTGCTCACTGGCTCTGGCCTTACCCTGGCGGGAGACTTTCTTACGTTTTCACCGTGCTGCTAATGGTCAACGTGGGCATTGTGGTGTACCTGTTTGCGCGGCAGCTGAACGGTGTGGGCTACGGCATCGGCTGGGGCCAGAACTGGGCGGCTTACATCGCGGCAAGTTTCCTGCTATTTGCGGTGATCGCCGTTCCTCTAGGTCTGGCAATGCATTTCCTGCAGTTCGCGCCGCAATGGCGCAGCGCAGCGATGCTGCCGCTGACCGCGCTGGGCATACTGCTGTTCACTGCGTGGCCGGAGGAGTTCCTTTTTCGCGGCCTGCTGCAAAACATGCTGACTCGCACGACGGGCAGCAACTTCGCCGCACTGTGCGTTGCCTCAGTCCTGTTTGGCTTCGCGCATGTTACTAACGGCCATTTTCCCAACTGGCGGTATGTGCTGCTGGCTACGCTTGCGGGATTCTTTTACGGCTGGACTTGGCGCAAAACCGAATCCATCTTTGCTTCGGCCATGGTCCATGCCCTGGTTGACGCGCTGTGGCACTTCCTCTTCCGCACCATCTGACCCACAGCCGAAAAAGGGTAGCCTCGCCTCCTGCGCTGCGCTATCCTCGCGCACGGAAAATGCCCGCCAACGATCCCATCTCCGTATCCAGCTCCGCGCTGGACGACCAACTCAATTTTGCCTGGCGCAATTTCGAGGACCAACAAGCCATCATCCGTGCCGCCGACCTGAAAGCCGGCTACCTCGTGACCTTTCTGCTGTTCTTCGCCGCCAGCACCATCCCGCTAGGGGAGTCGGTCTTCCCCAAACTGCACAGAACCGCCGATGTAGCCGGCGCCATCGGCCTGCTCTATCTGGTAATGTACGCCGGCCTGGCTGCCGCCTTCCTGCGTTCCCTCTACCTCATCTCCCACGTCCTCATGCCCCGCATCGCCCGTCATCATCGATCGCCCAAACAAGGCTCGGAGCTGCTTTACTACGAGCATGTCATCCGTCACACCGACAGTGAGCGATATTACGCGGCCGTAGCCAACGCCACTCCCGACCAGCTCCTTCGCAACGTCACCGACCAAGTCTTCGAGCTGGCCCAAATCTGCAAATCCAAGATCGACAGCCTCCGGTCCTTCTCCACCTCCTTCAAATGGACCCTCCTCTTCTGGACCCTAAGCACCGCCCTGGGCTTCGTCATTCTCCGCTCGCGCTAAGCACCCGGAGAGCGCCACCGTAAGCAATACGAATTGCAGCGAAGGCGATGAGTTGCGACAACGGCGCGAAAATGGTTTTTGCTGCCGTCAATACCACCGCTCATAATCAATTCATTGCAATCGTCTTGCACAGACCGCCAACCCCCGCCGTACACGTAACCCCTTTACTTTGATAACGATCGAGAGAACACACCAAGCAAGGTTTATAACCGGTTTATTTTGATAATGATACAAATTGCTCTCGTCGCAACCCCTTTAGTTTGATAACGATATGAAATACCCATAGGTATACCCTAGTCACCTCCCAAAAAATCCCAAAGTGGAACTGGGGAGCGGTGGGGTTAGCGGACGACGCCGGCCAACGGGCTGCTTGCGGTGGCGTAGAGGCGTTTGGGCATGCGGCCGGCCAGGAAGCTCTTGCGGCCGGCGGAGGTGGCTTCGCGCATGGCTTCGGCCTGTTCCATGAC
>Ga0181537_10001110_pt1 | contig 25070 bp, 24 predicted proteins | sample PEATcosm2014_Bin_39_FD_119765 | JGI IMG/M metagenome (GOLD analysis project Ga0181537, IMG submission 119765) | Peatland microbial communities from MTU Mesocosm Facility, Houghton, MI, USA - PEATcosm2014_Bin23_10_metaG | ecosystem: Environmental > Terrestrial > Soil > Wetlands > Peat | place...
CCAGCGCGCATTGCCCATTCGCGCCGCGCCATTGCCGAATATGCCCTCGCGGACGAAATCGACGTAGATGTCTTCATCGGTCGGCCAGTGGTGTTGGAAATCTTCTAGGAAGGAGGGCCAATCTGGCTTGAGGGCGTGTTTCTCGAAATAGCGGAGTGGAAACGAGAAGCCATGGTCGATGCCCACTAGTGTCGGTGCGCTTTCGGCCAGTCGCTCGACGAGCCATTCGGCGATGCCGCGCCGCGTCCAGTACTTGCGCGGGCTTGGCGGTGGCATCACTTCGACAGGCGGTGATGCTCGATCCGCCGCATAGACGCGCAACCCCTTCAAGCTTGCTGTCGATGTCTCTGCGCCCGAATAGTCGATGCCGATATATCGCTTGAAGGCGCGCATGATTTATTCGCCAATACGAAACCTAGTCTTCCAAACCGTCCGGGCCCACAAAAAATCCCCGGCCAACCCATAGATAACCAATGAAACGCCGCAACCAAACGCGAACATTCGTCGACGAACCTGCACGAAAGTGCCAATATTTATCGATTATTCCGATTAGGGTAGCGTGCTCATAACCTCTTGGTTGGAGGTTCGAGTCCTCCCGGGCCCACCAACCTGCTTCGCGCTTCGCAGGATTTGCATCTACACAAATCGCGAAGCAGAAAACGACGCATCATTATGAAAAAGACATCATGAAAAGGATCGGATTCCTGTCGTTTGGCCATTGGACCGCTTCGCCCCAGTCGAAGACGCGATCGGCATCCGACGCGCTCCTGCAATCCATCGACTTGGCCGTCGCGGCCGAAGAACTCGGCGCGGACGGGGCTTATTTCCGCGTGCATCACTTCGCCCGGCAGCTCGGCTCCCCGTTTCCGCTGCTCGCGGCGGCCGGCGCCAAGACCAAGCGGATCGAGATCGGCACGGCGGTCATCGATATGCGCTACGAAAATCCTCTGTATATGGCCGAGGACGCCGGCGCGGCCGACATCATTGCCGGCGGACGCTTGCAACTCGGCATCAGCCGCGGGTCCCCCGAGCAGGTGACCGATGGCTGGCGTTACTTCGGTTACGTTCCGCCCGAGGGCATGACCGATGCCGATATGGCGAGACGCCACACGGAAGTGTTACTCGAGGTGCTCCGGGGCGAGGGCTTTGCGCAGCCAAACCCGCAACCGATGTTCCCGAACCCGCCGGGCCTGCTGCGTCTCGAGCCGTACTCGCAGGGGTTACGCGACCGCATCTGGTGGGGCGCCGCCACGAATGCCACGGGCGAGTGGGCGGCCAAGCTCGGGATGAATTTGCAGAGTTCAACGCTGAAGATTGACGAGAGCGGGCGTCCGTTTCACGTGCAGCAGGCGGAGCAGATTCGGATTTTCCGGGAGGCGTGGAAGGCGGCCGGTCATGCGCGCGGGCCGCGGGTGTCGGTTAGCCGCAGCATCTTTGCGCTCGTCGATGACCGCGACCGGATGTATTTCGGCCGCGGCAACGAGAACGAGGACTCCATCGGCTTCCTCGGCAGCAACGAGCGGGCCATTTTCGGCCGCAGCTACGCCGCCGAGCCGGATATGCTCATCAAGCAGCTCGCGACGGACGAAGCCATCGCTGAGGCCGACACGCTGCTCTTGACCGTCCCCAATCAGCTCGGTGTCGACTATAACGCCCACGTCATCGAGGCGATCCTCAAACACGTCGCTCCCGGGCTCGGCTGGCGCTGACAAGGAGTTCTGCTACTCAGACTCCAGTCGAAGATCGTGCGATCGGCAACAAGGCAGGCAATGCCATGGATGCGGCATTTGAACTGGGGCTCTTTACGTTCGGCGACCTCATGCCGGACACGCAGGCGGGTAAAGCAGTCAGCGCCCAGCAGCGCATGGCGGAGATCGTTGCAGCGGCGAAACTTGCCGACGCGGCGGGTCTCGACGTTTTCGCAGTCGGCGAACATCACCGGTTGGATATGGTGGTATCCGCCACGCCCGTCGTTTTGGCGGCAATCGCGGCGGTGACCGAGCGCATCCGGCTCGCAAGCGCGGTCACCATTCTGAGCACCGCGGATCCCGTCGTGGTGTTCGAGGATTTTGCCAGCGTCGACCTGATCTCCGGCGGACGCGCCGAGATCATCGCGGGCCGCGGCATTTTCACCGAATCGTTTCCTTTGTTCGGCTATGAGGTGGCCCAATCCGACGATTTGTTCGCGGAAAAACTCGCGTTGCTCATGCAGCTCAACGCCGCCGAGCGCGTCACTTGGCAGGGGCGCTTCCGTACCGCGCTAAAGGATGCGCCGATTGCGCCGCGTCCCGTGCAAAGCCGTTTGCCGATCTGGATCGGCAGCGGTGGCACGAAGAACAGCGTCGAGCGCGCCGGTGCGCTCGGTTTGCCCTTGGCGCTCGCCAATATCAGCATGCCGCCAGCAAAGCTGGCGCCGCTCGCCGATCTCTACCGGCGCTCAGGGACGGAAGCCGGGCACGCCGGCGCACTCAAGATCAGCATCGGCACCCACATGTATATCGGCGAAAATTCGCAGGACGCTCTCAACGCGTTCTATCCGCACTATGCGGGCTATTTTTTCACTCACACGCCCTCGCAATGGCCCGCGCAGGAAGTATCCCGGGCCGATTTTGAGGGACGCGCGGCGCCGCACGGCCCGATTTTCGTCGGCAGCCCGCAACAGATCATCGATAAAATCATGTACGAGCGGGAGCTGTTCGGCCACCAGCGCTTCATGGGGCAAATCGATATGGGCGGCTTGCCATTTGCGCAGGTTGCCCGCGTGATCGAGATGTTCGCAATCAAGGTCGCGCCCGTCGTTCGCAGCGCAATCGGCAAGTTATGAGGGAGCGCGCCGACTTTGCGAGCCGCGCCGCCGGCGGTTGATCTGGATCGCGGATACGCGTTATAAGATCAACATAAAATTCCACTACAATGAAACTTTGGAGGAGACGTTCCGATGAAGCTCTACATGCACCCGGTATCGACTGCATCGCGCCCCGTGCGATTGCTCATGGCCGAGAACGGAATCAAATGCGACGAGGAATTCGTCGATATCCTCGCCGGTGCCCACTATCAGGAGCCATACGCGTCGCTCAATCCAAACCGGATGGTGCCGATGCTCGAGGATGGAGACTTCCGGATGACGGAAGGTTCGGCGATCCTGAAATATCTTGCCGACAAATACGATCTGCCTTCCTATCCGAAGGATCTCAAGAAGCGCGCCAAGGTCAATGAAGTAATGGACTGGATCAATACCCAGTTCTATCGGGACTTCGGGTATGGGCTGGTCTACCCGCAGCTCTTTCCGCACCACAAACGCCGCAGCGATGAGGCGCATTCCGGCGCTGTCGCCTGGGGACAGCAGGGCGCCAAGAACTGGCTGCAGATTTTCAACGACCACTGGATCGGGCCGAAGAATCAATATCTCTGCGGTGATGAGATTACCATTGCCGACTATTTCGGCGCCGGCATCGTCTCGATCGGTGAATGGATCGGTTGCGATTTCTCCGAGTATCCCAACATCAAGCGGTGGCTCGGGAACATGAAGAAGCTCAAGTCGTGGGATCAGATCAACGAAGTCTTCAACGGCTTCGTGACCGCGAATAAGGGCAAGGAGTTTGTGCGCGCCTGAGCGCCACAACTCGCGGTAGCTACAACGGAAGCTGACGCAATCACCGCTGCCCGCGGTAGATTGCGTCACTTTTTTTATGATGCGGTTCGGGGGCGTTTGCCGCGCGCCGTTGTCGCGTGCACGAAAGGAACAAAGGGATGGGCGATGCACCCGTTCTCGACGGCTCGGGCCTGCGGCGGCTGGCGACCCGTATCCGCATGCGCGCGACCGAGATGGTGGCGATCCAGGGCTTTGGCTATCTCGGACAGGCTTTGTCCTCCGCCGAGATCTTTGCCGTATTGTTCGGCGGCGTCCTGCGTATCGGCCACGACCGCTTCGTGCTGTCACCCGGCCATTACGTGATCAGCCTTTACGCCGCCGCCGCCGAAACCGGCCGCATCGATCCGGCAAAGCTTGTCGATTACGGCAAGGACGGCGCCGAACTCGAGGCGATCGGCAGCGAGCGTTCCCCGGTTGCCGATCTGGTGTGCGGCTCGCTCGGGCAGGGGCTGTCGGGCGCGATCGGCTTTGCTCTGGCGGCAGAGCTCGCCGGCGAGGATCGTTACGTTTTTGCGTTTCTCAGCGACGGCGAGATGGAAGAAGGCCAGGTGTGGGAAGCGGCGATGTTCGCCTCGCACCGCCGGCTCGATCGCCTCGTTGTCGTGATCGACGCCAACAACTCGCAGGTCGATGGACCCGTGACGTCGGTCACGACGCTTGAGCCGCTTGCGGAGAAATGGCGCGCCTTTGGCTGGCGCGTCGCCGAGGTGGACGGCCACGACATCGAGGCGCTGCGCCGCGCTTTGGCGACCCGCAACGAAACCGAGGGGCCGCTCGTCGTCATCGCGCGCACGGATATTTTGGGCGGCCTCCGCGCCATTCCGCCGACGGTCGATGGACATTTCATCAAGCTCGATCCGGCATTACGGACGGCGATCCTCAATGAATTGGAGGCAGCCCTTGCGTGAGTCGCCGTATCAGACCGTGCTCAAGCCTTATGGCGCCGCGCTCGTCGAATTGGCGCGGCGGCGGCCGGAAGTCATCTGCCTCGGCGCCGATCTGACGCGGCAAACCGAGACCGATCTGTTTCGCGATGAAATCGCCGACCGCTTCATCAATATCGGCATGGCGGAAGCGAACATGATCAGCATCGCCGGCGGCCTGGCGCGCGCCGGTCATACGGTCTTCGTCAACACCTTTGGCGTGTTCTGCACGCGCCGCTGCTTCGACCAGATCGCTATGTCGGTGGCGTATCCGAACCTAAATGTGAAGATCGTGGGCTTCATGCCCGGGCTGTCGAGCCCCGGCGGTCCGAGCCATCAGGCGATCGAGGATGTAGCGCTGATGCGCGCGCTGCCCAATTTTGCCGTGGTCGAGCCCGCCGACGCGATCGAGACCAAACAAGTGGTGGCGGCCATCGCAGAGCGGCCCGGGCCGGTTTATCTGCGATTGAAGCGCGGCGAGATTCCGCTGATCTTCGACGACGATCACCGGCTCGATCTCGGCAAGGCGCAAATCCTGACCGGCGGCGAGGGCGCGAATGTTTGCATCGTTGCCTCGGGCATGATGATTCCGGCGGCCTTGGCCGCGGCGCGCACCTTGTCCGACAACGGCGTGACCGCTGCGGTGATCAACGTGCCAGTGATCAAGCCGCTCGACGGTGCGACGATCGCGGCTGTGGCGCGGCGAAGCCGCATCGTCATCACCGCGGAAAATCACACCGTCGTCGGCGGGCTCGGCTCGGCGGTGGCCGAAACACTGGCGGAAGCGGGCAATTCGGCGCCGCTGCGCCGTATCGGCATCCCCGACACTTTCGCCGAAGCCGGCAGCCGCGAATACCTGTTCGCCAAATATGGGCTCGGCACCCAGAACATCATCGCGGCGGCATGGCAGGGTTTGGGACTCAACCGCCCGGCGCCGGTCGCGCCGGTCATCGAAACCAGTCCCGGTGCCTACGCGCCGGTGTAGGCTGGATTTTCGGCGGGCGTTCATCTGCCGTGCGCTTCGCTGTCGAGATGCGCCATCTGCGCCGCGTCGTAGCGTTCGCCGGCGGTCAGATCGGGCGAGATTGCGGCGTCGATGCGGGCGATGTCGGCGGCATCGAGGGAGAGTTCGAGCGCGCCCACTGTTTCCTTAAGCTGTTCGCGGCGGCGCGCGCCAAGCACCGGCACGATGTCGTCGCCGCGCGAGAGCACCCAGGCGATTGCAAGCTGCGCGGGGCTGGCGCCTTTTTCCTTGCCGATCTGGCCTAGCGCCTCGACCAGGCGCAGGTTGGTCGCCACATTGCCATCTTGAAAGCGCGGCATGCGCACGATACGGATGTCGCCCTTGTTGGTGGCTGGCGGCACGCGTCCGCTCAACAGGCCGCGCGAGAGCACGCCATAAGCAGTAATGCCGATACCGAGCTGCCGCGTAATCGGCAGGATCGACTCTTCGATACCGCGGCTCATCAGGGAATATTCAATTTGCAAATCCGCAATCGGGTGCACCGCCTGCGCGCGCCGGATAGTGTCGGCGCCGACTTCCGACAGGCCGATGTGGCGGACGTATCCGGCGCGGACCATATCGGCAATGGCGCCGATTGTGTCTTCGATAGGCACAGCCGAGTCGAGGCGCGCCGGGCGGTAGACGTCGAGGTAATCGGTGCCGAGACGGCGCAGCGAATAGGCCAGAAAATTTTTGACCGCCTGCGGACGGCAATCCTGTCCGATGAACATGCCCGAAGGGTCGCGCATGCCGCCGAATTTTACCGAGATGACCACATTTGATCGCGGCACGCCTTCAAGCGCGCGGCGGATCAGCATCTCGTTGTGGCCCATGCCGTAGAAATCGCCGGTGTCGATCAGCGTAATGCCGGCATCCATTGCGGCGCGGATGGTGGCGATGCCTTCGGCTTCGTCCGCGGGGCCATAGACTCCCGGCGACATTCCCATGCAACCGAGGCCAAGGATGCCGACTGCCGGTCCGTTGCGGCCGAGCGATACTGTTTTCATGCCGTTGATGCCCTGACGTTGCGCCCGCGTGCTCCGATATCGAATGGGGAGTTATACTCAAATCATTGCCGTGGCAGCTGTGCAAATGCCGCACATCCGGTCCGGCGGGAAAATGCACCGCTTTCCCGTCCGGTTCCAAAGGCGCTGCAGGCGCCGAATGCGGGAATCTGATAGGGACATCCGAGAGCAAGCGAATCCGCGCGATTTGACTCGGAAGATGAGCCAGACGCTTCGCGACGTAAGTGCGCCATTACCCGACATTCCGCTTGTCGATATTCGCGACGGCGGCCCGCCGCTGCATGCGCGGCAGAGCGCAGCGCGGGCGCGCGCCTTGCGCGATTCTTGCCTGAGCTTTTTCCCAAGCCCGGCCTTGCCATTAATGCCGGCGTTGGACCGGCTCTCGCGCCGCGCGCTGCAACGTTCGTGCTCGCCCTATTTTGCCGAAATCGCGGAGATCGCGGCCGCGCTCGATTTTTCGGGCGTGTGGCTGCTCAACGCCTCCTATCAATGGGGCTGCACGTCGCGCGCTTGCGAGGATGAGGGCGAAGCTTGGCTCATCCGAACGCTCGATTGGCCGTTTCGCGGTCTCGGCCGCCATACTGAGCTGGCACAAATGGGGGGCGAATGCGGCGATTTCGTCAGCGTCACTTGGCCGCGTTATGTCGGCGTTCTCACCGCTTCGGCGCCGGGTCGTTTCGCAGCGGCGCTCAATCAGGCGCCGCAGCGGCGGCGGACGAGGCATCGCTGGCTGCGGCCTTATGATTATGCTTCGAACGCGCTGCGCGGGGCGGCGAGCGCCGGTTGCATGCTGCCGGACCAGCTGTTGCGCTACGCGTTCGAAACCTGCGCGGATTTTGCCGCCGCCCGGCGGCTCCTGGAAACGACGCCGGTGGCGCGACCGGCGATTTATACGCTAGTCGGCGTTTCGGCGCGCGAGCGCTGCGTCATCGAGCGCACCGAGACCGATTTTTGCAGCCGCGAAGACGATACCTGCGCGGCCAACGATTGGGTGCCGTGCCGGCCGGGCTGGGAGGGGCGCATCGGCATGCGGCGGTTTTTGTCGAGTTCCTCTGCCGACGCCGCGGCCCACAGCCGGGCGCGGCGCGAGCGCCTGGCGGCATGGAACGGCTCGCCAGCGGCGGACGGTTTCGGCTGGGTGCGGGAGCCGGTGCTCAACCCCTACACCCGGCTCGCGGTCGCCATGTGCCCGGCTCGCGGTGTCTTGCGAGTCGCCGGCTACGACCACGTCGGTGATGGCGATCTGCCGGTGCCGGTGAGCCAAACCGGCGGCCAAAAACTGGCCTCCCGCGCGAAATAGATCAGTTTTTCCTGAGCGTTACGGTCATGGTGAAAACGATCGAAACGGAAAATGGAAAATTGTGCCGTCAATCACATCGGCCTCTCCCGGCGCGAATTACTTTGCCCATAGATCGCCGGGGAATGGAGCGAGCTATGAGCATGATGAATCTGACGATCACGGTGGTGCGTTCGCGTCGTTTGCCGCAATGGAACGAAATCCGGGCGTTATTCATCGAGTGGCGTCGGCGCGCTCGGTCGCGGCTGGAGCTGATGTCGCTCGACGATCGCGAACTATGGGATATGGGGCTTACGCGCACCGACGCCCACAACGAATCCAACAAGCCGTTCTGGGCGCCCTGAGCCCCGGAATCACGCTTCAAATAGCGCGTGATCGTTGCTCCAGAGAGCGCACGGCTGCGCACCATGGAAAAAGCGGGATTATCACCGCGGGCCGCCGGTTGGGTGGCCCGTTTGCGTTGCGCTGACGCCTGGCGTTATCTGCCCAGGCCGCTCCGCGCATCCGAGAATGCCGATGCCTAAAATCACAAGCCACGACGGCACCGGGATCTATTACGAAGAAGCCGGTGCCGGCACGCCGGTCGTCTTCATCCACGAATTCGCCGGCGATTATCGCACCTGGGAGCCGCAGATGCGCTACTTCGCGCGCCGGCATCGTTGCGTCACGTTTTCCGCGCGCGGTTATCCGCCGTCCGACGTGCCGGGCGATCCGGCACGCTACGGCCAGGACATTGCGCGTGGCGACGTCATCGCGCTTCTGGACGCGCTGGGCATCGGCAAAGCGCACATCGTCGGCCATTCGATGGGGGCCTATACTGCGCTGCATGTCGGCATCGGTCATCGCGAGCGTTGCATCTCCGTGACGGCGGCCGGCTGCGGCTGGGGCTCGCTGCCCGATCCCGCGGCGCGCGAAGCGATGCGCAAGGTCGCGGCTGCAACGGCGCTCATGTTCATCGAGAAAGGCATGGCGGAAGCCGGCGCGATCTACGCCGACAACCCGACCCGGCTGACCTACAAATATAAGGACCCGCGCGGCTTCGCCGAATTTTCCCGGATGCTTGCCGAGCATTCGGCGCAAGGCCACGCTTTGACTATGTCGATGCTGCAGGCCCGCCGCCCGACGCTCTGGGAGATGGAGGCGGACTTATTGAAATTCTCCGTTCCGCTCCTCGTTATCGTCGGCGATGAGGACGAGAGTTGCCTCGAAGGCAGTCTCTTTCTCAAGCGCACTGTGCCGACCGCTGGCCTCCTCGTCGTTCCACGCACGGGCCACACCATCACCAGCGAAGAGCCGGCGACGGTCAATGCCGCGCTCGCCGATTTGTTCGTGGCAGCCGAAGCCGGCCGCTGGCTGGCGCACCGGCCGCCGGGGTAAGCTGCGAAAAAGCCGGTAGCACGGGGCTTGATCGGATATTCTGAGCGCCGGAGTTCGCGATGAGCAACGTGGCCGGCGTATCGCCGAAAGCACCTTCGTTTCTGGCACCGTTCCGCCGTACCGCGTTCACCGTGATATGGACGGCGACGCTCGTGTCCAATGTCGGCAGCTGGATGTACAGCGCCGCATCGGGTTGGCTCATGACCAGCCTCAATCCCGATCCGTTGATCGTGGCGCTGGTGCAGGCGGCGAATACGTTCCCGATTTTTTTGTTTGCGCTGCCGGCTGGCGCGTTGGCCGATATTTTCGACAAGCGAAAATATCTGATCGTGATTGAATGGCTCTATACGGCTGTCTCGGCAATCTATGCAGCGATGGTATGGTTCGGCTTGGCCACGCCCGGCAATTTGCTGTTGTTTACGTTGCTGATCGGTGCTGCCGGGGCATTGACGGCGCCAGCTTGGCAAGCCGTGGTGCCGCTGCTGGTATCCAAGGACGATTTGTCCGCCGGCGTTGCCGCCAACAGTATCGGTATCAATATTTCGCGCGCCCTTGGTCCGGCGCTTGGCGGCGCGGCAATTTCTGCATTCGGCATCGCCGCGCCATTTTTAGCCAACGCAATCGCCGACCTCGGCATCATCGGGTCATTGCTGTGGTGGCACCCGGCGCGAAAGCCGAGATCGCTGTTGCCAGCGGAGCGTTTCGGCGAGGCCATCTGGGCCGGGCTGCGCTACGCCCGGCACAATCCGCATCTGCGCGGCACGCTGGTGCGCGCAGTCGGTTTTTTTCTTTTTGCCAGCGCGTATTGGGCCTTGCTGCCGCTGGTTGCGCGCCAGCAGATCGCCGGTGGACCGAGCCTTTACGGCGTGCTGCTTGGCGTCATCGGCGCGAGCGCGGTTGGCGGTGCATTCCTGCTGCCGTGGCTGAAGGCAAAGCTCGGCCCGGATCGGCTGATGGCGCTCGGCGCGCTCGGGCAGGCCTTGGCGATGGTGCTCTACGGCATCGCCCGCGAACCGCCGGTCGCGCTGGTCGCCAGCGCCATCGCCGGCGCGACCTGGATCGCGGCTCTGGCGACGCTGAGCGTATCGGCGCAGGTGGCTCTGCCGGATTGGGTGCGGGCGCGGGGACTCGCGCTCTACACGACGGTTTTCTTCGGCTGTCTCACGCTCGGCAGCGCAGTGTGGGGTGCGGTTGCCGAATGGGTCGGTCTGTCGGCCGCGCATTTCCTCGCCGCTGGCGGCGCGGTCTTGGCGATACCGCTAACGTGGCGCTGGAAGCTGCAGACCGGCGCCGGGCTCGACCTCACGCCGTCGATGCACTGGCCGGCGCCCGTCACAACGCAGGCGATCGAGAAAGATCGGGGACCAGTGCTGGTGACGGTGGAATACCACATCCCCCCGCAGGATCGCGCGGCATTTCTAAAAGCTCTCGCCAAACTCGAACATGGGCGGCGGCGCGACGGCGCCTATGCGTGGGGCATCTTCGAGGACGCCGCCGAGGAAGGCCGCATCCTGGAAACGTTCCTCGTCGAGTCGTGGATGGAGCATTTGCGCCAGCATGAGCGCGTTACCAATGCCGATCGGGCGGTGCAAGAAGCCGTGAGCCGATTTCATCTGCACGGCGAACCCAAGGTGACGCATTTCATCGCCGCCGAGGATTAGCGTGGCCAGTTTTTCGGCAGAAGCACCGGCCGCCCACGAGGGCGGCCGGCTAACATGTTGCGTTACCGCCGGGTGCTGGCAGCAATCGGCGGCGAGCGCTTACGCCTCAACCGATGAAACCAACGCGTTCTTGTTCGCGGGCCTCGGCCTCGGTCTTCGGTTGCGCCGGCAATTGAAGCACGGTTGCCGCCTGACCTTCGCACAGAAGCGTCAGGAGAACGTTGCGCCCATCTGGAAATTCGAGCGCGTCGTGATGCGCAGCCAACTTCTCTTTGTTGACTTGGCGGAAGATGGCGGTCTGGTGGCTGATCGTCTTGGTCTTCCAGCCCAGCAGACCGGCCGGCAAGCAAGCAACTTCACCGGCGAATGCCAGCTCCGTTCCGGGCAACAAGCACACAGCCATTCCGAGATCGTCGGCGGCTGCGAATCCGCGTGTTCCGGTGCCGAAGTCACGCGTTACCAGTTTGTCGCCGACTTTCGCGGGTCGCGACCGCACGCTTTGGAGGCTAAAGTCACACATTGTGGCGACTCCTTTCTTCCCGGCATTGTGTCCGGGGTCCATCAGGCCCCCCACCACCCCTCCAGCAACGAGGTCAAGCAAGAATGGTGCCGTCGATGAGGCACTCTGGACATTCGAACGCGGCGGCGTGTCGCAATTACGACTTGTCCATTCACAAGTTGGGCATTCAGGACTTTGGTTCTGCGCCGATGTGCCCCGACGACAGGTTCAAATCCGCTTGCTCGATGCCGGTGCGATGGCAACGCGACGCGGCGGCGAATGTTCAGCGCAGGCGTATTTTTTGATCGGCTTGCACACGATCAAGGCGAAGGGGCAACTCGCCGGTACTCAGTGGCCGATTGCCGCGACGCCGCTCTGGTCCACGCGCCGAATCAGTAAAAGAACGAACGGTACAAGCGCGGCGGCAATGACGGCCCAAGTCGCGAAAATGTCGATGTAGCCCAAGAGCGCCGCCTGATTGGCGATTGTTTCAGCGATATAGCCCATGGCGCGGCCCTGCGCGCTTGCCGCTGATCCGAACTGCGTGAAGTATTGTGTCAAATTGTGTAGCGCGGATTGGAATTGCGGCGAGGAGGGATAAATATTCTCCGTGAGCCGCGCCTGATGGAATTGCGAGCGCTGCACCAGTTCGGCGTTGGCGAGTGACACGCCGATACTACCGCCGAGATTGCGAGCGACATTGACCAACGCCGACGCCTCGCCGGTTTTTTGCGGCGGCAGCCCGGCATAGGCCACCGAATTGATCGGTATGAACATGAACGGCATGCCGATAGTCTGAAAGACACGCACCGTCGCGAAGTAGCCGAAGCTCGCATCCGGCGTGAGCGAGGTCGAATACCACATGGCGAGCGCGACGATGGTGAAGCCGATCGCGATCCAGTATTTCGGCTGCATGCGCGGGATGATTTGGCCGGCAAGCGGCATCAAGAGTAGCATCGCCAAGCCGCCGGGCATCATGGCGAACCCCGAAAGCATCGCCGTATAGGGAAAATTCGTCTGCATCAGCTGCGGCGTGATCTGATTCGAGCCGAACAGCACGGCGCCCACGGCCATCATGGCGATAAACGCCATGCCGAAACTGCCGTGGAACAGCAGACGCAAGTCCACGATTGGATCTTCGCGGGTCAGCTCCCATGGAATGAAAAATATCAAGGAGCAGGCGCTGATGGTCGCGCAGATGATAATGAAGTTGGAGTGGAACCAGTCGTCGATCTGCCCGCGATCGAGCACCAGCTCCAGGCAACCGAAGGTGAGCGCGATCAGCGCCAGGCCGACCCAGTCGATCTTGAGGCCGCCGGCGAGCCGTTCCCGGCGCTCCTCTTCGAGCACCTCCGGCTCAACGACCAGCCACTGCACCAGGATCAGCGAGAGAATGCCGAACGGTACGTTGATGAAGAAAATCCAGTGCCAGGAATAGTTGTCGGTGATCCAGCCGCCGATCGTCGGACCCACTGTCGGCGCGACGATCACGGCGATGCCGTAGATGGCGAAGGCCTGCGGGCGCTGACGCGGCGAAAACGTATCGGCCAGCATCGCCTGCTCGCTGGTTGGCATCCCGCCGCCGCCGAGCCCCTGCAGGATGCGAAACAGGAGCAGCGCGTTGAGGCTGCCGGCGAGCCCGCACAACAGCGACGCTATCGTGAAAAGCGCCACGCAGATCATGTAGAAGCGCTTGCGGCCGATGACGTTCGACAGCCAGCCGCTGACCGGCAGCACCACGGCATTGGCGATCAGATACGTGGTGACCACCCAGGTGCTTTCGTCGACGCTGACCGCAAGACTGCCGGCGATGTAGCGCAGCGCCACGTTGGCAATGGCAGTGTCGAGCACGACCATGAAAGTGGCGATGGACACGACGATGGCGATGAGCCACGGACTGCGGTCGCCGGCGGCGGACCGGCTGGCGCGGCCGGAAGATTGCGCCTGATCGCTCATCTAACCCGAACGGTCGGCACGACCGACATGCCGGGTCCCAGCAGGACGTCGGGCGCCTCGTCGAACACGATCTTGACCGGTACACGTTGCACGATCTTGACGTAATTGCCGGTCGCGTTTTCGGACGGCAACAGGCTGAAGGCGGTGCCGCTGCCGGCCTGGATGCTGTCGACGTGTCCCTTGAACTTGCGGCCGGGGAAAGCATCGATCGTCATCTCCACGGAGTCGCCTGGCTTAACGGCCCGTAATTGCGTCTCCTTGAAATTCGCCGTGACCCAGACGTGGCGCGGCACGAACATCATTAGCGCCTGGCCGACCGCGGCATAGTTGCCTTTGGCGGCGGTCAATCGCGCCACTCGGCCGGCCTCCGGCGCGGCGACCAGAGTGCGCGAGAGATTGGCTTCAGCCTGCTCCAGTTGCGCCTCGGCCTGCGCGCGCTGCGCCTGCAGGACCGGCAGCTGTTTCTTCGTGGCGATGGCGTTGGCGCGCGCCGCAGAATAATTGGCCTGGGCCTGGCGCAGACCGGAAGCGTATTGCTGCGCCTGCTCGACGGTCACGGCGCCCTTGCTGACCAAATCGGTGTAGCGCGCCTCCTGTTGCTGGGCGAAAGTGAGATTTGCTTCCGCTTCCGCGGCTTGTTTCTCCGCCTGCTCGATGCGGGCCTCCTGCGCGACGATCTGCGCATCGATGTTGGCAATATTGGCCTTGCCCTGATCGACTTGCGCGGTGAAGTCGCGGTCGTCGAGACGCACAAGGACCGTTCCCGGCTCGACCAGCTGGTTGTCGGTCACCGGCACGTCGACGATGGCGGCGCCGACCTGAGGGCTGATCGACACGGTGCGGGCGTCGATGAAGGCATCGTCGGTCGTTTCATAACCGCTGGCGTTGATCCACCAGATCACGACGGCAACGATGGCAATGATGATCAGCGCGGTGACGAACAACACCGCGCGGCGCCGCTTGGCCAGCCGATCGATCCACGACTGAGTCTGCATCGGTGCGCCGACGCCAGGTCTTACTGCGCGGCCCGGCGCCACGTCCTGGCGGCGATCGTTGTCGGTGCGCTGATCCATGGTGGGGATGAACGTCCGCGCGCCAAGGGGTTTGCGCCTGCCTCGCTCGGGCAGGACCGTTTCATGCAAGCGATTCGGGACAACTTTTAACCGGTAACGGGGGAGGAAACCAGTCAGGATGGTGGAGGTACAGAGTGCAAGGCGGTGGTCAATCTCCGGCAGAACTCGTCGAGTTCGTCCGCATTGATATCGCTGACGGCCCAGAAATCGAGACCGCCCTCCGTCCAATGCCTGACGTTAAATCCGTGCCGGGTCTCGCCCGTCATGGCCGCATGTTCGGCACCCAGACCCTGAGCCACGAACAGATTGATTACGTGCTCGCGGCGCCGATAAACGACCGACGCCACCTCCTTGCCGTTGATGTAGTCGAGACGACCGCCGATCAGCGTAAAGCCCTGGGCGGTGAGGTCGATGACCGGCGGCGAAACGTCGATTTTGCCGTTGAACCAGGGTTTGACGGTATGCCGGTCGCTCGTCTGTACATCGGTCAGATGGTCGGCCTGGAGCGAGCGCAAATGCGCGGAAACGATCTCGCCGGTGATCTGCTGGTTCCGATCGTCGCGAAAGACAGCGATAACAAGGCTTGCCGCCACGGCTGCTGAAAGCACGGCACCAACGGTGAGCCCGCCGAAGAATGTGCGCCATGTCATTTGTCGAGACTTGCCGGACCCTTCCGGGCGCGTCGTTGCCGCCGGCAGCGCCGCTTCGATGCGGCTGCGCAGATGCGCCGGCGCTTTTTCCTTTACGTCAGTCTCGGCCATGGCTTGATGCATCGCCCGGAACGCGGCGAGCTTGGCCGCGCAACTCGGACACGTTGCGACATGCGCTTCGACCTCGCGGGCATGTCCGGCATCGAGCTCGCCGTCGATCAGGGCATTGATCAGGACTTCGGCTTCGGAGCAGTTCATGGCGTCGATCCTTCGGCAGCGTTCCAAGCGGCGCGCAGCATCGAGCGGGCGCGGGCGAGGCGCGACATCACCGTTCCGACCGGCACACCGGCGACACCGGCGATCTCGCCGTAAGACAAATCGTTGATTTCGCGCAGCACGATGACCTCGCGGAACGGCTGCGGAAGCGCGGCAACCAAGTGGCGGATCGTTTTGTCGTCGTGCCGGCGCAACAAGGCCGCTTCCGGCGAGGCTTCCGGCTCTTGCCACATAGGGTTCTGGTCCGCGGATGCTTCGGCGTCGGTGCTGTCGGCCAGCGCCGGCTGTTTGCTGCGTCGCCCAAATTCGACGACGCATACGTTTCTCAGGATTGCCAGCAGCCAAGGCTTCATGGCCGGCCCGCGATAGCTGTCGAAATGCCGCAGCGCACGGAGGTAGCATTCCTGGACGGCGTCCTCGGCGTCCACGGCGTCGCGCATGAGATAACGCGCCAACGTATAGACGTCGTCGAGATGCGGGAGCGCCGCCTCGCGAAAGCGCCGGGACCTATCGGCGTCGCTGTCAGCTGACATGGTCTCGTGCCCGGTAGTCCACCGTACGGTCAAAGCCGTTGTTTGCGTCCGATCGAGCATTACTGCGCGGCGTCGCCGGTCGCCGCTTCTACCACAACCGTGCCGGTCATGTGCGGGTGGAGGTAGCAGAAATACTGGTAACTGCCCGGGGTGGTGAATGTGAGCGCGTAGGTGTCGTCGGTGTCGAGCGCCTTGGACTTGGTGAAGGCATTCTTCATCCAGGCGATGCCGTGCGGAATGTCATCTTTGTTGGCCCAGGTAACGGTGGTGCCGGCCTTCACCGTCAGGGTTTGCGGCGTGAACGTGAAATTATCAATCGACACGGCAGTCGGCGCATTCTGCGCTTGGGGGGTCGGTGCGACCGCGGCCAAAAGGGGCGCGGCGGCGGCGCCGAGCGCGGCTGCCACGATCATCGCGCGAAATGTGGTGCTCATGGACCGTCTCCTCACGCTTGCAGGGGCGTGTCGACGATGGCGAGGCGCTGTTCGCCTTGCTTGAACGTGACGTCGGCGATGCCGAGCAGGCTGCGCAGCTTGTCGTCCGCGACCTTCATTGGACCGGGAGAGGCGGCGGCGCCGGGCGCCGGCTGCGGAAACGCAGTCGAGCGGGCGGTGTGGAAGGTGACGTTGCCTTCCACTTTTTGCATGACTTGGTGAATGTGGCCGTTGAGCACCGTCACCGAGCCGAAGCGCTTGAGGTATGACAGCGCTTGGGCGCTGTCGTCGGTGCCCCAACCCCATTCCGAATAGACCGTCCACAACGGAATGTGGGCGAAGACGACGATGGGTGTCGAAGCCGATCGGCCCCTGAGGTCATCTTCAAGCCATGCGAGTTGCTCGGCGCCGAGGAAGCCGAGACCCCCGGCCTTCAGATCGAGGACGTTGACGAGGCCGACGAAGTGCACGCCGCTGACGTCGAAGCTGTACCAGCCGGCGCCCTTGGTCCCTCGTCCGTAGCGCTCGCGGTAGAATTTCTGCTCCGGATCGAGAAAGTCGTGCTCGCCGGGAACGTAATGCACGTCGAGCCGCGTCTTCGAGATGATGCGGTCGGCGTCGTCGAACTGCGATGCCAGCGACAGATGGCTGATGTCGCCGGTGTGGATCATGAACGCTGGCCTTTTCGGCAGCGTATTGATCCTCGCGACGGCTTCCTCCAGCGTGCCGAGCGCGTTGGGATTGGCCGGCTTGTCGAAGCCAATATGGCTGTCGCTGATCTGCAGGAAAGTCAGGCTGTCTGCTTCCTGCGCGACAGCCTGATCGATGAGGCCGAGCGCATGGGGAACGCCGCCGGAAATGGTCCACAGCACGCCGGTTCCGGCCCAAGTCATGCATTCGAGGACTTTTCGCCGGCTGACTCCGTCGTCGCGGCCGAATGCGCTCATTTTCGTGTCTCCTCGAAGCCATGCCAATTCGGCTTCCAGGGACAAGACCGAGGGAGGCGGCGATTTATTCCCGGGTTGCAAATTTTTTTGATGGCGAGCGGAAATCAGCGCGCGAGCGCGGCGGGCTTGGCGGGACGGGGCGCGGTTTTCGCTGAATGCGCGGGCGCTGGCTGCGCCCGCATGGCGCAAAAGTCTTCCACCGCGGAGGCCACCGCCCCGGCGATGAGGGCGCGGCGTTCCGGCGTTGCCAATTCCAGCTCGTCGTGGCGATTAACGATCGAGCCCGCTTCCAGCAAGACAGCTGGCATGCGTGTCTGCCGCAGCACAACCAGCAAATCGAAGCTGTATACGCCGGCCTCGGCGTCTAAAAGCCGACGCTGGCGATTTCCCATCAGCGGCAGCGTGTAGTGCGGCGTGTAATGCAGGCCGCGCGCCTGCAGTGCGAGGCCCAGGAGGCGGCCGAAAGCGAGGCTGCCTTGCGGGTCGCCGTTATCGTTGGATACGAAAATAGAATAGCCGCTGAAGCGATCACTGAACTGATGTTTTTCTCCCTCATACTCCCAGCTTTCGATCAGACGGTTCGGCACCGAATCGTGATGTATGGCGATGAAGAGATCGGCGTGCATCTCGTTGGCGCGCACGGCGCGTTCCACCAGGCCTCGCCATGGCGCCGTCGCGGTGATGAGCCGGACGGCCTTGTCAAACCCGGCGTCGACGAGCGCCTGCTTGATCGTGTCGGCGAGCGCAAGATTGAAGGTGTATTCGGGAACGCCGCGCGCGCTGTCGGCGCCGGGTATTGCAACCGTGTGGCCGACGTCGATCACGACGCGGAAATCCGCGCGCTGGCAGTCGGCGCCCTTGTCCGGCGTTGGCGCCGGTGCCTCGCCGCGCGCCGGACCCGCAACGGCGGCGAGCAAACAGATAGCGAGTGCGGTGAACCGCGCCGCTTCTCCCAGCCGGCGCTTCCTCAAGTCACGCGCATGCAAGCCGTTCCGCTTCACGGATCCCCCTTCATCCTCGCGTTTCGTCCCACCTGGCGCAGATTTAGAGCTTGGCTCCCGTTGTCCACGCGCGCTTGCGCCAGGACCGCGGCAGCGGCGCGCACTTGTGCCCGGCATGCCCGTGTCGTACCAAATAAGGCAACGGGGTATGGCGAACTGACATGACCATTCGCGAACCGGTGCTGACAACGGCCGCCATCGGCGATCTGCGGCCGACGCAGATTACCGTGGGCATGCGCGAAGTCCTCTCCAAGCGCAAACGCTGGCGCGAAACCGGCGGTAAAAGGGGCGGCGAGTTCCTCGGCAAGCACATGATTCCGGTGGTGCTCGGGCCCAAGCGCCGTCATTACGTCATCGATCATCACCATCTCGCCCGTGCCTTGCACGACGAGGGCGTCAAAGATGTGGCGGTCACCGTCATTTCCAATTTGAGCGCGCTTGAGCGTGACGCATTTTGGACGGTGATGGATAACAAGAGCTGGACGCATCCCTACGATGCCGCCGGACGTCGCTGCCACTACGACGACATCCCGAAGTCCGTAACCGGGCTGGTCGACGACCCGTTCCGCTCGCTCGCCGGCGAATTGCGCCGCGCCGGCGGCTTCGCCAAGGACACGACGCCGTTCAGCGAGTTTCTCTGGGCGGATTTTCTGCGGCGCCGGTTGAAGCGCAAGGCGATCGAGCGCGACTTCGACCACGCAATCGAGCAGGCTTTGGCCCTGGCCAAGAGCTCCGAGGCGAATTACTTGCCGGGCTGGTGCGGCCCCGTGCCGGAGGATTGATCGGGAGCGCGCCGCTGCGGCTTCAGCGGCTCCCTTTGCCCGCCTGATAAAGCTCCCAGTCGTGCAGAACGATTTCCTTCAGAGGGCTTGTTTCGGCTTTTTCGGGCCCTGCGGGCGCGGGCGCGGGGGCAAGGACGTCGCTTGGTCCCACGTCCGAAACCATTGGCGAAACCGAGCTCGATTCCGCAAACCGGTTCTGGTCGGAATGAATTTGCAGGCTGTAGCGAAATCCGCCGGGAGCGTAGTTCGCTTCGACATTCTGGCAGAAGCTTCTGGCGAAATCGCCGAGGATGCGGCTGCCGAAGCCGGTGCCGGCCGGGGGCGACACCGCCGGTCCGCCGCTTTCTTCCCACACGAATGTCAGCACCCACGATGTCCAATCGAGGCGCAACTTGACGCGGCCCTGCGGGACCGACAGCGCGCCGTGTTTGAGCGCGTTGGTCAGAAGCTCGTGTAGGATCAGCGAAAAGTTTTGGGTCATCTGCGGACCCAAAACCAGTCCGGGCGCCCCTGAAATTTCGAATTGCGATTCGAAACCGGAAATTCCACCCTTGATGAGATCGAGCAGCCGAACGCCGTCACCCATCGAATCCGTGATGACCCGATTGGTGGCCGACATGGATTGCAGCCGGTCCATCAATCGCTCCTTGATCTCGGATTGCTGGACCATTCCATCGCCCGGCAAGCTGAAACGAATGATCGCCTGAATCACCGTGAAAAGATTTTGAATGCGGTGGTGTAATTCCGCCGCCAAAAGAGATTGGTGTTGCTTGGCCTGCTTCTCCTGGTCGATATTGCTCAACAACAGATCGAGCGTCCGGTTGATGAAAACTATCAGCAGCACGCACACTGTGGCGTCGAATGCATAAGACGCCACGGCCAGCCAATGCAGGGCGGGAATGAACAAGCCCCATTGTGACAGCCCGGCGAGAAGCGCGGAGAGAAATCCGGCTCCGAGTCCGCCAACGAGCGTCGTCAGGATGACCGCCGGATAGATGGTCAGGAATGCAGCGCCGTCATATTGGCCGCGGCCAAGCCATTGGACGAGCGTCGCCAGTCCAATTGCGACCAACGCCGTAGCATAGCCGACGGCCGGCTGCTGCCGTAACAGCCTCGAAATTTGCAGGATGCGCACCGCCGTCGCGGTGCCGCTTTGGTTGACGAGCGATTGTCGCATCTGCCACCGCCGAAATGTCGGCCTCTATTAAAATACCTCGCCACACCTTAACCGCGCGTTGCAAAGCACCGGGTGGTCGTGACCGGCTCGATAAACCACCGGTTAAGCTGCCCGGCGCGCAAAGTTCCGTCAACCGCACCGCGCCTGCCTCAGGGGCCGGCCGCCAGCAGCGCCTGCACCTCGCCGCCGAGCGCGCAGAATGCGACGACAAGCCAAGGCGGCGCCTTCCACAGGAACAACAAAAGGAACGCGGCCGCGCCGAGCAGGAAGTCGCCAGTTCCGGTGATCGCCGAAGTCCAGACCGGATGATAAAGCGCTGAGAGCAACAGTCCGACGACGGCCGCATTGACGCCGCGAAGCATCGCCTGCGCCCAGGCCTTGCGGCGCAGCGCGTCCCAGAACGGCAGCGGACCGATGACCAGAAGAAAGGCCGGCAGGAACATGGCGACGAGGCAAAGGGTCGCTCCCCGCCATCCGTTCGGCGCGGGAGTCATGACCGTTCCGAGATAGGCCGAGAAGGTAAAAAGCGGTCCGGGCACCGCTTGGGCAGCGCCATAGCCAGCGAGGAACGTATCGTTGCCGACCCAACCCGGCGGCACCACGGCCGCTTGCAACAGCGGTAGCACCACGTGGCCGCCGCCGAAGACCAGCGAGCCGGCGCGATAAAATGCGTCGAACAGCCGCAAGGCGTGACTGGATATGTCGGCGCTGGCCAGCGGCAAGCCGATCAGCAGCGCAAAAAAGGCGACGATGGCGGCGACCGCCGCGCCGCGGCTGACCGGGTGCGGCAGGCCGACGTGATCGGCGGGCGGTTCGCCGCGCAGCCATATCATGCCGGCAATACCGCCGAGCACGATGGCGGCGACTTGGCCGACTGATGACGGCAGCGCCGACACCAGCACTGCAGCCACGACCGCAAGCGTGGCGCGCTCGCGATCGGGCGTAAGCGAACCCATCATCGACAGCACGGCCTGCGCCACCACTGCCACGGCGGCGACCATCAGTCCATGCAGCCAGCCGCTATGCAGCACGCCGCCGAGCGCGTCGACGCCGTAGCCGAACAAAACGAGCGCTATCGCCGACGGCAGCGTGAAGCCACACCACGCCGCGAGCGCGCCGAGATAGCCCGCGCGCGACAGCCCGATCGCGATGCCGACTTTGCTGCTCGCTGGTCCGGGCAGGAACTGGGAAAGCGCCACGAGATCGACATAGATCCGCTCATCAAGCCAGCGGCGGCGCACGACGAATTCCTCGTGGAAATATCCCAGGTGCGCGATCGGCCCGCCGAAGCTGGTAAGTCCGAGCCGGAGGAAAACGGCAAACACCTCTCCGGCGGAGCCAGAGGATGCGGCGCTTTCGTTCGTTTTCGTCGGCTTGGCTTCGCCGTTCATACTGGGTTGCGCCGGCAGGGGAGTTCCGCTCGACAAGCTCGCCACACGCTGCCAAAAATGCTTAAGGCAGAGCATGCGATTACGCATAATTACTAACGGCTTTTACCGAGGTCTAGCGCGCCTTTTTAACGAGCAATACAAGCAAAGTGAAACTATTCAATTTTATTAATCGTTCTCACGAGAGCGATCTCTCGAACAGAGAACAAAAATGCGAAAGACCACGTTGCGCCTCGCGGCGCAGCTCATCGCCAGCGGCATACTCTCGTGGCCGGCATTGGCGGCGGCCGACCCGGTCAATTTGAAACTTTCATTCTTCACCTCGGATCGCTCGCAAATATATCAGGCTATGGTCAAGCCCTTTGTCGATGCCGTCAACGCCGCCGGCAGCGACATCGTCCACATCGACGTTTTCTTCAGCGGCGCGATCAGCAGCGATCTAAGCCTGATGCCGCAGCTCGTTGCCGATGGCACGGCGGATCTGGCGATGATCGTGCCGGGCCGAACGCCCGATCGCTTTTACGACACGGCGGTGTTGGAGTTGCCGGGACTATTTCGCGACGGCCGTGAAGCCAGCCGCGTTTTCACGCAGCTCACGAGCGATCACGCGCTTGCCGGGTACGAGGATTTCTACGCCGTGAACGCCGAGGTTTCCGGCCCGGAAGACATCCACAGCCGCAAGCCGCTCGCTTCGCTGGCGGATCTCAAGGGCCTCACCATTCGCGTGAACAACACGATCGAAGCCGATGTGCTGCAACGCCTCGGCGCTCTTCCGGTGCTGATTTCGATCAATCAGGCCACCGACGCCGTCAGTAACGGCACCATCGACGGAGCGACTTTGCCGCCGTCGATGTTGCCGGAATTCGGCATCGGCCGCGTGGCCACGCATCATTTCATGATCGGGCTCGGTGGTGCGCCGTTGGCGATTGTCATGAATCGCAAAATATTCGACGGTCTGCCCCCGCACGCGCAAGCCATCATCCGCAAATATAGCGGCGAATGAAACAGCGATCATTCGACCGAGCAATTCGCTAGGTTGGATCAGGAAGTTCTTAAAATCCTGAAAGCCGATCCGCGGCGCACCGTTACGTTCCCCGATGCTGCCGACGCCGCGAAGCTCCGGGCCGTGTATCAAGCGGCGATCGAGCAATACGCTCAATCGGGCGAGCATAATCGCGCGCTTCTTGCCCGCGTCCGCACCGAGCTGGCGAAACTGCGTGGCAGCGAATGACTTGGTCACTTGTACCCTACCTGGCGGAAATTTCGCTGCGGCGCGGCGCCTTGTTGTTCGCGCTCATTCTCGCCGTCCTGATCGGCGGTACTTGGGCGACCATCAACGTGACCTCCCATTATGTGTTGAACCGCAACGCCAAGAACACGGCGACCGGTTGGGCGACGTTCCTGGCGGCTAACGTCACCGACCTCGAAAAAATCGCTGGCGGCGAGCAACCGTCCGCGCAAAGCCTCATGTTTTTGCAAGCCGCCCGCAAGGCGGGCCAAGTGTTTCGCTATGTGATCTACAACCGCGAAGGATTGTCGCAGTTTGTATCTGATGCGCACGGGGTCTCATTTGTCGATATCTCGGTGCTCAATCCCGAGGCACGGCGAGCCATCGCCACTGGCGCGCCGCAGGTCGATATGAAATCGGCGACCTCGCCAGACATGCCCGAATATTTTTCCGAGGCGTTCGTGCCGGTGCGGGTCGGCGACCGGCCGGTGGCCGTCGTGGCGGCTTTCGTCGACGAGACTGCGCGGCGGCAAGACTTTGTCGAGGGGATTGCGGCGGCCTCCGTAACGCTTTGCTGCCTGATCAGCGTTGCGTTCGGCATTCCGGCTATCGCCTGGTACCGGCGCACGCGGGAGAAACAGGGCGCCGACCGGCGCATCCAATTCCTCGCCCACCATGACGTGTTGACCGGTCTTGCCAACCGCGCGCGTCTCAACGAGCGGCTGGACGCGGCGCTGGCGGTGTTGCCGCCCGCGGGCGCGTTCATCGCGGTGCACTACATCGATGTCGATTATTTCAAGCAGGTGAACGACACGCTTGGTCACGACGCAGGCGACTTTGTGCTCAGCACTATTGGCAAGCGGCTGATGGCGATGACGCGCATCGATGACATGGTGGCGCGGCTCGGCGGTGATGAGTTCGTCATCGTGCAGCCAAGTCTCCTCGGCAAGCATCAGGCGTTCGATTTCGCCAACCGGATCGTTTCCGTGGTCGGCGCGCCGATGATGTTCAACAAGCAAGAAATTCGCGTCGGCTGCACGATCGGTATCGCGCGACGGATCGACGTCGGAGCGGCTGATCAAAAGCGCCGACCTCGCTTTGTACGACGGCAAGGCCAGCGACCGAAACAGCGTCCGCTTCTTCGCCCCGGAAATGGACGAAGCCATGCAGCAGCGCATCAATCTGGAACGCATCGTCCGTGATGCAATCGAGTTCAAAAAATTCGAGGTGTATTACCAGCCGGTGTTCGAGATAAGCGACAACCGCCTGGTCGGATTCGAGGCGCTGGCGCGGCTGGCTGGCCCCGACGGCGTGTTCATTCCACCGGCCACATTCATTCCGCTGGCCGAGGAATTGCGGCTCATCGACAAGATCGGGCGGTGGGTGCTGTCCGAGGCATGCCGCACGGCGATGTCGTGGTTGGAGGTCTTGACCGTCGCCGTGAACCTTTCGCCCGCGCAATTCGAGTCCGGCAACGTCGAAAGCATCGTCAGCGCCGCGCTTGCTGAGTCCGGCCTCGAGCCGCGTCGGCTTGAACTGGAAATCACCGAGACGGTGCTGTTGCGCAATAACGAGGCCACCATGGCCACACTCAAGAAGCTCAAGGATTTGGGGGTGTCGATCGTCATGGACGACTTCGGCACCGGCTATTCGAGCCTGAGCTATCGCTGGCAATTCCCCTTCGACAAAATCAAGATCGACCGCAGCTTCATGCAGAATTTCGAGAAATCCGACCATCACGTGGAGACTGTGGTGAAAACGATCATCGCGCTCGGCCGCGAGATGAACATGCGGGTGACAGTTGAAGGCGTGGAAACGCTAGAGCAGGTCGACTTTCTGTACGATGCCGATGCCGATCAGGTGCAGGGCTTCTATTTCAGCAAGCCGGTTCCCGCGAGCGAAGTGGCGATCAATGTCGCCAACGAGTTGCGCAGGCTCGCTCCCGATCAGGGCGGCACGCAACACGACCCGCCAAAGCGTCCGCGTAGCACAATCTCCTCAGTGACGGCCGGCGCAGGGGCGAATTATGCTGCGTGAAACTCCTCTATGGGAGGATAATCTTCTTTTTTGCCGCCACAAACGCCCCTATATAGAGGATAATTTCCTCAAGCTGGCCGAAGGACGCCGTTGCCTGGGGGTCAACGCCGGTCGTTTCGGTCGGCCGCAATGCATGAGGCTCCCCAATGAC
>Ga0181537_10001111_pt1 | contig 25066 bp, 14 predicted proteins | sample PEATcosm2014_Bin_39_FD_119765 | JGI IMG/M metagenome (GOLD analysis project Ga0181537, IMG submission 119765) | Peatland microbial communities from MTU Mesocosm Facility, Houghton, MI, USA - PEATcosm2014_Bin23_10_metaG | ecosystem: Environmental > Terrestrial > Soil > Wetlands > Peat | place...
ATCAGGGCGCGGCGGACCTTTCGGGGCGGTGGTCGTGAAAGACGGTGTGGTGGTCGCCGAGGCCGCCAACCAGGTCACCTCGACCAACGATCCTACGGCCCATGCCGAGGTGCTTGCCATTCGCGGAGCCTGCAAAAAACTTGGCGGATTCGATCTGGAAGGTTGCGAGATCTACACCTCCTGTGAGCCGTGCCCCATGTGCCTGGGAGCGATCTACTGGGCTCGCCTGTCTCGCGTTTACTTCGGCAATGCCGATGCGGACGCTGCCAGGATCGGGTTCGACGATTCTCTGATCTATCGCGAGATCGCCCAGCCGCATGCGCAGCGCAAGATTCCGATGATTCAAATGATGCGCGAAGAAGCGCAGGCGGCGTTTCGCGCCTGGGAAAATAAGGCGAACAAGGTCGAGTATTGAGAAGGCGTCTCTCTTCCTTCATACTGCCACAACTCTGCCCGCATCCTTGAAATCAACTGCAGCTTGACGTCGCTGTGAGCCGGATCCGTCAACGCCCGGATCCGTCAACGCAATCAGCGATGCCAGGACGGCGATCCCACCGACCTGATATCCTTGGACCAACAGTAGTCCACTAAAACTGTCAGCCGATCGCAGTCGCCTGTTCGTCTCGCGCTCGCGTCTGGGGGTCATTAGTCAGCTTGAGTGGGCACTATTCGCCACGTCGTCCAGCATCGATATCCAGCATCAAAATTTTGACGGATCTCCGCCGGCCTGGCCGCTCGCGGGAAAGCTTGGGAGAATACATTTCGATGAAAAATACGCTCAAGAACTCAGTCTGGTGCGGCATTGCACTCGTTATGGCCCTCGCCGCGATCGTTGTACCCACGAGAGCCTCGGCTCAAGATCAGGATGATCCGCCCGGCCGCGTCGCGCGACTCGGCTACCTGCAAGGTTCTGTTTCATTCCAGCCCGCCGGCGAAACCGATTGGGTCGGCGCCGTTCCCAACCGCCCCATGAGCACCGGCGACCAGCTTTGGACCGATGTGGACGGGCGCGCCGAAGTGCAGTTGGGGTCGGCTGTGATCCGGCTCGCGCCCAAGACTGGGTTTTCTTTCCTGAATCTCGATGACAACACGGTGCAGATTCAGCTCACTTCGGGCGCGATCAACGTCACGGTGCGCAAGCTGTGGGATGAGGACGACTTCGAAGTCGATACTCCTAACCAGGCGTTTACCGTCTTACAGCACGGCCACTATCGCGTCGAGGCAAGTGAAGACGGAAGCTACACCGTCATCAGCGTCCGCTCAGGCGAAGGCGAAGCTACTGGCGGCGGTCAAGCCTTCCCGCTGCACGCGGGCCAGCGTGGCACTTTCAGCGGCACCGACTCGCTCTACGCCGATGTCGAGCAGACTTACGGTCCGGATGAATTCGATAACTGGTCCGACTTCCGCGATCACCGTTACGAGTCTTCGCATTCGATGCAGTATCTGGCGCCGGACGTGGTCGGCTATGAGGATCTCGATGACTACGGCGACTGGCGCGACGACGGAAACTACGGACATGTCTGGTTCCCCAACCGTGTCGCCATCGGTTGGGCGCCCTATCACGAAGGACATTGGGATTGGATTTCCCCCTGGGGATGGACTTGGGTGGATGACTCTCCGTGGGGCTACGCCCCATTCCACTATGGACGCTGGGTGAGCGTGGGTGGTCGCTGGGGTTGGGTTGCCGGTCCGGTCGCAGTACGAGCGGTCTACGCGCCCGCGCTGGTAGTCTTCATTGGTGGTGGCCCGGGTGGCTTCGGAGGCAACGTGGGATGGTTTCCTCTGGGTCCGCGGGAAGTGTTTGTGCCGTCGTACCACGTGAGCCTGGGCTATGTGAATCGCGTCAACATCAGCAGTACTACGGTGAATGTCACGCAGGTGACCAACGTCTATAACACGACCATCATCCACAACACCACGAATATCACGAACATTACTTATGCGAACCGTAGCGTCCAGGGCGCGGTGATGGTGGTTCCGCAGCATGCGTTCGTGAGTGCGCAGCCGGTGGCGAAGATCGCAGTGAGCGTGAGCGCACAGCAAATCGCATCGGCGTCAGTCAGCGCGCGCGTAGCGGTCGTACCAACGCACGAAAGCGTGCTGGGTGCGAGAGCTGCGACCATGGGCCATGTGGCCGCGCCTCCGGCTGTGGTGGCGAGCCGGCAAGTTGTCGCCAAGAAGACGCCGCCTCCGGCACCTGTGCCTTTTGCGAAACAGCAACAGGCTCTGGCCGCGCATCCCGGACAACCGTTAGCCAGAAGCGAAGTGCAGACCCTGCGTCCAGCGGCCGCTGCGGCTGCGCGTCCCATGGTGAAGCAAGCACCTCCAGGAAAACCGGCGACACCCAATGTCGGGCACCCAGCCAACCTGCCGAATGCAGCGCGATCGGGACAGCCTGCACCCGCGGCGAACCAGCCGATGAACCGGCCCGCAAGTCAGCCGAACCAACCCGCGAACCAGCCGATGAATCGTCCCGGCAATCCTCCGGCTGCGAATGAGCGTCCTGCGGCTCCTGCGCCTGCGCAGCCAAGTCGTGCGCCTGCTCCGATGCCCGCGCCACAGCCCAACAATCGTCCGGAAAACAATCGTGCCGAGCCGACTCCACCGAGGAATGTTCCGCCCAGCCAACCTGAGACGAATCGTCCGCCTGCGGTTCAACCGAACAATCATCCCGAGCCAGCGCGTCCTGAGCCGGCTCCGCGGACGCCAACTCCTCCGCCCAGCGAGCGTCCGCAGCAGCGCACGCCTCCACCAGCGGCGAAAGCCGCGCCGCCAGCGCCGGCAGCCAAGCCTGTGCCTGCGGCGAAAACTGCGCCCCCGCAGAAGCCTAAACCGCAAACGCCCGAGGAAAAGAAGAAGGAAAAGGAAGAAGAAGAACGGAAACAGTAGCCTCAAGGTGACTAGAGGGCCAGCTCCGGCTGCCCTCTGGTTACTTGCCGGCCCTCGGGTTTCGCGGTGCAATAATCTACGGGAGGGTCCATGAGCCGAGTGTTTGGTTTTCTGAGCCTGGTGATTGTGCTGGGCATCGGCATGTACATTTATTCGCGCCAGGCCAAGGACTCATCCGCTACCGCCGGCGCAAGTAACCCTCAGGCCGCGATCAACATCACGGCCGTGAAGAGCGATCTGATCACCATCGCTTCGGCCGAGCGCGGCTACTTCGCCAGCGAAGGGAAGTATGCTCCTCTTGACGAACTGATCTCGTCAAAATCTCTCATTGTGCCCCGGCAGCGCCCGCCCTATTCGTATTCGATCGACTTCAGTTCCAGTGGCTTTCGCGTAGTGGCCACGCGTTCCGGAGCAAACACCGGGGGCACGCCTGCTCAACTCTCGGTCGACCAGGACATGGAGTTCAGCACATCGGAATAGCGAAAGCGGCCAGACAAGTGGCGTCGCTGGGCTGGGTTGGCTGCGAATCGGTAGTCGACAGGGCTGTAGCTCGGAGAAAACAGAGCGCGGATTTGATCAGGATGATCGAAAACCGCGAGACTTACTTCTGATTTTGAGCCGCGCCCTTGGCTAAGCCCGGCAAGTACTGCTCGAACGCCTCCAAGGGCACGGGTGCGCTGAACAGAAAACCCTGGAACGAGTGGCAGCCCAGACCAGCAAGGAACTCCCGCTGTCCTTCCGTTTCCACTCCCTCGGCAATGACCGATAAACCCATGGCTCCGCTCAAGGAGATGATGCTTTGCGCGATCGCGGCGCTGCTGGGATCCATCAGAATGTCACGGACAAATTCCTGGTCGATCTTCAATTGATCCAGGGGCAAACGCCGTAGATACGCGAGGGAAGAATAGCCCATGCCGAAGTCGTCCAAAGAGAATCGCAAACCGTGAGACTTCAGTGCCGTCATCTTGGCGATCACGTTCTCCAGGTCATCCACGAACATACTCTCCGTGAGTTCGAGTTTCAGGCTTCGCGGATTGGCCCCAATACGATGCAGTGTGGTCAAAACATTTTCTACGAAGTCGGGGTTGAGCAACTGACGGGCGCTGATATTCACCGCCATTGTGAGATGGGCGGTACCCTTGCGAGCCGACCATACTGCGATTTGCTTGCAGGCGGCTTCGAGCACCCAATCTCCCAGCGCCAAGATCAGACCCGTTTGTTCAGCTAGAGGAATGAACTCGTCTGGGGCCAGCAAGCCGCGCTTGGGATGATGCCAGCGGACGAGGGCCTCGGCGCCGGTCAAGATGCCGCGATCCACTTGCGCCTGGTAGTAGAGCTCGAATTCGTTTCTTTTCATTGCTTGCCGGAGGTCGTCTTCCATCGCCGCGCGAGCGTTCACAGCAGCCTGCAATGCAGGGGCAAAGAAGTGCAGGGTGTTGCGGCCCGCCGCCTTGGCCTGATACATCGCAATGTCCGCCTGTTGCAGAACTTCGTTGGTGCTGTCGGAAGGATTTCCGAAGACCGTGATCCCGATGCTGGAACTGCTGCGGCACTCGCGGCCATCCAGCAGGTAGGGCTGGTGAAGGGTCACGAGGATCTTCTCGGCGACCAGCTTCGCCTGAGCCGCAGCTTCCTCGGGAATCTCGCTGAGGTCCTGCAGCAATACCACGAACTCATCTCCGCCCAACCGCGCCACGGTGTCGGTTTCGCGAATGCTGGCGAGAATTCGCCGCGCGACCTCCTGCAACAGGAGGTCGCCAATGTGATGGCCCAGTGTGTCGTTCAAGGTCTTGAAATCATCCAGGTCGACGAAAAGTAGGGCGCGCTTGTGCTTGGTGCGGACGCTGGCGGCCAGAGTCTGCCGCAGCCGATCCAACAAAAGGCGGCGGTTGGGCAGGCTCGTCAACGGATCAAAAAACGCAAGATTCCTGATCTCGTCATGCGCCGCTTTCAGTTGCTGCAGCTCGCGCTCTCTCCTCTTGCCGTTTAACATGCGCAAGCGGGCCACGCCGCCTGCGGCCAGCAAGGGTCCGAGCACGCAGAGGCACACAAACCACCATGAGGCATACCACGGCGTCAGGATTCTGAAGGCGAACTCCGCCTTGTGACCGCTCCAGACGCCATCGCCATCCTGCGCTTCGACCTCCAGGCGATAGGCTCCGGGCGCGAGCTGGGCAAACTGCAATTCCCGTTGAGTCGTCTCCGTCCAGGGTGCATTGGAGCCTTCGAGCTGGTAGCGAAACAGGAGGCTATTTTCGCTCGAAACGTTCAGCGCGGAATAGCGTGCGCTGAGAGAGTTGTCATGGATGCTGAAGGATGGATTGCTCTGTCCGGAAACATCGGCGCCCCCCATAACCAACTTCGTAAAAACGACCTCTATCTGCTCATCGCCCGCGCTCGGCGGCTGCGGTTTAAATTGCGAGAGTCCCCCGCTGGTTCCGATCCAAACGGTGCCATCGGAATCCTGGGCGAACCCATTCAGATCGCAGTCGTTCCAGGCCAGGCCGTCGCTGGCATCGTAGTGGCTCCAGCGAGAACCATCCCACATATCCACGCCCCGTTCCGTTCCTGCCCACAAGCGCCCTGAAGCGTCGAATTCCAGAAAATAAATTAGACCGTCGGTGCCGGGTCTCTGCACGCCCTTTTCCACCGCCAGGCCGCCCGGCTGTAGATGGACACGGTCAATACCGCCCCCGAATCGGTAGCCGATCCAGATCGCCCCGTTCGCTCCCGCCCCAAGGGCGAGCACTGCCTGATTGCTCAAACCGTTGTCGTGCGTGAAATTCTGCCAGTGACCGTTCGCATTCACGAAAAGCCCGTCAGTGCCGCCGGCCCAAATGCTGCCATCGCTTGCCTCAGCAACCGCCCAAATCTGGGTAGACGGCAACTGAGTGACCCGGCTGAACCGTGTGTAGGGCGCGGCGGATACAAAGAGCCCGGCGTCCGTCGCAGCCCACAGCCTTTTCTGGTGATCAAAACGCAACGTGTAGGGTGACTTGGCCAGCAGACCCTGTGCTTCTCCAAAATGCTCGACTACGCCGGTTCGGGGATCGAGGCGAAAAGCACCTTGCGCCTCGGTGCCGACCCACACATCCCCATCGGGAGCCATGCGAACACCGTGCACGGGGAACCCATCCAATCCGGCGACCTTCTTCCATCGGATGCCCGACGATCCGCGCTGCCCCCGCAGCAGTCCTCCCTCGGTACCAACCCAGAGCGTCCCGTCGGCCTGCGGCAGGATTTCGTACACGATATCGCTCGACAGACCGCTAGCCGTGGAGTAGCTTCTCCACTCTTGGTAACCCCGCCACTGGGCCAACCCCCGACCTGCCAGCCCGATCCATAGAGAGCGCCGCCGGTCCTCGAAAACCGAATAGACTGCCCCGCGCAGGCCGACCGACCGGTCAATCTTTTGCCACGTTTTCCCGTCCCGAATCAGCAGTCCATCGGGCGTGGGCAGTAGAATCCGTCCGTCGGCATCCACGCCAGGAATACCGATGACGGTGCCCGGAATCAGCGCGGCGGGCGGTCGAAACTTGGCCTCGCCGGCAAGCCGCACATACACTCCCGCGTTCTTCGCCCGTACCCAAAGATTGCCGTCGCGATCCCTGCGGATGACATTGATGACTGCATCGGGAAGGCCGCTCTCCGCGCCAAAGACAAGAGTCCCGTCCTTGTCCTTGCGGCACAGTTGCTGGCCGCAGCCGTACCAGAGAATGTCGCCATCCACCAGAACCCCATAGGCGCCGGGCCCGGAGGTCGCGGGTGCCTGGGGAAAGAGCCGCTCGGTAAATCCCTCATGCCCTGGCTTGGAATCGAGTTCGACGAGACCTGCGTCGGTACCCAGGAAGGTATGCCCTTTGCTATCCGACTGGATGCCTTGTGCATAGCTGACAGTCTTGAAGGTGACCGGAAGCTTTTCGAATCGGTTTCCGCGTAAATTATAGAGCCCAAAGGATCCACCGGCCAGTAGAGAGCCGTCTGGAGCGTCGCCAAATACCGCCACCGAGGAATTTGGGATCCCTTGTGCCGGCCCAAAAGCCTCGAAACGATCTCCGTCGTAACGGAAGATGCCGTTTTCTGTGCTGACCCAAATGAACCCGCCCCGGTCCTGGTAGACTTGCCGGACCGCAAGGTTATTCAACCCTTCCGCTGTTCCGTAGGTACGGAAACTGTATTCCTGGGCACAAAGGGACCCCGAGATCAACAGGAGCGCGGCCAGCGCACGTGTGATTTTTGGGCAGTCCACACTGGCATAATATCGTCTGTATCATTCCGTTTCTTACGCTAATCTAACCTGCGTCGGAACTGAAGTAACCAGTCAATAGTGCCCTTGGAGCGGCGTTCAGGGCTGTCCTATGATCCCGTTTTCTGCAGAGCTTCCTGCGCGGCGCGGGCATCTGCTGCATTCAATCCCAGATTGAGCGACGTTTGCAGGCTGGTATGGGCCTGTGCGCGCTGGCCCGCTGCCAGATAAACCAAGCCTAGATGAAACTGAAATGCCGCCATCTGCGGATTCTTAGCGACCGCTGCCTCCAGCAGCGGAACTGCAGACGCGTACAGTCCCTGCTTGTAGTAAACCCAACCCAGAGTGTCGTTCACGCTCGGGTCGTCGGGCTGGGAAGCTTTCGCCTTCTGCGCCAGTTGCAAGGCGTCCGTCAGAGATCCTCCATGATCGGCATAGAGCCGGGCCAGATTCATCTGAGCAAGATAGAAATCTGGGTCGACTTTCAGCGCGTCCTGGTAGGCCTGCTGAGCCCGGCTGACGTCCCCGACATAGGCGTAGACCTGGCCCAGAAGAATATAAGTAGGCAGGTAGTCGGGAAATTTGCTGCGGGCCGCTTCGTATTGCTGAATCATTTCTTGCGGACGGTTGGTCGCAGCATAAATGTGCGCCAGCGCCAGGTATCCGTTCACATAATAAGGATTCTCCGCCAAAGCCTGCTTGTAACTATGCTCGGCACACGCCCAGTCTTTCTGCGCAATGCAGAACTCGGCCTTGGCCACCATCAACTGGCTGGCCTTGGGCTGAGCGGCAATCTGGCGATCGATTCGCACGCTGGCTTGCTTGCCCTTGCCCGCTTTCACCAAAACCTCCGACAGGCCGCTCAACGCGGGAGCGTAGTCCGGCGCCAGAGCGAGAGAACTTTCATAAGCTATTTCCGCGTCGGCATAATTCCCGCGCAAGCTGAGCACTTTTCCCAATCTCTCTTGCGCCTCCGGACTCCGGGGATTCAGTCCGACGGCCAATTCGAACGCGCGCTGTGCCTGGTCGAGATCTCCGCGCAACAGGTTGGCGCTTCCGGCGAGAACGTGCGCGTCCGCGAGCCAGAAGCTGGTGGCAATCACCTGACTGGCGTAGTTGAGGGCGACTCCGGCGTTGCCCGCTTGCAGACTGATGTTTCCCAAACCTAAGATCGCGGGAAGATAACCCGGCTGCACGCGCAAAGCATCACTGAACGCCTGTTGCGCTGCTGCCGGCTCCTCCTGCCGCACGTACACCTGCGCCAGGTAGTAATACACGGCGGCCGCATCGGGGGAATCCGCCAGCAGGTTTCGCAGTTCGCCGGCCGCTTCACGCAGGCGGAACGCGCCCAGATCGCTGCGCGCTCGCAGCAACCGGAAGTCAACATCTTTGTGATCGTAGTCGTGATGATCGATCCAGTCGTTTGCGTTCTGCCATTGGCTCAACTGCAGGTAGCACTCGGCAACCTTCTTTGCCGATTCCAGATCGTGAGCATCTTTATCGGACAGAGCCCGGAACCTTTGCAGGCCTCCAGCCGCGTCGCCGCTCGTCAGATAAAACTCAGCCACTGCGCGACGGCCGTCGGGAAAGTCATTTCCGTCCGCCTCGACCTGGTCCAGAATGCGTTTGGCATCTGGCAAGCGCCCCCGTTCCACATAAAGCCCCGCCAGAGCAACCGGCAGTTCGGCCCGCTTCGGATTCCTCGCCATTCCCTGACGCAACGCCGCTTCCGCCCGGTCGGGAGCATTTTGTCCCTTATAGAAGTTGGCCAGGTTGATGAAGGTCTGCGGGTCATCCGGTCGCACTTCCACCGCGGTTCGGAAACTCTTCTCCGCCGCTCCATATTCCGCATCCAGCAGCTGCGCCAGACCCAGCTCCGCGTACGAGTCTGGGTCGCGCGGGTCCAGTTCAACCGCGCGTCTCAGTTCGACGTCCGCTGCCGGATACTGCATTTGCTGGAGTGCGACCTGCCCGAGCAGACGATGTGCCCCGGCGTTGTTGCTGTCGGCGGCGAGAACGGCTTCGGCTTGCTCGCGTGCCGCTCCATACTGTGTCGCCGACACCAGGAGGTTTCCCAGACGCAGCCGCGCGTCAAGATTCTTTGGGTCAAGTTCTGCCGCCCGCTGCAGAGATTTTGTCGCCGCAGTAGGATGCTCCTGCCGTACCTCCAGAAGCCCCAGGCGGTAGTGTGCGTCTGCCAAATCGGGGTCGATCTCAATCGCCTGCTGGAACTCACTCCGGGCCTCGGAAAACTGTTTTTTCTCCACGTAGGAATTACCTTTTTCCACGTGGTTGCGGGCCCGCGCCGAGCTGCGGCACGCCGGCAGCACCAGAAGGCATCCCGCCAGAAGCAGGACCAGTAGGCCGATGCGGCTGCCATGAAAAAATCTCCGTCGGGATCGGATCATAACGAGTCTCCGGAGTTGCTCCGGGGCTATGCACTTCGCCGATTCGATTCTAGCCGAGATTCCCCTGGAAGAGACGTTCCATCCTCGAGTCAAGTTGCCCGAACAAACTATTAGAGCAACGACTAGAGCAATGGGACACAGTGTGCAAGCAGACCAAAGTGATCTGTCGTGCCGACTCATTGCCCACATGGTTGCGTCTTGCGGCAATATGCAAAAACATTCATCTTGACATTTATTCTTCACTGGCTATGATCCGGGAACCCTCTCTAGCGAGCCTGTCTGGGCTCGCGCACATCTGTGTTGCATTGTGTTCCGATTGATTTGAATTGGTCGTTAAGCAGGAAAAGCGGTCTGATTTGCGTTGCAATCTGATGGTTCTCTTGGAGTGTCCCATGCGCCCAGCGTCGTCTCCGGCCGTTAAGTGGATGAGTGTGCCTGCCATCCTTCTGAGCATTTTGGTCTTCGTCAACATTGCTTCCGCTCAATCCGGAAAAGCTTCGGACAAGAAGCTTTCGCAGCAGGCGCTTACAGCGCATCCCTTGGCGGTTGGGGCCAAGTCGCCGCTGGCTGGGTCGCAACTAGCGAAGAGCAACAGCGCGCCGCCTCCGGGGACCACCGAGACATGGACGGGAGGCGGAGGTTCGGGCAACACGAACTGGAGTGACGCCTCCAACTGGAACAATGGCGCCTTAGCCAATGGCGACAATGTCGCCATCAGCCTGACGACGGCGAATACCGTGGACGACCAGAGTTATACGATCGGCACACTGACGCTGAGCAATGCCGGCGACTCGGTGACGCTGAACAATAACGTGCAGACGACGGTGACTGGCAACATCGTGAACAACGGCACCATCACGATGGAAGCCTCGGGCAACACGACTGACCTATACCTGAACAACAACCTCACCCTGAGTGGTACTGGCTCGTACGTGATGACCAGCACCAACAGTAACTACACGGGCCAACTCAATGGCGTCGCCGGCTCGGTGCTGACCAATTCGTCGAACATTACGGGCGCGGGCACGGTGGGCGTGGGAAACCTGAATTTCATTAACTCGGGCACGATGAATGCCAATATCAGCGGTCAGACCCTGCTGGTGACTCCCGATGCCTGCACCGGTTGCACGAACACCAACACTGGCACGCTGGAAGCCACAAACGGCGGCAACCTCGTCCTCCAAAACGGGACATGGACGAACACAGGCGGGAAAATCGAAGCGCAGACCGGATCGAGCGTGTATCTGCAGCAGAACGTTACGATTAACGGCGGCACGCTGACCACGGCAGGCACGGGCGTCGTCTATAACACAGGCGGCAACAACGTTTTCCTTAACAACGTCACCAACGCCGGCGCGTACGTAATTCAGAACAACGCTGCCACTGAAATCTCTGGAACCCTGGCCAACACGGGCACCATCACCATGGATGCCTCGGGTAACACCACCGAGCTATATTTGACGGCCAACACCACGTTGTCGGGTTCGGGCACGGTGACCATGACCAGCACAAACGGCAATTACAACGGCCAATTTAACGGTATTGCCGGTACGGTGCTGACCAACCAGTCGACGATTAACGGCTGGGGCACGATTGGCGCCGGGGACATTGGCATCGTCAACGCGTCCAACGGCGTCATCAACTCCAACGTGAACACCGGAGACATTTTCCTGAACCCGGATACGAGCCTTACCTCCAGCAATGCGGGACTGATCGAAGCCACCAATGGCGGCACGGTGACGTTCTCGAACGGCACGTGGACGAATACCGGGACGATCGAAGCGCAGGCCGGGTCGGCGATCAACTTGCAGAGCAACGTGAGCATCACGGGCGGGACGCTGGAATCGGTAGGCACCGGCGCGGTGAACAACCTTAGCGGCAACAACGTCTTTCTGACAGGACTGACGCTGGCGGGAACCTACAACATTCAGAACAACGCCGCCACGGAAATCGCTGGCACCATCACCAACAACGGAACCATTAATATCGGGAGCACAGGCAACCAAACCGGCCTTTACGTGCAAACCACGGGCACGGACAGCGCGGTCTTGACGGGCACTGGCACCATTGTGCTGAGCAGCACCAACGGGAGTTACGCCAACGACAATATTTGGGGCAACGGGACTGGCGCCCTCACGATTGACCAAACGATCACGGGCGCGGGCAATATTGGACTGGGCGACCTCACGCTGACCAATAACTCTACGATCAACGCCAACCTGAGTCCCACGGTGACCGGGACAGCGCTGACGATCCAGCCGGGCAGCGGCGGCATGATCAACACCAAAATACTGGAAGCCACCAACGGCGGCACTTTGCAGTTGTACGGAAGCTCGTTTAACAACGCCGGCGGGACGATTCAAGCCGTGGGCGCCGACACCAACGGCAACGCGTCGGTGGTTCTGCTGAATGACAATGTGAGCATCACCGGCGGTACCCTCACCACCAGCGGAGTGGGCGTGATTGATGTTGCCAGCGGAGCGACGGCCAACATCACAACGCTGACTAACAGCGGGACGCTGAATGTGCTGAATAACGGCGAACTGAATACGAATGGAACGATCACCAACAACGGCACCATTGCTCTGGTCGCAGCCGGGAACAGCACATACCTTTATGCGCCCACCAATACGACCTTGACGGGCACGGGTTCCGTGGTGATGACGAGTAGCAACGGTAATTACAACGGTATCGTCGAGGCGGCTGGCGGTGTGACGTTGACTAACGACGAAACCATCTCGGGTTGGGGCACAATTCAGGGTGGCACGTTCATCAACAACGGAACCATCAACTCCAACCAGAACGGCGGAAATATCCAGATGCAGTCGTTCGCGGCCGCGACCAATACCGGCACGATGGAAGCCACGAACGGCGGCACGCTGACTTTGAACGGCTCGTCCTGGACGAACACCGGTGCAACCATCACTGCCGCGACGGGATCGGCGGTTCAGCTTACCGGAAACACCAGCATTACCGGCGGAACGCTAAGCACCTCCGGCACGGGCCAGATTTACGTGCTAGGCGGCAACCAAGCGAATATCGCCACGCTCACCAATAGCGGAACGCTGAATGTGCAGAACAACGGCGAACTCAACACCAGCGGAACCATCACGAACAATGGCACTATCAATCTGCAAGGCGCAGGCAACAGTACGTACCTCTATGCGCCCACCAGCACCACGCTGACCGGCACTGGCTCGGTTGTACTCACGAGCACGAATGGGAACTATACGGGCATCGTTGATACCGCCGGTGGTCAGACCCTGACCAATGGCGAAACGATTACCGGCGCGGGCACGATTGAGAATGGAAGCATTGTCAACAATGGAACCATCAACGCCAGCGTGAGCGGCGTGAATCTGACCCTTCAGGGTTTCACGGCTGCCACCAATACTAAGACGTTGGAAGCCACCAACGGCGGCACTCTGGCTTTCAACGGTACTTCCTGGACGCAGACCGGCGTCGGCACCATCACTGCCCAGACTGGTTCCTCCGTCGAGCTTTACAACAACGCCACCATTTCCGGCGGCACTCTCACCACCGTCGGCACCGGCCAGATCTATACCACTGGCGGCAACGTTTCCTACCTCAGCAACCTGACCAACGACGGCACGTTCAATATCAACAACAACGCTCAGACCGAACTGACTGGCACCATCACCAACAACGGCAGCTTCAATCTGACGGGCAACGGCAACGCTACTTATTTGCTGATCAGCGGCGCCGTCACTCTGAAGGGAACCGGCGTCATCAGCCTGGGTGGAACCAGCTACACGAACTCCATCTACGGCGAAGGCACCGCCCCGATCCTGACCAGCTTCAACACCATTGAGGGCGCTGGAAACCTTGGCTCCAGCAACATGGGATTCACCAATGATGGCACGGTGGACGCCAACATCGCGGGCCAGTCCATCGCCATTAACGTGGACAGCTCCGGCTTCACCAACTACAACGGAACCACCACCACCCTCACCGGCGGCACTTACATCGCTAACGGCGGCAATATCACTTTCGCGGCCGGCAACATTACCGGTATCACCACACTCGCGGCTACCGTGGTGGAAGAGGGCGGCGGGCAGATTCTCAATACCAGCAACAGCAACGGCAATGCTCTCGCCAACCTTACCAGCATCACTTCCGCAGGCAGCCTCACCACTGACGTGAACTTCACCGACGCGGGCGCGTTCAGCAACGCCGGTTCTCTGACCATTCTTGGCAGCACAGCGTTCAAGGTGGGCTCGCTGGCTCAAATCAGCGCCGGCTCACTGACTGCCGGGACGTATGTGCTTGATTCCAACCTCGATATTACCGGCACGGCGCAGACCATCACCACCAATGCGGCAACCCTGACGCTGGCCGGTGGAACGATCGAGAACACTGCCAACAGCACGAACGCTCTCGCCGGTCTTGCGACGAACACCGGCAAACTGACGCTCGCCAACAATGCGGCCTTCACCACGACCGCAGCCAGCTTCAGCAATACCGGGACCTTGACGGTGAACGCAGGCAGCACTTTCATCGCTCCGGCGCTGACCCAGATCAGCGGAACCACCCTTTCCGCCGGCACCTGGGTGCTCGGCGGCAATGTCGACATCAACAGCGGAGTCAGCATCACTACCAACTCTTCCACGCTGACGCTGGAAGGTGGAACCATCATGTCGGGATCGACCAACGCGCTGGCCGGCCTCGCCTCCAACACCAAGATCCTCACCCTGGCTGATAACGCGAACTTTACGGCGACCGCAACGACCTTCAGCAACGCGGGTGAGTTGGTCGTCAACAGCGGCAGCACTTTCACCGCGAACGCCTTGTCGCAATACAAGACTTCGCAGAACGCCCTGTCGGGCGGTACGTTCGTCATCGGAGGCACGCTTGCCTTCGCCGCCGGAGCGAACGGTATTGAGAACCTGTCCTCGAATTTGACGCTCGAGGGCACAGGCAATATCAAGAACACCACGAACAACTCCAATGCGCTGGCCGGCCTGAACAACATCGCCGCCGCCGGATCATTCACCCTGGCTGACGACGCCAATTTCACCACGGCCGCCAACCTCACCAACTCAGGTAAGCTGATCATCGAGAGCGGCAGCACCTTCAGCGTGGCCGGCACTCTGAGCAACCTGAGCGGCGGGACGCTAACCGGCGGCGCCTACACCGTCGCTGGAACCTTGCAGCTCACCAGCGCCAACGGCGGCATCACCACCAACGCCGCTACTTTGACTTTGTCCGGAACATCGGCCAAGATCCTTGACGGAACCAGCAACGCGCTCTCGACCTTCGACAACAATACAGGCACGCTGGACCTGTCGAGTGGCATCACTCTGGTGACGGCAAACAGCACGTTCACTAATTCGGGGACGGTGGACGTGGCCAAGGGCACAATCTTCGAGGCGGGCACCGGAGCGAGCAAGCAATACAGCCAGACTGCTGGAACGACAACCGTGGATGGAACTCTGGCCGGCGGCGGCACGACCGGCATCAGCATCACGGGCGGCACGGTTCAGGGCGCAGGCACGCTTCATGGCAACACCTCCAACGGCGCCACGATCAATGTTGGCGACGCTGGCAAGGCCGGCCTCCTCACCATCACCGGCACCTACACTCAGCTTTCCACCGCTACCATGAACGTCTCCATCGGTGGAACGGCGGTCGGTACGCAATACAGCCAGCTCAAAGTGTCGGGCAGGGCCAGCCTGGGCGGCACGCTCACCGCCGCTCTCATCAACAGCTTCACTCCGACGGTCGGGCAGACCTTCACCATCCTGAGCGCAGGGAGCGTTTCGGGCACGTTCACCAACACCACGATCGCCATCAACTCCAGCGAGCATTTCGCAATTTCCTACACCTCTACGGGTGTCGTTCTGACGGTAGTTTCAGGTCCGGCATCCGACGCGACCCAGCCCGCTGCCCAGACCGCCGGAGCTGCCGCCACGAAGCCCGCTGCGGCGGCGCTCAAAACGGTTGCTGGAGCAAGCACTCTGCGCCGTCCCATCAACACGGGTGTCGACAAGCCGATCATTTTGGCGAGCTCCGGGAACTCCGGGGATCGCCACATTCTGCCGGTTGGTGTCGGCACAAACTCGCTGCGCGTTTGGGATCATGTTCCCGCCACGCCTTCCTGGGATCACATCCGCGGAGTTGCCGTTGCGCAGACTCCGCGGTCCGCGAGCCTGAACGCACCGCACTCTGACCTCGCCCACCACATCAACAACTGGCAGGGACCAAGCCAGGCGGTTCCCGTGCGAGCGCCCTTGACTGGATGGGCCGGTGGATCCAACACCCGCCTTCCGGTTCAGACACTTAAACCATCACTGTCTGCCGTGCGGTGGTAGTATTCAAGGCGGTACTTCGGTAGTGCGGCGCAGTTGAAGTCATCTTGACGACGTAGCCGTCGTTCTGGTGACATCAACTGCGCCCTACCTTGCAGTCAAGAAATTTGCAGGAGGAACTAGTTTTGAAGAAGCTCGTCGCATCAATGTTTTTCTTCGCCATTCTCGTCACAGCCGTCGCGTGCGAGAAGACCAAGCCCCAGGGGCCGGAGATCACGACCCCTTATGCCGCAGTCCTGCTCGATAACAACCAGGTCTATTTCGGCAAACTCGCCGATGCCGGCTCTCCTTTTCCTGTGCTCACAGATGTCTACTACATTCAAAGCCAGGTCAATCAGGAGACAAAAGCCGTCAGCAGTACCTTGGTGCGCCGCGGCAACGAAGTACACGGCCCGGACCGGATGTTTCTGAATGAGCGCCACATAATCTTCGTTGAGCCCGTGGGCCCGAACTCGAAAGTCGCCCAGCTGATCGCGGAAGATAAGAATAAGCACTAGCTGACGCCGGAACCGGCCCGTGCAGGTCGCCCAAAGTAGCCCCGCATCCCTTGCAGGTGTACACTGTTCGCCAGCGCCTGGAGTCTAAGGGATATCCCAGACTTCCGGTGCCATCGGCCGCGGAGCGCCGCTGCCTTCCCCCGACGATCGCTGGACCCTTTATGTGTAGTTCTCCGGAAGCCGGGCGGCTTCTAAGCCGCAACATCGCGGGCAGCAGCTTCTTCGTTCACAACTTCGTTCGCAGTTTGTCCCGCGGTTTTCTGCTGTGCGTGCTCTGGTCTTTCGTTTCCCTGACCTCTGCGGTCACGCAGGACTCACCGCAGACTTCCGCCCCAAGCCCTGCCCAGTCTGAGGGCAAGCCATCTTCCGCGGAGATCGCCACTCGTGACGAACCCGCCACGTTCAAGGTCAACTCAAAACTGGTGGTGGTCCGCGCTGTTGTCCGCGACTCGCAAGGGCACGCTGTCGGCAATCTTCACGAGGAAGACTTTCAGGTCTTCGACAAAGGCAAGCCGCAAGTGATTACCCACTTCGACGTCGAACAGCCGGGAGCCTTAGCCGCGAAGGCGCGTCAGGAAGCTGAGAAGAACTCCGCTCCCTCCGGCGAAGCTGCTTCCAATACCGCGAGCGTGCCGGCTGCGCCCGAGCACTTCGTGGCGTACCTGTTTGACGATGTGCATCTCGAATTCGGCGATCTTGCCCACGTGCGAGAAGCTGCGGAACGTCACTTCGCCACGTTGAAGCCCACCGATCGTGCCGCCATCTTCACCACGTCAGGCATTACGACTCTCGACTTTACGGATGATCGCTCTAAGCTGCATGACACTCTGCTTCGTCTGCGGCCCAACCCCATCAGCTCTCGTACGTTCACCCATCAGTGCCCGGAGATCAGTTTCTACCAGGCAGATTTGATCGCAAACAAGAACGATCCTGTGGCCACACAGGTCGCTGTCCAGGAAGCCGGCGAATGTGGCCCGCAGCGGTCAGTACAGGGAGGAGGTTCTGTACCGTTGGGAAATTCCGCAGCGCTGGTGAGCGCCCTCAGCGCCGGCATCGTGAGTGCTGGCGAGAATGAAAGCCGCGTTTCGCTGGACTCACTAAAGGATGTTGTTCACAGCATCTCACGCATGCCCGGTCAGCGGAGCGTCGTCCTCGTCTCTCCCGGGTTTATCACTCCCAGTCTTGAATATGAATCTTCAGAGATTGTCGATCGTGCGGTGCGCTCGCAGATCGCGATTAACACCCTGGATGCTCGCGGGCTGTACGTCATCCTCCCTTTCGGCGACGCCAGTCACCACCCTCCCGTCTCGCCCGGCGAAGGTAAAACGCAGATCGAGGTTGCAGCCGCGTCGGCTCAGGACGATCTGCTCGAAGTATTGGCGGCCAGCACCGGCGGCACTTTCTTTCACAACAACAACGATTTCGACGAAGGCTTTCGCCGCCTTGCCGAAACCCCAGAGTACAGCTACCTGCTGGCATTTGTTCCGCAAAATCTCAAGCTCGACGGCAGTTTCCACAGCCTCAAGGTCACGCTCAAGAACCCGCAACACCTAACCCTGCAAGCCCGCCGCGGTTATTTCGCCCCTAAGAACTTCGCCAATCCGGATGAGCAGGCCCAGCAGGAAATCGAGGGCGCGATGTACTCTCAGGAGGAGTTACACGATCTTCCGGTCAAATTGCACACCCAGTTTTTCAAAGCCAGCGACGAAGAGGCCAAACTTGTCGTGTTAGCTCAAGTGGATGTGCAGCATTTGCACTTTCGAAAAGTTGAGGGCAGAAACAGCGACGTCCTGACCTGCGTGTCGGTTTTGTTTAATCGCAATGGGAACTTCGTTCAAGGAACACAAAAAGTTGTGACCATGAATTTGAAAGATGACACGCTCGAACACAAGCTTGCTTCGGGCATCACGCTCAAAACAAGCTTCGATGTAAAGCCGGGCAGCTATCTGGTCCGGCTGGTGGTGAGGGACGCGGAAGGGCAAATGATGTCCGCGGAAAATGGGACGGTTGAAATTCGTTAGACGGGCGCCACGGAGGTGATATGCGCGATCGCCGGATGGTTCTTCTGCTCGGTTCTATTTCTCTGGCCATCTCCTGGATGTTGCTCCAACTAACCTCCAGTCGCCCGATCGCGCACGCCCAGGAACAGGCCGCCCCCGCGTCTGGCGCCCAAGTCTACCACTCGGAGAGCCGTCTGGTTCTGGTAGACACGGTCGTGACCGACAAGAAAGGCAACTACATTCGCGATCTTGCTCAGAAAGACTTCAAGGTTTGGGAAGATGGCAAAGAGCAGGCGATCACCAGCTTTTCCTTCGAGGAGAGCACAGGTTCCGCCACCGCACAGCCGCGCTACCTCGTGCTCCTCTTTGACAATTCCACCATGGACTTTGGCGATCAAATCAAAGCCCGGGATGCAGCTTCGAAGTTTATTGATGCCAATGCTGACCCCAGCCGTTTGATCGCTCTCGCCGATTTCGGCGGCACGGTACACATCTCGCAAAACTTCACATCCGATGCCCAGCGGTTGAAGCAGGTGGTGAAGGGTATAAAAACCTCTGCGGTTTCTCCCAATGCGCAACCTGAAGCCGTCGCGTCCCTGGGGCCTCTGCCGGCGGCGCCCACTCTGGGGAATGCCGAAGCTGATTTCGGCATTCACAGCGTGCTGCTTGCCCTGCGCAGCCTGGCGAAAGCCATGGCCCCCTTGCCCGGCCGTAAGACTCTGGTGATGTTGACCTCGGGTTTTCCTCTGAGCCTGGAATATGAGTCTGAATTAACTGCTGTCATCGATACCTGCAACAAGGCGAATGTAGCCATCTATCCTATTGATGTTCGCGGATTGACGGTTCCAGAATTGCCCGGCCTTCACAGCCGGCTGTCGCCGCCTTCGAAACTTTCCGCACGGGCATCGTTCGTTCCGGTCGCGTTGCATTACTCGGGGAGGCGCTCCGGTAATCCAACGCTGCGGCTAGCTGCCTTCGCTGAATCGGCTGCCGTCTTCGCGCCGCAACATGGCGGAAGCGGAGGCGGCGGTGGTGGCGGACACGGAGGCGGTGGACCCGGCGGTGGCGGCGGAACCGGCGGCGGTGGTCACGGCGGCGGCGGCACGACTGGCGGGGGTGGCGGCGGGCACGGCGGCGGCGTTTCGTCCAACACACCCTACAGTTCCTACAGCAACTACAGTCAGCCGCGACAGATCGTTCCGCCCTCCCCGCCCAGCGCGTCCGAGAACCAGCAGGTTCTTTATCAGCTGGCAGACGGCACGGGCGGCTTTGTCATCCTCAACACGAACGATCTCCTGGGAGGTCTGGACCGCATTGCCAAGGACCAGAACCAGTATTATTTCCTCGGTTACAAGCCAGTAGCTTCTGCCGACGGAAGCTGCCATACCCTGAAGGTCAAAGTAGAGCGGGCAGGGACTGCAGTGCGCGCGCGCAGCGGCTATTGCAATTCCAAACCGGTCGATCTTCTGGCCGGCAATCCCATCGAGAAAGACCTGGAAACCCGCGCCGGTGGCGAGATGCAGGGCAACGTCGTTGCTCTAATGCAAGCGCCTTTCTTCTACACTTCTGTCAATACCGCGCAGGTCCATCTAGCCGTGGAGATTCCTGCAGCGGCCTTCAAGTTCGAAAAGGTAAAAGGGAAACAGCACGCGTCGGTCAACATATTGGGTATCGCCTACAAACCGGATGAGTCCATCGCGGCGCGTTTCAGCGATACCGTCAATCTTGACTTCGATGACAAGAAACAGGTGGACGAGTTTCAGAAACAACCGTTTCGTTACGAAAACCAGTTCGGCATCGCCTCCGGCGATTACAAACTGAAAGTCGTGTTCAGTTCTGGCAACGAGAGCTTTGGCAAAGTCGAAACGCCCCTCGTGGTCGATCCCTATGGCGGCCAGCAAATCAGCATCAGCGGAGTCGCCCTGAGCAATGATATTCATCGTGCCGCCGAAGCCTCCACAGGTCTCGACAGCCAATTGCTCGGGGACCAGACGCCTTTGTTATTCCAGGGAATGCAGCTTTCACCCTCGGCCTCGAACCATTTCAAGAAGACCGATACCGTTGGCATCTACGCGGAAGTTTACGACCCGCTCCTGAAAAATCCGAATCCTCCGGAAGTCGCGTTTGAAGTATTCGTCGTGGAGCGCAAGAGTGGGGCGGAGAAACTTCACATTGGCGACCGCATGCCCAAGGGGAAAGCCGGCGACCCTGTCATTCCATTAGGAGTTAAGCTGCCGGTCGGTACTCTGGGCCCTGGTTCCTACCGGATCAAGCTACGGGCAGTAGATTCGTTGAATAATTTCACCAAGACCCGTACCGCTGATTTTGAGGTGGAATGACGCACGCCGCGTGGATAGGTCACCGCCCTTGACACGGCTCCCAGCGTATCCTATCATCTCCATTACTATAGTGGAGTTAATGCAATGTCCCTCTCGCCAGTCCCCAAGCCATTTCTAAGTTTTCCCGGCCCACCCGTCGTGCCATTCGGCCCAAGGGCGTCTGCTCTGGTGTTTGAAGACGTTAAGTCTAAAGCGCTTCTGGAGAGAATACATCTGATCGGACCCAGCACCGCGAACGTGCTGGTCACTGGAGAAACGGGTACCGGCAAGGAACTCATTGCCAGGCACGTCCATAGGCTGAGCCCGCGGGCGGACGGCCCTTTTGTGGCGGTGAATTGCGGAGCTTTTTCTGAAAGCCTGGTAGAGAGCGAATTGTTTGGTCATGAGCGCGGCTCATTCACTGGAGCAACGGTCGCCCGCGCGGTTTGCTCAACAACGTAGCGCCGGAAATGAAAGTAAAGACACGACATGGCGCGCCTACTCCAGACGATCTCGATGAACTTATTGCAAAAGTATGGAAAGAGCCGAGCTTCTTTTTGGCCCATCCGCGCGCTATCGCGGCTTTCGGCCGCGAGTGCACACGCCGCGGCGTTCCGCCGCCGACTGTCACCATGTTCGGATCGCCCTTTATGACGTGGCGTGGGATTCCGTTGGTACCCTGTCCTAAACTGCCCGTAAAAGCCGAAGCCACTGACATCCTTCTGCTCCGCACCGGTGAGAAGAAACAGGGCGTGATCGGCCTGTTCCAGCCCGGACTTCCCGGCGAAGTGTCTCCGAGCTTGTCGGTTCGCTTCATGGGCATTAACCATAAAGCGATCGCCTCGTATCTCATCTCTCTCTATTGCTCCATCGTCGTACTGACTCAAGACGCACTCGGCGTACTGGAGAACGTCCATGTCGACAAATACCACGAGTACAAATAACGGGACGGGCAACGGGTCGACCAGGCCGAAATCGAGCGCTTCGAAGTCACCGGCGAGTGCCGAAGGAGCGCGCTACCCGTTCGGCTCTTTTCCTTTGCCGGATCCGGAGACGCTGGAAAGGCTGGCGAATGAGTTTTTTCTCGCGATGCCCAAGGATCTCGCGAACGGCTATGTCGAGGAATCCTCGCCAGAGTTGATTGGTGAGACGCTCGAATCGGAGGAAATCCCTACCGTGATGTTTACGGAAGAAATGCTCCCGGTTCAACGACCGCCCTCGTTCGAATCCGCTCCGGGCATTCCTGCGTTGGCCTCCACTATGCAACCCGGCCCACTGACAGAGTCCGATCTAAAAGCGATTGCGGCCTCGTTGGCGGGCGCGACGGCGCTTGTCCCGGGTGCTCCGGGAACAGCGCCGACACCGCCGGTTGCGGGCTCGCCTCCAGGCTTTTTTGCGGAAGGGAACATGTCGCCCCTGGCGCTTGCTCCCGCGCTCCCCTCGGGAAACGAACTCTTCTCATTCCCAAGCATGCCTGCGGTGAACAGTTCGCCGCCGACCTCTCTGCCCGGGGGTACGGATATGAGTGCGGTTCCCCAATCCCCCGGGAGTGTCCCAACCGTGCCCGGTTCCGCTCCTTATTTTGTAGAGGGTGAAAAGGCGACGTCTCCAGCTGCTGCAGCAGTGTTGCCGCCGATCAGCGAACTGTTCTCCTTCCCGCGCGTACCCGCGATGCCCAATGCGCCCGGCATCGAAACCATACCCAACGCTCCAGCTCCGCCAGCGTCCCCCTCGGCCGCACCACCAGACGCCACAACGACAACCGCTGCTGGCGTGGCTCAGCCCCACGACGTGAAAGCAGTTACGCCCGCCGTGCCGGCAAGCACATCGCCTGAGCTGCGCGGCACACCTTCAACCGGCACATCTGTTCATCCGACACTTTTGCTGAAACGGGGAAGACGGCGTACTCGAGCTCGTCAACATCACTGCCATCGTTAAGTGATTTATTTTCCTTTCCTGGAGTGCCCGGCGTGCAGTCCGCTCCAGGCGTTCCAGCGTTCTCTTCTGCAAAGCCCACAGCTCCTTCGACGGAAGCGGACCTGCCTAAGGCTACTTCGGTTCCGGCCGCCCTTCCTCATTCAGGAAATCTTGCAGGTACCGAGATCGCAGCACCTCACGGGGGAACGCAGAAGGGGGCCAAAACAGCGTCAGCGCCTTCGGGACTTGGGGCGTACGAGTTTCGACCCGACCTTGTGCCGGACGACCTCGGACTCGCGAAGCGTCCGCTCCACGCCAGGCTCATCCGCCGCGACTTTCCAATTCTTGAAGAGCGCGTGCACGGCCGGCCGCTGATTTGGCTCGACAACGCTGCAACCACGCAGAAACCAAATGCGGTCATCGATCGTATCTCGGATTTTTATCGGCACGAAAACTCCAACATTCATCGCGCCGCTCACGAACTTGCGGCGCGTGCGACCGACGCTTACGAAAGCGCACGCGAAAAGTCCCGGCGCTTTTTGAACGCTTCCTCAACCCGCGAAATCATTTTTGTGCGTGGCGCAACAGAAGGCATCAATCTGATCGCCCAGGCCTGGGGACGACGCAATGTTCGCGAGGGCGACGAAATTGTTATTACCTGGCTCGAACATCACGCCAATATTGTTCCCTGGCAAATGCTTTGTCTGGAAAAAGGAGCTCGCCTGCGTGTAGCCCCGGTGAATGATCGGGGGGAAATCATTCCCGAAGAGTACGAAAAATTACTTGGCCCCCGCACCAGGATCGTATCGTTTAGCCAGGTGTCGAACGCCTTGGGCAGTGTCACGCCGGCGCGCGAGATGGTTGAGATTGCACACCGTTATGGTGCTCGTGTGGTGGTCGACGGCGCTCAAGCCGTTTCCCACATGCCGGTGGATGTCCAGACTCTCGACTGCGACTTCTACGTATTCTCGGGGCAAAAAGTTTTTGGGCCGACCGGAATCGGCGTAGTCTTTGGGAAACTCGATGTGCTCGACGCCATGCAGCCATGGCAGGGCGGCGGCAACATGATCGCCGACGTCACCTTCGAGAAAACTACGCATCAGCCATCACCGGCACGTTTTGAGGCGGGCACCGGCAATATTGCTGATGCGGTTAGCCTTGGGGCCGCGATCGATTATGTGAGCGAAATCGGAATGGAAAACATCGCCTCCTACGAGCACGATCTGCTGAACTACGGTACGGCGAAACTGCTCACTGTGCCAGGCTTGCGGTTGATCGGCACAGCAAGCGAGAAAGCCGGCGTGATGTCTTTCGTTCTGGACGGCGTTCGCACTGAAGATGTTGGAGTCGCGCTCAACCAGGAGGGCATCGCCGTGCGATCTGGCCACCACTGTGCTCAGCCCATCCTGCGCCGCATGGGAGTTGAGAGCACGGTCCGTCCCTCCCTGGCCTTCTACAACACCTGTGAGGATATCGATGCGCTCGTGGCGGCGCTCTTGCGTCTTCAAGCCGGTCGGGGACACCGTTAATCTGAGCGGAAGGGACAAAATGTTTCGCGTCATTCCTGCCACCGTCTTAGAGCCCGGCGCGAGTTCGGATTAATGCGTCAGGTGTTCCCAGTTGGGGACGAAGTCGATGGGGACCGGAGTGCTGTCACCGCTGGGGCGGACCGCAAGAATCCGCTTATCGTCGGGGAGAAGCGCAATGTCGATGATGTTGGTGGGCAGAGATAGTTAGGAACGGAAAATTCGGGTTTGCTCGCGCCGGGGTGCACTTCCACGTCGAAGATTTTTTCTCCCTTGCGGTAACGCAAGTTCTTGCCGTCGGCAGAGACCACTCGCCGTAGCCGGTCGTGCCTCCGCTCGAAACCTGCCAGCGCGAGCCGGGAACCGGGAACGAAGTCACGAAAAGTTCATCGCTGCCGGTCTCATTCGAGATATAGGACAGCCACTTGCCATCGGGGGAGACGCGGCCGTTGCGTTCGGCGGAAGGACCGTTCATCACGGGGACGAGTTTCTTCTCGCCCTGCAGATCCATCATGTAAATATCGAAATCAGTCTTCGGGTCCTGGTGATTGAACACAAGGTAGCGGCCATCGCGCGAGATGTCGAACAGGATCATGTTTCCGTTGAAGTTATCCAACACTTTTTCTTCCGTGCCCGAGGCGCTCACTGAACCTCGGAATATACGGCGAAACTCCCGAAATTCTGCACGCTAGTTGCACGTAAGTCGAACCACTCTACCAGCCGATCCAGGTCACTGGTTCCTCGAATTCTCTGCAGTTTCTTCCGCAATTTTCTCCTGTGTCATCCGCCTTTTCTTCCAATGGCCTTCAACAGTTTTCGCCGACCAGCCTCGTCCAATGACGAATATTAGAAACAGACGATTCTGTAAGCCTTAGACCTTTCGATCCAGCGTGTGACATTACATTTTGGTCAAGGAAACAGTTAGTGCGCGGCTAG
>Ga0181537_10001112_pt1 | contig 25054 bp, 21 predicted proteins | sample PEATcosm2014_Bin_39_FD_119765 | JGI IMG/M metagenome (GOLD analysis project Ga0181537, IMG submission 119765) | Peatland microbial communities from MTU Mesocosm Facility, Houghton, MI, USA - PEATcosm2014_Bin23_10_metaG | ecosystem: Environmental > Terrestrial > Soil > Wetlands > Peat | place...
GCTCCCTTGGCATCGACGCTCAGGGCTTCGCCGTGATAATTGCAGGGCACACCGCCCATGTTGTAGTGCACGGTCGGCAGCACCGGGATCGGCTCGCGCGTGACATCGACGCCGGCGAAGATGCGGGCCGTCTCCTGGATGCCGGGCAGGCGCTCGTGGATGACCGCGGCGCCCAGGTGCTCGAGGTGCAGGTGGATGTGATCCTTGTGCTCCCCGACGCCGCGACCTTCGCGGATCTCGATCGTCATCGAGCGGCTCACGACATCGCGCGAGGCCAGATCCTTGGCATTGGGCGCATAGCGCTCCATGAAGCGCTCGCCCTGGGCGTTGGTGAGATAACCGCCCTCGCCGCGCGCACCCTCGGTGATCAGGCAGCCGGCGCCGTAGATGCCGGTGGGATGAAACTGCACGAACTCCATGTCCTGCAGCGGCAGCCCGGCGCGCAGCGCCATGCCGCCGCCATCTCCGGTGCAGGTGTGCGCCGAGGTACAGGAGAACCAGGCGCGACCGTAGCCACCGGTGGCGAGGATCGTCATCTGGGCGCGGAAGCGATGCAGCTTGCCGGTCGCCAGATCCAGGCTCAGCACCCCGCGGCAGGCGCCGTTCTCCATGATCAGGTCGGTGGCGAAGTACTCGACGAAGAACTCGGCCTGGTGGCGGATCGACTGCTGGTAGAGCGTGTGCAGCATCGCATGGCCGGTGCGATCGGCCGCGGCACAGGTGCGCTGCGCGGTGCCCTTGCCATAGTGCGTGGTCATGCCGCCAAAGGGCCGCTGGTAGATGCGCCCATCCTCGGTGCGTGAGAAGGGCACGCCATAGTGCTCGAGCTCGATGATCGCTGGCGGCGCCTGCTTGCACATGAACTCGATCGCGTCCTGGTCGCCCAGCCAGTCCGAGCCCTTGATCGTGTCGTACATGTGCCAGCGCCAGTCATCCTCGCCCATGTTGCCGAGCGCGGCGCTGATGCCACCCTGCGCGGCCACCGTGTGGCTGCGCGTCGGGAACACCTTGGTCACACAGGCCGTGGACAGGCCGGCCGCGGCCAGGCCGAGCGTGGCGCGCAGGCCCGCACCGCCGGCGCCGACCACGAGGACATCGTAGGTGTGATCAATGATCTCGTAACTGGCCATCATTCAGCTCCGCAGCGCGATGTGCAGCACCGCGTAGATGCCGGTGGCGGCCAGCAGCACGTGCATGAACCTGGAGAGCACCAGCAGCAGCGTCCTGGCCGCGCTGCTGTGCACGTAATCCTCGAGGATGACCTGGATGCCAAGGCTCGAGTGCCAGCACAGCACCAGCACCAGCAGCGACATCAGCACCGGATTCCAGCCGAGGGAGATCCAGGCGGTCACGGTCGCAAAATCGGTCAGCGGCAGACGCACCAGGCCGGCCAGCAGCCACACGGTGAGTGGCAGCAGGGCGAGCGCGGTCATGCGCTGCACCCACCAGTGCTGGACTGCGTTGCGGCCTGTGCCGCGACCGAGCACCGTTGCGAGCGGGGAGCGCAGGCTCATGGGTTGACCGTGGCCGGGCCCAGCAGCAGGTAGCCGGCGATCGCCGTGATCAGCAGCGCCGCGATGATCACGAGCCAGGCGCTGGCGCGCGCCTGGTGCTTCTCGAAGCCGATGCCGACATCCCAGAGAAGATGCCGGATGCCGTTGCACAGGTGATAGGCAAAGGCCAGCAGCCAGCCGAGCAGCAGCACGCGAAACAGCGGCGCTGACAGGAACGTGACGGCGCCGCCGTAGCTGAGCTCACCGAGCGAGGCGCTCATCAGCCAGTAGATCAGCACCAGCAGGCCGATGCTCAGCAGCAGGCCCGTGATCCGGTGCAGGATCGACAGCGCCATCGTGTACATGAAGCGATACACGGACAGGTGCGGGGATAAGGGTCTGGCGCTCATCTTCTTAATGTGGCTCCGTTGCGGCTTGCGCCCTAGAAATCGATGCAGCGACCGGCACGTTCCCAATCTCCGTAACGCGTCGGGTCAGGACCGCTGGCGCCGCCAATCTCGCGCGGCGGCACCGGCACCGCCTGGAGCGCGGGGCTCGCCGCCGGGGATGGGGACACAGGCGCTGGAACCGGGGAGCCAGGCGCGGCCGGAAAGTTACTATTGCGCTCAGGCATGGCATTCAAGTGTGCCAGAATCCCAATGGTTCGACTACCGACCAAAGGCGGGAAAGGCATGACAAAACAGCGAATTATCCCGCACGGCGATGGCTGAACCTGCACGCTTTTTTGCGCTTCGCCACACGGCGGTACTGGCCTTTCGCGGGCCTGAGGCGGCCCATTTCCTGCAAGGCCAGCTCTCCGCGGACGTTGGCCAGCTGCTGCCAACACGCATGCAGCTGGCCGGGCTGCACAACCCGCAGGGCCGGGTCATAGCCTTGCTGCGCCTGCTGCAGCGCGAGCCCGGCGAGATCCTGGCACTGCTGCCCAGGGAGCTGGCCCTGCCGGTCACGGAGCAGCTGCGCCGCTATGTGCTGCGCGCCAAGGTGCAGATCCTGGATGCCAGCGCCGAGTTCCAGCTGCTCGGGATCGAGTCTGAGGCGAGCGCCGCCGCCTCCGCGGCGCTCGGCGGCATGCCGCTGATTCAGGAGACGCAGAGCGCCCGGGCCTATGCGCTGCTGCCCGCCGCGATGGCCATCGATCCGGCACGGGTGCACGAGAACCGCCTGGTCTGGGAGCGCCTGGAGCTGAGCGCCGGCATTCCGCACCTGGGTGCCGCCACTTCCGGGCAGTTCATCGCGCAGATGCTGAATCTCGATCTGTTGCACGCGATCTCCTTCACCAAGGGCTGCTACACGGGCCAGGAAGTGATTGCGCGCGCCCACTATCGCGGTCGCGTCAAACGCCGGCTGCAGCGTTTTATTGCACCGAGCGAGCGCACGCTGCCCCCCGCCAGCAGCTGGCGACTTTCCGACGGCCGGCGCGCACAGATCGTGCGGGCATTGCCGACGCCGGATCAGCGCATGGAATTTCTGGCGGTCGCGCCGCTGCCAAGCGCAAGCGGAACGAGCGAAGAGGAAGTTGCCGGGAGCGAGGCGGGGCAGCTCGAGTGCACGGGGCTGCCGTTGCCCTACGCCCTGCCCGAGGCACCCGGGGGCGGCTCGACGTGAGCATGCGAAGCTGCGGCACCTTTTAGAGGGGCCGGCAGGTCAGCCATCGGACTTGCGCCCACTGGCGGCGCCGAGACACCGTCGCGCCAGCGCGCTAGGTGTTGACCGCCTTCAGGACGCGCTGCGGCTGCGCGATGCCATAGCCCTGCGCGAAATCAACGCCGATATCGGTCAGCATCTGGATGATCTCGGCATTCTCGGCAAACTCGGCGATCGTCTGCTTGCCGGTCAGGTGGCCGATCTCGTTGATCGAGCGGACCATTTCCCGATCGATCGGATCGTGCAGGATCTCGCGCACGAAGCTGCCATCGATCTTCAGGTAATCGACCGGGAAGTGCTTCAGGTACCCGAACGAGGACAGTCCGGTGCCGAAGTCATCGAGCGCGAACTTGCAGCCGAGCTCCTTCAGCGCCTGGATGAAGCGGTTGGCCTGCGAGAAGCTCGCAACCGCCGCGGTCTCGGTGATCTCGAAGCAGATCTTGCTCGAATCGATGCCGCTGCGCTGGAACTGATCGATCACGAAGGGCAGGAACTTGTCATCCCCGAGGCTCTGGCCCGAGAGGTTGATCGAGCACATCGCCAGGCGCTCGCGCTCATCGGCCTCCGAAACCAGCCAGCGGAAGGCGTTCTCGATCACCCAGCGATCGATGTTCGGGGTGATGCCGTAGCGCTCGGCCGCGGCAATGAAATTATCCGGGGCGACGATGCGCCCGTTCTCATCGCGCATGCGCAGCAGCAGCTCGTAGTGCGCCCCTTCGATCTTCTTCTGCAGCGGCTGGATCGGCATGCGGAACAGCTCAAAGCGCCCTTCCTCGAGCGCGGCGGTAATGCGTGCGGCCCACTGCATCTCGCGCCGGCGGCGCATCAGCTCGATATCATTCTCGGCAAAGCTGTGCACGCGGTTGCGCCCCTGCTCCTTGGCCGCGGCGCAGGCACTATCGGCAGCCGAGAGGATCGAGGCCACGTCCTCGTTATCGGCGGTGATCGGCACCACGCCGATGCTGGCACCGAGGCGGAATACGCGCTCCTCCCAGGTGAAGCGGAAGTTGCGCACGCCTTCGCGCAGCGTCTCGGCCATGCGCATCGCCTCATCGAGCGAGCAGCTCTCGAGCAGCACGCCAAATTCATCGCCGCCCAGGCGCGAGAGCGTATCGCGCCAGCGTACCTTGGACTTGAGCAGCGCGCCGACCTGGCCGAGCAGCGCATCCCCGGCGCTGTGGCCGCAGGTGTCGTTGACGATCTTGAACTGATCGATATCGAGGTAACACAGCGCGTACGAGGACTCGCGCGCCTTGGCGCTCTTGAGCGCCCGCTCCAGGCGGTTCTCGAATTCACGCCGGTTCACGAGCCCGGTCAGCAGATCGTGGCTTGCGTGGTAGGAGAGGCGCCGGTTCAGCTCGCGCGACTCGCTGACATCATGGAACACCAGCACGCCACCGGCGGTCTTGCCACCGCCATCGCGGATCGGCGCGGCGGTGCTCTCGACGTACAGCTCGTTGCCATCGCGCCGGATCAGCAGCATCGGGCGCACCGACTTGATCGGGCGGGCGCGGCGGATCGCCACGGTCAGGGGATTCTCCAGCGGCTCGCAGGTCTCCTCGTGGAAGGCGCGGAAGATTTCCTCGACCGGCTTGCCCATCGTATCTTCCAGGCGCCAGCCGGTGAGCTGCTCGGCGACCGGGTTGATGTAATCGATCATCGAGGTGGCATCGGTCGTGATGACGCCATCGCCAATCGACTGCAGCGTAATCTGCGCGCTCTCCTTCTCGCGGAACAGCGCTTCCTCATAGAGCTTGCGCTCGGTGATATCGAGCTCGACGCCGACCAGCCGCAGCAGCCGGCCATGCTGGTCGACCTGGGCCTTGGCGCGGCTGATCACCCAGCGCCACTCGCCATCGCGATGACGCATGCGATGCACGGAATCGAACAGCGGGGTCTTGCCAGCGACATGATCGCGGATCGCCCCCTGCACGCGCGACATGTCCTCCGGGTGCACGAGGTTGCGCCAGTCAAAGCTGCCGTGCAGATCCTCGGGGCTGTAGCCGAGCATCGCGCGCCAGCGCGGGGAGAAGTAGACCTCCTGGCCATCGACATCGAAATCCCACAGGCCATCGTTGGCCGCGAGCTCGGCCAGCTTGCTGCGCTCCTCGAGCCGCTCGAGCCGCAGTCCGGTGCGCACGCGCTCGAGCCCGGTGGCGAGGCTGCTGCCCAGCAGCTTGAGCAGCAGCTGCAGGTTGACATCAAAGGCGCCGCGCGGCAGCCCGAAGGTCAGGCCGATCAGGCCGGCGGTGGCGTTATGGATCTTGAAGCTCACCAGCAGCGCCGAGCCGATCGCCAGCTCCGCGAGCAATCCGGCATCGGCGCTCTGCTCGCGCCGCGGCGTCGCGGTGTCACGAAATTCACTGATGCGCAGGTGATCGGCGCGCGATTGCAACCACGGCAGCCGATCGAGGGTCACGCCGCGCAGGGCCTCGGGGTGGCACTGCACGAACGGACCGCCGCAGGCGGTCACGGATTCAATATGGGTGCTGCCGGCGTTGAAGAAGGCACAGAAGGTCGCATCGGCAGAGACCGATTCGCGCAGGATCTCGAGGCTCGACTTGATGACATCGTCGGCGCTCTCGCGGCGCAGGGTCTGGAAGTCGACGGCGATTTTGGTACAGGCGATATCCAGCCCCGGCGCAGGACGCTCCGTTCGCCCGGTCCAGAACTGCGGAGCGAGCACGTCAGATGCCGAGAAGTCGCTCGGCGGGCTCGTCGGCGGCTTGGTCATTGGAGGGCAATTCTCCCATACGGCGCGAGGAAGGCAAGCTAACTGCTCGCCCCCGTTTGGAATTCTGAGACCTGCTTCCGCCAATCGTCGCCGAACGCTGCCTGGCGCTACCTTGCAGCCTCGAGTGCCGCGCGCGCGGCCGCGTACGTGGCCTTGAGGCTCGCTTCCATCTGCGCCTGCACGGCCTCGAAGGCCGCGGTGCCACCACCGCGCGCCACGCTGCGCGCCGGTCCGATCGCGACCGCGATCCGGCAAAAAGGCATCGGCAGTACAAACTTGTCCCAGTAGACCAGCGCCGCGCGTGAGGCAGCGTAGGCCAGCGGCAGCATCGCTCGCCCGGACATCTGCGAGAGCATGATCGCGCCGGGCTTGAACTTGAATCGCGGGCCGCGTGGCCCGTCGGGCGTCAGCACCGGACTCACCTGCTCACGCATCAGGGCCTGAAACACCTCCTTCATCGCCAGCGCGCCGGTATGCGTCGAGGAGCCGCGGATCACGTAGCCACCGAGCCGATGGATGATCATCGCGCCGAGCTCGCCATCGAGCGAGGGGCTGATCAGGAACCCGGTGCGCACCTCGCGCGTGGCCTTCAGCTGCAGCAGGTAGCGGCAGAGCATCAGCTGGTGCTGGTGCCAGAATACCGGCAGGAATGAGGGATGCTCGGCGAGCACCGCCTCGAGGTGCTCCTCGCCAACCACGGCGACAATCCGGCAGCTGCGCCACCACAGCCGCACGATACCTGCGATCAGCGGCGCGGCCAGCCGATACAGGATGCGCCGGCCCGGCGTCATGCGCCGCCCCGAGAGCGTCACCTGCTTATAAAGGGTATTGCGAAGCCCCCGCCCGGTGCCCGGATCACTCATGCGCAGGCCGTCTGCCCCGGGCGTTCGATCAGCTGTGCGACAAGGCTCTCCCAGGCCAGGCTGCGCACCGACACGGCCAGCGGCCGCTCGCTGATGAGCGCCGCGACCAGGCCCGCGGGCACTTGCGGCCGAGCAAGCCACCAGCGCTCCTTTTGCCACAGGCAGTGCGCCTCGTGCACCTGCACCTCGCGCACCTCGTTCAGCGAGGTGCCGCAGGCTTTCAGCGTTGCTTCGCGCGCAGTCCAGTCGGCCAGAGCGCGCCTGGCGCCGCGGGCGCTGCAACTTGCCGGCGCCGTGGCCTCGATGTCGAGGCCGACGCGCGCGCTGGCACAGGCAATCCCGGCCAGCCAGGCGCCGCTGTGCGAGAGGCTGAAGTCCGCACCGCCGGGGCACACCGGCTTGCCGCGAACAGGGAACTGCAACTTGAGCGATGCCGCAGGCGCGCTCATCACTTCAGCGAGCAGCACGCGCGCCAGCGCGATGCCAAGCAGCGAAGCGATGGCCGGCGCGCCTGCTGCTGGCAGGCGCATGCGCCGCCCGTAGGGCACGAGCTCGCGCAGCCGCGCCGCGATCGCTGGCGGCAACTGACCCGGAAGCGCAACGTACGCTAGAATGGCCGGATTCATGTTCCTACGATTCCCGAACTCATTGTTCCCGTCAACCTCGATAAGTCGATGAACGCCACGACGCTCACTGCGCTGATGCATGCCAACCGCGGCGCGGCGCGCTCGATCACTTATCTCGAGGGCGAGAATGAAGCGCGCGCGGTCGCCTACGCGGAGCTCTACGAGCGCGCGCTCGGCATCCTCTATCACCTGCAGCAGCTTGGGGCCCGCCCCGGGGATCGGCTGATCCTGCTGCTGGGCGCCAACGAGCCGTTCATCGACGCGTTCTGGGCCGCGCTGCTGGGCGGCATCATTCCGGTGCCGCTCGCACCGGGCATCAGCGATGAGCACCGGCACAAGCTGCTGCGCATCGCGCGCCAGCTCGGCGCGCCCTTCCTGTATACCGAGCAGCGCCTGCTCGAGCGCCTCGGAGCCTTCGCGACAACGGTGGGCGCTGGCGCGCAGTTCGAGGCGCTGCGCACGCGCACGTTCCTGGTCGATGATCTGCACGATGTCTCGCGAGCCGGGCGTGAGCACGAAGTGCGCCCGGGCGATACCGCCTTTATCCAGTTCTCCTCCGGCTCGACCAGCACGCCCAAGGGCGTGGTGCTCAGTCACGCCAATCTGATCGCCAACATCCGGGGCGCCACGGAAGTGGCGCACTTCGGGCCAGAGGATGTGAGCCTCTCGTGGATGCCGCTCACGCACGACATGGGTCTGATCGGCTTTCACCTGGTGATGTTCGCCAACCGCGTGCACACGCACCTGATGCCCACCGACCTGTTCGTGCGCCGGCCGCTGCTGTGGCTGCAGTTTGCCTCGCGCATCCGCGCCTCGATCCTCTGTTCACCCAACTTCGGCTACCGCCACTATCTCAAGATCCTCGCTGAGCGTGCGGTCGGTGATCTGGATCTGACGAGCGTGCGCCTGATTTTCAACGGCGCCGAACCGATCAGCGTCGAGCTGTGCGAGGAGTTCCTGGCGCGCATGGCAGCGGCGCGCCTGAAGCGCGAGAGCATGTATACGGTCTATGGCCTGGCCGAGGCATCGCTGGCGGTGAGCTTTCCCGCGCCCGGGCGACGCTACCGCACGAGCGCTTTCAACCGCCACCAGCTGGGCGTCGCTCAGGCAGTCGAGATTATCGGACCCACCGAGCGCAATGCGCTGCTGCTGGCGAGCGTTGGCAAACCGATCCCCTATTGCGAGGTGCGCATCAGCGATGATCAGGATGGCGCGTTGCCCGAGCGCCGCGTCGGCCACATCCAGATCCGCGGTGCCAACGTCACCGCCGGTTATCTCGATGCACCCGAGAGCAACGCCGAGAGTTTCACGGCCGATGGCTGGCTGCGTACCGGCGATCTGGGCGTAGTCTGCGATGGCGAGCTGTACGTCACGGGTCGCCACAAGGAGATCCTGTTCGTCAACGGGCAGAACTACTACCCGCACGATCTGGAGTCCCTGACCTACGACATCGAGGGCCTGGAACTGGGCAAGGTCGTGGTCGCAGGCGTGCGCCCGCAGCACAGCGACTCGGATCAGATCGTCGTGTTCGTCTGGTACCGCGGTGACATGGCCGAGTTCCTGCCGCTGGCGCGCCAGGTCGCACGCCGCATCGGCGAGCACGCCGGCATCGAGATCACGGCGGTGGTGCCGGTCAAGCGCATCCCCAAGACCACCAGCGGCAAGATCCAGCGCCACCTGCTCGAGCACGAATACCTGGGCGGCGCGTTTGCCGCCGAGCTCGCCGAGCTCGCGGCACTGGCCGCGGCCCAGCCGCTCGCGGCCGAGGGGCATGGGGCCATCGAGGCCACGCTCCAGGGCTTCTGCGAGAACGCGCTCGAGGGCCGGCGTGTCGGCCGGCTCGAGAACCTGTTTGATGCCGGGATCAGTTCGCTCAGGTTCATGGCGATCCATGAGCAGATCGAGCAGCGCTGGCCGGGACTGCTCGATATCACCGATCTGTTCGATCACCCGACCGTCGCCGAGCTGGCCCACTTCATCGAGTCGCGCCAGGGCAGCGGCGATGGCGCCTGAGCCCGAGCGCATTGCGCACGCCGCAGCCGCGCTGCTCGCGGCGCGGCGCAGTGGCGTGCGCCTCCGATCACTCCCGGCAGCACTGATCCCGCGCGATGAAGCCGAGGCCTACGCGATCCAGCGCGCCCAGTTCAGCGCGCTGGGCTTGAGCGTCGGCGGCTGGAAATCAACGCTGCTCGATGCCGCCACCGGCACCTTCGCCGCCATTGCCACCAGCGCCCTGCTCGCCTCCCCGGCAGAGCTCACGCCCGAGCGCGCGCCCAGCGCCGGTTCACGCGCGTTCGGCATTGAACCCGAGATCGCCTTTCGCATGGCACACACGCTCAGCGCATTGCCGGCCGCGCCGGCGCAGCGGCGCGCCGCGGTCATCGAGGCGATCGGTTCGGCCCATGCCGCGATCGAACTCCTCGTCAGCCGCTTCGTGGATTCCGAGGCGGTCACGCCGCTCGAGCGGCTGGCCGACCTGATCCTCAACGAGGGGCTGGTACTGGGTCCGCCCTGCAGCGCGTGGCGGCAGGTCGATCTTAAGCAGCTGCCGTTGCAGGTCACGGTCGGGGGAGCCGTGATGTTCTGCGGGCGTGGCGGCCATCCGCTCAATGACCCGCTGGTGCCGCTCGTGTGGCTCGCCGGCGCACTGCTCGAGCATGGGCTGGTACTCGAAGCCGGCCAGGTCGTGACCACGGGCAGCTGCAACGGTCTGCGCCAGGTCGCGGCCGGAGCCTCGGCGAGCGCGGACTTCGGAGCGCTCGGCGCGGCGCACATCCAGTTCTAGCCCGCGGGCGTGATCGGTCCGAGCAGTGCCTCGTCAGCGGCGCGCGTGAGCTTCCAGCGCCGGTGTGTCCAGCCCCACTCGGCCGGTGCGGCGCGCACGTCGATCTCGATCTGCGCGGCGTAGCGCGCCATGAAATTCGCCGCGTCAATCGGCTCCGCGGGCGTTGCGATCAGTGCGACCCGCGTGCGATAGCGCCCGCGCCCAATCCGCTGCAGGCCGACAAAATAGCTCGTGTACTTGCACACCCGCGCGATCTCGGCCGGTCCCGGGAAGAATGCGGTCTCGCGCCCGAGGAACGTGACCCATACGCGGCCGCCGCTGCTGGTGGGGACCTGATCGGCCAGCATGCCCACCACATGTACGCTGTTGCGCTGGCGCGCGGCCACGCGCAAGAGCCGCTTGCCAGCCACCATGTGCACGCCGAGGCGCCCGCGCAACCACTGCACGGCGCGATCAGCCGCCGCGCCGTGCGGCGGTTTGTAGGCCGCGAATACCGGCACTCCCATATGCAGGGTCGCAGCCTGCAGCAGCCATTCCCAGTTGCACTGGTGCGATGTCAGCAGCAGCAGTGAGTGGCCGCTGCGCAGGTGCTCGCGGATCGGCTCGAAGCCGCTGATCGCCACGTGCTCGAGGAGCTCGGGGCCGCGGAATGCGCCGAGTTTGAGTGCCTCGGCCAGCACCTCACCCTGATGGCGGAAATGCACATTGACCACCTGGTTGAGCTCTCTTTCGGACCACTCGGGGAAACAGCCGCGCAGGTTCTCGCGTGCCACACGCACCCGATAGTGCAACCCATAGCGCACGATGAAGACCAGGAACGCACACAGCCCGTAGAGCACTCCCAGTGGCAGCTGGCACAGGCCGTATAACCAAAAGGGCGGCTTGGGCAGCGGCTCGGCGCGCGCGGCGGGGGACGGGACGGGATCCACGGCGGTATTACCACTCGATACGCTGGTGCAGCGATGCGTTTGCAGAGTCTAGCGACTGCTCCGGCGCGCCGATAGCGCGCCAGCGGCGCCTCGGCCCATAATGGAGCGCTCATTGTTCATTCGCGTGAGTCGCACCGTATGCTGTGGGTCAAGTCTCTTCATCTGTTCGGCGTGTTCGGCTGGATGGCCGGCCTGTTCTATCTGCCGCGTATCTTCGTGCATTTTGTCGAGGGCCGCGCCGCTGGCGAGGATGTACGACGCCTGCTGATCATGGCCCGGCGCCTGCACGGGTTCATGAGCCTGCTGGCCATCGTGGCACTGGGCGCAGGGCTTTGGCTCTGGCTTGGTTACGGCGACACCGGCCGCTGGCTGATGGTCAAACTGATATTCGTTGTGCTGCTGATTCTCTATCAGGGCCTGCTCAGTGTGTTGCTGGGGCGCATGCGTCGCGAGGAGCCGCTGCCCTCGGGCTTCGCGCTGCGGCTGCTCAATGAAGGTGTGTTGCTGATCTTTGTCCCGATCCTGATTCTGGCGGTCGTCAAACCGTTCTGATCCCCGGCCAGCCCCGGGGATGGGCTCAGGCGAACATCTCGTGCTGAATCTTCAGCACCAGCCGGATATTGTCCTCAGGCACATGCTGCAGCACGCCGTGCCCCAGGCCACACACCCAGGCCGCGCGCACTTCGGCCGGCAGCGCCAGCACACTGGAAAACACCGCGCGCACGCGCGGCTCGAGCTGCTGCGCAGACAGCAGCAGCCAGTCCGGATCCAGATTCCCCTGCAGGCACCAGCGCGGCGTCTGGGCGGCAAGCGTCGCCGCCAGATCATGCCGCCAGTCGATCCCGAGGCACTGCAGATCGAGCGCATCGAGCGCTGCCCAGTGCGCCGGCCCGGTCTCGCGCGAGTAATAGATCAGTGGCAGCGCCGGATAGGCGCGGCGAAACTGCTCCAGCACGCGCGCCAGCGGTCCGGCGACATGCTCGGCAAATTGCCCCGGCGTCAACGCGCCCGCGGCGGTGTCAAAGAGCGCGATGCACTCGGCGCCGCCCGCGGCCTGCAGCGCCATGTTGTCGGCCAGCAGTTTGACCAGCCGGTCGCAGAAGCCCGCGTACAGCCCGTTGCTCAGGCCCGGCAGGCTGCTGCTCATGAAGCCCTCGTGCGAGCCGGCCACTGCGTACGCATACAGTGTGAACGGGCCGCCGACGAAACCAATCAGAGCGCAGCTCTGTGGCAGCCGCGGCCGGATCAGCGCCAGCGCCTCGGCCTGAAAATCAAGCGTGCGGATGATCTCCGGCCCGCCTCGCAGGCGATCGAGGTCCGCGGGCTCCTTCAGGTGCCAGGCAAGCTTCGGCCCCGGCTCATAGCTCAGGCCCATGCCGAGGGCCTCGAGCGGAAACAGCAGGTCGGAGAACAGGATCGCCGCATCGAAGCCAAAATCCTCGATCGGTCCGAGCGTCACCTCGCAGGCAAGCCTGGGGTTCTTGCACAGCTCGAGGAAATCATGGCGTGCGCGCAGCCGCTGGTAGTGGCTGTGGTAGCGCCCGGCCTGGCGCATGAACCACACCGGCGGGCGCGAGAAATTACGGCGCGCAAGGGCCCTTTGCAGCCGCCCTTCACTCACGGCGCAGCTCCAGCAGCAGGTAGCCGACGCCGCGGATGCTGCGGATGACCTGCGGGTCGCTGGCATCGGTTTCAACCAGCTTGCGCAGGCGCACGATGAAGTTGTCCACGGTCCGCGAGGTGGGAAATTCATCCTGCGACCAGGCCCGATCGAGGATCTCATCGCGGCTCACGGCCTTGCCGGCGCGGCTGGCCAGCAGCTGCAGCACCGCGCACTCCTTGTGCGTCAGCGGGTGGCGCACGCCCTCGACCTCGGCACTGAATTGCTCGAAATCCACCTGGGCGCGGCCGATGCGCACGCGCCCCTGGATCGCACCGGGTGCGTGGGTCAGTTCGGCGGCGCGCTTGAGGCAGTTGTGTATCCGCAGCAGCAGTTCGCGAAAATGAAATGGCTTGGTGAGATAGTCATCGGCACCCAGTTCCAGGCCGCGGATGCGATCCTCGGGATTGCTGCGCGCGGTCAGGAAGATCAGCGCGGTCTTGGGCCGCAGCGCCCGCAGCTCGCGCGCCAGTGCGAAGCCGCTGCCATCGGGCAGCCCGACATCGAGCAGCAGCAGATCGAGCGTGCGCTCGGCAAACAGCGTCCGGGCGCGCTCGGCGGTTTCCGCGCGCCAGACCTCGAAGCCTGCGGCGCAGAGCCGCTCGCTGAGCGTGGCGCCGACGTTCTGATCATCCTCGACCACGAGGATCCGCGCCGCATGCGTAAGCGGCGTCGTCATCCGCCCTCATCCGCATCCGGGCTGGTGCGAAATCCCAGCACCGCCCGGAAGCCGCCGCCGGTCGCGTTGGCAAACTCGGCGTGCCCGCCCATGCGCCTCATCAGCGCCCGCACCAGGTACAGGCCGATGCCGGTGCCCGCCGAGCTCGCGCCACGCCGGAACAGCCGGCCGAGGGGCTTAAGATCACCGGCACCGCGGCCGTTGTCCTGATACTCGATCACGACTTCGCCGTCGCGCGCATGCGCGGCAATGCCCACCCGCACCGGCAGCACCCCGCCGTGCTTGATGGAATTCTCGACCAGATTGCGCAGGATCATCTGCACCGCCGCGGCGTCGGCATGGATTGCCGGCACCGCCTCATCCACCGTGACCTTCAGCTCCAGTTTCTCGCCCCACGCGCTCGCGATCGCGGCAAGCGTACGCTCGAGCCAGCCGCGCACCCGGATCACCTGCTCGGCCAGCGGGCCGCCGCCCTCGATGCGTGCCAGTTCGAGCGTCTTGTCGATCTGCGATTCGAGCCGGTTCGAATCCTCCAGCAGACGCTGCGCCAGTTCGGCGCGCTGGTCGCCATCGGCGATCGCCTCGGCCTGCAGGCGGATGCTGGTCAGGGGCGTGCGCAGCTCATGCGTCACGGCGGCAAAGAAGGCCTGCATGCCGCGGGTGCGCAGGCTCTCGCGCCAGTACAGCCAGATCAGCGCGCCGGTCAGGGCCAGCAGCAATACCAGGAAGAAGGCACTTTCACCCTCAAGCATCGTGCGCCGGCGTGCGTACTCAGCCAGTACCGCAGCGCTGCCCTGCCCGGCCAGTTCCTCAAGATTGGCGATCAGCCGCGCCTGGCGGAACACCAGCACCGACCACCAGCCGGCCAGCAGCAGCAGCAGCGCAAGCCAGGTGCCCGCCACCGCGGCCAGCAAACGCGTGCGGCGCGCTGGCGCAATGCTCAGCTCGCCCTGCCCGGTCCTTTTTGTCATGCGCCAAGCCACTCCCGCCAGTGCCGTGCCGAAGGGAAGACGGTCAGCTTGGCGACGCCGGCATCCCGGAGCCGCTCGCTGGTCCTGCCAGGCCCGCACGCATGATGCACGTGCGCGCCGAGCCTGTCGCCCCAGCGCTCGAACTGGGCCGCACTGTGCCAGTAGACATGGCTCACCGCAGCCGAGGGCGCCTGGCTGTCGTCGGCGCCGCTCTGGTGGCGGTAGGTCGCGAAGGCCTGGTGGCCGCGCCAGTGGGGCAGCGCCTCTTCATAGGTCAGTACCAGCCACTGCTCAGCCGCCGGCAATCCCAGCAGCGGCGCGCCCAGCGTGCTCGCCAGCGCCTGGAACCCCAGGCCCTCGGCGCAGCCCTCGACCCACACACCGCGGGCCGCGAGTGCAAACCAGGTCTCGACCCCGGGCACCCACAGGTGAGCGCAGGCGTTGATCTGGGCCGCCGGCAGATCCGGCAGCGCACGCCGGTGCGTAATGAATCCCGCCGCAGCATGCGCGAGCGCCGCAGCGGCCTGCGCTGCGGCCCCGGGAATCGGCAGCGAAGGCGGTGTCGGCAGCGCCGAGCCGTCCCAGCTGCGCACCGGGGCGGCGAGTGCTGGCAGCGGCTGCAGCGGCTCCCAGGCCTGCTCTGGATCGCGGGCGCCGGATGCATCGGCCTCGCGCGTGTACAGCAGCGCGCCAAGATCCGGGACGAAGCGATGGGTGGCGCCAAACTGCTGGTGGCAACCCCCGCCGCGCGCGCCGAGCAGCGCACGCTCGGCGGCAATCGAGCCGCGGGTGGCCGCATCATCGATGGCAGCGAGCAGTGCCCGGGTCGCGGCATCCTCGCTGCGGCACTCGATCGCCAGCGCACCCTGCGCGGGGGCGCCCGGTGAATGCGTCAGTGGCATCAGCATGCGTGGCAGGTCGGCGAGCAGCTCGGCCACCAGTGCATGCGCGCCGACGAGTTCATCCTCCCACAGGCGCGCCACCCCGGCGAAGGCGAGCACGACCGCATCGAGCTGCCGCTCCGAATCACGCGGCAGCCGCAGCCGGCGCAGCCGCGAATCGACGTTGCCGCGCAGCTCGCACAGCTGCACCTCGGGATTGCCAGGCAACGCGCGCTGCAGGAATTGTGGCGTGAATGCGGCACGGCGCGGCGAGGAACTGCCCACGCGCACCCGAGCGCCACGCGCCAGCTGCTCGAGGATATCGGGGGCAAAGAACACGATGTCGCGCGGGTTCTCGCGCCTCGGCACCGCGCCGAGGCAGAGCGCTGCCGGGCGCTCGAGACTCAGGTCCTTGAAGGAGTGGACCGTCAGGTCCACCTCGCCCCGCATTAACGCGGCATCGATCTCGGCGGTGAAGAATTCCTTGCCATCGATCTGGGAGAGGGGCACGTCGGTGACCTGGTCGCCGCGCGTGTCGATGCCCACCAGCTCGACCTTCAGACCCGGATGCTGCTGCTCAAGTGCGCGCGCCACGGCAGCGCTCTGCGCACGCGCCAGCACCGAGCGGCGCGTTCCGAGCCGGAGTGGCCGGTGCGACATGGCCCTTAGAGTCCGTCCGCCAACCGCTTCAGCCGCTGGACGCCGCGAGCGCGGCCGCATCTTCCCGGCCATTGGCCTGGTTGGCGTTGCCACCCTGACCATGCGGCAGGGCCTTGTCGGTGCAGGCTTGCAGCGCGCACCGGACCTGACGCTGGCGCTGAGCCGACTGCGCCTGCAGCAGGTCAAAGAGGGTATCGAGGCTCGTCAGCTGCCTGAGGTGGCGCCACTGCGGGTTGCTGCGCATGTCGCCGCCCAGGTGAATCACCTGCCCGCCCACAAGCTCGCGGCTCTGCCAGGCGCGGATGCGCTCGGCATCGCGCCCGGCATCCGCCGGCACGCACACGATGATGTTCAGCGCCTGCCTCCAAGCATCAAGTTCGGTCATCGCACTGGCCTCAAGCACGCGAAAGCGCCGCTCAGGGTAACGCTTGCGCAGCTGCCCGGCCAGCGCTTCGGCCTTGGCCGGCGTGCGGTTCCACAGCCACAGTTCCGAGCATTCGATCCACGGCGCCACCGACTGCGCCAGCTGCCCGGCGCCGATCAGCAGCGCCGGTCCGCTGCTGCCATCGCGCAGCAGGCGTCGTACCTGGGAGCCGTAGGAGGCGCTGCCGGTCCCGGAGAGGTGCTGCGCACGAATCGCTTTCGTATCCTGGAACAGCTGGCGCATCAGCGGCCCGAGCTGGCGGCACAATGAGCCGGCGGCCAACTCGTAGGCACGCCAGGCCTGCTTGATCTGCCCGAAGATCTCGGTCTCGGCGAGCAGCCGGCTCTCCAGCCCGCAGGCAAAACGCAGCAGGAAGGAATAAGCCTCGGCGCCGCTGAAGACCTGCACGGCACCGTCGGAGGGCAGGTGCGAGCGCAGCCGCTCGAGCACCAGCGGATCGGTGAGCAGCGCCACGCGCCGCTGGCAGGTATCAATCTGGAAGACATCGGCCACAGCCGTCGGGCCCGCGCACGGAGAGGCATTGGCCACATGATCGCCACGCCAGTGCAGTACTTGAAGATGCCGCAGGTCCACGGGCGGCAGCCTAGTCCGCACTCCGGGCCCTTTTGTCACCACCTTGTCATGCCAGAAAGCGAACCGCCACCAGGTTACAAAACCCAGCACGGACTGAGGCTTGGCTCTCATTTTGGGTCGGTTGCGAGCGGCTCGCCGGGTGCCAGGACAATCCTGCCCGGCGCATTGGCCCCGGACTCGATCCTGCCGCTCGCCGGAGCGTAGGACAGCAGGGCGCGGATGACGCCGGCGGTCCCGCCCAGCGTGCCTTCAGGCAGCCCCTGCTCGTCCGGCACCGCGTACGCGCCATCGGCGGCGAAGCGCTCGCGCAACTGTCCGGTGACTGCAAAATCGTGGGCCACGTAGCCAAGCCAGCGCTGTGCGATCGCCTGGGCGATCCCCTGCTGGCCGTAGTCGCTCAAGCCCCGCACGGCAATCCACTGCAGCGGCGCCCACACATCCGGGGATGATCCCGGATGGGCGCCCCACGGCGAGGTGGCCGCCAGACCCTCCAGACCGAGCAGCCGCTGCGCGGCGAGTGCGGCGACCGCATCGGCCTGGGCGCGCGAGGCGATGCCGACGAACAGCGGATAGAGCATCGCGGCGCTGAGGACATCGCTCACGCGGCCCTGCTGCCAGTTGTAGTCGACGTAGTGGCCATCGGCTGCGCTCCACAGATAATGATTGATCGCCTGCTTGCGCCGCCACGCGCGCGCCAGGAACTGCGTCGCGCACGCCTGATCGCCGCGCCGCTCGCAGCCGGCGGCTATGGCGCGTTCGAGTCCAAAGAGCACGCTGTTCAGATCGATCGGCAGCAGGGCGGTGGTCTGGACGCTGTCGAGGTGCGCAGGATCCGCAAGCCAGCGGGTGCTCAGGCCCCAGCCGCTTTCGGCAGCGGCGCGCAGATCCCGGTAGAGCGCTGCCGGTTCGCGGGCGCTGTGGGCGGCAAGCGCGCGATCTTCGCGGTAGGCCTCGTCGCGCGGCTCGCCGAGCGCGTCCCAGAAGCGATTGAGCAGCGCACCGTCGGGCAGTGCCACCACGTGCTCAACGCTCTGTCCGGGCGCAAGTGCCGCGCCACCGTGCATCCAGAAGCTGTATTCGCGCTTGAGTTCGGGCAGGTAGCTCACATACCCGGCCGTCGGGTCCTCGGGATAGAGCAGCCCGATCATGCGGTAGAACAGTGGCAGGCCCGAGCGCGAGAGATAGTAGCTGCGCGTGCCTGCCGGCACGTGACCAAAACGGTTGATCAGCGCTGCACAGTCATCGAGCACGCCGTGCGCGAGATCGCGCTGCCCGTCGCGGATCAGGCCGAGCATCATGAAATACGCTTCGGTGTAGTGCAGTTCGCGCAGGCGCCCGCCCGGCACCACGTAGGCAAAGGGCACGCCCAGTGAGCTCGCGAATTCGGGCGGTTGCAGCGAGGGACGGCTCAGCAGCGGCCACAGCGCGGCGATGTGATCGGCCAGGTCGAGCTGCGGCGGGGGCAGCTCGGGCCAGTTCATCGCTGGCGCAAAGTTCTGCCGTACAAACTCGGCCAGCTGTGAGCGGCTGGCGGGAAGCGCGGCCCGATAGTCACGCAGGATCAGCGCCGGTGCCCGCAACGGCTGCGCATCGGCAAAGCTCTTGCTGTCCACAAACAGCTGTTCGGATTCCACGCGCGCATACAGCTCGGCAAATTCGTAGGCCGGGCGCGCCGCCTGCCAGTACGGCGCAGGCGTCGGGGCGCGCTGGCAGGCCACGAGCGCCACGGCACCGAGCGCGAGCGGCGCGGCGCGGCGCAGCCACGCGCCACGCGAAAAATCCATTCGATGCAAACTCATCCCGCTGGTGTCCAAATTCACTGCGCCGAGGCCGATGTTATGTCACCCGAGGCGTGCAGCGGCGGGCGATGTGCAGTCTGGTAGCATTACCGCCGGTGCCCGCAGCCGGAGGCCCGAGCGGCACTGCTAGGTCCCGACGGTTGGCTATGCAAACTTTCCTCGCGGCTCCTGTGATCCGCATCACGCTTCGCGAGCGCATAGCCCGGTATTTTTTGTCAACTGCCGGGAGCTGTAGCTCCCGTATGCGATTGCAGGAGTTCCGGAGCAGGACGATGGTCGATACCGCCAAACGGCGCAAACCAGGTTTCTTACCGCTTGACGGCCCGGCCTCAGGTCGTGTAACCCGTGATGATCTGGGTAATGCGGTGTGGCAGTGGGACGGCCAGCGCGAGGAGATCATCGGCAGCTTTCAGCACCTGGGTCTGTCGATCGAAGGGCATGAGCCGGAGCCCGAAGCAGCGCCTGAGGCCAAAGTCCCCAAGAGCCGCGCCAAGGGCGGTTACGATCCCTACCAGAAGCCCAAGTCGCCGAATGCGGCCGTCGAGAAACCCAAGCCCACCAAGCGCGACCTGCGCGCGCTCTCGCGCCACATCGCGCTGCAGCGCCTGGTCAAGCAAAACAAGAGCAGCGACGACGAAGAGCCCTGAAGCACGCGGCGCTCGGGATCTCTGCCCGCCTACCGATCCGCTACGCCTAAGAAGGCTTCGGCCACCCGCACGTAGGTCCAGATCTCATCGGGGCTGTGCTGCAGAGACTGCGCCAGCAGCGCCTCGCCTTTCTCACGCTGCCCGATGCGAATGTACCAGCTGCCAATCTCTGCCTGTCCGGTGTCATCCTTGGGATTGAGCGCCAGCACTTTCTCAAACAGCGCTGCGGCGCGGTCATTCTCACCCGCCTCGGCATACACCGCGCCGATGCGCTGCCAGTCGCTTGCTTCTGGCTTGCCGCTGGTGACGCGATCGAAGATCGCCTGGCCATGTGGCTTGTTGCCGGAGAGATAATAGACGCGACCGACGCCGATCAGCTCCCAGCTGCCTTTTCCGGCCAGCCGCTCGGCCTCGCCCAGGGCTGCCGCTGCCGCCTCCGGCGCAGGCTTGCCCTGAATGGCCGCAATGCCCAGCGACGTACTCTTGCTCGAGGCGAGGCCGATTCCGATGCCCAGGATCATGGTGCCTGCTGACAGTGCAATTATCCATCCAGCTCTCATGACATTTGCTCCCTATCTGAAATTTTCCGGACCTAGCCCATAACGGCAAGGGGGTTGCCCTTCCGGATGCACAGGTTACCGCCGATTCCGGGCACATGGGTAACACTCCGAAAAGGCACGGCACCCCATGGTATGTTGACCAACGAATTGCCTCAGCGGACCGCGAATTCTTGGGCGTGGAGGTCTGAGGCTATAACTGCCTCATTCACCTCCCTCGGCGCGGTTGCTGCGTCTCCCGCGCGCCTGCACATACATGGGACAATGGGGTTTGGTGCGGACGCACGACGCGAATCGGTAGTTACATGGAGTATTTGCTATGACCGGCACGGGCAGCACTGAGCAGACTTCAAGTAGACCGAGAGACGACGCCGTAGCGCAGTTCCAGCGCGAGTTCGCAGAACTCCTGATCGACAGGTTGCGCGAAAACAAGGAGGCCCTGCAGGCGCAATGGGCTAACCCGTCCGGCACCACAACCCGTAGTTTGGTATTGGACGAGCTGCTACCCACACAGATCTGCGGTGCCATATATGCCGCGTTTCCGCAGGATACCGCTGGTTTTCGCCGACTTGATACCTTTCGCGAGCGTAAGAAGACCTCCGCGGATCTAACCAGCTACGATCCAATCCTGGAGGGCATCGTGTACGCCTTCCAGGATCCGAGGCTGGTACAACTGGTGGCTGAGATCGTCGGAATTCGCCAGCTCGAGCCAGATCCGATCCTGTATGCGGGTGGACTCTCGATGATGTTAAAGGACGACTTCCTTAACCCACATGTGGATAACAGCCACGACGCCCGCCGCCAGCGTTATCGCCGACTTAATTTGCTCTACTACGTATCGCCCGAATGGACGCTGGAGAATGGTGGGAACTTTGAACTTTGGGATCCGACTCGCAGCCACCCAAAGGTGATTGTGTCCCGTACTAACCGACTGGTGGTTATGGAGACGACCAAGACCAGCTGGCATTCCGTGAACAAAGTGAATGCCGACAGACCCCGTTGTTGCGTCTCAAATTACTACTTCTCCAAGACCTCCCCTGATACCACCGACTACTACCATGTGACATCTTTCATGGGTCGGCCGGAGGAGCGGTTCCGACAGGTGCTGGGCGTTATCGATAACGGATTGCGCAATCTGATCTCGAAGACGCTCAAGATCACCACCGGCAAGGTTCGAAAAGACAGACAGGGAAAGTAGGAACGACGGACCCGATTAGATTGGTGCCGGAGATAGTACCCGCGAGCCGCTAACGATCAAAGAGTTAGGAACGTTTTGGGGGTAGAGCCGCTGGGGTTGGACCCACTGCCCCATGCATGTATGTATCTGTTGAAAGCCCCTTCAATCGATCATTCGAGCGCTTGGCAAGTAGGTCAACGCCGCTCATAACGCGCTAAAGGGCATCCGGCCGTCCCGCTGCGCGCTGACTTACTCCGGATGGGTCGCTTACCTCCATGTAAGCTCCAGTGCACGTGTTCGACTCCTAGGTTCGCAGATCGGCAAGAAACCGCGCGAAGGGCTTGATGTTGCCCTCGACGCTCGCGCTCTCCAGGGCGGACATATAACCCCTTCGGCGTTCCAGCGGAACGATGGTCCAAGGGTACCCGCCGGCAGCCATCATCAGGTTCATCACGAATCGCCCCATCCGCCCGTTGCCGTCCATATACGGGTGTATGTAGACGAAGCAGAAATGCCCCAGCACAACCCGTACGGCCGGCTGTTCTTCCTGTTGCAGCAACTCGAAGAACGCAGGCATCAGATCGCGGACCGCTTCTACGTTGGGCGGCGTGTGCATGGAGCGGCGGATATACACCTGCCCATTGCGGTAACCCGCGAGGTCGGCTGCCTTCACGATGCCTGCCGTCACGCTCGGGCCAAACAGTTCCCGGTACCAGACAGCGTGACCGCCGTCGGCAATCTGCCCCGCGTTGGCCCCGCCCAGGACTTTCTTGATACTCGCCTTGACGGCCTGGAAAGCCTGCCAGTAGCCGCGTGCGGCCAGCGCATCCCATTGGCCACGGTCATTGTTGTCGGTATCGGGGTTCCACTTGCCCGAGCGGACCTTCTCAATCAGGTCTGCGCTGACCCTGTAGCCCTCGATGGACAGCGAGTTGTAGGCATCGTTGACGTACAACTCGTCGATGTCCTTGAGATAGGTCGCCGCATCCGCCGGGATGCCGGGAGGTTTCGGGAAGATGCGCAGTACGTCCTCACGCATCCGTGCCCAGTCCATCCGCAGTCGGTTGACGTAGGGAGAAGTCTCCCGTGTGCCAAACGTGATGAGAGAAGCTTCCGCAAAAGGATCACTTTCGCTGACGGTGTATCCGGCAGCCTGCATCGCGCCGATGATTTCTTCCGCAAACTTCGGTCGTCCGATATTGCGGAATGCCCCAGCCAACCGCCCCGCAATCTTGCTATGCCCACCCTCCAGCAAGCGGCGCAGCACTTCAGATGGGTCTCTCACCAGCGCGAGCGCCGCGCGCAGCTCCGTGGGCCGCGATTCGAACTGAGCTTGCGCGCAGCCGAGCAAGGCGGCGGGAAGGCTGTAGAGGCGCACTCCGTTCAGGATGGCCCTGTCCACCGCGGGCGGCATGTCGAGCCGCACATCGAAGATGGAGGTGTCGTGGATCAATCCGATCGGCTTGTTTCCACCCTTGGGTGCGCGAACGAGGAGCTGCCTCGGCACTGTCCAGTTGCCGGTGTGCAGGCTGATGGATCGCTCCGGGCTGACGCTCCACGCCTCCCCAAAACGGGAGTCCAGATAGCCCGCGCAGAACTGCCAGAATGACGCGTACCAGGATGTACTCTCGCCCGCCGGTTCATCGGGACGCGAGGGCATGTACCAGCCCTTCATTACTTCCCTGATGAAGCCGCTCTTGAGGAGTCGCTCGCGGTGGGTGCGGGTCATGTCAGCAGCGCGCAGCGCAACCTGCCCGGCGTCTTGAAGCTGCTTCAAGACGACAAGAGATGCGGCGAGCTTGTCTGCGGGCGCAGCCACGAGCTGACTCCTGACTAGGTTATTGTGCTTTCCTATTTCTAGGTTATTAAGAGATACTAGATCTAGGCTTTTGTGTCAACCGCTATCTAGGTTTTTGTGTTGGCTTTCCGATATCGCACCGGATATGCGGGCACCGGTGAGGTCAGGCCACTCTCGCCCTGGTGGTTACGGCCGTGATCACGCCTCGTAGATCTGCCCATTGCTGGCCGTACTAGGGATAGTCCACGGAATTCGGATGGATTCGGTCCCCGTAATCCATAGTTTACAGACCGTACGCCATGGTTCACACTAATCGCTGTGTTTGATGTCTTTCAATCCGCTACCTACGAGAAGTGGTTTCGGAAGCTGCGGGACCCTCAAGCGCAGGCGCGAATTGACGCACGAATACGGCGGTTGTCATTGGGTAACCCCGGGGATGCGAAGTCCGTAGGCAGCGGAGTCAGCGAGCTGCGTATCGACTATGGGCCTGGATACAGGGTCTACTTCACACAGCGCGGGCTTAAGCTAGTTGTGCTGCTGTGCGGCGGCGACAAGCGCACGCAGGACGCTGATATTGCCAGAGCAATTGATATCGCAAGAGAGTGGAAATAGTCACCTATGGCTACCAAGCGCCCAGCAAAGTCGGTTCGAGTGAACTCAAAGGAAGCGTTTTCGCGATGGGATCCGTCGGACCATCTGAAAACCAGAGCACAGATTGCTGCTTATCTCGATGCCTGCATGGACGAGGCTGGAGATGATCCGGCATTTATTGCGGCGGCTCTTGGAGACATTGCGCGTGCCCGGGGAATGGCGCGCCTTGCCAAGGAGACGGGTCTAACACGGGAAGGCCTCTACAAGTCACTGGCCGCCGATGGTAATCCAAGCCTAGGCACCATACTGAAGGTCATGAGGGCATTGGGTCTGAAGTTGACCCCGAAGGCGGCGTAATTGGCCGTGGACCGGGGACAGCCCGACACTCCGTAGTTTGGCCGTTTTAGGCATTGTTTGGCGGCGGCGGGAGTATCTGGATTTGACCCCTTAGCGACATTCGCGACCGGCAGCTTTGGGGCGCGTCAACATCCGCCGAAGTCACAGAACTCAGCACGTCGCTCCCAGCTGCCCCTGCCCCAGCGGGGACCGTTTGCTAAGGAGGACGGCGAACCTATGATCGATGCGAGCGGCGCAAGAATTCGCTAGGACTGCGCAACTCGTCCATCCAACCCGAGATTCGGGCAGTTTCAACGGAGCCTACTCGGGCGGAGGCGAATCACGCAGTGTTCGCTGAAACCAGGCGACGTCGTGCCATTTGGCAAATTTGCGTCCGACCGACTTGAAGATCCCAATCGGCTCGAAGCCGACTCGTCGATGCAAAGACACGCTGGCGTCGTTAGGTAGTGTGATGCCCGCATAGGCATGACAGAAACCCTTTTGGGCCAGCTCATCGAACAATCGCAAGTAGAGCGTCCGACCGACTCCCAGTCGATGATGATCCGGACGCACATAGGCCGACACCTCCACAGACCACCGGTAGGCCGGGCGTTCACGATGAGCAGAGCCGTAGGCGTATCCGATGCATTGGCCCTCATGCTCGGCGACCAGCCACTGCCACCCAGCAAGGGCCTTTTCAATACGGGCACTAAATTCCGATATCGAGGGCGCCTCAATTTCGAATGATGTCGCGCTCGTCTCGACGATGGGACGGTAGATGGACAGCAGCGCCGGCGCGTCGGCCTTGGTGGCTGAGCGGATTCGAATCGGTTGCGCCATTGCTCTGCAATTATTAAGGAGTCCGGGACGATCCGGAAGCGCCACCTGCGCGCAGTAGCCACTTTTAACAGTCGTGACCTAACCGTTGACCGCTTATGGGCGGTCTGATTGCGACCTTCTACGACCGGACTTGGCCGGCCGGCGCCCCACCGGCGCCGGCCGACTCATATGTCAAACCTCTGTTTGCTCAGCCATTTCAAGGGCGTCATCTACCTCGATACCCAGATAGCGGACGGTGCTCTCCAATTTTGAATGCCCAAGTAGTAGCTGCACGGCTCTGAGATTTTTTGTACGGCGATAGATCAGGGTGGCCTTCGTTCGGCGAAGTGTGTGCGTTCCGTAACA
>Ga0181537_10001113_pt1 | contig 25046 bp, 19 predicted proteins | sample PEATcosm2014_Bin_39_FD_119765 | JGI IMG/M metagenome (GOLD analysis project Ga0181537, IMG submission 119765) | Peatland microbial communities from MTU Mesocosm Facility, Houghton, MI, USA - PEATcosm2014_Bin23_10_metaG | ecosystem: Environmental > Terrestrial > Soil > Wetlands > Peat | place...
AGCGCTCGTTGCTTATCCAGATACGCTGGTCGGCACCGACTCTCACACCACCATGATCAACGGCCTCGGCGTATTAGGCTGGGGCGTCGGTGGCATCGAGGCCGAGGCTGCAATGCTCGGCCAGGCTGTTTCCATGCTGGTGCCGCAGGTCGTCGGTTACAGGCTCACCGGCAAGCTTCGCGAGGGCGCCACTGCCACTGACCTTGTGCTCACCGTAACTCAGGCCCTGCGCAAGCTTGGCGTAGTGGGCAAATTTGTAGAGTTCTACGGATCAGGAATAGCGGAGCTGCCGCTCGCCGATCGCGCCACCATCAGCAACATGGCCCCCGAGTATGGCGCAACCTGCGGCATCTTCCCCGTAGACGCTGAGACGCTGCGCTACCTGCGTCTCACCGGCCGCAGCGAAGAGCAAATCAAATTGGTCGAGGCCTACTACAAAGAACAGGGCCTCTTCCACACCGCCAGCTCGCCCGAGGCCGAATACACGCAATCATTGGAACTCGATCTCGGCACTGTCGAGCCCAGCGTTGCGGGACCGAAGCGTCCGCAGGATCGCGTGCTGTTGAAAGATGCTGCCGCAAGCTTCGCACAGCAGTTGCCCACCCTGCTCGCGCCGACCGCCAAGCCTCTTGGCTCGCGCACTGCAGCCACATGGGAGCGCACCACCACAGTCACCGACACAGCCGTCGCCGAAAAAGCTCCGCTGCATGTCACGACTACTGTTCAGGAGCGTTTCCACGTCGATCCTGACAAGTATCTCGATCACGGCTCGGTGGTCATCGCTGCCATCACAAGCTGCACCAACACCTCGAATCCCTCGGTGATGATCGCCGCCGGGCTGCTCGCGAAGAAGGCAGTCGAAAAGGGCCTCACCGTTCCGCCCTGGGTCAAAACGTCGCTCGCGCCGGGTTCGCGTGTGGTCACCGACTACTATCAGAAGTCCGGTCTGCTTCCCTACCTCGAAAAGCTGCGCTTCAACGTCGTGGGCTACGGCTGCACCACGTGCATCGGCAACTCCGGCCCGCTGCCTTCCGACGTTTCCAAATCGATTGATGAGCACGGCCTAGTCGCCGTCAGCGTGCTCTCCGGCAATCGCAACTTCGAGGGCCGCGTCAACGTCGATGTGCGTGCCAACTATCTCATGAGTCCGCCGCTCGTGGTCGCTTACGCGCTTGCCGGTCGCATCGGCCACAACTTTGACGCGGATCCGCTGGGCAAAGATCAGAGCGGTCAACCCGTCTATCTCAAAGACATCTGGCCTACGCAGCAGGAGGTCGCCCAGTCAATTGAAAAAGGCCTCAGCAGCGAGAGCTTCCGCAAGGAGTACGCCACTGTTTCTGAGGGCGACGCAAGCTGGCAGGGCCTCAGCTTTCCAACCGGCGACGTCTACAAGTGGGAGCCCGATTCGACCTACATTCGCAAGGCGCCTTACTTCGACGGAATGACGAAAACGCCTGCCCCGCTGAGCGACATCATCGGCGCTCGAGTGCTGGCGGTGCTCGGCGACTCGGTCACTACCGATCACATCTCGCCGGCGGGCTCCATCAAGGCCAACGGCCCTGCGGGCAAGTACCTTGCTGAGCACGGCGTCAAGCCCGCTGACTTCAACTCCTACGGATCGCGTCGCGGCAATCATGAAGTCATGGTGCGCGGCACCTTTGCCAACGTCCGTCTCCGCAACAAGCTTGCACCGGGCACCGAGGGGGGCGTTACGCGTCTTCTGCCCGAGGGCGAGCCAATGTCGATCTTCGATGCCAGCGTTAAATACGCCGGGCGCAAAGTGCCGCTCGTCATTCTCGCGGGCAAAGAGTACGGCTCGGGATCTTCGCGCGATTGGGCGGCCAAAGGACCCAATCTTCTCGGTGTCCGCGCCGTGATCGCCGAGAGCTTCGAACGCATCCATCGTTCAAATCTTGTCGGCATGGGCATCCTGCCTCTGCAGTTCGAAGACGGCCAGAACGTGGAATCGCTCGGCCTGACCGGCGAAGAAGTCTACGACTTTCCCGGCTTGACCGCGATGCTGAAGTCGAAGTTTGCTGCCGGACGCACGTTGCAAATCACCGCAACTGCAGCCGACGGAAAGAAGAAGGCCTTCGGCGCCAAGGTCCGCATCGATACGCCGCAGGAGATCGAGTACTTCGAACACGGCGGAATCTTGCTCTACGTCCTGCGCCAATTGGCGGCAAAGTAATTCGGTAAAGAAGCAGACCCCACTCGCGCTTGGGTTGCACGAGTGGGGTCACTTGCCTTGTTCCCTGCGTTCAGTCCCTGTTTTTACTCCGCAGCCGGGATCGACCCGGTCACATTCGCAGCCACCGAAGCAGTCACAACCGAGGAGAAGTCCGATTGCGTCGCTGTGGTTGAAATCGATACCGGATTCGTTCCCGAAGCAATGAAGGGACCCAGTGCAGCCGCCGCCGTTGAATTGCTGTTGCCCCCTGCGCTGTTGATCAGCCCGGTCAGTCCATCGGTAATTTCATAATTCACGTTGTTTGCCGGGATGAGATTAAGGCCCGCGTAGTTCGGCGATGACAGCGTGACGGATGGAATGCCGCGCACCAAAGCACGATGCTCCGATTCGACGCCCAGGATCGACGCCGCTACCTTCGCATAGAGAACAAGGTCGGCCTGGGTCAGATTCGAGCCGCTCGATGCCGGGTTTGCCTGAGTTGCGCTGAAGCCGTTATATCCTGCGGCCATCGAGGCAAATTCCTCGACCGCCGTCATGTAAGCGCCGATAAACGCCGTCTCCAGTGCAAGCAAAACAGGTAAGAAGCCTTCAAGAGAATCAAAAGTGCCAGTAGGGTAGTAGAACGTTTGCGGAATTCCGGCCGCCATATCGCCGCTCCCGCTGGTTGGCAAGCCGAGAAGAGACCGCAACGTCTGTGCATGCGAAACCTCTTCAAGCAATGCACCCTGCAGATATGCAACGTTGATTTGGCTTCCGCCTCCGCTTACATTGATGGCAGTGCCGCCCGAACCGGCGAGGTTCGAATCGGTGATGACTCCCATGCTCGAGAGTCCTGTGTAATAGGTGGTGATTGCAAGGCTTTCGGCGATCAGCGCGGCCGTCAGAATATTCGCTACTGTGTCGTTTGAGGTTGCTGCCGATACTGGCTTCGCGCCGCTTCCCCCGCAGCCACCAATTACGGCTGTAGTCGCGGCGCCAAGGCCAAACATGGCTGCTCCTGTTAAGAAACCACGACGATCGACCCCATTGGGGCTTAGCTTATTCGTGATCAGATCCGTAATCATAGACCTCCAGGTCTGCACCTTGTGATGGGAAGATTCCTTCGTACACCACAGGTACGCGCGTTGGAGGGTTTTGGATTGGTCCCGAGATTCACATCCGCGGAACTGTCTCACATCAGGCCCGAAATCGCCCGATAATTCGCTACAAGTCCCCGGCGTTCTCGTGATTACGGATTTGAAATCTTGGGCGGGTTGGGCGACGGGTATCTTTGCACTGAGGGCGACTTGCGCACTCGGGCCGGCCGCTTCAACTTCGCTTCGTCAGAGTGCGCGGCGTCCTCCTCATGCGAGGGAGCGAAGAAGCGCACGCCTTCCTGGCTATGCTCGCCCAGCACATGCAGCCGCAGGAAGTTGGTCGAACCAGACTTGGTGCGTGTGCCCGCCACAATTGCGATGACCTCGCGGTTGCGGACGTATCCATGCTGTTCGAGCAGGTTCTCTGCCACTTCCACCAGCGCTTCAGTGGAGTTGACCTTGGGGCAGCGAATCGGCGTGGTTCCCCACAGCAGGTTTAGACGATTGATAGTGATTTCAACGGGACTGAGCGCAAAGATGGGCGACGTGGGGTGATACTTCGAGAGCTGCCGCGCGGTCGCTCCAGACTCGGTGAAGAGCGCTATGCCGCGCAGATCGAGATCGTCGGCTGCGTGCGCAGTGGCTTCGCAAATTGTTTCAGCGATCGAGAGGTGACTCTGGCGAACCCGTGTCTCCGCGTAATTCTCTTTGTCCTCTTTGATGTGGCGCTCGGCTTCGCTCACGATGCGCGCCATCATCGAGACAGCCTCTACCGGATACTTTCCGACCGCCGACTCGCCTGAAAGCATTACGGCATCGGTGCCATCGTAGACAGCGTTGGCCACATCTGAAACCTCCGCGCGCGTTGGCCGCGGATTTTCGATCATCGATTCGAGCATCTGTGTCGCGGTGATGACCGGCTTGAAGTATTCCGCGGCGCGGCGAATGATGTGCTTCTGAATCGCCGGAACTTTTTCCGGCGGAACCTCGACGCCAAGATCGCCGCGCGCCACCATAATGCCGTCGGCGGCCAGCAAAATGCTGTCGAGATGCTCAATGGCCTGCGGCTTTTCAAGCTTGGCAATAATCCAGGTTTCGCTGCCGTAGGCCGATACGCGGTTGCGCACCAGGCGCACATCCTCAGCGGTACGCACAAATGACACGGCAACTGCGTCCACGCCGTTCTTCAGCGCGAATTCAAGATCCGCCGAATCTTTCTCGGTAAGCGACGGAACCCGCACGGCAATCCCCGGCAAATTGATGCCTTTGTTTTCGCCCAACATGCCGCCGTTGATGATCTCGCAAACAATATCGGCGCCGACCACTTCGTGCACGCGCAATTCGATCAACCCGTCAGAGAGCAGAATCCGCGAACCTTGCTCGACGTTCTCCGCAAGCGTCTTGAATGTCGTACCCACCAGCGCCGCAGTTCCGGGAACATCGCGTGGGGTAATGGTCAGCCGCCCACCGGCCTTGAGCAACACCGGCTGATGATCCTTCAGCTTCGAGGTGCGGATCTTGGGTCCCTGCAAATCGCCGAGAATGCAAAGAGGTTTACGCTCTTCGCGACTCACCTTGCGAATCATTTGAATCAATTCGAGCTTCTCTTCGTGTGTTCCATGCGAGAAATTAAGACGGACAACATCGGCCCCGGCGCGCACCAATTCGCGAAATACTGGCTCTGTATTGGAAGCCGGCCCAAGCGTCGCAACGATCTTTGCGCGGCGTTGAACAGGGGACTCGGACAGGCTCATCTCAGCAAACGGCATCTACATCACTCCAATTGGCATTCGGTTGGGAAGAGTCGTGAAATTCGTGGGCAGTCCGCTTTATTGTACATGGAGAGATAAATCCGAATTGCCTGCAAACCGTATCGCGCACCGACGATGCGAAGTCCGGCGAGAGGTCTCAATGACCGGGCAGAACTTCCCTATGATGACGGCGCATCCGATTCGCGCTCAAGCCGCACCATAAAGAGAACGCCATTCAATTCCGCACCAAAAAGTGCGCTGAGCGAAGTGATGTAAAGCCACACGAGAGTGGCGATGCCCGCGCCAAATGATCCATAGAATCGCGAGTAGCTTCCCACTCGGGTGACATACCAGCCGAACGCGAGCGTTGCGGGAAACCATACCAAAGTGGCCGCGATCGCGCCCGGCATCACGCGCACCCAGTGTTCCGTGCGCTTGGTGCCAAAGTGATACAAGGCTCCGAGGACGGTGACGCTGGTGACAGCGGCGATGATCCAACGCACCAGGCGCCAGAAGATCAGCACCGCGTGGCGCAATTCGTGCACGGAGTTGTCAATCATCCAGTGCTCGATCTGGTGTCCGAAGACCAGAACCACCGTGGCGAGGGCCAGCGGAACGTGCACCATGGGCACCAGCAGCAGCGCCCGAATTCGTTTCTGCCAGAATCCCCACTCACTGCGCGGGAGCCGGTAGGCGCGCCGGAATCCCTCCATGAGCGTTAGCATCATGCCGAGCGCTGCAAAAATGCTGAGCCAGATTGCAGCGAAAAGTAACTGAGCCGAAGCAAAGCGCTTGTTTTGGATGGACGCGAGCAACAGCGACATCGTGTCTTCCGGCAAGAAGTGCTCGGCCGTGAAACGCAACTCGCCCATCAGCGTCGTGCCTTCCGGCACAAACGCGAGCAGCGCGGTCACCACGATCATGGTGGGAAACAACATCAACATGCCCGAGTAAGCGGTGGCTTTGGCTGTGTTGAGCACGTCGTGCTGCATGGCCAGCCAGATCGCTTTGCGTAGTTTTTCGACAAAAGGAGGCATGCGAGTCAAATGCAAGAGTAGAGCATTCAGTCGATTGCTGGAAATCCCTCTCGCGATAAATTATCGCGGAACCACGGCAGTTCACACTGCGTTCAACCCGAGAGAAATGTTCCAATCCGGTGGTGCTCTGGGAGTAGGGCCTGACGACACCGCCGCGACGGGTTTATCATCTCCCGGTGATGTCTACCGTTCAACGTCTTCTGACCGCCGCCCCCGCCCTTTCCCTCTTGCTGCTTGCATCCTGTCTTCCATTGGCCGCGCAGCGGCCTGTTCCCAACGCGCAACTGGCCTCGAAAGAAGTGAACCAACGAGTGGAATCTCTGTTGAAGCAGATGACCCTCGAAGAAAAAGTCGGGCAGCTGGTGCAATACTCTGCTGGATCTGCGACGGGGCCTGCAGCTTCAAATCTTACGTATGACGATCTGGTGGCCAAGGGCCAGGTCGGCTCGCTGTTCAATGTAGTGGGCGCCGAGCGCACCAACCACTATCAGCACATCGCAATGGAAAAAGCGCGCCTCCACATTCCCCTGATCTTTGGGCTCGATGTGATCCACGGAGACCACACCACGTTTCCAATCCCTTTGGCGATTGCGGCGAGCTGGGATCCCGATGCGGCCGAAAAAGTGGCGCGGACCGGCGCTGTCGAGGCGCGCGCCGATGGCGTGGGTTGGGTCTTCTCGCCCATGGTCGACATCGCCCGCGATGCCCGGTGGGGCCGTATTGTTGAATCCAATGGCGAAGATCCCTATCTGAGCTCCGCGCTTGCGCGCGCCTGGGTAAAGGGATATCAACAGGACGATCTCGCTAAACCGGACTCGGTGGTGTCGAGCGTCAAGCACTTTGCGGCGTATGGCGCCGCCATCGCGGGCCGCGACTACAACGCAACCGACATGAGCGAAATTACGTTGCGGCAGGTATATCTGCCCCCCTATCACGCCGCCGTCGAGGCGGGCGTGGGCACAGTGATGAGCTCGTTCAACTCCATCAACGGTGTCCCGGCAACGGCTAATCCGTTGACCCTCACGCAGATCCTGCGCAAAGAGTGGGGCTTCGACGGCTTCGTCGTCTCCGATTGGGGAGCGGTGCGGGAACTGATCAATCACTCGATTGGCGACGGGCCGACCGTGGCGCGCAAGGCTCTTGAAGCGGGCGTGGATATGGACATGGAGGGCGACCTCTATGCGACGACGATCGCATCGCAGGTCCGCGCGGGCAAAGTTTCCGAGAGCGTTGTCGATGAGGCGGTCCGGCGCATTCTGCGGGTGAAGTTTGCACTTGGACTCTTTGACCATCCCTACACGCTGCCGGGGCCGGCCTATGAGCCAACGCCAGAGCGCCGCGCGCTGGCCAGAAAGATTGCCGACGAAACCATTGTTCTGTTAAAGAACGATCCCGTGGAGGCCATCGGCACGCTGCTTCCATTGACTGCAAGGGCCAGGAAGATTGCGCTCATCGGGCCGATGGCCGACGATGCTCTCGATTTGCAGGGTGCGTGGTCGCAGGGCGATCCCAAAAACGTGATCACGCTGCGGCAGGAGCTCAGCCAGCGGCTCGGCGACCGCCTCCTCTATTCTCAGGGCTGCGGTCTGCTCTCCGGTCAGGATGCCAACATTCTCAAGCATGTGACCTTTGGCGGCCCCGATGCCGACGTGGCTAAAGAGCCGCCACCTGACGACGACAAGACCATTGCCGAAGCCGTCGAAGCAGCCAGGCAGGCCGATGTGGCGATCCTCGCGTTGGGCGAGCCCGCCAACTGGATGGAGGGCGAAGCGTCGAGCCGCGTTCATCTCGGCTTCACTGGAAACCAGGAGAAGCTGTTGGAGTCCGTGACCGCGACCGGCAAGCCGGTGATCCTCGTGGTGCTGGCCGGCCGTCCCCTGGTGCTCAAGTGGGCTGCGGAGCATGTGCCCGCGATTGTCGAAGCTTGGAGTCCCGGCATGGAGGCCGGCCCCGCCGTGGCTGACGTGCTCTTTGGCGACGCGAATCCCTCGGGCAAGCTCCCGGCCAGTCTGCCGAGGGCTGTCGGGCAGGAACCGCTTTACTATGCGCAGATGCCCACGGGCCGTCCCGCGACTGGCGATCTCACTCATATGCCAACCAATTCCGTTGACAAGTTCGTCTCGCGCTACGTCGACGAGCAGAACTCTGCGTTGTTTCCGTTTGGTTGGGGACTGAGCTACACGCGGTTCCGTTATTCGACGCCCACTGTGACCCGCGCCGAGGTTCCGTTGCAGCAGGTGCTCGCAGGCGGCAGTGCGCCGGTGACGCAGGTGAGCGTTCAGGTCACCAACACAGGCCCGATAGCAGGCGCTGAAGTGGTGCAGCTCTATATTCGCAATACCTCGGCGAGCGTGGAGCAGCCGGTGCGCGAACTGAAAGGCTTCGCGCGTGTGGAGCTGGCCGCCGGCGAAACCAGGGAGGTGACGCTTCCGCTGGGCTTTGATGAGTTGAGCTTTTACAACACTGAAATCAAGCGTACCGTCGAGCCAACCACTTACGACATCTGGGTCGGCGGCAGTTCGTTGGCGACAGCCGAAACGACACTCAAGATCGTGGAGTAACAGACCGGGCTTCGACGCCGAACAAAACGCAATCCGTTCGAGAAAAGCCTCTAGTATTCGCTGATTAGAACCTGGCCGGTTCCCGCTGCGTAGAGATTTGCGACCGGGGTGCTTGGAACGGAGTCAGGCACAGTGCCAACCGTGGTCGTACCGGTCGTGCTCGCGATCGTCATCGGGCGGGGCAAGGTGTCACCCTTCACGCGTGTGCCGATGAGCAGATAGCCGTTGGCATCGTTGCCACCAAAAGCGCTGATCGAGTACCCATCGTTGGCCAGATCCGTGGCCGCTGAGGCCACATCGGCAGACGCGGCGATCACTGTGTGCGATTCGTAGACGGTAGTGGCGTCGCCGGTCCATCCATAAGAAAACAGGTTGGCCTGTCCGTTTGCATCAAACGAAACCGCGGTAATGATGCGGCTCTGGGCTGCATCCTGGGCCACGGTAGACTCAACTTCGGCTGGCGATACGACCTCGCGCCGATAGTCGAATCCGCCCGTCTGATTGGTCGAAACCCATGCCATCGCATAGGAATCATTGGCGGACTCAAAATCAAGTGAAGTCAGCACCACGTTGGCCCCGGCAATCGCATCGAGGTCGTGATCGAAATCCTCATACGGACGGCCCTGATAAAACATCGTGAATCCGTCCTGTGACTGGGGCAGATAGTCCACAAAGAAGTTCCAGCCGCAATCGTAGGCGACGCCGGCGGTGCAGACGGCCGAACTGCCGACTTCGAGCGGCGAGCCCATGGCGCCGGGAAAGAGCTGGGCTACGTTGGGCGAGATGTTGCTGGCTTGATCGCTCGCGCCGAACCCGGGAGCCGTGGCCTGTTGGAACAGCAGAAGGCGTAAATCGCCAGACTGCGGCGAGCGCGGGCCCGCAGTGAGCTTCGCATTGGAGCTGGTAACCGAGCCGTCCTGGTCTGTGACGATAACTGAAAAGGATGCGCCGCTATCGCTCATCTCGATAGCAGGCGTGGTGTAGGTGGTGCCGGTCGCGCCATCGATTGCAACGCCGTCGCGAAGCCACTGATACGTGAGCGATTCAAAGCTGCTGGCCACAACGCTGAACTTGGCGGTCGTGCCGAGAGGAGCAGTTTGGCTTCCCGGCTGGGTTGCGATATGGATGGTCGTGGTGCCTGAACCGGCCGAGTTACCCGAATTTGAGAGCGAGTTTCCTGACTTTGAGGAGCAACCGGTGCTCAAGATCGCTATGCCGGCGAAAAGGATCGGGGAAATCCGTCTAAATAACATGAGCACAGCCCTCTAGAGTTCTCGTGACATAGCCATTCTCCAGCCAATGAATGTCAAAACGCGAGGCGCTTTCGGGTCATACGGGGAATCGTTTGGTGCAGGAAATGTGTTACTGAGAGTAGGCAAGCGTACACCAAGGTTGTAGAGCCTGCGCGGCGTTGTGGAGAACCGCGCAAAACAATGCCACCTTCGTGTTAGTTTGATGCGGGAATGAGGGTATTAAGTTGGCGCAACGGCCGAGTCAACGAGAAATCTTGGGCAGATAGATGCGAGCGCTTAAAACTCCAAAGGCCTTGTGTTAGGGTTGGGCGCCGCAACGTTCCTTTTCATACTTGGCCAATCTCCAGCATGCGATTGAGCGCGACCTTGGCCCAGTGTTTGACCCCGGCGCGCACCTGGATGCGGTTGACGACGCGGCCATCAATGAGATTTTCGAGCGCCCAGGCAAGATGCTGCGGACTAATACGGTACATGGTGGTGCAAAGACAGCCGGTGTCGTCGAGCGTGATGATGCGCTTGTTCGCGTCGGCAAACCGGCGCGCCAGCCGGTTGACAAGGTGAATCTCGGTGCCAATCGCGAACATCTGGCCGGCGGGTGCATCTTCGACAATCTTGATAAGGCGCTCGGTTGAGCCCAGCGCGTCTGCCTTCTGACAGACCTCCCATCGGCACTCAGGATGCACGATGACCTGGATGCCGGGATACTTCGCGCGGACCGTATCGACGTGGCTCGGCAAAAAACGCTGATGTACTGAACAATGGCCTTTCCAGAGAAGAACGCGACTCTTTTCGAGATCAGCCTTTGTCTGCCCGCCCTGCAGGGCCCACGGATCCCAAACCACCATCTCGTCCAATGGAATGCCCATTGCAAACCCCGTATTGCGGCCAAGGTGCTGATCGGGCAGAAAAAGAATCCGCTTCCCGCGCTGAAAGGCCCAGCGGAACGCCGCCCCGGCGTTCGAACTGGTGCACACAAGACCGCCATGTTCGCCGCAAAACCCTTTGATGGCAGCCGTCGAATTCATGTAAGTAATCGGCACAATCTCGCCTGCGAGGCCAACCCGCTCGAGCGCCTCCCAGCAGTCCTCGACCTGCGATATCTCCGCCATGTCTGCCATTGAACAGCCGGCATTGAGGTCCGGCAAAATGACCCGCTGCCCGTCGTGCCCAAGAATATCGGCGCTCTCTGCCATGAAGTGCACACCGCAGAAGACGATGTAACGGGCGTCGGTTTCGGCCGCGATTTTTGACAGCTTGTAGCTGTCGCCGGTGAAGTCGGCGAAACGGATGACTTCGTCGCGTTGATAGTGATGGCCGAGGACCACGGTGGAAGTGCCCAGATGCGCGCGAGCCGCGGCGACACGGTCGTCCATGGAGTGATCGGGAAGCGTCAGGTAGTTCTCGAGGCTGCAACTGCTGTCGACGGCCGCATCGGCCGTGACTTGCTCATCCAATGCGAGATTCACGGTGTTCCGCCTTCAGCCGGGCCGGCCTCTAAGTGGCTCGCCCAACGGGGATGTTGAAAGCTCTTGCTCGGCTGCAGTGGATGCGTTCTTTTCTCATCAGGACCAAGTCCAAAACCAGAAGAAAACCATCCACGGGGCTGTTGCAGCTCGTACCCCATTATAGACGTGCAAACGACTGCCTCTGATGCGCGAACTTCAGAGCCGCAAGAGCCGAGTCGTTTGTGAGCGCCAAGCAAGGACGGGTATCATTGACCTTCATGGGAACTCCTGTGCCAATTGAGCTTGGCAGCCTCGGGATGGCAGATTCGCTGATTCTGATGGTGCTGGCGCTGGTCGTCTTTGGGCCTAGGCGTTTGCCCCAGATCGGGCGTCAGATCGGCAAATTGATGTACGAGTTCCGCAAAGCCTCTAACGACTTCAAGTTCCAGATGGAAGAGGAACTGCGCCTGTCTGAGGATGCCGAGCGGCGCAAAAAAGAAGAGGCGCAGCGCGCAAAGCTGTCGCAGGAGTCAGTGAGTGCGCCGCCGAAACCCGCCGAGAGCCTTGTTCCCGAATTGAAAGCGCCGGAAAGCGAAGATTCCGTGCCGCGGATCATGCCTCCGTCGACCGGCGATCCGGTGTCCGCAACGCGCGCGGTCTCTCAGGCGGATGGCACGAGCGCTGAAGGGACCGGCACAATCGAAGTGCCCGACTCCATTGAAGTGCTTGATCCGATCGGGCAGCTTGAGCAGCCCGCCCCCGAAAGCGCCGACCCAGCGACCAAGAGCGCGAACGCCTCTGCAACGGAGGCGGTAAGTCACAATGGTTGATCCAGCAGACGCGATCGGCAAGGCGCGTCAGGCGGTGACGCAGCGTGCAGAGCTGCCGGGCATGAGCCTGATGGAGCACCTCGATGAGCTGCGCCGCCGCATCGTCCATTCCGCAATCTATCTGGTGCTTGGCTGTTGCGCCGCCGGAATCTTTTACAAGCAGCTCGTCGCTTTCATTCAGGCGCCGCTCAATCACATCGGCAAATCTTTGGTTTTTACCCACCCCATGGACCCCTTGAACCTGGATTTGCAGGTGTCGCTAATTGGCGGCGCGATTTTGTCGTCGCCATTCATCCTCTACCAGGTTTGGTTGTTTATTGCGCCGGGGCTCTACCAGAAAGAGCGGCGTTTTGTCGTCCCATTCATGGCCGCCACTGTGGGATTGTTTCTCGGCGGCGCAGCCTTCGGTTACTACTATGTGCTGCCAGGCGCGCTCAAAGTCCTCATCGTTGACTTTGGAAAGAACTTCACGCCCATGGTCACCATCGAGGAATACTCCAGCTTCTTCCTCTCCATCATTCTTGGGCTCGGCATCAGTTTCGAGATGCCGATCTTGATTTTCTTTCTGGCCTTGTTCGGAATCGTGAGCCCGCGATTCCTGTGGAAGAACTTTCGCTATGCGATCTTTGCAGTCTTTGTAGTGGCTGCCTTCATCTGTCCCAGCCCCGACCCGTGGACGATGTGCATCTATGCGCTTCCCATGCTCGCTCTCTATCTGATTGGAATCGCCGTCGCGTGGTGGGTGCATCCCGACCGGCGCAAAGCCAACGAGGCCGCTTCGTAGTGAATGGATCGTGGAAGAAATGCGCGGCCGTCGTGGCGCTGCTCTGTGCCGTGCAATCGGCATGCGCGCAGCACTTCAATGGCGGCCGGGCCTATGAGTACGCGCGGGACTTTGTGGCCATCGGGCCACGCTGGCCGACTGGTCCCGGACACGTAAAGGCAGAGGCGTTTCTGCGTGCGCACTTTACGCACGACCAGACTGAAGAAGATACATTTACCGCCGATACGCCGATCGGCCCCGTGGCCATGCGCAACTTCATCGTGCGCTACCCCGGCAAGAAAGACGGCGCGATCGTTCTGGCTACCCACTACGAGACAAATTACTGGCTCAAGAACATCAACTTCGTGGGCGCAAACGATGGCGCTGCGACGACGGGCCTGCTGATGGCAATCGCGGACCAGCTGCGCGTGGCCACAGCGGGCGGCCGCAAACTGGATGGCTGCTCGGTCTGGCTGGTTTTCTTTGACGGCGAAGAGGCAATTAAGAGTTGGTCAGACTCCGACTCGACCTATGGCAGCCGGCACCTCGCCGCGAAATGGGGCCGCGATGGCACCCTAGGACGAATCAAGGCCTTCATCCTGACTGACATGATCGGCGACAAGGATCTCGACATTCAGCGCGAGAGCCGGTCAACTGCGTGGCTGGTGGATCTGGTGCGACAGGCCGCGAAGAAATTCGGCTACGATCGCTTCTTCTTTCAAGAGGAAGAGCCGGTAGACGATGACCACATGGCGTTTGTGCGGCGCGGCGTTCCGTCGATCGACATCATCGACCTCGATTACGGGCCCAACAACAGCTATCACCACACCGCGCAGGACACGCTCGACAAGATCAGCGCGCGTAGCCTGGCGATCGACGGCGACGTGATCATGGAGACGATCCGCCTGATCGACCTGCGATAGCTCCCAGGCTGTCGCAAAAGCCTGAGGCTCCATGGCTTCGCTGAATTAGCATTCACTCTATGATTGCGGGCGCGTCGTGGGTGTGGTGGCTCGGGTTTCACGCTGCGGTGGTGTTGCTGCTCGCCATCGATGCCTGCCTGCCCGCACATCGACGCGAGGCGCCCCGCACTCAGTCCTCAGCTTGGCTCTGGACGGCGGTCCTCGTCTTGGCCTCCGCGGGCTTCGCTGTCTGGCTCGGCATCGTGCAGGGCCGCCAGACTGCGCTCGAGTGGGTGGCCGGCTACACCATCGAAACTTCGCTCAGCGTCGACAACCTTTTCGTCTTTCTTGTGCTCTTTCAGGGTTTCCGCATCAATGCGCAACGCCAGCACAAGGCGTTGTTGTGGGGTGTCGCCGGGGCCGTCGTCCTGCGCGGCCTGTTCATAGCAATGGGCGTTTCTCTTGTTCAACGCTTCGACTGGGTAACGTGGGTTCTGGGGTTGTTCTTGTTGATTCCTGCGTGGCGCATGTTGAGCGGCGGTTCGGCAAAAGCCGCCATACCCGAATGGATCACGCGCCTGCAGCCAGCCAAGGGATCGCTGCTTCCGGTGATTGTCGCAGTTGAGGTCACTGACCTGCTTTTTGCTGTCGACTCCATTCCTGCGGTCCTGGCCGTTTCCCACGATCCGTTCGTCGTCTACACGTCAAATATCGCAGCCATTCTCGGGCTGCGCTCGCTCTACTTTGCGCTCGCGGTGCTGCTTGATCGTCTGCAGTATCTCCATTATGGGCTTGGAGCGCTGCTTGCCTTCATGGCCCTCAAGATGCTCGCGGCGCCGTGGCTCAACGTGCCCATCACCGTCTCCCTGATGGTGATCGGAGGAATTCTGGCGATCTGTGCGGTGGTGTCGGTCGCCGCGAAGCCGGGAATCAATAAACAGGAAGTCGGAAAGACTGACTAGCCGGCACCGAGCTCGCTGGCCCGGTCTTTGATTCCGTCGTATCCTGTATGCAAGAGACCTCAATGAGAACCTTCACCCTCGACGAAGCGCAATCGCTGCTGCCCGTGCTCGAATCGCTGCTGAAGCGCGCCCTGGAGAGCAAGAAAGCCGCTGAAGATATCGAGGCCGAGATCACCACTCTCGCGCGGCGGATCTACACTTCGGGCGGGATGCGTGTGGATGTGGCCAAAGTTGCCCGGCAGCGCGCCGAGGTAGAGGGCCACATGCAACGCATGCGCGAGACCGTGGCCGAGATTGATGCCATCGGCGTGCAAGTCAAGGACATGGACTCTGGGTTGCTCGATTTTCCCTGTCGCATAGACGAAGAGATCGTGCTGCTCTGTTGGCGAATGGGTGAGACCGCAATCGAGCACTGGCACACGATGGACTCCGGATTTAAGGGCCGCCAGCCGGTCGATGAACGGTTTCGGCGCCGGTCAAATCAGGGTAACAACCGGCCAAACTGACGCCCCAGGCACGCCAGATACCAGAGTTTTCCTCTCTTAAACGAATTCCCAGCCTCCAACGTCTCTACAATGTGATCCTCTCAAGGCCCGTGTGCCGTCAGCCAAGAGCGTGCGAGACGGAATCTGGCCGGAGGCGGTAACCTTTGCTTTAGGCAACCTGGGTACGGCGAAGGAGCAATGATGAGAATGGCGAAGTGGGCAAAGCTGGCGTTGGTGGCTTCGTTGCTCCTTGGGGGCTGCAAGGGTTTCTGGGATCCGCTGTCGACTTCTGGCACCGGCACGACAGGAACAACCACGCTCTCTAGCGGACCTTTCTATGTAATCAACCAGGGGACCAGACAGCTGATCGCATACAACATCCTCACCGGCGTATTGCAGACCATTGGCTCGGCCATCACTTTGCCCGGAGTTCCAAACTGCATCGCGATCGCACCCAATGGGAAATGGCTTTATGTCGGCACGGCGTCCGGCATCTTGCTCTACGACATCAACTCCGGTGGCGCGCTCACCTCGGGCAACAATGGGCAGAGCATCTCGGGAGACGTCGTCAATACGCTTCAGGTAGACTCCACCAGCGCAAATCTTGTGGGGGCATGGGTGCAGTCGGCCACGGCTGAGGTGCAGTCGATCCCTTTGAATGGAACCGGCACCGCCTCGGGAGCAGCGACCCGCACCGCAAACGTTTCCCTTAACGGAGCAAGCCCCGCCGTGCACCAGTTAACGATCACGCCCGACAACAATTATGTGGTGGTCGCGCTCGGCACGGCTGGCACAGTAATCGTTCCATTCTCAAGTTCTGGTGGAGTCACTGCTGGCAATTACTCTCCTCAAATCAAAGTGATCAATGCTTCCGATAGCGATCTGTCCGTGGCAGTCGATCCCATCACTACCACCAATACCGCGCCTCGTTTGCTCTATATCGGCGAGTCGCTGGCTTCCGGCGGCACTTCGGGTGGCCTGCGAGTCTTCGACTACAGCACCCTTGGCACCGGCGCGCCGGGCGAGATCGCGGGTTCGCCGTTTACCACCAACGGAGCTTTGGCGCCAAACTTCATTTTTCCGCTCCCGACTGCGGATTATGTTTACGTCGCAAATGGGAACGGAAATACTTCCGGCGGCAGCATCGCTTGGTATTCGGTGAGCGGAACCGGATCGTCGAGCACGCTGGCTTTCGTCAACACAATTAGCGCCGGCATCCAGCCGTTCGGACTCGCCGAAGACAACGACAGCAATTTTCTGCTTGCTGTGGCCACAGGCGGATCGACCACCGCCGGCAATCCGGACCTGCAGGCATTCACCATGAGTGCCGGCACGCTCACATCAGTCCTCACCGCAAAGACCGGGAGCGATCCTGTCACAGCGTGGGGCATCGTGGCAGCCCCGTAAGGCAGCAAAAGACATGTTCGAGTCTTGATTCCTTAAGGCCACGTCGAGCTTGTTCGAGTGATCCTCAACAAGAGCACACAGTGCTATCCTCGAATTGCCAGTGGCTCTGTCGACGCGATTCCGAAAAGCGGTTATGCCTCCTTTCAGTCCTCGCGTTTACCGGGTTTCCTGCCCTCTGATCCTGGCCTTCCTCCTTCTCACAGCCGGTTGCAGCAAGATCAAGCTTCACCAGGAACAGCACGAAATGGTTTACGTTTGGACGCGACAGATGTATCTGCGCGACCGCGTCGCCGCCGTCTCCAACCGCGTGGCCGAGGTCACCAACGGCGAACCACTCGAGGTCCTCGAGCACGGCAAGCGGTTCCTGCGCGTCAAGACTCAGAAAAACGAAACCGGCTGGATTCCCGATCGCGCCGTAATCGACAGCAAAGCCTACGACGCATTCGTGCAGGTCGCCGCACAGCACAAAGACGACCCCGTCATCGCCAACGGCACTTTGCGCGACGACATCTATCTGCATATCAGCCCGGGGCGCGATACCGACCGTTTCTACCTGCTGCCCGGAAACGAAAAAGTGCAGATGCTGATGCGTGCTTCCGTTTCAAAATCGCCTGCGCCTAAACCGCCGACGCCGTCATCGAAGTCCCCGACCACTGCGAAACTGCCAGCTCCTCCTGCGCCAAAGGACACCACGCCCGCGCCTCCGCCGCCTACCGGTGTCGCAGACTCCGAGCCGGTGCTGCTCGAAGACTGGTGGCTGATTCGCAATGCGCAGGGGCGCACGGGTTGGGTGTTGGGTGGCCGCGTCGATGTGGATGTGCCCGACGATGTCGCACAATACGCCGAGGGCCAGCGCATCGTCGGCGCATATGTGATTGCCAGAGTGCACGATGAGGAAGCGAGCACACCAAACAAAGAGGTGCCGGAATATGTGACTGCGCTGGCGCCGCCCAAATCCGGCCTTCCATTTGATTTCGATCAGATTCGCGTTTTTACATGGAGTCTCAAAAAACACCGTTACGAGACTGCTTATCGCATCCATCCGATTCCGGGATTTCTACCCGTGCGCATCACGTCGGAGCCCGCACCGGGCGGCACCGAGCCCGTGTTCAGCTTCCAGATTTCGAGTTCGCCCGACATCGCGATCGATCCCGCCACAGGCGTAGCCAGGCCTGCAGCGCCGCGCACCCTTTCATTTGCTCTGCGCGATACCCAGGTGCGACGCGTCGGTCCCGACATGGCGGCGATTCCAATGATGCATGAGCCCGGCGAAAAGACCGAGAAGAAGCCCGCCAGGAAACACAAGTAGCTGCGGGTGTTTGGGCGCGATGCTTGTGTGGCGACTCGAGGCTCGCGTTGTGACCATCCAGACATGAAACTTGCTGCGGCTGCAACCTCGCAGGCACGAATCGATTCCAACTCCCTTGGGCACGGATTGCCGAGGGTGGCCTTTGAAACGAAAACTCGCGATCTTGTTTTCATGCGTCTGCTTCTCGGCCTCGCTCGCAGCGACAAAGGCCCAGTGCCAGTTGCTAATGTCGACTCGTCCCCAGGTTCGCATCGATCCAAACCTGCCCGAGGCTCCACTACCGCACAAACGCTCGCTGTTTCTGTTTCCAGGCTACGATACCGTGCCCGATTACAGAACTGCTGTAGCTGCGCTTCGGCGGCGGCAGAAATTCGAGTTGGCCTACAAGACGACCTTCGATTCGTCCCTGCTGATTCGCGCGGCGTTTACCACCGGTTTCGATGAGGCGGCAGCCTTGGGTCCCCGATACGGCGATGGCGCCAGCGGAGCGGCAAAGCTCTATGCCTACAACGCAACCAATCTCGCTTCGATGATCTTCTTCACAGATGGTTTGCTGCCGGTCGTGTTTCATCAGGATCCGCGTTATTTTCGCAAAGGCTTCGGGTCGGTGAAGTCGCGAATCGGTTGGGCGCTACGCGGCGAAATCGTGGCCTTCAACGACAGAGGTATCCCTGTGCCGAATTATTCTGAGATGTTGGGATTCGGCATGTCTGCGGCGCTCAGCGATGCCTATCTGCCGCCGCAAAATGTCTCTCCGGGAAAGACTATTGAGAGCATCGGCATCAAAGAGGGAGTCCAGTTTGGCTTCAACCTCGCGCATGAGTTCCACGCGGTGAAACTGGTCGAACAAAAGCTGGCTGGGCAATAGCGGAGCCTAGCCGCGACGCCTCAGTTCGTGCTCCACCACGCGCAGCATCTCGCTTTCAGGCGCGGGTTTGCCGGTCCAGATCTCAAACTGCCGCGCCCCCTGCTGCACAAACATTTCAACACCGCTGATGATGGGGATGCCACGCGAGTGTGCAAGCTTGAGCAGCGGTGTCTCGATGGGGTTGTAGACCATGTCAAACACGAGCCCGGCGTTGAGCTCGTTTTCTGCGATGGGCAGAGCCTGCTTGAACCCCTTCATACCGCATGGCGTCGTGTTGATCAGCACGTCAAAATGCTGCTTGGCAAACAACGCGTGCTTCAGTGATTTTGCTTTTGCCTGTCGCGCGAGAGTCACCGCCTTCTCGTGAGTGCGGTTGATGATGAAGACCTCCGCACCCTGCTCCACAAGCCCAAAGACTGCCGCACGCGCAGCGCCGCCCGCCCCGAGGATTGCCACTCGCGCACCCTTCAGACGCAGGCGTTTTTCCAGCGGGCGGATCACCCCCGCAACGTCGGTATTAAAGCCGTAGAGTTTTCCATCCGCGCCAGTGCGCAAAGTGTTGCAGGCGCCGATGCGCGCGGTGAGCGGGTCCATGTTGGCCAGATGCGGCAGCACTTCCTGCTTCAACGGCATCGTCACCGCCACGCCTGCCAGCGGCAGTTCGCGAATCACCGTCAGCAGATCGTCGAGCGAACGGGGCTTGAGCGGCAGCAGCACTGCATTCACAATTTCCCGGCGAAACGCCGTGTTGTGCAACAGCGGCGAGAGCGAATGGGCAATGGGATTCCCCGCCACCGCAAAGATGCGCGTTGCCTGGTCGAGCTGCTCGATGCGATAGAGATCAAGCAATGTGCGCGAGGATAGCTGGCCCGGTGCGGTCTCGGTTCCATCGGAGAATGCGGCGAAGGTGAACGCAGCTCCCGCGCGCGGACCGAGCACCCGGCTCAGAATGCCTTCCTCGCCCATCGCAATGCCTACGACGTGCGAGCTGAGCGAGCGATCTTCGATGAGCTTCAGCACAGCGAGATTGTCGGCCAGCGAGCGCGCAGTTGAAACGACTTTGACGAAGTCGGGTTTGAAAGCTTCAATGCGGTCGGCAGCCTGCGCCAGGCCGCGCGTCCGCGAGAAGTCGTGAAAGCTGATCATCAGGGCAGCGCCTGTGGCCCGCAGCTTCGTCAATTGGGCCGCCTTGGCTTCCTCTGCAGACTCCACTTCGACATCGACAATCTGGCATCCGGCGGCGACCGCGCCATGCAGCATTTCGAGCTCCGCCGACAATGCCCCCACAAACCCGCCGCCGTGCGCCTTGCGACGGCAGGTGGCGATCGCGGTCACATCGCGATGTTCGGCAAGAAACTGCTTGAGGTACGGAAATGCCGCCGCCGGCTTGGGAAGCGAGTCAAGCCGGAACTCGAAGAAACGGCTGTCTTTAAGTGCAGCATCGGCGCGCTCAAACATCTCCGCCGGCGAGCCGGCCGGAATGGCCACGCAGAGCTTGCCGATGCGCGGCCGCAGCATCGCCGGAGCGACCGAGGCGGGACCATGCGCGAGTTCTGCTGCGTGAGGCATATGAATCAATTGACGCATATTAGATGGCTTGCGTGTCCAGATGCAACCGCGGAAGTGTCATTAACTAGGTATTTTGGAGTCGGCAGCACGCGTCTCGGCCCGGTATGGCAATCTGGAAGTCTGGAGGCTCATCGAGGACATGGCGACTGCGACGACGGCGGCGACTGTAACGGAAGACTTGCACGCGTGGGAGGCTGGTGGGGCGACATCGGCCGAAGCGCTGTCGGCCTGGGTCGGAGCGCGGCTGGCGGCCCATGAGGCAGCTTTGGCGGCCTTGCTGGCGTTCGAGGGCCCGCGCACGCCAGAAAACTCGCTTCGCCTCTACGATGCTGCGATTGAACAACTTAGCCTGGCCGGGGCACAGTCTGGAGTGCTCAATTCGGTAGCCGTCGACAAGGCCGTCCGCGACCAGGCGCAAGCCGAGGCGCAGCGCGTGGCAATGGCCGGCAGCGCGCTCAGCCTCAACCGCGCGGTCTATGACGCTTTGGCGGCGATCGACCTGTCGGGTGCCAGTCCCGCGACCCGCCACTATGTCGAGCGTACGTTGTTGGGCTACCGCTTGGCTGGCGTCGACAAGGATCAGGAAACCCGCGACCGGATCCAAAAACTGCATGAGAAAGCAACCATGCTCTCGCTCGAGTTCAGCCGCAATATTCAGGAGGGCGCAAAAACCATCGAAGCTACTGCAGCCGAGCTGGAAGGTTTGCCGGCCGACTACTTCGCTCGCCACCCCGCCGACGAAAACGGAAAAATCACGCTGTCGACCGACCCGCCCGACATGCAGCCGATCATGACGTTTGCCTCGAGTGCCGCGCTCCGCGAGCAGATGTTCCTGGCCTACAACACGCGCGCCTATCCCGCGAACAAGGACCTCTTGCTGCAACTGCTTGCCACGCGTCAGCAGATTGCGACGATCTTGGGCTTCCGCAGTTGGGCCGATCTCGCGACCGCCGACCAGATGATGAAGTCGGCGGCCAACGTGCGAACATTTCTCGCCAAGCTCAACGATGCAAGCCGCGAAGGCGCAGAACGTGAACACGAGCTGATTTTGAACTTCACCCGCGAGCGCGAGCCTGGACTAATGGAGATCGACATCACCAGTCGAGGCTACTGGTACGAGCAATTCCGGCGCTCAGCCTTCGATTTCGATTCGCAGTCCGTGCGGCCTTACTTTCCTTACGCGCAAGTCGAGGCGGGCGTTCTTCAGACCGCGGCGCGCCTCTTCAAGATTGAGTTTCGCTCCTCAAAAGCGCCTGGCTGGGATCCGGCCGTGAGCGTATTTGAGGTTTTCGACGGCGGCAACCACGTGGGGCGCTTCTATCTCGACATGCATCCTCGCGAAGGCAAAGACAAGTGGTTCTCTGCCGCCCCGGTGGTGACCGGCGTGCGCGGGCGCTACCTGCCTGAGGCCGGCCTGATCTGCAATTTCCCCGGCGGCGATGCGAGCGATCCCGGCCTCATGCAGTACAGCGACGTGGTCACTTTCTTCCATGAATTCGGCCATCTCATGCACGCAATTCTCGGCGGACACACGGAGTGGGCAGGCCTCTCGGGCTTTGCCACCGAGGGCGACTTTATCGAGGTGCCGTCGCAGATGCTTGAAGAATTCTTCCGCGACGAAAAGCTGCTGCAGTCGTTTGCAAAGCACTACCAGTCCGGCGAAACCCTCCCATCCGAAACCATCAAGAAAATGAAGCTGGCCGGAGCCTTCGGCCGTGCCGACTGGGTGCGCGCCCAGTTGTACTACACCACGCTCTCGCTCGATCTCCACGATCATGATCCCGCTGACATCGATCTGGACGAGACAACCAAACGGCTCTACCAATCTCTCCAGCCGTGGACCTGGATAGACGGCAATCGCATGTATGCGAGCTTCGGGCACCTCACCGGCTACTCGTCCAATTACTACACCTATGCCTTCGACAAGGTGATCGCACTCGACTTTTTTGCGCAGTTTGATGCGGCCGATCTGCTGGGCTGCGAGGCCGGAGCCAAATACCGCAAGACCGTGCTGGAGCAAGGCGGGTCCAAACCCGGGCGGGAATTGGTGCGCGACTTCCTCGGACGCGACGAGGAGTTCGCGGCATTTTCAAATTGGCTCAACGAAGAATTTGAGGGCGAATTGCTACTGAATGGTCGTCACTAGCTGCTCGTTGATCGACTTGTGTGTATGGTTGTGGTTCTGCACCTTATCCTTCAGAATGCCTTCGCCCTTGGTCAGCCACGCGACGCCAAAGGCCGCCAGCGACAGCGTTTCGCATCCGAAAAGCGGGTGGATGGGCGCGAGCAATCGCGCTGCGCCATCGAACGGCAGGCAGATGATGACCGTGATGCAAACGATCATCACCACGCCGCAGACCCTGTAGACACGGTTGCGATGGCGCTTGCGCCGCGTCACACGCTTCTCCGGAGAAGTCCTGCGGAAGAGAACCAGGCAGAAATACGCCAGCGCCAGAAACATGAGTGCGGCAAATCCCGTGTGGACAAATCCGAGATCGACCTGCAGCTTGGAGTGGTAGGCGGCGTAGGGATTTGGCGAGGGCACCAGTGCCACGCCGAAAGCGCAGATTCCCGACACGTAGCCCGTAACCTCGTCGCTCAGGTCATATCCCCGTGTGCACACAAGAAATGCGGCGATGGCAAACAAGTTGCCCACCAGATAGTCGCCCATGGGCGTGTAATAGTAGTCGCTGATAGAGCGCTGCAGCAGGGGATGCGGCAACTCATGCCGTGGCCCGATCAGTGAAAGCGCTATAGAGCCACACGCAAGGACCAGCGGAAGCGAGAGCGCAATGATACCCACGGCTCTGCGCATCATGTAGTAGGAGAGCGCCGCAGGGTTCTTTGTCGCAACGCGTGGTGACATCGGAGCGTCCCGTTCAGGTAAATTTGTCCGGACGATGCAGAATAGCGCAGTTGACGCCTCGATGCGAGTGACCGAAGGCATCAAAGGATCGAGAGGTCCCAAATCTGAACGCTGCCGATTTCAGAAGAATCGCTTTAGGACTCGAAGGTGCGGAAGAAGGCTCGCATATGGGCGCGGTCGATTTTCGTGTCGGTGGGCGCATCTTTGCCACACTGGCTTCAGTCAAAATGGGCTACGGCAACCTGATGCTGACCTCAGAGCAGCAGGCTGCCTTTGTTGCCGAGCAGCCCGATCTCTTCGAGCCGATTGCCGGCGGTTGGGGTAAGAGCGGCGCGACCCATATCCGGCTGGCAGAGGCAAACGAAGATGTGCTGGCCGGCGCACTGCGCACCGCATGGAAGCTTCGTGTGGAGAGAAATGGCAAAACCAGAAACTGGGCGCCCGCCAAATCGAAGCAACAAGGCGCAAAGCACGCCGGCCCGCGAAAGCGTTAAGATGCTCTTTCAGCCGCGGAGTCGAAGAGCTCACGGCAACAAAAACCACCCAAGGGGGACGACCGTGAAGCTGAGTAGTTCTGCAGGTTTGGTGTTTCTGGTTTTGGCAGCCGCTACGATATTCGGGCAACAGCCTCGGCAAATGAAGCCCGAGGAAACTGAAGTGTGGACGCCCGTGCCCAAGATCGTCACTCCCGGTGCGACCGATGCCGCGCCGCCATCGGATGCGATTATTCTTTTCGACGGCAAAAATCAAGACGAGTGGGTCTCAGCGCAAGACCATTCGCCGGCGCGGTGGGATGTGCACGATGGCATCCTGACCGTCAGCAAGACATCCGGCACTGGCAACATCGAGACCAGGCGCAGATTCAAAAACTATCAGCTCCACATCGAGTGGAGAATCCCCGAAAACATAACCGGCAGCGGGCAAGCCCGCGGCAATAGCGGAGTATTTCTGGCGTCGACCGGCCCCGGCGACGACGGCTACGAGCTGCAGGTTCTCGACTCCTACAACAACACCACCTACGTCAACGGGCAGGCCGCAAGCATCTACAAGCAGAGTGCGCCGCTTGTTAATCCAAATCGCAAACCTGGGGAGTGGCAGAGCTACGACGTGGTCTGGACTGCACCCACCTTCAACGAGGATGGATCTCTCAAGATGCCGGCATACGTCACTGTCTTTTTCAATGGTGTGCTGGTCCAGAATCATTTCCAGTTGATGGGGCAGACGCTCTACATCGGTAAACCGTTTTACAAGCCGTATGACCGTGCGCCCATCAAGCTGCAGGCCCACGGCGACAAGAGCGAACCCATAAGCTTCAGAAATATTTGGGTTCGCGAGATCGAATAACCACGCTCCTGAAGTCACCACAGCAGAAAAACTCAGGCTGTGGAAAACTTTTCAAGGAATTTCTCAACTTTAGCAACCTTTGGTCAGATACCTGCGTCATATCGAGTAACAAGCAGAGGCTTCCCCGAATCATGACCCTTCCAAGCAAGGTTCACACTTCTATTGAAGGTCCGGCAACGGATCCCATCTCTTAACGCCCCCCCAGGACCCCTCCCTTAAATGCCTCTCGAGCGGGCCTACCGGAAGGTAGGCCCATTCGCTCTCTCCAGATTGAGCGTGTTTTGCGCCGCTACAATCAGGATGTGACGCGCCCTCTTTCCCATACCGCCGAAGAAATCCAGTCAAGTCTCAATGAGATCGATGCGCTATTCCGCGTCGCAGGGTTGGTGCGACGTCGGAGCGGCAAGGGCGCGGGAATCGTACGCCA
>Ga0181537_10001115_pt1 | contig 25040 bp, 19 predicted proteins | sample PEATcosm2014_Bin_39_FD_119765 | JGI IMG/M metagenome (GOLD analysis project Ga0181537, IMG submission 119765) | Peatland microbial communities from MTU Mesocosm Facility, Houghton, MI, USA - PEATcosm2014_Bin23_10_metaG | ecosystem: Environmental > Terrestrial > Soil > Wetlands > Peat | place...
CGCTTGAAACCTCGGAGTTTCATGCCGCCGACGCCGCGGCATTGCTGCAGGACCCGGTTGCGCTTCTCTATGTGACGATTGTGCTGGCGGGGCGGATCAACGCCGCCAATCAGGGGCTGCTGCAGCTGAAGATCATGCTTGAATCCGGCGAACCGCGCGGCCTGATCGACAAGGCGCTCGACGGCATCGAGGGTTTGTTGAGCGCCATCGGCACCGGCTACATCCGTGCCGGCGCGGGGGTGACCAATTATCCGTTTGTGTGAATCACATTCGTCGTTGCCGGACAAAAGGCGCCAACGGGTCCGGCTCGAAGTGGCCGGTCCGATGACAAGCTCCGCGCCGTCTTCATGCCAAGTGATCCGGCAATCCATGGGACCGACGAACCAGCATGGACCACCGGGTCGTAAGCGAGCGAAGCGACGCCGTTCTTCGTCGCTATGCCCGGTGGCGACGAGGGAAGGGCGCCGCCCTTAGCCCTTGATCTCCAGCAGCTCGACGTCGAACATGAGCGTCGCGTTCGGCGGAATGACGGCGCCGGCGCCGCGCGCGCCGTAGCCGAGGTCGGGAGGGATGATCAGCGTGCGCTTGCCGCCGACTTTCATAGTTGAGACGCCTTCGTCCCAGCCGGCGATGACGCGGTGCATGCCGATCGGAAATTCGAACGGCTTGCCGCGATCGACCGACGAATCGAATTTCGCGCCCTTGGCGCCGTTCTCGTAGAGCCAGCCGGTGTAGTGCATGACGCACATTTGCCCGGTCTTGGGCGAGGCGCCGGTGCCGGCTTTGGTATCGATGATTTGCAGTCCCGATGGCGTGGTCATGGGTTTCCCGGCGGTTTGCGCGGCAGCCGGCGCCAGGGTGGCGACGACTGTGGCCGCAGCGGCGTAAAGGGCGGCCAAAGCGCGGCGCCGGGTCAAAGGGGACATCTGGCTTTCCTCACAAGTGGCCGAACAGGCAGGCTACATTGATCATAAGGGCAGCCGTCAGCGCAACCGTCAGCAACGTATGCATCGCTCAGACTCCGAGAATCGCCTGCGCAGCATGAGCGCGACTCAGGGCAAGAGTCCCAAAGTATGTTTTCGGCGCGATTCATATCTCGTTTACAGAATCCGGCGCGATTCTCTGGTGGCGAGCGTGGAGCGGCGAATCGGCTGCGTCATTGCGAGGAGCGGTAGCGACGACCCTCCTACGCTCGCTCCACGAGCTACGGCGGGTTTGAGTCCGCCGAAGCGCGGAGCGCGTAGGCGGAAGCAATCCAGATCGGCGCATGAGAACTGGATTGCTTCGCTACCGCTCGCAATGACGAGAAACCGTCACCGTTAGGCGGCCGCGAAAGCCGCACGAAGCCGTTTCAGCTTCTCAGCGTGAATGGTCGGAACGAGCGCGGCGGCGCATGGGGCGGAAAGCCGCGGCCGCTGAAGTGCTCGGTCAGTTGCCGCTCGAGGTCGTCGGTGACACGTCCGCCGCGCTCGGCGATGAAGCGCCCGGCCTCTTGCTCGATGCGGCGCTGCCGCCGACGCTCCAAAGCCGCAGAAATGCGCCCAAGAGCGCCTTCAAGAACGCCCTGGCGCGCGCACGCAGGGGCTTTCCGCGGCTGAAGCTCGGAAACGCGGCGCAGTTGAACGTCGCGGGATAAAACCATGATGCTCATTGGCCTAGCCTTTGATTTTCAGCATATCTCACTTGACCGCTTGTCTGAGACTCGATATCTGCCTTACTTCGTGGTGCTACAAACGATATGTTCTCCCCGATAGGTGAGATATTCTCATGCAAGCGATGCCGCCGCTTAACGCCTTACGGGCCTTTGAGGCCGCCGCCCGCCACCTCAGCCTGACCAAGGCGGCGGCGGAGCTGAACGTCAGTCCCGGCGCCATCAGTCATCAGATCCGCGGGCTGGAGGCGCTGCTGGGCGTCGAACTCTTCGAACGTCGCGTGCGCGCGATCGTCCTCACCGCTGCCGGTGAGCGACTCTATCCTGGCCTGCAGACAGCCTTCCTCCACATCCGCGAGGCTGTGTCCGGCCTTGCGCAACTGGACAATGAGCGCGTGCTGGTGGTCTCAACCTCGCCCGGCCTCACCGCGAAATGGCTGGCGGCGCGGCTTTACCGTTTCGCCGGCGCCCATCCGGAGATCGATACCCGCATCTCGTCCTCGCTCAACAACGCCAACTTCACAACCGACGGCGTCGACCTTGCCATCCGCCACATGCCCGAGGAGCCGGCGCCCGACCCCGCGCTCGACATGGACAAGCTGATATCGCTGACGCTCGTGCCGGTGTGCAGCCCGAAGCTGATCGAAAGTCTGGGCCCGCTCGACACGCCCGCACGGCTCGCGCATGCCCCGCTCATTCACGACGACACGCTGTTGCCGCGCGCTCGGGTGCCGACCTGGACCGATTGGTTTGCCGCCGCCGGCCTCGGCCATGTCGAGATCGCCCGCGGCCTGAGCTTCAACAGCGCCGAACATGCGCTCGATGCCGCGAGCGAAGGCGCCGGCGTGCTGCTGGTGACCAATATTCTCGCCTATGACCTCGTGCACAGCGACCGGCTGGTCATTCCGCTGCCGCTCATGCTGGCTTCGGGCCGCGCCTATTATCTGGTGCGTCCGAAGCGCGCGCGCGAGCGTCCACAGGTGCGCGCGTTCATCGACTGGCTGAAGCAGGAATTCGCGGCGCTCGACTGGACGATTTTCGATCCGGCGAAACCATCACCCTGAGGGCGAGCCGACGGCGAAATCGTAGGGTAGGCAAAGCGAAGCGTGCCCACGACCGGCATCAACGAATTTTATGGAGAATACGTGGGGATCGGCGCGTTAAACCTAATTTACGCTTGCTTATACTGGTATAAGAGGACTGACCAAACCGAGCGGGTTAGCATGAAATTTTCTCGTCCGAGGAGAGAAACATGGCGAACGAGAAAGAAATTGCGAGCTTGGTAGAGAGACTTCTGAATCCTCTGTTCGATGCTTTGTCTGATCGTAACGCGAAAAATGCATCGAGGACGGCTGGAAAATTGACGTTCTGGCGTGACGGGATGCTCAGCGACCTAGAAGACATTGCCGCGGGAGAGCACGACGACAAGACGATTGCCTCATTGAAGAGGAAGTTCGAAGAGTCGGCACCACGCGTACAACGCGCAATCGATGAGTTGCATGAGCTCAGAGGCAGGCTCGCGCCCAGCAAAGTCGCCGATCAGATTGATATGGTGCTGCATCATGATAGCTTTGGTAAAGGTTCGATACGAGACAGCATTCAAATGATTCTCTGGGACTTCGAGCCTGATGGTAATCGAGAAGGTGCGCCCGAATTTGCTGGGAAACTCTGCGGGCAGATTAGGATATTGAACGCTGAGTTACGGAAGTTGGTTGAGATCGTGCGGCGGACTTCAGAATGGCTATTGTTGCGTCAGCGCTTTTCCTGATGCGCTCGGCACTCTTTTTCCTTTCTCGCCGCTTTGCCATCTGGCCAAAATAAATCCTTGCGGATTCCAAGCTAATGCCAAATGCCAGCGCAATTTCTTGGGCGCTCGAAAGGGTTTCCGCAATCTTATCGTTGATCAGAAATGCAGGCCCGAACACTTTCGCCTGGTGTTCCGCAGACTTAAAGGCCGGCAAGCCTTCCGCGGATCTAAACGGGGACGGGCGGTTGTTGGGCGAAACAAATTTCCCGGCTGCACTCTGCCCGCGGGCCATCGGCTTGCCGGGACGCATTTCAGCATGGCCCTGAACCGCGTGGCCCAATTCGTGCGCCAGAGTTTGCCGAGAGCGAGTGTGCCCTCGCTTTGCTCCATCCCAGCATGATTATTTAGTCGCTATCGTAATGGTGCCATCAGCGTAGGTCGTGACGGCATCGTCTTCTCCCATTTCCTCGTCTGGCCGGACTTCAAGAGCGAGGCGCCTAACACCATACACCGTCCAAACCTCGCCTTTTGTCAGACATTCACAGATATCTACGTATTGCGCGTCGCTGACACCGAACCAAGCGCGAACTTGCTTGGCTAAGTCGCCGCATTGTTCATTCGATCGTTCTTTGACGAGATAGTCGCTAGCCATCTCTCAATTCTTCTCACTTAACAGCAGAACTTAAGAACACCCCGTCGTACTTCCGCACGTATCGCACTTCATGCACGTGCCGTTTCTCACTAAAGTGAAATTCCCGCACTCGCCGCAGGCTTCGCCTTCGTAGCCCTTGGCGCGCGCTTCGGCGCGTTTCTCCGCCGCCGCGTGCCGCGCATGCGAGCGCGCGTCTGTCTGGTTGAGGACTTCCAGTGCCTGCGTCGGTGAGAGTTTTTGCTCCGGCTCGGCCTTGAGCGCGGCGGAGCCGGCGACTTCGCCGCGCGGGGCGGAAGTGGTGAGCGCCGTGACGTTGCTCGCGCTCCGTCCGCCTTCGCTCGCGCCGCGCGCGTCGATGGACGGCGCTTCCGCGCCGCCGCCCTGCATCACCTTGAGAAGATCGGTGCGCGAGCGGGTCAGCCCCTTGGAGACGTAGCGCGTCTCGGTCGGCTTGCCTTCCTCGACGCCCTTGCCGAGCGCGTCGAAGCCTTCGCCCGACGGATCGACATGGGCGAGGTCGAAGCGCTCCAGATAGCTCACCGCGAGTTCCCGGAACACATAGTCCAAGATCGAAGTCGCGTATTTGATGGTGTCGTTGCCCTGCACCGGCCCGGACGGTTCGAAGCGGGTGAAGGTGAAGGCGTCGACATATTCGTCGAGCGGCACGCCGTATTGCAGGCCGAGCGAGACCGCGATGGCGAAGTTGTTGAGGAGCGAACGGAGCGCCGCGCCTTCCTTGTGCATGTCGATGAAGATTTCGCCGAGCTTGCCGTCGTCATATTCGCCGGTGCGCAGATAAATCTTGTGCCCGCCGACCACGGCTTTTTGCGTATAGCCTTTGCGCCGGTCGGGCATGCGCTCGCGTTCGCGCATCACCACGATGCGCTCGACGACCTTCTCGACGATCTTCTCCGACAGCGCGGCGGCACGTGATGTCGCGGGCTTGTCGATGAAGGCCTCGATGACGTCGTCGTCAGCGTCCTCGTCGGCGATGAGCTGGCTCTGCAGCGGCTGCGAGAGTTTCGAGCCGTCGCGGTAGAGCGCGTTGGCTTTCAGCCCGAGCCGCCAGGAGAGCTTGTAGGCTTCCTTGCAGTCGTCGACGGTCGCCTCGTTCGGCATGTTGATGGTCTTGGAGATGGCGCCGGAAATGAACGGCTGCGCCGCCGCCAGCATGCGGATGTGGCTCTCGACCGAGAGATAGCGCTTGCCGGTGCGGCCGCAGGGATTGGCGCAGTCGAACACGGCATAATGCTCGGGCTTTAAGTGCGGCGCGCCCTCGACCGTCATGGCGCCGCAGACATGGATGTTGGCGGCGTCGATCTCGCGCTTGGTGAAGCCGAGATGGGCAAGGAGGTCGAAGCTCGGCGCGGCCAGATCGGCCGGTTCGACGCCAAGCTCGTCGCGGAGGAATTCGGCGCCCAGGGTCCACTTGTTGAAGGCGAACTTGATGTCGAAGGCGGTCGGCAAAGCCTTTTCCACCTTCTCGATCGCCTCCGGCGTGAAGCCCTTGGCGGCAAGCGTCGTGTAGTTGATCGCCGGCGCCTGGCCGAGCGAGCCGTGGCCGACGGCGTAAGCGACGATTTCGGCGATGTCGCTCTCGCGATAGCCGAGCGTGCGCAAGGCTTCCGGCACGGCGCGGTTGATGATCTTGAAATAGCCGCCGCCGGCGAGCTTCTTGAACTTTACCAGCGCGAAATCGGGCTCGATGCCGGTGGTGTCGCAATCCATGACCAGGCCGATCGTGCCGGTCGGCGCCACGACGGTCGCCTGCGCATTGCGATAGCCATGCGCTTCGCCGAGCGCGACCGCGCGATCCCAGGCGAGCTTGGCATGCTGGGCGAGGCGCTGATCGGGAACCGCCTTGAGGTCGAGCGGCACCGGCGGCGTCGCCAGCTGCTCATAGCCCGAGCGTTCGCCGTAAGCGGCGCGGCGATGGTTGCGCATCACCCGCAGCATCACGTCGCGATTCTCGGCAAAGCGCGGGAAGGGGCCGAGCTCGGCCGCCATTTCCGCCGAGGTGGCGTAGGACACCCCGGTCATGATCGCCGACATCGCGGCGCAAATGGCGCGGCCGGCATCGGAATCGTAGGGAATGCCCGACGACATCAGGAGCCCGCCGATATTGGCGTAGCCCAAGCCCAGCGTGCGGAAGTCGAAGCTCCGCTGCGCGATTTCGCGCGAGGGGAATTGTGCCATCAGCACCGAGATTTCGAGCACGATGGTCCACAGCCGCACCGCGTGCTCGTAACCCTCGACGTCGAACTTGCTGCGTTCGCCATCCGTTACCGTGGAGGGTGACGTGTGGAACGCGAGCAGGTTCAGCGAGGCGAGATTGCACGCCGTGTCGTCGAGGAACATGTATTCCGAGCATGGATTGGAGGCGACGATGGGCCCCGAATTCGCGCAGGTGTGCCAGTCGTTGATCGTGGTGTGGAATTGCAGGCCGGGATCGGCGCTGGCCCAGGCGGCGTGGCCGATCTTCTCCCACAAATCGCGCGCCTTGAGCGTTTTGGCGATCTTGCCGCCTTTGGTGCGCCAGAACAGGTCCCAGTCGCGGTCCGCTTCGACGGCTTTGAGGAACTCGTCGGTCAGCCGCACGGTGTTGTTGGAATTCTGCCCGGAGACAGTGAGATAGGCTTCCGAATCCCAATCGGTGTCGTAAACCGGAAATTCGATGTCCTTGTAGCCCTGCTTGGCGAACTGGATCACGCGGCGGATGTAATTGTCCGGCACGTGGTTCTTGCGCGCCGCCTTGATCTCGCGGCGGAGCACCGGATTCTTCTCCGGATCGAAGCAGTCGTCGCCGGAACCTTCGCAGTTCACGCAGGCCTTGAGGATCGAGCGCAGGTGGCGCTGATTGATCTTCGAGCCGGTGACGAGGTTGGCGACCTTCTGCTCCTCGAGCACCTTCCAGTTGATGAACGCCTCGACGTCGGGATGATCGGCGTCGAGGATGACCATCTTCGCCGCGCGGCGGGTGGTGCCGCCGGACTTGATGGCGCCCGCGGCGCGATCGCCGATCTTGAGAAAGCTCATCAGGCCCGACGACTTGCCGCCGCCGGAGAGCTTCTCGCCTTCGCCGCGCAGCCTGGAAAAGTTGGTGCCGGTGCCGGAGCCGTATTTGAACAGCCGCGCCTCGCGCACCCACAGATCCATGATCCCGCCTTCGTTGACGAGGTCGTCATTGATCGACTGGATGAAACAGGCATGCGGCTGCGGATGCTCGTAAGCGGTCGCCGACTGCTTGAGCTCGCCGGTTTTGAAATCGACGTAGAAGTGGCCCTGGCTCGGGCCATCGATGCCATAGGCCCAATGCAGCCCGGTGTTGAACCATTGCGGCGAATTCGGCGCCACCATCTGCATCGCCAGCATGTAGCGGTGCTCGTCGAAGAAGGCCTGCGCGTCCGCCTCCGAGCTGAAATAGCCGCCCTTCCAGCCCCAATAAGTCCAGGTGCCGGCGAGCCGGTCGAAAACCTGCTTGCACGATAATTCGCCGGCGAAGCGCTCCTTCTCCGGCAATTCGGCGAGCGCTTGCTCATCGGCAACGCTGCGCCACAGCCAGGAGGGGACGGTCTCCTCCTCGACTTTCTTGAGGCGCGCGGGAACGCCGGCCTTGCGGAAATATTTCTGCGCCAGCACGTCGGAGGCGACTTGCGACCACTGCTCCGGGACTTCGACGTTATCGGCGTGGAAGACGACGGAGCCGTCGGGATTGCGGATTTCGCTCACGGTGAGACGGAAAGCGATGTCCGCGTAAGGCGATTGTCCCTCTTTGGTGTAGCGCCGCTCGATCCGCATTTTCTGCCCCTTGTGAGTCTTTGTGTTTCTGACGATCGATGACCCAGCGGGATACCCGCTAAATATAGGCCGCCGACGATTTCCCCGCGACGCGGCGGCGCTACGCCCCCGTGCCGAGCCTCAACCCCCGTCTTTGTCTGCCACCACGCCCGAGCCGGCTGGTGCACCGGCTAGTTCTTCGCTCCGTCCGAACTCGCCTCAGGGCGCAAAAATCCACGCTCGCGCCACCGCGGCACGAAGCACTCCCGCAAACCCCTTTTGGAGAGCCCGGCGGACTTCGTTACCCGCGCGCCGAACCTGATCAAGCTAGGCCAAGCCGGTCGCGCCCGTCAAGACTTAGTATGAATTCGTAAATAGACCCCCAACATCTGGGGATTGCGGGGACGAATCGGGAGGGGATGCATAAGTATCGGATATACCGGCCGGATTCGAAAGCCTGTTGGACAGTCGCTGCGCATTTTCCACGGGATGACGAGCTGCTTTAAACCATTTGCAGCGCCAGTCGCGCGAGCGCGCCGGACTTAAGGCGAGAGCCCGCAATACGCTACCGCGACAGGCCGTTCACCGTTCTGTCACGCAACGGCGCGGTTTTCCCGCTGATTCTGAGTGAAACGATCCGAAGAAATCGGCGGTTTCGTTGTTTGATGCCGCTAGCTGATTGAAACGGCAGGCGAATCCCAAATGCGGCGGTTCGCTCACGACGCGAAGAAGGACGGTGGCGTTTCTTCTGCGGCGATTCCGGCGCTGTCGATCGCGCCCGCGCGCTTAGACTAGCACTAGCGAAAAACCGCCTAAAATAAGCCGCTAAAATTCGTTAACCTCAAAATAGAAACAGCACTTTTCCGGTAGTCCGTTCGCTTGACGGCCCGGGAGCGATACGTCGATAAGTGTTGGTTAATGGCGTGGGGGTGGATGCAGCGTTTCGTGCGTGCTGGGCGCATCGTTGTGTGTTCCGCCCTGCTGGTTTCCTGCGCCCAAATCCACAACGATCCGATCAATCAGCCGCTCGCCGCCGGCGTCAAACCGAGCCTCGAGCTCGGGCGTGACGTCGACACCTTTTACGACGAGACCGTCGTGGCGCTGTCCTTTTCCGGCGGCGGCATGCGGGCGGCGGCATTTTCCTACGGCGTGTTGACGGCGCTCGACCAGATCCCGACACCCGGCCGTTCGACCTCGCTGCTCGATCGGGTCGACTTCGTCACCGGCGTATCGGGCGGATCGGTGCTTGCCGCGTATTACGGGTTGAAGAAACGCAAGGCGCTGGCCGATTTCAAGCAGCGCTTCCTGCTGCGCAATGCCGAGGAGGGGTTGCAGACCACGCTCAACCTCACCAACATCGCGCGCGGCCTGCAAGGCGGCATCAACGACACGACGCAATTCCCGAAGTGGCTCGACGACAATCTGTTCGACCACGCTACCTACAGAAGCCTGCTGGTGCAGCGCCGGCCATTCGTGTGGATCAACGCGTCCGACATCTACAACCGCACGCCGTTCGTGTTCGGCAACGTCATATTTGGGGCGCTTTGCAGCGATCTCTCGAGCTACCCGATCTCTCTCGCGGTCGCTGCGTCGGCGGCCGTGCCGGTCGTCTTTGCCCCTGTGGTCATTCAGAGCTACCCGGGTGGGTGTCCGGTGCCGCTGCCAGCCTGGGTGGAACGCGTGCGCAGCAACCAGAATGCGCCGCCGGTGCTCAAGCTCTTTGCCGACGCGCTCCAGCGCTATCACAGCGGCGAAGTCCGCTACGTGAAGCTGCTCGACGGCGGGTTGGTCGACAATTACGGCCTCGCCGGTCTCACCATCGCGCGTCTTGCCTCCGACACGCCTTACGGGCCGCTCGAGCCCGAGGAGGGCGTGAAAATCCGGCGCCTGATATTCCTTGTCGTCGATGCCGGCCGCGCGCCTTCGGGAGCGTGGTCGCAGACGGTGGAAGGTCCGAGCGGCGTCACGCTTGTCACGGCTGCGTCCGATACGGCGACCGAATCCGGGGCAGTGGGCAGCTATTCGGCATTCCAGGACACCATCGACGATTGGCAGAACGCCCTGATCAACTGGCGTTGCAAGCTTTCCGCAGCCGAGCGCCGGCGCTTTGGTACGCCGGCCGGTTGGAGTTGCAGCGACGTGAAGTTCTTTGTCAGCCGTGTCGCCTTCGATCAACTCGACCCACAGCGCGCGGCGGCGCTGAACGCGGTGGAAACGCGCTTCGTGTTGCCGCCGCAGCAGGTGGACTTGCTGATCGACGCCGGCGGCGACGCGCTCAAGAGCAATTCGACGTTCCGCTCGTTCCTCGCGTCGATCGGTGGTGGACCGCGGCGCGGCAGGCCGGTGGTTTCTTCCGACACCGCCGAACCGCAGCAAGCTTTTGCGCTGCCCAACTGAGGCCCTGTACGCTTGGAGCTTACTCCGCCGCGGCTTTGGTGTGGCCGAGCCTGCGGTTGAGCGTATCGAGCAGCGCTTCGGCGGCTTCGGCGATGACCGTGCCGGGCGGAAAGATCGCTTCCGCACCCGCCGCCTTGAGCGCCTCGTAGTCCTGCGGCGGGACCACGCCGCCGATCACGATCATAATGTCGCCGCGGCCGTTGCTCTCCAGCTCCGCCTTGAGTTCAGGCACCAGCGTCAGATGCGCGCCGGCGAGCGAGGAGATGCCAAGGATATGCACGTCGTTCTCCGCCGCTTGCCGCGCGGCTTCCGCGGGCGTAGCGAATAGCGGCCCGATGTCGACGTCGAAGCCGAGATCGGCGAATGCCGACGCGATCACCTTCTGGCCGCGGTCGTGGCCGTCCTGGCCGATCTTGGCGACCAGGATGCGCGGGCGGCGGCCTTCGTTCTCCTCGAATTCGGCGACGCGCTTTTGCACCCGTTCGACGGCATCCGACATGCCGACCTCCCGCCTGTAGACGCCGGAGATCGATTTGATCTCGGCCTGGTGGCGGCCGAAGACCTGCTCCAGCGCCAATGAAATCTCGCCGACCGTCGCCTTGGCGCGCGCGGCATCGATGGCGAGCGCCAGCAGATTGGCGTTGCCGCCGGACGCGTTGCGCGTAAGCGCGCCCAGCGCCTCGGCGACCGCCGCCGGGTCGCGCTCGCGTTTTAATCGCGACAGCTTGTCGACCTGCAACTGGCGCACCGCGCCGTTGTCGACTTTGAGGATTTCGATCGGCTGCTCGTCGCGCGGCCGGTATTTGTTGACGCCGACCACGGTCTGCGTGCCGGAATCGATGCGCGCCTGGGTGCGGGCGGCGGCTTCCTCGATGCGCAGTTTCGGCAGCGACGCCTCGATCGCCCGCGTCATGCCGCCGAGCTCCTCGACCTCGCGGATATGTGCCCAGGCCTTCGCCGCCAGCTCATGCGTAAGGCGCTCGACATAGAACGAACCGCCCCACGGATCGATCACGTGCGTTGTGCCGCTTTCGCGTTGCAGGACGATCTGGGTGTTGCGCGCGATGCGGGCGGAAAAATCGGTCGGCAGCGCCAGCGCTTCGTCGAGCGCGTTGGTGTGCAGCGATTGGGTGCCGCCCTGGGTCGCCGCCATTGCCTCGATCGAAGTGCGCACGACATTGTTGAAGACGTCCTGCGCCGAAAGCGACCAGCCGGAGGTCTGGCAATGCGTGCGCAGCGACAACGAGCGGGGGTCCAGCGGATTGAACTCCTTCATCAGCTTCGCCCACAGGACGCGCGCGGCGCGAAGCTTTGCGACTTCCATGAAGAAGTTCATGCCGATGCCGAAAAAGAACGACAGCCGCGGCGCGAAGCGGTCGACTTCGAGCGAGGCGGCGAGACCGGCGCGCACATATTCGACACCGTCGGCGAGCGTATAGGCGAGTTCGAGATCGGCCGTCGCGCCTGCTTCCTGCATATGATAGCCGGAAATCGAGATCGAGTTGAATTTCGGCATATGCGCCGACGTGTAGGCGAAGATGTCGGAGATGATGCGCAGCGAAGGCTTCGGCGGATAGATGTAGGTGTTGCGCACCATGAACTCTTTGAGGATGTCGTTCTGGATGGTGCCGGCAAGTTTCTCCGGCGGCACGCCTTGTTCCTCGGCGGCGACGATGTAAAGCGCCAGCACCGGCAGCACGGCGCCGTTCATGGTCATCGATACCGACATCTGGTCGAGCGGGATGCCGGCAAACAGCGTGCGCATATCGTAGATCGAGTCGATGGCGACGCCCGCCATGCCGACGTCGCCGGTGACGCGCGGATGATCGCTGTCGTAGCCGCGATGCGTAGCGAGATCGAAAGCGATCGAGAGCCCTTTCTGTCCGGCAGCGAGATTGCGCCGGTAGAAGGCATTGGAATCCTCGGCCGTGGAGAAGCCGGCATATTGCCGGATGGTCCAGGGCTGGGTGACATACATGGTCGGGTAGGGGCCACGCAGATAGGGCGCGATGCCGGGATAGGTGTCGAGGCCATCGAGGCCGTTGAGGTCGCGGGCGCTATAGCCGCTTTTGACCGCGATGCCTTCGGGCGTGAGCCAAGGGGCGGCTGCGGCGGCGGACGCAGCCGGATGTCCCGCCGCCGGGTCGGCGCCGGCGAATTCGATCCGCGCGAAATTCGGGATACGGCTCATTGTCTGGTTACCCGATCTCAACACCAAGAATATCGTACGCGCCTCTGAGTGTCGCTAGGACGTCGCAACCCTCGTAAACGAACGATTGCACGCCTGCAGCTTGCAAGGCGCTCTCGCGTTCGCCTGGACGACCAGCGAGATAAAGATGCTTGGCGCCGGCGGCCTTGAGCGCTGCCGCCATTGCCGCCGCCTCTTTCTCATAAATCTTGTCGGTCGAACACAGACAGGCGAGACCGGCGCCGGCAGCTTTGTACGCTTCCAGGAGCGCGGCGCGGTCGCCGCCATTGCCGCTCACCGCCTCGATGCCGCCCGCTTCGAACAAGTTCTTGGCGAAGCTCGCGCGCGGGCCGAATTCGGCCTGGATGCCGAGCTGCGCGAGGAAGACTTTTGGTCGCGCGCCGTGCGTAGCCACCAAACGATCGGACGCGTCTCGCAAGGCTTCGAAGGGCGCGGCCAGGCGCATCGGAACGAGCGGTTTAACCGCCGACGGCGCCGCTGCGGCCGGTTTTGCCGGCGGGAAATGCGCGTCCACCATCGCCTCCGCCTCACGTAAATTCGGAAATATGCTCACACCGGTCAGCGCGTCGCGGCGGCGAGCGATCGCGGTTTCCCGTTGTTCGCGTACCGCGGCGACTTTCCCTTGGATGAGGCCGCTTTGCAGCGCGGCGGCAGCTCCGCCCGCCGCTTCGATGTCGCGGAACAACGCCCAGGCCGACCGGGAAAGCGCATCGGTCAAATCCTCGATCGCACCGGACCCGGCCGCCGGATCGGCGACTTTGGCGAGATGCGATTCCTCGCCGAGCACGAGCTGGGTATTGCGCGCGATGCGGCGCGCAAACCGGTCGGGTAGCCCACACGCCGCTGTAAACGGCAACACTGTGATCGCATCAGCGCCGCCGAGCGCGGCCGCGAACACCGCGATGGTGGCGCGCAGGATATTCACATTCGGATCGCGTTGCGCCATCGTCCGCCACGCAGTCTCGGCGGCGATCAGCGTAGTCTTCGGCGAAAGGCCGCAGGCCGCTTCAATGCGCGCCCACAATTTTCGCGCTGCGCGGAATTTTGCAATCGTCAAAAACTGGTCAGCATCGGCCGACAGCCGGAAATAGATGGCGTCGCGCGCGGCTTCGAGCGTCATGCCGCTCGCTTCGAGCCCACGCAGATAAGCCAGCGCGCAAGCAAGCACATAGGCAAGCTCCTGGGCCTCCGAACCGCCCGCGTTGTGCAGCGTGCGGCCGTCGCCGACCGCGAACGGACCTTTGAAGCCGGCGTCGGCAAGCGTGCGAATGAGGCCCGCCATCAACGCCGCCGTTTTGTCCCACGGCGCCGGCGTACTCCCGGTCAGGGCCGTGGCGGTCAGCGGATCGTAGCCGAAGCAAATTTTCACAGTTGCCGGATCGGCGCTTCGCTTGATCAACGCCGCGATCTGTTGCGGCACATCGCGGGCAAACGGCGTAAGGTCGATATCGAGGACGATACCGGCATCGAAACGCACGCCCTCCAGTGCGCGCGCGATCGCCTCCTCGCTCGGTTGCAGAGCAAAGCCGTGATCGCCGGTCGAACCGGAAAATATCAGCGACAGACCATTCGCACCGTTGCCGAGTTCACGTAGCGCGATCTCGTTGGCGCGCGCCGGATCGGGGTGATCGATCCGCACCAGCGCGTCCCACGGCGTCGAGCCGGAAAGGCTCGCGACAGGCGTCGCGTCGGAACGGCGCGCGGCCAAGGGCTCGATGGCGAGCCGGTCATAGGTGGTCGCGACCAACCGATCGAACGGCGCGCCTTTTAGCACCGCGTCGACGAGCTTGCGCCATTGCTCCCGCGTTGCGGGCGGAAAATCGGCGGCAAACGGGACGGCTTCGGGATCGGTCATTGCCGCAAAATGCCATGCCGGGCCGCGGAGGCCAACTGAGCCTTTTCGTGCAATTGGCGTGCCGGGGCGTTCAGCGCGGCGCCAGCTTCTCGATGCCGCTTGCGTCAAGGCGGGCAAGTGCTTCGCGGACCCGGACGCCGGCGATCATCTGCTCGGGGGCGATCTCCGCCAGCGGCACCAGCGCAAAGGCGCGTTCGAACAGGTGCGGATGCGGCAGAATGAGGTCACGATCGATTACCACGAGGTCGTCATAGGCGAGGAGGTCGAGGTCGATGGCGCGCGGCCCCCAGCGCCGCTCCCGCGCGCGGACCCGTCCGAGTGCGCGTTCGCATTCCTCGGTGCGGGCCAAAAGATCGTGCGGCGGCAGCGTCGTCGTCACCTCAACCGCAGCATTGATGAACGACGGCTGGTCGGTGACGCCCCAAGGCGGTGTGCGGTAATCGGATGAACGCGATACAAGCTGTATGGTGCCGTCATCGCACAACATCGCAAGCGCGCGATCGAACATCCCGCGAACATCGCCGACATTGCCGCCAAGCGCGATGAATGCGTCAGCCACGGCGGCGCTCCCGCGTGCGGGTGATGGTCACGCCCACATCGTCGAAAGTTGCGGCGATGGGCGCGTGCGGTTTGCGCACGGTAATGCGAATGCCGCGAACCGCCGGATAGCGATCGAGCACCGCGTCCGCAACCGCGCCGGCGGCGGCCTCGACCAGCCGATAGCGCCGGCCGCAGAATGCTTCGCTCGCGGTCTTCACCAGGGCTTCGTAGGACACCGTGGCTTTGAGCGTATCGGAGCGCGAGGCTTCGGCGAGATCGATATCGAGTATGAGATCGAGGCCGAAAGGCTGACCGACCTTGGCCTCGTGCGGCATGACGCCGTGATAGGCGTGAAGCACGAGCCCGTTGACAAAAATGGCGTCGCTCATCGCGCCCGCCTGATCGCCGCCGCGACGGCAAGCGCCTGCACGGTCGGCGCCACGTCGTGCACACGCACGATGGCTGCGCCGTTCGCAACCGCCAAAAGATGCGCGGCCAGCGATCCGCCAAGACGGTCCAGGGGATCGGATGGGACGATCGAATGGATGAAACGTTTGCGCGAGGCGCCGACCAAGAGCGGCAGGCCGAAACTGCGCCAAACGTGGAGCCGGGCTATGCACAGAAGGCTTTGCTCCGGCGTCTTGCCGAAACCGATGCCGGGATCGAGCACGATCCGCTCGCGGTCGATGCCGGCGCGAGCCGCGATATCGAGCGAGCGCTGGAAGAAGGCGGTCACGTCCGCGATGATGTCGATGGTCGAATCGGCGGTCTCACGATTATGCATGACGATGACCGGAACGTTGCGCTCGGCAACGATACGGGCCATGTCCGGGTCGCCCTGTAAGCCCCACACATCGTTGACGATGGCCGCGCCGAGATCGAGTGCCCAGGCGGCAACCGAGGCTTTCAGCGTATCGATGGACACCGGGACGCCGAGCGCGATGACTTCGGTCAACACCGGCGCCAGCCTTGCGCGCTCTTCTTCGAGTGGCACGCGAACCGCGTCACCGTACGGTCGCGTCGATTCCGCTCCGATGTCGAGAATATCGGCGCCTTCGCCCGCGAGGCGTCGCGCATGCGCGATTGCCGTTTGCGGGTCGAGAAACTGGCCGCCGTCGGAAAACGAATCCGGAGTGACATTGACGACGCCCATGACCAGCGGCCGGCTCCCGGCCCAAAGCTGAGCCAGCAGGTCGTCACGCGGTCCCGGGGCGGAAAAGCGGTCAGGATTCAAGCGGATCGCCGTCCGATTGGCCATTCTCATCCGGGGAAGAGTGTCATCGCGAGCGATGCGAAGCAATCCGCACGGCGCACCGGGCAAAAGCGGTCGGATTTTCCGCGAGAACCGGCGTTCGCCGGGATCAATAGCGGATGACGGGCGGCAACTTCTTGGCGTTTTCGATCCAGCGCGTGACGGTACCGACCGACGGCAAAAGTCGCACCAGCTTACGCTTGGAATTGGCTTCCATCATCTGCTCAACGAGCTTCTGCGGATTGCGAAATTTGAGCTCCTTCACGGTCTTGACGCCCGCGGCGCGCAACAGCTCCGCATATTCCCAGCCGACGCCTTTGACGCGCATGCGGTCGGCAGCGGTCACCCAGTCGAGCACTAGCTTGTCTTCGGTTCCGACTTTTTCGGCGATTTTGAGCCGCTGCTTTGGCGTCTTGGCCAAGCGCAGCAGGCCAACGGTGGTGCGGATTCCTTCGGATTTGAGGATAACGGCTGCGTCGGCGCTGATGCCGCGAATATCGGTGATGGGGTACCCCATCGCTGTTCCCCCTCACCGCGCGAAAACCGCGCGGCAGCCACGTGCCAATTACCTACTCAAACGAACTGTGAAAAGCCCGGAATTGCGCAGAGATCTCGCCAAGCGCGTCTTCGCCGGCTTTCTGGCATTCATAAGCGACGTATCGCCGGCTAACGGCTTGCACCTGCCCCATAGTCCCTCGCCAGCCCGTAGCCCCGGTACGTCGCCGCCATAATGTACATTCGCGTACGGCATGACAAGATGCTCGATCCGCGGGAAACGATCCGCGGCGCCGGTGGCAATGACCGTGGCTGCGCACTATAAAATTTCTCGCGTGCGCGAGCGTGAGTGTGATCTACGCGTAGCGTAGCGGTTGAAGGAAACGATCGATGCCGAGTCCCGATCGAGACGGAAAGATTTTTGTCGGCAAAGGCGAGAGCACGGGCGACCAGTATATTTCGCTTGCGCTTGCCAACCGTCACGGCCTCGTCACTGGCGTCACCGGCACCGGCAAGACAGTATCGCTCCAGGTGCTGGCGGAAGGGTTATCGCGGGCCGGCGTTCCAGTGTTCGCCGCCGACATCAAGGGCGACCTCTCAGGAATAGCCGAGCGGGGCGAAGCCAATCCTGATTTTGTCAAACGTGCCAAAGACTTAGGTTTCGACTACGCGCCTGAGGAATTCCCCGTCGTTTTCTGGGATTTGTTCGGTGTCGAAGGTCATCCGATCCGCGCCACCGTGTTCGAAATGGGACCGCTTCTGGTTTCGCGCATGCTCGAACTCGATGACGTCGAGGAAGGCGTCATCAACATCGCGTTTCGCTATGCTGACGACGATCCGGAATTGAAGGCGCTCGAAATCGACGGGCTCGTCGGTCTCAACGATTTGCGTGAGTTGCTCGCATACCTGTCCAAGAACGCCAAGGAGATCAGCGGCCGCTACGGCAACGTCGCGGTGACCGCGGTCGGCGCCGTGCAGCGGCAGTTGCTCGTGCTCGAAAACCAGGGCGGTGCAAAATTTTTTGGCGAGCCGGCGCTGGCCGTCGACGATCTGATGAAGACCGACCCCAAGAGCGGTCGTGGCGTCATCAACGTGCTCGCCGCTGACAAGCTGATGGCGAGTCCACGGCTCTACGCCACCTTCTTGCTGTGGCTGCTCTCCGAGCTGTTCGAGAAGTTGCCGGAGGTCGGCGATCCGGCAAAGCCGAAGCTCGTGTTCTTTTTCGACGAGGCGCACCTTTTGTTCAACGAGGCGCCCAAAGAGCTGCTCGAAAAAGTTGAGCAGGTTGTACGGTTGATCCGCTCCAAGGGCGTCGGCGTCTATTTTGTCACTCAAAATCCGCTCGACGTGCCGGATAAGGTATTGGATCAATTGGGCAACCGCGTGCAGCACGCGTTGCGGGCGTTCACGCCGCGCGACCAGAAAGCGGTAGCGGCGGCCGCGGAGACGTTCCGGCCGAATCCCAAGTTGAACACAGCGCAAGTCATCATGGAGCTCGGCAAAGGCGAAGCGCTGGTGTCGTTTCTCGAGGGCAATGGCACGCCGGCCATGGTCGATCGGACGCTCGTCCGGCCGCCCTCGGCGCGCATCGGTCCGGTGACCGCCGACGAACGCAAGGCGGTGATCGACAAAAGTCCGCTCAAAGGCAAATACGAGCAAATCATCGCCCCGCATTCCGCCTACGAAATTCTGCAAAAGCGCCTGGCCGGCGGCGGCGCGCTGCCGCCGGCCGCCACGCCGCCCGGCCAGGCCGGCGCGCCTACGTCGCCGAACCAGCCCGGCGCCCCGGCGCCGGCGGAATCCGGCGGCTTCCTGCACAAAATGGGCGAAGGCTTTCGCAACGTCTTCGGTATCGGCCGCAAGCGGGGAACGCCGTTGACCACGTCGCAGCAAGTCGCCCGTAACGTCGCGCGCGCGGTAGCTGTCGGCATCGGCACTCAGGTCGCTGCCGAACTTACCAAAACGACTGGCTGCAAAACCGCGGGCACGCTGAGCAAGGCCGTGGTGCGCGGCGCTCTCGGCGGCGTAATGAGAAGGTAAAGTCATGACAGGATCTGAAACTCTGCCCGCCGTGCTCGACCGTATCGATCGCGATCTCGATGCTAGCCTCGAACGGCTGTTCGCGCTTCTGCGTATCCAATCGGTGTCGACCGACCCGGCCTATGCGCCGCAATGCCGGGAAGCCGCCGAACATGTCGCGGCCGACCTCAAAAGCTTAGGCTTCGAAACCAGCGTGCGGCCCACGGAGGGTCATCCCATCGTGATCGGCAAAGCCAGTAACGGGGCGGGGAACGGTCACGCGCCGCGGGTGCTGTTCTATGGCCACTACGACGTGCAGCCGGTGGATCCGCTCGATCTATGGAAGACACCGCCCTTCGAGCCGCGCCTGGAGACGCTCGAAAAGGGGCGGAAAATCATCGTCGCCCGCGGCGCCTGCGACGATAAGGGGCAGGCCATGACCTTCGTCGAAGCCTGCCGCGCCTTCAAGGCGGTCACCGGCAAGCTGCCACTCGACATTACCATGATGATCGAGGGGGAAGAGGAATGTGGATCGAAGCACCTGTTCAGCTTCGTTCGCGACAACGCCGCCGAGTTCAAGCGCGACCTGGCGCTCGTATGCGACACCGGCATGTGGGATGCGCAAACGCCCTCGATCACGACCTCTCTGCGCGGGCTCGTTTACGAGGAAGTGAGACTCACCTGTGCCGATCGTGACCTGCATTCCGGCCTGTTCGGCGGCGCGGCGCGCAATCCGATCCACGTGCTCGCCGACATTCTCTCGGCGATGCACAGGCCGGACGGCTCGGTCGCCATTCCCGGCTTCTACGACGGCGTTCACGAACTGCCGCCCGACATCAAGGCCGATCTCGCCGGGCTCAATTTGACGCCCGAAAAATTTCTCGGTCCGATCGGCCTTAAAATTCCAGCCGGCGAGAAGGACCGTATGCTGATCGAGCAAATCTCCACGCGGCCGACGGCGGAGGTCAACGGCATTATCGCCGGATACACCGGCGAAGGCGCCAAGACCGTTATTCCCGGCAAGGCCATGGCGAAAGTCTCGTTCCGTCTGGTCGGCGCGCAGGATCCGGAAAAAATCCGCGCTGTGTTTCGCGACTTCGTGCGTGCTCGCGTGCCGGCCGATTGCGCGGTGGAATTCGGCAATTTCACCAGCGCACCCGCTTTTGATGTGGCCTTCGACAATCCGGCGCTGGCCAAAGCCCGCACCGCGCTTGCCGAGGAGTGGGGCAAGAAAGCGGTGACCGTGGGCGCCGGCGGGTCGATCCCCGTCGTCGGCGATTTCAAGACTGTGCTCGGCATGGACACGCTGATGGTCGGCTTTGCGCTCGACGACGACCGCGTGCATTCGCCAAACGAGAAGTTCGATCTCAAATGCTTCCACAAAGGCATTCGCAGCTGGGCGCGCATCCTGGCGGCGCTGGCGGCGTGAGGGTGAAAAAAATGGCGGGAGGAAAGCGATGAGGCTTGCGTATCTTGCAGCGGCCTATGCTGCGGTCTTCGGTGCGCTCCCGGCCGCTGCCGCCGGCGTCGATAAGCTCTACGTCCTCAATTGCGGCTACATCTCCGCGCCCGATCAATCGCGCTGGTCGCCCGGCGTGAATGTCGGCGTGCCGATCGAAGTGTCCGACAACTGCTATCTGATCCATCACGCGCAGGGCTGGTTCCTATGGGACACCGGTCTTCCCGATGCGATCGCGGAAAAGGCGGAGGGCGTAAAAGGCGCATTCGGTTTCGTCATGACACGCGCCAAAACTCTCGCCGGCCAACTCGCGGAGCTCGGCCTCAAGCCGTCGGATCTCAAGGCGATCGCGATCTCGCACACGCATCCGGACCATATCGGCAACGTCGAATTGTTCCCGCAGGTGATGCTCTACGTGCAGAAGGCCGAATACACCTGGCCGAATGCTGACGGCACGCCACGCTTTAATCCAAATCACCCCGTGACCCTGCTCGAAGGTGACCGGGACGTATTCGGCGACGGCTCCGTCGTCATCCTGTCGACGCCCGGACATACCCCCGGGCACGAATCTTTGTTGGTGAGATTGCCGAAGACCGGCGCGGTGGTGCTCTCCGGCGACGCCGTCCACTTCAAGGACAACTGGGATCATCGCCGGGTGCCGCCGATGAATACGAGCAAGGACGAGAGCCTCGCGTCGATGGACCGTATCGCCGACGTTCTGGCGAAAGAGCATGCGCAACTTTGGATCAATCACGACAGCCAGCAAAGCGCTACGCAGAAAAAGTCGCCGGAGCATTACGACTAGCGCGTCGCGGCAGTTTGCCCGTCAGTCGGTCGCCTCGGCGATCAGGCGCGGGCTGACGAAGTGCTCCAGCCTGCCGGAATGCGGATGCAGCCGCGACCAGTCGTCATAGGGGAAATCGATCACCACCAGCCCGGATGTCGGCAATTTCTCGTTGAGGCGCTCGCGCGTGTCAACGTCGCCCGACGCGGTCAGTTGCAAGGCGAGATCGTGCAGGCCGGGATTGTGACCGACGATCAGCAATGTGCCGGCGTCGCGCGCATCGCCGATGACCTCGATCAAAGTTTCCGTGCCGGCGTTGTAGATGCGCGCGTCGCGCGTCACGCGCGGCGATTTGCCGAGCGTTTCGGCGATCAATTCCCAAGTCTCTTCGGCGCGGACGGCCGGGGATACCAGCGCCAGATCGGGTACCAGGCGATGCCGAACCATGTAAGCGGCGATGATCGGCGCGTCGGCTCGTCCGCGTGCCGTGAGCTCGCGGTCGCGGTCGCGGCCACCCGGCTCGGGGCGCTCGGTTTTGGCATGGCGCAGAAGCAGCAAACGGCGCATCGACGACGCCCTTCTTGTCGGCTTCCGCCAGTCTAGTGTCCCGATTCCGAAGTTCCTATAGTGTGGCCGCGAACCTGCACAGGAAGATTACATTCAGCCGGACCCGCAAGTTCCCGCGGCGGCGCGCGCCGCGCCACAAATCGTTCAGTCATGAATAATCGAGCATGGACGAAATAACGGATCCTACCTCAAACTATGGTGGAAGCTGGTACGCCGCGACCAAAGTGGACGCGCCGTCACGGCCGCCGCTCACGGTTGATCTCGACGTCGATGTTTGCGTCATTGGCGGCGGCCTCGCCGGGCTGACGACGGCGCGCGAGGTGGCACGCGCCGGGTGGTCCGTCGCGCTCGTCGAAGCCGGACGCCTCGCGGAAAACGCTTCGGGCCGCAACACCGGATTCGTGCTTCCAGGCTTTGCCGCGTCGCCCGATCGCGTCATCGGCCGCGTCGGATTTTCCCGCGCCAAGGATTTGTGGACACTGGCGCAAAGCGGGCTCGACTATGTCCGCGAAGCCGTCGCCGGCGAGGGCATGTCCGGGATCGATCCGCAGGACGGCTGGCTTTACGTTTCCAAGATCGAGAATGGCGATGCGTTCACTCATCTCGCGCGGCTGTTCGGCGAATTCGGCGTCGAGATCGAAGGCTGGCCGGTCGAAAGAGTGCGCGCGGCGTTGCGGAGCGAGCGCTACTTTCATGCCATACATTTTCCCCGCGCGATCAATATTCATCCGCTCAATTATGCGCTCGGCCTCGCCGCGGCCGCTGAGCAAGACGGCGCCCGCATCTTCGAGCACACGCCGGCGCTGTCCATCGATCCCGCCGGCGTGCGCAAGCGCATCGTCACCCCAAACGCGCGGCTGCGGGCCAATCATGTGGTGCTATGCGGCAATACCCGCATCGCGGCGCTGATGCCGGCGATCGGCGCTGCGCTTGTTCCGATCACGACCTATGTGCTCACCACCGCACCGCTGGGGCCGCTTCTTGCGGAGGCGATCGGCTATTGTGGGTCGGTGAGCGACTCCGATCTTGCCGACAATCATTACCGCATCGTCGGCGGCGACCGGCTGATGTGGTCGGGACGGGCGACGACGTGGGAGCGCAACCCGCGGCGTTATGTCGGTGCGCTGACCGCCGCTATCAAAAAGACTTATCCGCAGCTCGGCGATGTTGGCGTCGATTACGTTTGGTCCGGCACGCTGGGCAACTCGCTGCACCGCATGCCACAACTCGGCGAGTTCGGTCCCGGCGTGTGGCTGGCGAGCGGCTTTGGCGGCCACGGCCTCAACACCACGGCGATGGCCGGCAACCTCATCGCCCGCGCTATCGTCGACGGCGATCAGACCTGGCGGCAATTCACGCCTTTCGAGCTTGTTTGGGCCGGCGGGCTCTTCGGCCGCGCGGTGGCGCAGACGTCGTATTGGATAAGGCGCTTGCGCGCAGCGGCGGCCGAACGGCGGTCGCGGACTGCTGAGCGCGGACATCGCGCTCGCATCGCGGATTTGACGAAAACGGACGAGGTCCAATCGTCCCCCTCGATACACGAAGAAGCGCACGCGAACAGCGAGGAGAACGAGGCCGTCGCGGCAGCCGCCGTCGTGGGGACAACCGGCGACACCGATGGGCCGCCGTCAGCACCGGCCGCTGCGTAAGGGAGCGATGCCGCGGTGTTAGCGGCCCTCGCGTCTTGACATGAAGGCCAGCCGCTCGAACAGGTGTACATCCTGCTCGTTCTTGATCAGCGCGCCGTGCAGCGGCGGGATGAGCTTCTTCGGATCGCGCTCGCGTAACGTCTCCAGCGAAATATCCTCGACCATGAGCAGCTTGAGCCAATCGAGCAATTCGGAGGTCGACGGCTTCTTCTTCATGCCGGGTACGTCGCGGATTTCGTAAAAGAGCCGCAGCGCTTCCGCCACCAGCCGGTGCTTGATGCCCGGGAAATGCACCTCGATGATCGCGCGCATGGTATCAGCATCGGGGAAGCGGATGTAGTGAAAGAAGCAGCGCCGCAGGAACGCGTCCGGCAGTTCCTTTTCGTTGTTGGAGGTGATGACGACGATCGGCCTGCGCCGGGCGTGTATCGTCTCGCCGGTCTCGTAGACGAAGAACTCCATGCGATCGAGCTCTTGCAGCAGATCGTTGGGGAATTCGATGTCGGCCTTGTCGATTTCGTCGATGAGGAGCACGGGACGGTTCTTGATCTCGAACGCTTCCCAGAGCTTGCCCGGCTTGATGTAGTTCTTGATGTCGGAAACGCGCGCATCGCCGAGCTGGCTGTCGCGCAGGCGCGATACCGCGTCATATTCGTAAAGCCCCTGCTGCGCTTTGGTGGTGGACTTGATGTGCCAGGTCAGAAGCGGGGCTTTCAGCGCTTTCGCAACTTCCTCGGCCAGCACCGTCTTGCCGGTCCCAGGCTCGCCCTTGATCAGAAGCGGCCGTTCGAGCACGATCGAGGCATTCACCGCGACCTTCAGGTCGTCGGTCGCGATATAGTCCTTGGTGCCGGTGAATTTCATGAAATGACGTGCCTTATCCTAAAGGGCCTCGAACAGGAAAAGACCGCCGTGAAGGCGGTCGTTTCCGCTAATCTAATTGAAAAAGCCCGCAGGTCTAGACCGTTAGCTGCCCTGCCAGGCGAGCCAGACCCGCGCCAGATACCCTTGACGGATACGGCCAACAGGGCAATCTGAGAGCCATGTTTCTGCAGTTCTTCACATCGCTGCGCGAGGCCCAGGTGCCGGTGACTTTGCGCGAATATTTGACGCTGATGGAGGCGATCGACGCCGACCTCGCGGAGCAGTCGGTCGAGAATTTCTATTACCTGGCGCGCACCGCGCTGGTGAAGGACGAGCGTAATCTCGACAAGTTCGACCGCGTATTCGGCACCGTGTTCAAGGGCCTGGAAAGCCTGCTCGATGCGATGCTGAAGGCCGACATTCCCGAAGAATGGCTGAAGAAGCTCGCTGAAAAATATCTTTCCGAGGAGGAGAAAAAGCAGATCGAGGCGATGGGCTGGGACAAGCTCATGGAGACGCTTCGCAAGCGGCTCGAAGAGCAAAAAGGCCGCCATCAGGGCGGCAGCAAATGGATCGGCACGGCCGGCACCTCGCCATTCGGGGCGCATGGCTATAACCCGGAAGGCGTCCGCATCGGACAGGAGAAGAACCGCAACTTCCGCGCCGTGAAGGTGTGGGATCGCCGTGAGTTCAAGGATCTCGACGGCAATGTCGAACTCGGGATCCGCAACATCAAGATTGCGCTGCGACGTTTGCGCAAATTCGCCCGCACCGGCGCTCCGGATGAACTCGATCTCGATACCACGATCAAGGAGACCGCCAACCACGGCTATCTCGACGTCCATATGCGTCCCGAGCGGCGCAATGCGGTCAAGGTTCTGGTGTTCTTCGATATCGGCGGCTCGATGGATTCCCATGTCGAGCAGGTCGAGGAATTGTTTTCGGCAGCGAAAAGCGAATTCAAGCACATGGAATATTTCTACTTCCACAACTGCCTCTATGAGGGCGTGTGGAAGGAAAACCGACGCCGCTTTACGGATCGCACGCCGACCTGGGACGTGCTGCACAAATATCCGCACGACTACAAGGTGGTGTTCGTCGGCGACGCCTCGATGTCGCCTTA
>Ga0181537_10001116_pt1 | contig 25005 bp, 26 predicted proteins | sample PEATcosm2014_Bin_39_FD_119765 | JGI IMG/M metagenome (GOLD analysis project Ga0181537, IMG submission 119765) | Peatland microbial communities from MTU Mesocosm Facility, Houghton, MI, USA - PEATcosm2014_Bin23_10_metaG | ecosystem: Environmental > Terrestrial > Soil > Wetlands > Peat | place...
CAAAGAAGAGTTGCAAGAGATTATCGAGTTTCTCAAGGATCCGCAGAAATTCCAGAAACTCGGCGGGCGCATCCCGAAGGGCGTGCTGCTGGTCGGGCCGCCAGGAACCGGCAAGACTTTGCTGGCGCGGGCAATTGCCGGTGAGGCCAACGTTCCGTTCTTCTCCATTTCCGGTTCGGACTTCGTGGAAATGTTCGTGGGCGTGGGCGCAAGCCGGGTGCGTGACTTGTTCGAGCAGGGCAAGAAGAATGCGCCGTGTATTATCTTCATCGATGAAATTGATGCTGTGGGCCGCCATCGCGGCGCCGGTTTGGGCGGCGGGCATGACGAGCGCGAACAGACGCTGAATGCGTTGCTGGTGGAGATGGACGGGTTTGAATCGAACGAAGGCGTGATCTTGATTGCCGCCACCAACCGGCCGGATGTACTGGATCCTGCGCTGCTACGCCCCGGCCGATTTGATCGCCGCGTGGTGGTGGCGCGCCCTGATGTGAAGGGCCGCGAGGAAATTCTTCGCGTACACACCCGCAAGGTCCCCATTTCCGACGATGTGGAGCTTTCGATCATCGCGCGCGGCACGCCGGGCTTTTCCGGCGCGGACCTGGCCAACCTGGTGAACGAAGCGGCGCTGTGGGCCGCGCGACAAAATCGCAAGTTCGTCATGATGGTGGACTTTGAAATGTCCAAAGACAAAGTGATGATGGGCGTGGAACGGCGCTCCATGATCCTGTCCGACGAAGAGAAGAAGAATACCGCCTATCACGAGGCGGGCCACGCGCTGGTGGCGGCGATGACCCCAGGCGCCGATCCGGTGCACAAGGTGACGATTATCCCGCGCGGCATGGCGCTGGGCTTGACGATGCAGTTGCCAATGGACGACAAGCACACCTACACGCGCACGTATCTCGAGGCTATGCTGGCGGTGTTGATGGGCGGACGCTCCGCGGAAGAAATTTTCCTGGGACACATCACGACCGGGGCCGGCAACGATATCGAACGCGCAACGGAAATCGCGCGCAACATGGTTTGCGAATGGGGCATGAGCGAACTTGGTCCTCTCGCCTTTGGCAAGAAGGACGAAGCGATCTTCCTGGGCCGCGAGATCACCCAGCATCGCGACTACTCCGAAGACACAGCCATCCAGATCGACAAGGAAGTGAAGCGCATTGTGAGCGAAGGCTACGACAAGGCGCGCCAGGTATTGAACGAGAATAAAGAGACGCTGGAACGCATCGCGTTGGCGTTGCTGGATCGCGAAGTGATCGACGGCGCGGAAGTGCGCTTGCTGATGGAAAACAAGCCGTTGCCGGAAAAGCCGCGTACGCCGCCGCCGCAGCCGCCACAGGCTGCGCCGAGCGCGGATCCCAAGGTGGTGCGGCCGGAACTGCGGCCCGCGCCGGGTTTTACGCGGGGGGAAAATCCCGCAAAGGCGTGAGGGTAACACCGAGACAAAGCTCAGCACGACAAGGGGCACGGAAATGCCGTGCCCCTTCTCTTTTTTGTGAACCTTCACGGGATGAAGTTGCAGCAAGATTGGGCTAAACTATGGCCATGGGTCTTAAAGACGGAGAAAATTTGCATGTGACTTGTCCGTGCTGTCAAGCCAAGCTGACGGTGGACCCGATGTTTGGCGCGGTTCTGGCGCATGAGGCGCCGGTAAAAGCCGGACCAAACGTAGACCTTACCGACGCGCAAAAAATCCTCAATGAGCAGAACCGGCAGCGCGAAGATAAGTTTGCCGATTCGTGGTTTCAGGAAAGCAATAAGGAAGACATCCTGGCCAAGAAGTTTGAAGAAGCAATGAAGAAAGCCAAGGACGCACCGGTAACCAAGCCTATCCGCGATTTTGATTTGGATTGAGCAACAGTACCCACCCTTTCGTGTTCAAGCGCAAGCGATATTCATTGCAGCTGCGGTCCGGCACGCTCACCCTCGGCGAACGCACGGTCATCATGGCCGTTCTGAATGTGACGCCGGACAGTTTTTCCGACGGGGGGGAATTTTTCGGCCCGCGCGCGGCGGTCAAACAGGCTCTGGCGATGCAGGCCGCGGGTGCTGATCTGATCGATATTGGGGCGGAATCGACGCGGCCGGGTTCGCGCGCGACTCCAGCGGAAGAAGAGCTGCGGCGGTTGCTGCCGGTGCTGCGCGCGCTGCGCGGAAAACTGAAAATTCCCATCTCCGTCGATACGCGCAAGGCGGCCGTGGCGGAGGCCGCTTTGCGGGCGGGCGCACAAATTATCAATGACGTCTCTGGATTGCGGCACGATCCGGCGTTGGCGGAAGTTTCGGCCAAATGTAGGGCTCCGTTGATCCTGATGCACATGCGCGGCGAACCGGAAACCATGCAGAAAACGGCCTTCGCTCGCCAGGTGGTGACGGATGTGCGGAGCGGCTTGCACAAATCCATCGAAACTGCGCGCAAAGCCGGTGTTGGAAAAACACAGATTATTCTGGATCCCGGCATCGGTTTCGGGAAAAGCTTCGCGCAAAATTACGAGCTACTGCGGAATTTGCCGCAGCTCGCCACACTGGGCTACCCGCTGCTGGTGGGCACCTCGCGCAAAGGTTTTTTGGGCCAGACGCTGGCTCGCAGGGGCAAGCCTGCACCGCCGGAGGAGCGCATCTGGGGTACGGCCGCGACGGTGGCGGCCAGCATACTGGGCGGAGTGCATATCGTGCGCGTGCACGACGTGGAAGAAATGGCGCAGGTGGCCAAGGTAGCGGACGCGGTGCTCGACGCAGGCAGCGCGCCGGATTAAGAGCGCATCCTTCAGCGGACCGGCGGCGGAAGCTGCCGTTGCGCTGCGGCTCGGGCGATCGCCTGATCGCGCAGAATGTAGACCCAGAAAAAGCTCAGCACCCCCAGCATGGCCCCGCCAGCAATACCGAACAGCCCGAGTAACGACTTTTTGAGCACCAGGAGACCCAGCCCGGAGCCCACGGCCAAGACCACCTCCTGGGGATGCTCGCGTGGCTCGAAGCCGCAGGAAAAATCGTAGGTCGCATCGCGCGGCACGGAGAATTCCAGCACGGAATTGCCGGAGCGTCCACCCACCGCATATTTCGTGGGGCCATCCGGTCGGTGGAGCGGCACCATTTGGCCGTCGTCCGAGGAGCGCAGTTCGCATTGCAACCCGTTTAAGGACTCACCGGTTTCGTAAATTCTCCCGTGCCACACGCTGCGCGATTCGTAGTACACGGTGTAAGCCTTGCCCGGTTGCAGCGCGAGGTGCGCTTTCCCCGGAACGAGCACTTGCGTCAAAGCCCGGTCGAACTGCGGCAGACCAAGCACGATTTCGAGGACAAACACGCCAAACCCCGCTGCCACAAAGAGCGGAGCGAGCCAGTAATACCAGCGACTGGGCCGAATCGGCGTGGGTTCCTGCATCGCGGCGTTGCTCCTTGGCATCATTCTACGCGCGCCCTGGCTAGGGGCGGCGAAAATCGACGGCATTTTGCGCGGCTGCGTTATAATTCGCGCACTCATTTTCAATTGGACACACCTGAGGTATTCCGTGACGCTGGCAAGAGCCACCGCAATTTTGGGGTTTCTGGTTTGGGGTTTTATGAATGCTGCCAATGTTTCCGCACAGTTGTCGTCCGCACAGTTGTCGCCCGCACAGTTGTCGCCCGCACAGTTGTCGAAGGTTCAGACGGATCCACTGCGCCCCGCGCAAACGGTACCGGGAGCCGCGGCCTGCTCGACCACCGAGGCGTCTTCCTGCGCGGAAGCTGCGGCAAAAATTCTGCCGCTGGTGATGGGGCCGTCGCCGATGGAAGAAAATCTACGCCGCTTGACGGACGAAGTCGGCGGGCGCGTCTCCGGTTCGCCGGAAATGGCCAGGGCCATCGACTGGGGCGTGGGTGCGTTTCGCGCGGCGGGCATTGCCGTGCACACGGAAAAATACACCATGCCGGTGAACTGGGCTGCTGGGGAAACGAAGGTGGAGCTTCTTGGCCTCGATACCCTGGGCATCGACAAATTTCCGATTCGGCTTGCTGCGGAGGGGTGGTCGCCCGCAACGCCTGCCGGCGGCATCGAAGCGCCGCTGGTCGACGTCGGCTATGGCACCGCGGCCGATTTCGCGCAGGCGAAAATTCCGCTGAAAGGCTTGATTTTGCTGGTAAACGGCGATGTGAGCGTAACTTGGACGGACTTATTCGCTGAGTATTTGCGGGCGCCCGACATCATTGACCGCGCCGTAAAGGCGGGTGCATCCGCGATTTTGTGGACCAGCCAGCGCGAACGCTTGTTGCTCTACCGCCATACGAACACGGGCGACGGTACACTCGAGGAGCTGCCGCAAGCGGTGGTGGCGCGCGAAGATGCCTTGCGGCTGTCGCGCTTACTCACGGCGCATGCCGGAAAAATCCGCGCGCGCTTCACCATGAACAACAACATCGGCGGCCCGACCGAGCAGGAGAATGTGGTCGGCGAAATTCGCGGCTACGAAAAGCCCGACGAGGTTATCTTACTCGGGGCGCATCTGGACTCTTGGGAGTTGGGCACCGGGGCGCTGGATAACGGCTGCAACGCCGCGCTGGTGATCGAAGCCGCGCGCGCTATCAAGGCCACCGGACTCGTGCCGCGCCGCACCATCCGCTTCGTGCTGTTCAGCGGGGAAGAGCAAGGGCTGCTCGGCTCCTGGGCGTACACCAAATCGCACGACGCGGAGTTGGACAAGTTTCGCGCGGTGATCGTGTTCGACTCCGGCGTCGGGCGGGTCACGGGGTACTCGCTTGGCGGCCGCCGGGACATGGAAGACGCCGTGCGTGAGACGCTGAAGCCGCTCGCCGCGTGGGACGTCGAGCAGCACACCGAGGATGCCGACATCGGCACGGACAATTTCGATTTTCTGCTGCAAGGCGTTCCCACCCTGGTGGCCAATCAGTCCGTCGCCAACTACCTGCAGAATTATCACGCTGCGTCGGACACGTTGGACAAAGTCGACATGCGCGAACTGAAGCTCAATACGGTGATCGCCGCGCTGACGGCGTGGGGACTCGCGGATCGCACCGCCCCTTTTGGAAAGCGCCAGAGCCGCGCCGAGATTGAATCCCTGCTGAAGGACACCGGTCTCGACCAACAGATGAAGGCGCTCGGCTACTGGGACGTTTGGCAAGCGGGTACGCGAGGCAGAAAGCCGTAGACCGGCGAGGCCGCTTAGCCAGGCCTTTCGCTGCAAATCGCGACTACATACCGCACGCATTGGCGCGCCAATACCCGCTATAATAGTGGTGTGACCAATTCCTCCCCCACACAATCTGAGTGTGTGCATATGCACATTCTGGCCCTCGATTACGGCCGCGCGCGCATCGGAATAGCGTTGGCGGATTCCTCCGTCGGCCTGGCGCAACCGCTTTGCACGATGCAACGCATCAATCGCAATGAGGACATGCGGCGCCTGCGCGAATTGGCGCGGGAACATGGCGTCAAGCAAATTGTCGTCGGCCTCCCGTTGCGGCTCGACGGCACACGCGGTGAAATGGCCGAGGAAGCGGAAAGCTTTGCGCACCGGGTGCGAAAGCAAGTCGGCGTGCCGGTGGAAATGGTGGACGAACGGCTAACGAGTTGGGAAGCGGAGCGGTTGCTTGAGGAATCGCAGGGCCGTGTGATCAAGCCGCCGGCGGGCCACGCCAGAGCCGCGGCGAAGGATTTGGGCCGTGCCAGCGTGGATGCCGTGGCCGCCGCGGTCATTTTGAAGGAATATCTGGAACGCCGCGAGGTGCATGTGATCGCGAGCGATGCACCGGTGCCGGAAACGAATCCGCCGGACCTGGTTGAGTAACCTGGGCCAAGTGACCTGGGCTGAGTCATCGTGGAGCAAAGTTGAAATTTCTGTTGCGACTATTTGCGTTGCTGGTGCTCGTCGCGGTGGGCGCCGCAGGCTGGCTGTGGTATGGCCTTACGCAGCCTTATCGCGGATTCGGGAGCGAAGGCGTGTTTGTCGATGTGCCGCACGGAGCCTCCAGCCGCAGCGTAGGGCGCCTGCTGCAAGGCAACGGCGTGATTCGCAATGCCATGGCGTTTGAACTTTATGCCCGCCGGAAGAGTACGCACCCCGTGCAAGCCGGAGAGTATTTTTTCGATCACGCTCTCAGCGTGCGCGATGTTTTCTGGAAGCTGGCCAAGGGCGACGTCTACGAGCAGCCCTTCACGGTAAAGGAAGGCGACACCATGTTCGATATCGCGGCCGCGCTCGAAAAGGCCGGGCTGATGTCCGCCGAACAGTTTCTGGCCGCCGCCAAGAATCCTTCTTTGGTTCACGATATCGCGCCCAACGCTCCCACGCTGGAGGGCTTTCTCTTTCCGGCCACCTATCATTTGTCGCGGCATCCCGTCGCCACCGAACTGACCGCCGAAATGGTGCGCAAGTTTAAGGAGGAATGGACAGCGGCGAATGTGGCCAACGCCCCAGCAGGGTCTATCGGCGGCACTCCATCCGCAGCCACGCCGCAAGAAGCCGCCTCTGCTGTGGCCAGGGATCCGGGTTCACTACTCGCCGTAGTCACGCTAGCTTCTCTGGTGGAGCGCGAGACTCCGCGCACGGAGGAGCGTCCTCTGGTCGCCGGAACATTCACCAATCGTCTGCAACGCGGCATGGCCCTGCAGTGCGATCCCACGGTGGTCTACGCTATGGAACGCGAACACAAATATCGCGGTGCCCTTTCCGGTAAAGACCTGAAATTTGATTCCCCGTACAACACGTACGAACACGTCGGTTTGCCTCCAGGGCCGATCGCCAATCCCGGCGAAGCGGCGCTCCGCGCAGCGCTGCAACCCGCCAAAACCGATTATCTTTATTTTGTAGCCAACACCCACGGCGGCCATTTTTTTGCAGGAACCTTGGCCGAACACAACCGGAACGTGTTGAAATACCACCGCCTGCTCGAAGGCGGCCCGGAGAACGAACCTCCGCCAGCCCGAGCAGCCAACGCCGCAGCCGCGCACCGCAAGGGCGGAAGTCGATGAGCGAACCTTTGAACGCCAGCAACGAACGCACCCATAAAGAGCACTCTAAAAAAGAGCTGATCCTCGCCGCGGCCCGCGAGATCAAGACCGCCAGCTGGACTCCCGCGGAAATCGATCAACTGCGCCGCCGCCTCATGGCGCTGCACGGCGAAGCGGGCAAAACCAGCTCCGAATACATCGCCGACGTCTTGCAAGCCGCCGGCTTCAAGCTGCAGCTCAATATGCAGGAAGAAGCCGAGGATCAGTACGAAGAAGAGTTCGAGGATCTTCTGCACTTTAAGTCGCTGCAGGACGCCGAAGTCACTCTCATGCGCCTGGATGAACTGATGCGCCGTTTTCAGACGCACGGCGAACGAGCCGCGGTCGAGCGCGTCCTGAATATTGCACGGCTGGGCAAGCGCCGCGTGGAGATGATCGCGCGCAACAAAAAGGTCGACGCGCAAAAGCGCGCCGAGAAAGACGAAATAAGCGACTGGTTCCGCATCTGGCTGGAAACGCCGGACGCTTTCTTCGACTGGCTCGATGTCCGCAAGCAGTCCCCGGAATTTCAGAAAAAGTTTCCGCAGTGGGAGTCCGAAGAATGAGCACCAATGGCGCAACTGTCCCCGCCGGCGGCCCGCTGGAATTGCCGCCATACTCCCTTGAGGTCCAGGCGCTGGACCTCGGTCCGGGCGTAAAAGCGGTTGGCCTGGAGCTGATCGGCACCGAAGACCGCGAGCCGGTGACCGGTCCAGACGCCGCGGAGTTGTGGTCCGCCATAGTCCCGGCGCTCACCGCTAGCGAACCATACGTCCTCGATTTTTTCAGCCACCTCGAACGCGTGGCCGAATTTTGCGCGCTACACGATATTCCGACGCGCGAAGCCGCCGCACGCTGCCTGGTCGTCTCCCAGGCACCCGCCGACCAACTGCGGGAACTGTTTGCGCGTTTTGCCGCCGAAACCTTTGGCCTGCGCGTGGGTTTGACCGCGCAAGCACCCGACCCAGAGCTCGAGGGCGACCTCTCGAAGCGTGGGATGGACGCCTACCAAGCCGCGTATGCGCGTTACGATTTTTGCGGTATCTGCGAGCCGAACGATGGCTGGCTTACGCTACTAAGCGACACGCTGTGGAGCAGCGAGGTGATCCGCCGCGTTCGGCCCGCGTTGCAGCCTTTCGATGTATACATTTCCCGGCCGCAATAGTGGTACCGCCGGGTTATTGCGATAGTCAGTAGGGATACAGCAGACGATGGCCGCGTGGCCGGATGGCGCGCGAATTGCACTTCTCAGGGCACAAGGACGGAAAGTTTGCGTTTACGCTTCGTTGCATGCATGGTGACGGCGGCAGTGGCGGCCATTTCTGGCGGCTGCGGTCATGTCGTCACCAGGACCACCGTCACGCCGAGCGCCGCGCGCCCTGTCGCCAAAGATGCCACACGGGAAGAGCTGATCGAGCGCTATAATGCCGTGGCTCGCGGCGTTCGCTCGCTGAATGCCACCGTGGAACTGAAGCCCACGGCAGGCTCGAAATACAGCGGCGTGATCCAGGAATATCACGAAGTAAAAGCGTTCCTGCTGGTCGCGCGCCCGGCGAGCATTCGCGTTATTGGACAGGTCCCGGTTATCGGAAAGACGGCGTTCGATATGGCCAGCGATGGCGAGACGTTCCGCGTTTCCATCCCGTCCAAGAATAAATTTCTGGTCGGCAGCGTGGCCAACACGCGCACGAGCGACAAGCCGATCGAGAATCTGCGGCCCGAGCATTTGCTGGAAGCTTTTCTCTGGCCCGAGATTCGCACTGGAGAAGAAGTGCTCTTCGAGGAGTATAACGATGACAGCGGGCGCTACTACGTGTTGACCGTGCTGCGCGGCGGCTATCGTACGGAGATCCTGCGCAAAATCTGGTTTGATCGCGCGGACCTGCAGGTTGCGCGCATCGAAGAATTTGCTCCCAAAGGCTTGCTCAGTGCGGATATCCACTTCTCGGACTGGCGCCAAGTCGATCCATCGGCGCCCGGCGCTAACACCACTGCGGCGACGGCAGCCGATGCCACCTCGCTCTTCGCTCACACCATCATCATCGACCGCCCCCATGACGATTACCGCCTGGACCTCCAAGTAACGAAAATTACGCTAAACGACGAAATCCCTGCAGCGCGTTTCCAGTTGGATCAGCCGCCCGGCTCAGAGCTAGTTCACGTGGGAGACGACGCGCAAAAATCGGTCGCGCCCGCTCCCGCGCAGGATCACCGGCCATGATGACCGAGCTGATCCTCCGCAACCTAATCCACCGCCCGCTGCGCACGCTCATCAGCGTCCTCGCGGTAGGCGTCGAAGTCGCATTAGTCGTCCTCATCGTCGGTCTGACCTCCGGCATGCTTTCCGAAACCGCCAAGCGCATCGAAGGCATCGGCGCGGACATCGTCCTGCAGCCGCCCGCCGCGAGCATCTTCCTCAATTTCAGCGGCTCGCCCATGCCCATCAAAATCGGCGACAAGCTCGCGCAATTAAAATACGTCCAAGCGGTGGCTCCCGCCCTGCTGCAATTCAGCACCGCCGGCGGCGTCGACACCATCTGGGGCATCGACACCGAATCCTTCCACGCGGTCTCCGGCGGCTTCGTGTTTCTCGCCGGTCAGGACATGCAAGGCCCTGACGACCTGCTAGTCGACGATTGGGCCGCCAAATCCAAGAACATCAAAGTCGGCGACACCTACAATCTGCTCAATCACGATTGGCATGTGGCCGGCATCATCGAACACGGCAAAGGCGCGCGCCTGTTCGTCCCGCTGGCCACGCTGCAGGATCTCGTCGCCGCCCACGATAAAGCCTCCATCTTCCTGCTGAAATGCACGCGCCCCGAGCACACCGAAGACGTCAGCGAAGAAATGCGCCATCTGCTTCCCGGTTACACCGTTCGCCCGTTGAAAGAATTCCTTTCGTTGATGACCTCCACCAACATCCCCGGCCTGCGCACGTTCATCGACGCCATGATCGCCCTCGCCGTGGCCATCGGCCTCTTGGTCATTTTTCTCACCATGTACACCACGGTCCTCGAACGCACGCGCGACATCGGCGTCCTTAAATCGCTCGGCGCGGATAGAAAATTCATCGTGCGCTCCGTGCTCACGGAATCCGCCGTCTTGTGCCTCTTCGGCATCGCCGCGGGCGTGGGCATCAGCTACCTTGTGCGCTCTCTGTTCCTCGCCGGCTTTCCCACGCTCTCCATCCTCATCACCCCAGGGTGGATCGCTCGCGCAGGCATAATCGCTCTCGTCGGCGCCCTTTTTGGCGCCAGCTACCCTGCTTGGATGGCCAGCCGCAAAGACGCGGTGGAGGCCCTTTCCTATGACTAGTACAATGACCAGCTCAACCGTTCACGTCTCACACGCATCACGCTCGCGCCACAGTCTCCACCGCGCGCCGCGCATCGCGCAAAAAGGACTGCCCAGCTAGGCAGCGGAGAAAATGGCAGATACACTACGAAATACCACGATTCGTCTGTCACTGGACGACCAACTACGGGACAAGGGGCCGGCAAAAAAAGGCGTGGAGCCCATACTTAAAACGGTAAAACTCTGGAAGCGTTACCGCGCCGGCAAGGTCGAAGTCCCGGCCCTTCGCGGCGTGGATTTTGAAGTGCAGCCGGGCGAATCTGTCGCGGTTATGGGCCCTTCGGGCTGCGGCAAATCCTCGCTTCTGTACGTCATCGGCGGCTTGGCGAAAGCGTCCGAAGGCACCGTGCTGGTCGACGGCAACGACCTCTCCACCATGAGCGACGCCGAGCGCACCAAGCTCCGCCGCCACAAAATCGGTTTCGTCTTCCAGCGCTTTAATCTCCTGCCCACGCTTACCGCCAAGGGCAACATCGCCATCGCCCAATACATCCACGGCGATGGTTTCGATCCGCACCGCTTCGACGTCACCACCAAAATGCTCGGCCTCTCCGGCCGCCTGCACCATCACCCGTCCGAACTCTCTGGCGGCGAGCAGCAGCGCGTGGCCATCGCCCGCGCCATCATCAACGAACCAAAAATCCTGCTCGCCGATGAACCCACGGGCAACCTCGACTCCAAAAACTCCGAGGTGGTGCTGCAGATGCTGCGCCAGCTCAACAAAGACCTGGGCCAGACCATCGTCATGATCACCCACAACCCGGAAGCGGTCGTTTATTTCGATCGCGTGGTGCACATGCGCGACGGCATCATCGTCGACGGCGTCCCTGCGGACTGACATGGCCGGCATCGCACAATTCTTTTCGCGTACCTTTTTCTGGACCTACGAGCGCGGCACCTGGCAGTACGACGTCGCCGTAATCCTCATCCTCATCTTCGTCCTGCTCACCCCGCGCCGCTGGTTCGACGAGCAGCCGCAAGTCGGCGTTCCTGCTTCCGCCACCCAGGTGCAGCACCTCGCCAGCGCCGCCGGTGGCCTCGACACCTATCGCGTTGACGCCCGCCTCCTGGCGCCGCCCAAACAAACTCCCGCCCTCGAAAACGATCTCCACAACGCCCTGAAAAAGAGCCTCCCCGAACTCGGCAACGGCCGCTTTGCCATCTCCAAGATAGAGCCAGTCCGCGACGCCGACGGCACCGTCACCGCCTACGACGTCGAGATTCATCATTAGCTTCGTCCGGCTCTTTGACCGCAAACCGGAGTCCGCGCACCTTTTCCATTGGGCCACGCATCTCTTTGCCTATGTTACGATTCCAAGGGATTACATACGTTGCCCTAACCCGTCCCACCCGAGGAAGCGCTTGAAACTAAACCGCTGTCGTATCCCGTTGCTGGTCATCTACGCCCTGTTCTGCTCACCGCTCGCGCTCCTCCCCCTGCGCGCCGCACAAAACGCCCCGCGCACCGTTGACAGCGTCCTGCTCCTCATGGACCGCTCCGCCCAGGATTTTCATTCCCTCACCGCCAACCTCGAACACATCAAATACACCGCCGTCGTCAGCGACACCTCCACGGAAACCGGCCTCTTGTATTTTCACAAAGACGACAAGATGCGCATCGACATTCTGACGCCGGACAAGCGCACCATCCTGCGCAATGGCGACTCTCTCTTTGTCTACACACCCAAAGTGAATCGCGTCGAGGAATTTAACCTGGGCAAGAACCGCTCACTCATCGACCAATACGTCCGCTTGGGATTCGGCAGCCGCAGCGCCGAGATGCAAAAAAGCTACGACATAACCCTCACGGGCGAAGGCGAGCTGGATGGAAAAAAAGTGGCAATTTTGCAGCTAATTCCGAAATCCGAGGAAGTGCGCAAGCAGGTGACCAAAATCCAGATGTGGATCGATGAAGCTTCCTGGCTCCCGCTGCAGCAAAAATTCTTCGAAGCCACCGAAGGCGACTACATCCAATTCCACTATCAAGACCTAAAAAAGAATCTCAAACTCAATGACAACAAATTCAAGCAGGACTGGCCGAAGAACGTAACCCGCGTAAAACCCTGAGTTTCCTGCTTTTGTAGCGACGCCCTTTAGGGCGTCATTCGCCGGCGTCATTTCCTAGGCCGTGCCATCCCACCTGCCTCCCTCACTGCTCGGCGATCAAACCTTCCGCTCCTGCTCCAACAATCCCTGCTTCCTCTCGAGCCCCCACCGGTACCCCGCCAACTTCCCATCCCCGCGAATCACCCGATGGCACGGCACCACGATGGATACCGGATTCATCGCGCAAGCGCGCGCCACCGCCCGCACCGCCCGCGGCTTCCCCATCGCCCTCGCCACCTGCGTATACGTCCGTGTAGCCCCCCGTGGAATCTTCTGCAGTTCCTGCCACACGCGCCGCTGAAACGCCGTAGCCTGCAAATCGAGCGGCACTTCAAATTGCGCCGGCCGCCCCTCCACTCGCCCGACAATTTCCGCGACCCACCGCGTGTATGCCTGCTCCGCGGGCGCAATCTCTGCTTTCGGATATTCCGCCCGCAGTTCCCCCAGCAGCTTCTTCTCGCTGTCCCCGAGATAAACCGCCGAAACCCCGCGTTCCGTCGCTCCCACCAGCACCTTCCCCAACGGTGATTCCGCGATGCTATATCTGATCTTCATGCCCAATCCTCCTTTGCGATACGTAGCCGGCGTCATCCCCAGTTGCGCATTACTGCGCTCATACACGCGGCTCGATGAACCATACCCCGTCTCATACAGCGCATCGGTGATCGGCTTCCCCGCGCGCAACAGCTCTTTGAATCGCGCAAGCCGCAACGCCTCCGCCACTTCGCGTGGTTTCAATCCAGTCACCTGCGCAAACGCTCTCCGCAGGGTCCCCGGCGAAGTCTCTAGAGCTTTCGCCACCGCACTAATCCCCATTTCTTCCTCGCCCGGCGCAGACATCAGCTTCGCCGCCCGCTGCACCATCGTCACCGCCGCCGCCAATTCGTTCGGTCGGCAACGCAAGCATGCGCGAAACCCATGCTTCTCCGCCTCCTGCTGCGTCTTGTAAAACAATACGTTTTGCCGCAGCGGCCGCCGCGCCGGGCACGACGGCCGGCAGTAAATCCGCGTCGAGCGCACCGCCAGCACAAAAGTCCCGTCGGCGCGCCGGTCGCGCGCCATCGCTGCTTTCCAATAGCGCTCCGCCGCGGCTCCGGAAATCCCTGCCATCTCCGTCCTCATCTGCAAATTCCTATGTTCCAGCATCACCCGACCAAAATAGCGCAGGGCAACAAACGAATCTATCCGCAAACGCGCGCCAAACCATCCGATTCTTGTGCATGCTGGCGAAGTTCACAGCCTCTGTGGTACGGACCTGGTACCATTACTAAGTGTTTGAAGTTAAGACACTTCTTATGATTTCCACAGTCGACGCTCCACCCCTTCCGGTGCCATCTTAGCCACCCGCCATCTTGTGGTGGGGCATTTGCCGTTCGGGCCAGTTCGGGGCATTCTTTCAATTTGCATCGTATTTCGTTACCTAGCACCATCTATCGCTGCGTCCGGTGTAGTCTCTGAGGGGAGACATGAGGGCAACCAACCGCGCTGTTCCGATCGATTCTGCGCCAAACGCGCGCCTCGCACTCGGTCCGCAAGCCGTTGAGTCTGCGCCCGCCTCCGCACCTCTGGTGCCCGGCGAGACGACCCCGGCTTTACGCATACCGCCGTTGCACGTGCCGCCGATACGCGTGCCGCAGCTGCGCGTCACCCCGCTCCTTACACCCAGTATGCCGCGTCGCTTCGTGCGCGTCCCGACTCATGCCGTTGGTGTTTTCCCCGAACACCGCGAATACCCGCGCGCCACCCTGCGCCTGCCGCTGCGCCTGCGCGCTGTGAACGGCCTCAATGAGGAATTTCCCATCACCCTCGTCACCCGCGATATCAGCTCCACGGGCGTATTTTTCCTTTCACCCAAAATGCTCGCCATGGGCGCCTCCCTCGAACTCGAAATCGTCCTCGTCAGCCGGCCCATGGGTTGTGGCAACGTCGTCGTGACCTCGCGCGCTCAGGTGCGCCGTGTGGAGCCCGCCGCCACGCCGAATTGGTATGGCATCGCCGCCTCTTACGACGACATGCAATTTGGCCGCGACGACGGCCTCGACCTCATCTAATTTCGCAAAGCCGCTAGTCTGTCCGTGGCGCCGCGGCGCCGCTAACTCACACGTACTCTGCTACTCTGAAGTTTCATGCCCCGCAACATCGCACGCAACCCCTCACGCAACAACGCACGCGACTCGACCGGCAAACTCCGCGGCGTCCTTTTCGATTGGGACGGTACGCTGCTTAATTCCTACGCCGCCGATTCCGCCGCCTATATGGCCATGTTCGCGCAGATGGGCATTCCCTGGGGGCACGAGGAACTAGCGAAGCACTACTCGCCCGATTGGTATGCCACCTATCGTGCCGCCGGGCTTCACGAAAGCCGCTGGGAAGAAGCCGACTTAGCCTGGCGAACCCATTACGCGCACCACAAGTCGCAACTGCTTCCTGGAGCGCGAACTTTGCTGGCCGCTCTGCGCCGCAAGTATGCGCTCGGCCTGGTCACCAGCGGCGATCGCGAACGCGTTCACGGCCAATTACGCGTGTTCCGCTTGCTGCGCACCTTTTCCGTGCGCGTCTGTGGAGGCGACACGAAGGAAAGGAAGCCCCATCCTGAGCCGCTCCTGAAAGCTCTAGATGCCATGAAGCTCGCACCCGAGGACTGTGTGTACGTCGGCGATACCCGCGAAGACGTGCTCATGGCCCGTGCCGGCGGCGTCCGCAGCATCGGCATCACCGGGCCTTTCCCCACCGCCGATAATCTCCGATCGTCAAATCCGGATGTGCTGCTCTCTTCGCTCGCGGAATTGCCCTCGGCGCTACGCACACTATCGCGCTAGCCGGATCCAGCAGCTTCAATGACGGAATGTACTAGTGGAATTGTTGTGGCGGCTTTGCTGGCGCCGAAGGGCTGCGGCTGGCGGCACCGACGAAGGCGTTGCTGTAGGCGCACCCGCTGGCGCCGCGGCCGGCGGTGGCGCTGCTGGCGTGCCAACGTTTGCGGGCTGCGGAGCGGCTAGCGGCTTGTAGTCCGTCCATTTGATGATCATGCGCACAGGAACATCTTGCTCTTTCAGGTGCAGGATTTCGTCCGAACGAGCGTACGTTGGAAACCAATATTGATTGTCAATGAACTCGCGGTACGTCTCGAACATCGTGAATGGCACCTGCGGCGAAGACTTCATGTCTCCCAGATCGTTCACCCAACTGCCGTAGGTCTTCACCACTTCCAGGTATTTATCGTCAATGTACACGATGCCCTGGAAATACGCGTGGACGCGCTCGACGACCTTCGGCTTCACCTCGAAGATGTAGCAATTGATTTCGTCAAGCTGGTCCTTGCCCAAGTATTTCATGCTGTATTTCGTCAGCTGGGCGGTGGTCAGCGGAAACTGCGGCACGCGATTCAGGTTCTCAAAATCCTCCGATTCCAGTTGCATGTGCTGCAGCGTCGATTTCGGGTGCTCGATCACCTTGTCGAAGATCGTGCCGTCTGCGTCGCGGCTCGGCTGGGTGACCATCAGGTATTCGCCGGAAGGTTTGCCGTCGGGCCCGAACTCCTGGATGCGGATGGTCTTGCGGTAGGTGTAGTGCGCGCGCGCCAGAAAATACGTGTCTTCCTGTTTGGACAGGCGCTTGAGCACCTCGTCGACCGGCAACGTCGGCGGCTCGCCGGGATCGGAGGTGTTGCCGATGCGCGCCACGCGATGCTCCGCGGGCGGATCCATGGGCCCTTCAGGCGGCTGCTGTGCGCAAACCACGGTGCCAGCCACCAGCCAGCCTGTGCAGAGCAGTACGAGGCGCGCGGCCCAATTCGTGGCGGGCTTTGCACACGGTGCGATCTTTGTGACAACTCTTGGTTGCGTGCCTTGCGTACTTCGCGAGAATGACAGGACATTCATGGATATTTGGATGCTGCAAGCCACAGCCAACGTCTCCTGCGCCGGACGGACACGCTTTTGAGCGCAACCATAAGTCTACCGGAGCGGCCGCGTTTAGCGCATGCGCCTCCTGTTGCCTGCACCGCAACGCGGGCCGTCCGCGCGCGCACGAAATCTTCCGCGCCTCTGTTACACTTTTACGTTCCGTGAACAGCGCGCAACAAGCCAGGCGGTACTTCGTTTCGGGAGGCGTGCAGGGCGTGGGTTTCCGCTATTTCACGCAACACGCCGCCGAGAAGCTACGAATAAGCGGTTACGTGCGCAACTTGCGCGATGGCCGCGTGGAAGCCTTCGCCTGCGGTACGCCGGAGCAACTGGCGCAGTTTCGCGCGCAACTCGAACGCGGCCCGCGCTTTGCCAGCGTGCGCGAAGTGCTCGAGCAAGAAGCCGCGCCCGACGAGCGTTTCGGCGCCGGCTTCGCCATAACACGCGAAGATTGATGGATTTGCGGCAACCTCGGATGGGCAGAACCGCGCCACGGATTTACCCTTGAACGCCGTGTGGCGATTGTAGGGGCACGATATATCGTGCCCTTCTTTTGTGTCTTCGCGATTGTGAAAGCAGCATCTACATTTCGCGATGCGTATCACGAAGCCTGAGGAGCGTTGATGGACGACCTGAAGAAACTGATCCGCGAAGTGCCCGACTATCCAAAACCCGGCATCCTCTTCTACGACCTGACCACGCTGCTGAAAGACAAAGCCGGCTTCCACACAATGATCGACCGCCTCTGCGAACACTACAGCGGACACACTATCGACATCGTGGCGGGCATCGAAGCACGCGGCTTCATCTTCGCGCCGGCGCTGGCCTATCGGCTGGGGGCCGGTTTCGTTCCTGTGCGCAAGCCGAAGAAACTGCCGGCGAAAACTTCCAGCATCACGTACGCGCTCGAATACGGCACGGATACGCTGGAGTTGCACGAAGACGCTATTCAGCCGGGACAGACCGTGATCATTTGCGACGATCTGCTGGCCACTGGCGGTACGGCCGCGGCGACTGCCAAGCTTATCCAGCGTCTCGGCGGGACCGTGGAAGGCGCGGCCTTCGCCGTCGAACTGACGTTTCTGAACGGCCGCTCGCGACTCGCCGACATCGATATTTTCTCGCTGATTCAATACGACAAGTAACGGCGCGAAAACCGGTCGTTCGGAAAAGGTCGGCGGAATAAGAAGTCGAGAGAACATCGACCCCAGTCTTTGTCGCGAGTTTACTTAGGCTTTGCAGAACGCTGGCGGCGCGCCTCGAAGAGCACTACGCCTGCGGCCACCGACACATTCAACGATTTCACTGGCCCGATCGTCGGCAGAGACACCACAAAGTCGCAGCGCTTGCGCGTCAATTCGTGCAGGCCTTGGCCTTCGCCGCCCAGAACGATTCCTATGGGCGCACTAAAATCTGCTTGCGTGTAGTTTTGCCCCGCCTTTTCGTCAAGGCCGATAAGCCAGTAGCCGGCTTCCTTTAATTCTTCCATGCTGCGCGCCAGGTTCGTTACTTTGGCCACCGGCAGATGCGCCAGCGCACCAGCGGAAGCGCGGGAGACCGTGTCTGTTAATCCTGCAGCACGACGCTCCGGGATAACCACGCCGTGAGCGCCTGCAGCCAGCGACGTGCGAATGATGGCGCCGAGGTTGTGCGGATCTTCGACGCCGTCCAGCAGCACGATCAAGCCCTTCTGTGCGTCACTGGCTGCGGCGGCGATGATGTCTTCCAGTGTGGACGCAGGGCGTGCCGCTGCCATGGCCACCACACCCTGATGATCCTTGGAGTTGGCCAAGCGATCGAGTTGGCCGCGGTCCTCAAAGCGCACCGGGACGCCTTGCCGACGCGCCAATTGCACGATCTCTTCGGCGCGCGTGTCCTGGCGACCTTTGGCAATGACGATACGGTCAAGCGGACGTCCCGCTTCGAGGGCTTCACGCACCGCGTGTATTCCGGTTAGGTGATCCATGGGCGAATAGTCTACTAGAAGAGCGTGGCTGCAGCCGCAGTGGGTGATCACGAAGTGGAGGTGGGGGGTGGGGGGGGTGGTGTGGCTGCATCCTATTGATCGGAAACAACTTAAATGAAGTAGGGCGCGAGTGATTTTGTAAGTGTTCATTCTGTTAGGTTTACGGGCGTAATTTATGTAAGTGTTCATTCTGCTAGGGTTAAGTTCACTGGGGATCAGGCCAAAGTTTGCCGTCTCTGGGCCAAGCTTTAAGCGCAAAACGAGAGCCGCGCGTGAACCACTACCTTCTTACGACTATACATACTGATACTCTAAAGAACTGGTATTGGCGGTCGGACAACTTCACTTTCGGGCCCTGAAGAGCGGCGTTACAGGAAGTGGCTACTCGAAGACGCTGCAGAACTCGAGGATGCGGGTACGCGCGGACTTCACCGGGACGACAAATCCTGCGGCAGCGGCGTTGTCGAGGAGAAGCAAGACGCGGTCCAGAGCGCCTTCGCCGGAGCGGCCAGTCAGCGCCAGGCGGATGGGATGGAACAGTTCGCGGCCGCGTGGTTCCATGGTGTCCTTCATGGCGGTGATGATGGCGCTGAAGCGCTCTGGCGTTAACGGAACGTCGTCCAAAAGCTCCAGCGCAAAGCGGCGCAATACATCACGTGCGGCGTAACGTGACATAACGAGATGGGCTTCGACCTTCGCCAGCACTTCCGCGGCGTCGTAGTGGAACACCAGTCCCAGTAACTCGGCGAGTTGCTCGCGGTCGCTTACTTGTGCGCCCAGCAGGAATGCCGCCCGTTCGCACCACGCGAGTTGCGGAGGCGAAATCGACTCCGGAAAGTCCGCGAGCCAGCCGTGTTCGCGAAGGATTACTGCGACATCGTCACCGACAAACGGGTTTACGCGAGGAGTCGATGGATTGGCGTGGGTAGCCAAGGGTTCGCCTGCTTGTTCCCACGTTAGTTGTTCAGGCAATTCTTCGGATCGCGAATCGGCGTGCGACTCGTCCTTCGATTTATCTGGCGAGCTATCTGGGCGCATGCGCGGCGCTCAGGGGACGCGGACGGTGGCCACGACCCACGCGGCGATGGCTTCGCCGCGGCCGATGCTGTCTACGCCCTCGTTGGTCTTGGCTTTGAGGTGGATCTTGTCGGCGGAGACTTCGAGGGCCGTGGCGAGGATCTCGCGCATCGCAGGAAAATGCGGGCCGAGCTTGGGCTTTTCGAGGATCACCACGGCATCGACGTATTCGATGGTGAAACCATGTTCATCGAGGAGTTCGCCGGCACGCTCCAGGAAAATGAGGCTATCCGCACCCTTCCACTGTGGATCGCTGTCCGGGAAATGCGTGCCGATGTCACCGAGCCCCGCTGCGCCGAACAGCGCGTCGCACAAGGCATGAGCGAGCACATCTCCATCGGAGTGGCCTGCGGATCCTTTATCGAACGGCAGCACCACGCCGCCAACGATGAGTTTTCGCCCGGCTTCCAGGCGATGGAGGTCGTAGCCAATGCCACAGCGCGTGCCGCTCATCGGGCGGTTCGCTCGCGTTGCAGGTAGAAGCGGGCGAGGTCCATGTCCGCGGGTTTGGTGATTTTGATGTTGCGTTCCGCGCCGAGCACCACATGCACGTCGTGGCCGAGGCGCTCGATCAGGCCGGCTTCGTCGCTGGCGTTCACACCGTCGGCTATCGCTTGCGCGAAGGCTTCGCGCAACAGCTTGGCGGAGAAGGCCTGCGGCGTTTGCGCCAGGACCACGCGCTCACGCGGAATCGTGCCGATAATTAGCGCAACATCTTCCGGCAAACTTGCGCGCTTTACCTCTTTCACGGTGTCCATGGCGGGAACGCCCAGGATCGCAGCGTGGCATTTGCGCGCTTCTTCGATGACGCGGGAGATTTGCTCGACGGTGACGAAGGGGCGCACGGCGTCGTGAACCAGAATGATCTCCGCGTCTTCCGGGACGTGTTCCAGGGCCAGGGCTACCGATTCCTGACGCGAATCGCCGCCGCGGATGACGTGCACCTGCTGACGGAAGCCTTCGGCTTGCAAACGGGCCTGCCACGAAGCCACTACGTCGGCGCGCGTAGCGATAATGATGTCGGTTACCAGCGCGCAGCTAGCGATACGACGGATGGTGTGAATCAGGATGGGCGCGCCGTCAAGTTCCAGAAATTGCTTGGGCGTTTCCGCGCCCATGCGTGTTCCAAGGCCGGCGGCGGGGAGGATGGCAGCGATGCGGTTCATAGGTATGCTTCGGCATTCAGGCGCGCGGCCGCAGATTGCCATAGCGGGAGCACGAACTTAGGCGCGAACGTAGGAGTGTACCTGAAGGCGGGAAACGCTACAACGCGACGAGGGAGCGAACGGGGGGCGGCGAGGGGGCGAGAGCGCCCGTAAATGGAACCAGCCCTAGGGCTTGGGGGCAAAGCTCAGGTGGCCAAATGCTTCCGGAACATGGAAATTCGGTTCGGGGGTGTGCGTCGGGCGCCAGGCGGAGTAGAAGCGCGGTTCGGCGGCGCCTTCCACGCGGAAGAAATTTACCTGCCAGGATTTACTAGGATCGAAGGCGCCGGTTAGCGCCAGAATTGGGATAGCGACCTCCGCGGTCCACACGTGGGCACTGCGATCGATGGCGACGCGCCGCCGCAGCTTGCTATGCAAATCGCTGATGGCACGATGATTCACGTTGAGGTCCAGCCACATGCCGTTCGGCGCAATCTCGATCTCCTTGTACACCCAAGGATCGGAATCGTCGGGCTGCAGGAACACCTCGACCACGTCGCGATCCCAGAGTTGGTCACGGCGGCCGCTCGGCTCGGAATCGGAGAATACGCTCAACTCGCGATAGCGCGCCTCAAAGCGGAGGAAGAGCGTCTGCGGGGTCCATAGCAGACGAACCTTCGTCGCGCGTCCCGGATCGACGTTGCGGCCTTGCCAATCCCAGTCGAAGCTCAGCGCAGGAACCGCTTGCCAAGCAGAGAGAGGCGGAAGGCCCTCCGCGTCGAGCGGTGTGGAGCAAGGGAATGCGGTTGCGCCGGCTTCACCGTGTGTGGTCATGGCAAAGAGCGCCGCCGTCAAGCAGCACAGAATCATGAGGCATGACGATATTCCAGCGCGCAGGATTTTAACGTGTCGGGCGAAGCGAAAACCGCGAAGCAGGCAAGGAAATACGGTGGCACACGCACGGGTTTGTGAGCGCGAGATTACGGCTTTTTGACCGCTTCGTAATTTTTGCAGTTGCAATTGGGGTGATTGCAAGGGCTCTGATAGCGGTCGTTGACGCGGACGGACTCGTGGATGGATTTACCGTGTTTGCACACGCACGGCTGTTTGCGGAATACCTTCCTAGCCATACCATAAGCTTAGCATAGGCCCGGCTGCGGAAGGGCGAGGGATGGTACCGGAAACGTGCCTCGGCGGCGGGCACTGATTGCGCACCTTGGCTTAGGTCTATCCGCAGGGTCGAATTTGCGGGTGGTAGATTGGAGGTGCGTCCAAACATCGCTTGGCGGGTTTGGCAGGGTTGGCGGCGAGCCGGCAGGGTTTTCCCCCGGCACGCGGAATTGCGCGGAGGAAGCATGGCGAAGCTGGGCAACGTGTCGGTGGAAGCGGAGTTCATGGCGCAAGTGGTGCGGCGGAAGCCGTCAGAGTTTGAGTTTGTGAAATTTGCCATTGAGGGCGGCGTGGCGCGCATCACGCTGAACCGGCCGGAGCACAATCTGCTGAACGAGGTAATGCTGCGGGAGATTTCCGACGGTATTGCGGCGGCCGGCGAAAGCGACGACGTGAAGCTGGTGGTGATGGATTCGGCGTGCAAGGTGTTCTGCGGTGGCATCGACATCGGAGAATATACCTCGCAGCGCGTATTTCAGATGCTGGATGCGTTTCACGGGGCGTTTGCTTCCATGCTGGAAGTGGGCAAGCCGGTGCTGTGCGTGGTGAACGGGCCGGCGATTGGCGGCGGCGCGGAGCTGGCGGCGTTTGGAGATTTGGTGATTGCGTCGCCGAAGGCGCGGTTTGCGCAGCCGGAAATCACCATCGGCGTGTTTCCGCCGCTGGCGTCGACCATTCTGCCCTATCTCGTGGGGCCGAAGACCGCGCTGGAGCTGGTATTGATGGGCGAGGCGGTCACCGCGGAGCGAGCGCTGGAGCTGGGATTGATCAACCGGCTGGTGCCCGAAGCGCAGCTCGAGCAGACGGTGAAGGAATTGGTCAGCCGGATTACCGCGCATTCCGGCCCGGTGCTGGCCATGGCCAAGAAGGCGATTCTGGGCGGCATGGGGCTGTCGTTGCGCGATGGCATGAAGAAGTCCATGGATATTTTCCTGAACGAGTTGTACCGGCTGGAGGATTCGCAGGAAGGGTTGCGGGCGCTGGTGGAAAAGCGAAAGCCGAACTGGAAAAATAAGTAGTTATCCGCGGGTTCATTGACAGCGGGAGCAGCGGGGGGCTAGACTCAATTTTCATTTTGCAGGCATGGGTTGCGGGGAAGGCCGTGTGAATCGGCCGCGGTCCCGCCACTGTGAGCGGCAGAAATGCCGTAAGCCAGGCCACCCTCCCACGCTGCCGAGATGCCCGTTCTTCGCGAGAAAGAACGCGGTCTAGAAGCCCCCGATGGTCTCGCGGGGCTTTTTTTATTGGCTGGAGGAAACAGCCAGGGTTCCAATGCAGTGCGAGTCTTTGGTCTGTGGAGAATTTCTCTTTGCGATGGAGCGAGTACGCGCGACGGCTGTCGAGAGCGCAAAAGATGCTGTCTGTGGCGCTGCTGTGTGCCGCGTTTCTGTCCGGGCCCTCTGGCGCGGCCGGGCAGGCGGCCGCACCTGACGCAGCGGCAAAACCGCCAGCGCCTAGTTCGCAAACACCGGCCGCTGCGACGCCGACCTACCGTGAAGTAATCGACGAGGCCGGGCGGGCGGTGCGCATTCCACAACCGGTGGAGCGCATCGTTTCGCTGGCGCCCAGCTTGACGGAGACGGTGTACGCACTGGGCTTGCAGGATCATCTGGTGGGCGTCACGGACTACTGCGACTACCCGGCAGCCGCGCTGAAGAAGCCGAAGGTCGGCGGGCCAGCCAATCCGAGCATCGAAGTCATCGCGGCATTGCATCCGGATGTGGTGCTGATGACGAAGAGCGGCAACAACTTTGAGACCGTGCGGGCGCTCGAGGATCTAAAAATTGCGGCTTATGCGACGACCCCGCGAACGATTGCCGACATTGTGGCGTCCACCGAGCGGCTTGGGGAGGTGCTGGGCGCGCCGCAAGCGGGCGCGGCGGTAGCGGCGGAACTGGATGAACGACTGGCGGCGCTGCAACAGAAAATTGGCGAGCTGCCGGCGCGGCGCGTCTTGTTCGTGGTATGGACCGATCCGCTGATTTCCACCGGGAACAATACGTTCGTGGCCGATGCGCTGCGGCGAGCGGGCGCCACTTCCATTATCGACACTAAGGAGGATTGGCCGAAGGTGAGCCTTGAGGAAGTGGTGCGCTTGCAGCCAGAGTTTGTGGTGATGGCTGCCCAGAACACGTCGAATACTCCCGCGGAACTGGAGGCGCTGGCCGCGCAGCCGGGGTGGCGCAGCCTGGATGCGGTGAAGAACCGGCGATTTGTGGTGGTGAGCGACGCGGTGAATCGACCGGCGCCACGCATCGTTTCCGTGATTGAGGACATGGCGCGGCAGATACACCCGGAGGCTTTCCAGGAAACGGCGCCCACAAATCCGTTCCGCGACTCCGGGAAGCCGGCGAATACCGCGAATCCTGCGCCGACGCCTTCGCCCCCCAATGGGCCGCCGCCGGCAGCGCGGTCGCTGACTGAGTCGCGGATCGAGGACTTACGGATTGCGGAGGCGCGTGCATGCGGCCACTGACCTGGCGTCGCTTGTTGATGCGCTGCGCGGCTTTAGCGGGCGTGCTGTTTATTGTTATGGTGCTGGCCCTGAAACTAGGAGCGGTGCAAGTGTCGCTGTACGGCCTGGGGCGTGACCTGATCCACTATGTGCTGCACCCCAGCGGCGGACTTTCCAGCGAATACAGCCTGATCATTTTTGATATTCGGCTGCCGCGGATTTTTCTGGGCATTTTTGTGGGCGCGTCGCTGGCCGTGGCGGGAACGAGTTTTCAAGCGCTCCTGCGCAATCCGCTGGCTGATCCTTACGTGCTGGGCGTTTCGAGCGGGGCGGCGGTGGGCGCGATTTTGGCGGTGATGATCGAGCCGCACCTGGCGCTCACGCCGGACGCGGCGGTGTTGCTGACGCCCGTGGGAGCGTTTCTAGGCGCACTGATTACCATCGCGGGAGTTTATCTGCTTGGTCGCCGCGACGGCGAGATCGACAGCACTACGCTGCTCCTGGCGGGGATTATTACCGCGTCGTTTCTGAACGCGCTGATTATGCTGCTGCTCAATTGGCTGTCCGGGCGCGATCACGGCGGCATGGCGTTCTGGCTAATGGGCGATCTTTCGACGCCGCTGCAAAACAACGTGCACTGGGTAATCCGCATCGGATTTTTTCTGGCGGCCGGCGCGATTTACACCACGGCGGCGGATTTGAATTTGCTCCTGGCTGGAGAGAAAGAAGCGATGCACCTGGGCGTGGACGTGCCGCGCGTGCGCGTGGTGGTTTACGTGGCGGCGTCCATTCTGACGGGCTTGGCGGTCTCGGTGAGCGGGTCGATTGGC
>Ga0181537_10001117_pt1 | contig 24978 bp, 20 predicted proteins | sample PEATcosm2014_Bin_39_FD_119765 | JGI IMG/M metagenome (GOLD analysis project Ga0181537, IMG submission 119765) | Peatland microbial communities from MTU Mesocosm Facility, Houghton, MI, USA - PEATcosm2014_Bin23_10_metaG | ecosystem: Environmental > Terrestrial > Soil > Wetlands > Peat | place...
CCAACGAGGTCGGCGGCGCTGAGCACGCCGCACACCCGGTCACCGTCGACCACCACGACGCACTCAGCGCTCGCGGCGAGCATGTCGACCGACGCCTCAACCGCCAGCTGTGCGACCGGCACCAGCGGTGCCGGTGCCCGGGCGAGGAGGGCAGCCGGTGCATCGGCCGTGAGCTCCCGCTCGATCAGCCCGAGCCGCACGTCAGCGTCAGTGATGATCGCGAGCTCTCCGTCGAGTTCGACCAGCACCGCCGCGACCCCGGGCTGCCCCAACGCGAGGCCCGCGTCGCGGATCGTCGCGTCCGCAGCGACCGACACCGGCGGCCGCATGATCGCGGACACAGGCGTTGTGCCCACGTCCAGCAGCCCGTGCACGGTGTGGCCGGCGCGGCTCAGCCGGGCGCGCATCGTGGCCGCGACGTAGGCCGATCCCGGCTCAGTGCCGAGTGCCCGCCTGGCGGCGTCAGGCTCGAAGAGGATGCAGGTCGACGCTTCGCGGGCCCGGATCGTGAACGCGGCCGCCATCCCACTCAGCAGCGAGGGGTGGCCGAAGGACTCACCCGGCCCCAGCTGCTGGACCTGCTGGCCTTCGTGAAGGAGCTCAACGCCGCCGGTCCTGACCAGCCACCAACCGGCTGCCGGAGGCCCGTCCTCAATCAGGATCGCGGCGCCCGCCGGGAAGTGTTGCTCCCGTGCGGTCGTGGTGAGCTCACTCAAAACAGCCGGCGGCAGCGCATCAAACGGCGGGTGTCGTCGCAGGAATGTGTCCAGGTTCTCCATGTCAGGGCCCGCAATTGTGTTGGCTTCTCGCCTGGGAGCGCCTCGTAGGCCGTGCGACTCTGCCATCTCACATCCACGACGACGGGGAATGCTTATGGCGACGGTGGCGGGCGAACAGGACGAGCTGGTCTACGAAGGTAGCGGCCTTCCCAAGACCGGCAACTGGTGGAGCGCGTTTGTGATCGGCCTGGCGGGGACGATCCTGGTGACCGGGATCGCGCCGACAATGGTCACCTCACTCGGCGCGGCAGCGATTCCAATCACGTTCCTGGCGACCGCCAGCGGCTGGCTGCTCTGCCTCTTCCTGGCGGAGCTGGCGGGAATGATGCCCGACCGCTCAGGTGGATCGCCGACCTACGCCTACGTGGCGTTCAAGGATCGCTGGCCCCGCTTCGCTGAGCACGTCAACGGCATCACCGCGTGGGGCTACTGGCTCGGCTGGTTCCCGGTCGCGCCACTGAACATGATCCTCGCCTCGTTCTACGTGGCGGACCTGTTCAAACTGAACACGACCAGTGGCATATCCCTGCTGGGCACGCCGATCGCCTGGTGGACGATCGCGATCTGCGTAGTTGGCTTGCTGCTGCTGTTCATCCCGTCCTACCGAGGGCTGCGGTTCGGCGCGTCGTTCGCGACCGTGCTCGCGGTTCTGTCGATGATCCCGCTGACCTTCCTGGCGATCTCCTGGATCTTCCACCCGTCCGTGGTCCACTTCGGCCAGTTGACGAGCTTCCATCACGTCGACGGCTCCGGCTTCTTCGCCAGCCAGTACCACCACGGATGGCTGACCGTGTCGATCGCGTTCTGTTTCCTGTTGACCTGGAACGTGATCGCCATGGAGGCCGCTGCCTGCTACATCGGTGAGACGAAGAACCCGGACCGCGACGCGAAGATCGCAATGAACCTCGAGGGTGGATACGGCGTCTTCATCTACACGATGGTGCCGATCGCGTTCGTGATAGTGCTCGGCGTCCATGCGCTCGGCAACGCCGCCCTGGTAGATCCGAAGACGATGTTCGTGACCTTCGCCTCGAAGGTGTTCGGGGCGAGCTCCGCCTCGACCGTGCTCGACTGGCTGGTCGGCTGGATGCTGATCGTCGCGCTGGTTCTCTCAGCGCTCAACGCGATCACCGGCACCGCCCGCTCGCTCCACCAGATGGCGACCGACGGCCACTTCCCGAAGTTCTTCACTCGCACCAACTCCCACGGCGTTCCCGGCCAGGCGATGGCGTTCAACGTGGCCTGCTCAATCCTGGTCGTGTTCATGGGCGGCGCCGTTCAGATCTACACATTCTCCAACGTCGGCTACCTCTTTTCATTCATCCCGGTCCTGATCGGCTACTACCTGCTGCGCAGGTACCGGCCGGAGGTGCGGCGACCGTTCAGGTTGCCCGAGTGGATGAAGTACGCCGCGCTGGGTCTGGCGGCCGTCTACACCGTGATCTACGTCTGGGGCGGCCCCGTCTATGCGAACTGCGCCTGCAACGCGGCCGGGCATAAGACGTTGCCGTACTACTTCATCGGGATCGGCGTGCTGCTCTCCTACCTGCCGCTCTACTGGTACCGCAAAAAGGTGGAGGACAAGCGCGAGCCGCCGCCAGCGGCCGTCGCCGTTTCCCACCCGCCGGCCGCCGGCGCGCCGCTCACAGCAGCCGAGGGCCTGACCCCGTGAACCTGACGGTCGCGATGGGGGAGAGCGAGCAGCAGTCCGGATCGCAGCGCTACAACCGGCTACTGCTCGCCTCCGAGGGCCGCGCATTCCCAGAGGCGGCGATCGCGCGGTGCCTGGAGTTGGCGTATGCGCACCGGTCGAGCGTGAGGGTGATCTCGATCGCCCGTGTGCACGGCGTGGCGTTCGGCCTGCCCAACCCAGGGCTGCTGCCTACCAAGGCTGAGTGGGACGAGCAACGAGAGAGCGTCCGCAAGGCTGTGAAGCGCCTTCGTAGCAAGGGGCTCGACGCCGACGGACACGTTGTTGGTACTCGCAAGGCAACGAAGCGCATCTGCGAGGAGGCGGTCCTACAGGAGTGTGAAGCGATCGTGATGTCCGCAGACCCTGACCGCGGGCGCCTTGTCTCCAACACGATGTGGTCGCAGGAGCCTCAGCGGGTCCGCCGTCACGCGGCGGTGCCGGTGATTCTCGTGACTCAGACCGGTTAGGGAGTACCTGAGCTGCTGTGGCCGGCCCCGCCGGGCCGGCCATGAAAGCGCGCCAGCTTGATCGCGAGTTCGAGTGACAGTAGATCGTCTTGATCGAGGATCACGCCGGTCAGCTCCTCGATCCGTCCGAGCCTCTGGCGCAGGGTGTTGGGATGGATGTACAGCTCGCGGGCGCTCTCTATCACGCTGCGCCGTTCCGCCAGGTAGCGCTCAAGCGTGTCGAGCAGGGCGGTGTGGCGTTTACGGTCGTAGTCGATCAACGCGTCGACGGCCGAGCGCATCCGGTCATCAGGCGCGTCTTGGGGGGAGATGTGGACGAGATAACGGTATGCGCCGAGCTCCGAGTACGGGATTGCGCCTCCCTCCTCCAGCAGCGCCCGGGCGATCGTGGCTGCGTCCCGTGCTTCCCGGAAGGCCCGTGAGGCGTCTGTTGGGGTGTTCCGGAACCCAGCCACGCCGATGGCCGCGCCGTGCTCCCGGCCAAGCTCGCGACAACGCCGGATCACATCGTCAAGCCGGCTGGCGCGACGGTCGGCGAATACCAGCAGAGCGCGCACCGGACCGGGCCCTGCCTCGATCGCGCTGCGAGGCGCCAGGCGTGCAAGCTCGCGCCCCAACACGTCGGCCGCGGAACGCCAGGATCCGGAACCCGGCTCGCCATCGCGGGTGGGCTCGGCGTACACCAGCAAGTACGGAGAGCTGAGATCGCAGCGGACCTCGGCGGCTTTGGTGGCCGCAAACTCTGTCGCGTCCGCCGCCAGCGACTCAAATAGATCCTTGACGATGTTGGCCTTCGTCAGCCCGTCTATCAGCTCAGCGCGCTTCAACGCCACCGCCGCCAGATGGGCTACGGCGCCCGCGAGCTCCAGATCCTCGGCAGAGAATTGATGCGTGGCATGGGGGCGTACGCAGAGCAGTCCGACGCGTTCCTCGCCGGTTGTCATAGGTTGCACCAAAAGCCCCGAGTCGAGCAGCAGATCAGCCGCGGTTCGTGCCGACTCGCTGGTTGAGCGGGCTGGATCCGCCGCCAGCAGCTCCACGGTGCCAGCGGCTTCGTCCATCAGATACAGGGAGCACGCCTCGGCGCCAAGCAGCTCCCGGGCACCGCGGGTCACGAGCCTTCCGAGCGATGGGGCGTCGCTCGCGGCCGAGACCTCGCGGGCAAGTGTCGAAAGGCCGGTCAGTGTTCCGACGCGCCGGCGCTCACGGGCGTAGCTCTGAGCGTTCTCAATCGCGCCGGAGACAAGCGACGCGATGTGAACCAGTAGCGTCAGGACATCGTCCGCGAACTCACGCGGGGCCTCGGTGTGCAGCACTATCACGCCGATCGTCTCGCCGGCGCGGGACAGGATCGGAACCGCGACCATCGACTGGAACTGCTCCTCCCGGAGCAACGGCACGTACTTCATCCGCGGATCGTCGATCGCCCCGTCACGGATGAACTCCGGCTTGCGATGGCGCGCGACCCAGCCGGTGAGCCCCTCGGCCAGCGACATTTCGACGTTGCCAACCGCCTCCGCGAATACCGGGGAAGCCGCCCTGATGGTCAACCGGTCGCCGTCCAACAGGTAGATGAAGCAGGCGTGGCAGCCTGTCGCCTCGGTCGCCAGCTCGACGATCCCCTGGAGCATCGGAATCAGCTCGAGCGACGATGACACCAGCTTGATCACCCCGTAAAGGGTCTGGTTGTCGTTGCGCAGGCTGTCAAGCGCATCTTCTCTCTTGTCTATGTTCACCTCACACATGCTAAAGCCCGGCTATGGGGGCGCACAGCCATTGTCCAGGGCCGGTTCCGGCCGCTATACCTCCTGCAATGACGCCTGCTCCTCAGAACCCCGATGATGTCCGCCGGACCGTCCAAGACCTTGGCATCGAGTTCCTGTTCGCGCAGTTCGTAGATATGCACGGCAAGCCGAACGCGAAGCTCGTTCCCGCCCATCACCTCGATGACCTGCTGAATGAGGGGGCCGGTTTCGCCGGCTTCGCGGCGGGTGCGATCGGCCAGGGGCCGCATGATCCGGACATCATCGCGATGCCCGATCCGCGGACGTTGACGATCCTGCCCTGGCAGCCGAACGTCGCCCGCTTCGCCTGTGATGTCACGGTCAACGGCGAGCCTTGGGGGTTCTGCCCGCGGACGATCCTGCGCAATGTGTTGGCCCGGGCCGCGACGCTCGGCTACGAATTGAAGATTGGCGCCGAGCTCGAGTACTTCCTCGTCCGCCGGGCGGCCGACGGCGGCATCGAGGTCGCCGACGCGCTCGACACGCTCGACAACCCGTGTTACGACATGCGTGCGCTGACCCGCAACCTCGAGTTCGTGACCACCGTCGCCGACGCGGTCACCGGCCTCGGGTGGGACAACTATGCGACCGATCACGAGGATGCCAACGGCCAGTTTGAACAGAACTTCGGGTTCGCGGACGCGCTGACAACCTGTGACCGTGCTGTGTTCTTTCGCTACATGGTCGAGTCCCTTGCGCAGCAGCGTGGTCTGATCGCGACGTTCATGCCCAAGCCGTTCGCGCACCTGACCGGCAACGGCTGCCACTTCCACATGAGCCTATGGAAGGACGGTGAGAACCTCTTTCACCGTGACCCCGATCAGGACCCGCGCGGGCTGGGGTTGTCGGAGTTGGGCTACCACTTCCTGGGTGGATTGAAGGCTCACGCCACGGCGTACATAGCGTTGACCGCTCCGACGGTCAACTCGTACAAGAGGCTGGCCGTCGGAGCGCCGACCAGTGGCGCCACCTGGGCTCCGGTGTACATCTCCTACGGCTCCAACAACCGCACCCAGATGCTGCGGATCCCGGGTTCCGGCCGGATCGAAGACCGGACCGTCGACGGCTCCTGCAACCCCTACCTGGCGGCCGCGGCGCTACTGACAGCCGGACTCGACGGGATCGAGCGTGGTCTCGACCCCGGCGATCCGAACGAGGCCAATCTCTACGAGTCGACCGCGACGCAGCGCAAAGCCTTGGGGATCGACACGCTGCCGGCGAACCTGCTGGACGCGGTGCGCGAGCTCGAGCGCGATGATGTGCTGCGCGCCGGCCTCGGGGCGGTCGGCGACCGTGACTACGTCGACTACTTCGCCGGTGTCAAGCGCGGCGAAGTTCAGGCCGTCCATGAACAGGTCACGCAGTGGGAGCTCGACCACTACCTACAGCTCTTCTGATCTCAGCGGCCCGGCCGCCAGGCCGGCGGCCGCTGGGACTCGCTGAGCAGTGAGCCCACGGTCTGCGGAGCCTCGTTGTCGAGATGGGTTGCGAGAGCGATGAACGCCTGCGCCGTGGAGACCGCGTCACCAAGCGCGTGGTGAGCCACCTCGGCCCGCTGGCCGAGGTGGCGGGAGAGCCGCCCAAGCGACAGCCCGCCGGGTTGGGGCGTCCGGTCGCGGCGCTCAAGCCAGAGCCGGCCGAGCGTCTCGGTGTCGGCGGCGTGCCCCAGCCGCAGCCGGCGGCGACGCAGCTGGGGCAAGAGGAAGGCCTGCTCGACCGGCGCGAAGTGGAAGACCGGCACGCGACCTGTGAGCGTCGTGATCACCAGATCCATCACCTCATCCAACGCCGGCGCTTGCGCGAGGTCGGCAACCCGGAGTCTGTGGGCGAGAACCGCCGCGGGCTGTGAACGGCGTGAGCTCTTCACCAGTGTGTAGACCGATTGGCCCAGCAGCACCCGGCCGCGTTCAATCGGGACCATCCCCACCGCGATGATGTGGTCCTGGCGCGGGTTCAATCCGGTCAGCTCCAGGTCCAGCGCGCACCAACTTGCGTCCCGCCAGGGCGTGTCGGCGGCGGCATGCCCGGCGCCCGCAAACCGAGCGTCGGGATCCCGTCGCGGCGTCCACAACCTCACCGTCGCAGCCGCCGTTGGACACCGACCACGGCCCGGAAGACATCGCGCAGCTGGTCGCGGGTGAATTGGCTGAGTGAGGTCAGATCGAGCAGATCGTCAGGCGCTTCGCCGGCGTTCAGCTGCTCGATCTGGCGGGCGACGCGGAGCTCGAACGCGACCGCAAATGCGTCGGCAAGAGTCTCGGCGTCGGCGGGGTCGATCAGCCCCCCGGCCGCCGCAGCGCGCAACCGCTCAGGCGTGGAGCCCGTGCTCAGGCCGGCGGCGGCGCCGAGCCATCGGCCGATCGCGGCGATCGGCGCCACAGCCGCGGCGCGGATGTCAAGTTGCTCAGCGTGCGCACCGTCGAGGCTCAGCGCGCCGGCGGCATCGAACCCGGTTGGGGTGCTGTCGACGAGCGCCAGCCGGGCGAGGTTTGAGAGCGTCTGGTCGCTGCGGTGCGCCTGGAGCAGTGGCAGGGCTTCGCGTGGAGTCCCGAACAGCGCCCGCCGGTCGGTCAGGACCGCGGTCGCGAGCACGTCGGTCGGCTCGCTCTCCTGCCACTCGGCGGCGGTCCGGATCGTGACGTCCGCCGGTAGGCCACACGCTTCAAGAGCCGCCGCAGCGGCTTCGATCCAGCCGGGCGGCGGCGGGTCGCTGCAGATCAAGGCGCCGACGGCAGTCGATCCGGGTGTCAGCTCACGGCGGGCGTGGGTTCCGACGGCGACCCAAACGAGGCCGTCTGGCGGCAGCGCGGTCGCGACGCTCGCGAGCTCCAGCGCCCGCACTGTCAGCGCGTCGATCAGCGCCGAACGGACCCGCGCGAGGTCGAGCGCGCGGACGTTGGCACCGTGCAGCTCAACCACGATCTCCGACACGCGGGCGGCGGCCTGCGCCAATGCCGCAACGCTCTGGGCGCGGGCGATCGAACGCCGCAGCCCGAACCACGATCGCGGACGCGACGCTAACAGGTCGGTCTCGTCGACGACGCCCACAAGCACCCCCGAGTCGGTCACGACCGGCGCGTGTTGGATCCCGCGCTCAAGCAGCTCAAACATGACTTCGCCGCCGAGCCGGTCAGGGGCCACGGTGAAGGCCGGCGCTGTCATCACGGTGCTGACGGCGTCGCTGGCTGGCACACCCCCCACCACCACTCGGGTGCGCAGGTCACGGTCTGTCAGGATCCCGAAGTGGCCGTCCCCCAGCTCAACGATCGCCGCGTCCACGCCGGCCGCGGTCATCCGCTCGGCGACATCTGCGATCGTCGCCTGCGCAGAGCAGCGGACAGTCGGGGAGCGGATCAGGTTCGCAACCGGCTGGTTGGCCGGCTCGTGCGCCCCGACGGCGAGTTCATGGCTGCGCGCCCGGTCCAGAATCGGTCGGGCGGCTGCGGCCGGGATCCGGTAGCAGAGCGTGTCCTCCGCGGCGCGCGCCTCGAACCCCGGTGGTAGGCCGGAGAGCATCGCGTCATGACCGAACGTGTCGCCCTGACCGAGCAGGTCCAGCAGCTTGCCGTCGTGGACTATGTCCACCGCGCCACTGTGGATCACCCGCAGGAATGTCACGGGTCCCCACTCCTCCGAGAGGATCACCGCGCCGGCGGCATAGAACTCCAACTCGGTGTGGACCACCATCTCGCTCAGGTCCTCCAGCGCCAGCGACTGAAACGGCGCCCGCAACGACAGGAATCGTGCGATCTCGCTCAGGCCGGCGTCCAAGATGCCTCAGCGCAGCTCACTGCAGGTCGCGTGCGGTGATCGCGCCACGGCCAGCTGATCTAGAAGACGACGGTTGAATCGCCGTTGCGCACCACCCGGTCCTCGCAATGCCAGCGCACCGCACGTGAGAGCACCGTCCGCTCGAGGTCGGCACCGAGGCGCGTGAACATGGCGACGTCGTGCTCGTGGCCGACACGGATCACATCTTGCTCGATGATCGGCCCGGCGTCTAGGTCCTCAGTGACGTAGTGGGCGGTCGCGCCGATCAGCTTCACGCCACGCTCTTTAGCTTTCCGGTAGGGCTCGGCGCCGGCGAACGCGGGTAGAAAGGAGTGGTGGATGTTGATCACCGGTAGGCCGAGGCGATCGAGAAAGTCTCCAGAGAGGATCTGCATGTAGCGCGCCAGCACCACCAGATCGCACTTCCCGCGCAGCAACTCTAGGAGCTTGCGCTCCGCGGGCGCCTTGTCCTCCTTGGCGACCGGCACATGGTGGTAGGGAATGCCGACCGCGTCTACCGCATCGCGGTGGTGCGGATGGTTCGACACGACGAGTGCAATCTCCCCGCTGAGCTCGCCCCGGCGCCAGCGCCACAGCAGCTCCTGCAGGCAGTGATCCTCGCGTGAGACGAGTACCGCGATCCGCTCACGACGGTCGGCTCTTGAGATCCGCCAGGTCATATCGAGCGGCTCGGCTACCGACAAGCCGAATCGCTCGCCCAACCCTTCGCACGCCGGCTCAGGCAGCGTGAACTCAGAGCGCAGGAACAACGTACCGCCCTCAGGGTCGGTCGAAAACTGATTGGAGCTGACGATGTTGGCCCCCGCCTCGAACAGGAAGCGTGAGACCGCGCTCACGATCCCCGGCCGGTCCGGGCACGACACCACCAGCCTCATCAAGAGCGTCTGAGCGGCGCTCTGTGGCGCCGGCGCCGGCGCTGCCTGGGTGGTCAATGACTCACCGCCGCCGCGGCCAGCTCAGAAACGAGCTTGTCCTCATAGAAGCGCTCGAGCGCGAACGGAGCTATCAGGTCCGGCGTGCTGCCGGTATAGACGAGCTCGGCCATCGTCTTGCCGACGATCGGGGCTGCCTTGAAACCATAGGTACCCCAACCCGCGCTGACGTGAAAGTTCTCCACCTCAGTCCTGCCGAGGATTGGGCTGTAGTCGGGGCTGAGGTCGCAGAGCCCCGCCCACGACCGCAGCAGCCGCGCGTATTCCAGCTGTGGAAACAGCTCGAGCGTGTGTCGGGTGAGGTCCTGCAGGAAGTTGAGCGTGCCCTTCATGCGGTAGGTGGTCCACGGCTCGATCTCCGAGCCCATCACGAACTCGCCCCGGTCGGACTGGGATATGTACACGTGCATCTGCGATGAGACGATCACGACGTCGAGCAGCGGCTTGACCGGCTCGGTCACGCACGCCTGCAGGATGTGGGTCGTGATCGGCAGTGGCACCCCGGCCATCTGGCAGATCAGCGAACTCCAGCCGGCCGTTGCGTTGATCACCTGGCCGGCGGCGATCCGCCCGCGGTTGGTCTGCAGCGCCACGATCCGATCACCCGCGCGCTCGAGGCCCGTGACCTCGGTTCCGGAGTGGATCTCAACGCCGGCACGATCGGCGCCGCGCGCATAGCCCCACACGACTGCGTCGTGACGAATGATTCCGCCGGGCGGGTGATAGAGCGCGCCGATGATCGGATACGTCACGTCCTCGGAGACGTTCAGCTGCGGGCAGAGCCGCGCCACCTCATCAGCGTCGACCAGCTGCGAGTCGATCCCGTGCAGGCGGTTGACCTCGGCGCGGTTGGCCATCACGAACATCGCACGATCGGAGTGCGCGAGGGTCAGGTGGCCGCACTGTGAAAACAAGAGGTTGAAGTCGAGCTCCTGCGCGAGGTGTTCGTAAAGCTTGATGCTGGCGTCGTAGAAGCGCGCCCCCTCAGGGGTCTTGTAGTTCGAGCGCAGGATCGTCGTGTTGCGCCCGGCCGCGCCGGAGCCGATGTAGCCCTTCTCAAGGACCGCGACGTTGCGGACCCCCAGCTGGCCCAGGTAGTAAGCCGTGGCCAGCCCGTGGGCGCCACCGCCGATGATCACAACGTCGTAGCTCTCACGCAGCTCGCCGCGCCGCCGCCACATCCGGCCGGGTCGCAAGATCTCACGCACGCGCCGTTACCGCCTCATGCTCGGCGAGCGCGACGGCGCCTACAGGCCCGGCGTTGAGGTGGGTCGCGGCCGTCATCACCACATCCCACAGGTAACCGCCGGTCGCCCACCCGACCAGCAGCAGCAGCGAGTCCTCCGCGGTCCGCAGGACGTACCCGGGGGTTCGTGCCACCGACCCGGGCCTGAACGCGCCCACCGGCATGACTGTGGGTCGCACATCAATCGCGCAGAATCGTGCCAGCAGCTCGTTGGCGCTCGGTCCGGTCAGCTGCAGCGCCGCGTAGCCACAGGTCAGGTCGACTGCATCATCCGGCGCGCTTGCGCCACCGCCGAGCAGCAGCGCTCGGGTTGGGGTGACAGGACACAACCACCCTCCGTCGCCGTCGAGCTGCGCGAGGCCCAGCGCCGCACGATGCTCGCCGTGGAGCTCCAGCTTGCGTAGCTGGGAGCGGTCGGCGAAACCGGCGGTCTGGGCCAGTAGTTCGCGCTCGTGCTCGCGGTCGCCGTAGTCAACCACGACCTGCCAGCCGTCGCGCGGCTGCGCCCGCCCGCCCGCCCTCAGCGCCGGGCGCTCGAATGGCGAGCGAGCGAGGGCGGCTGCTGAGCTCGAGCCGCCGGCCGGCGGCGTCAGGAACGACAGCGAGCTCATGAGCGTAGAAGCTCCCCCGCAGGATCGTGGAAGGGCTGAGTCGCCACCGTTCCGTAGAGCCGGGAGTCGCCGTCAGAGATCGTGATCGTCTGGCCGTCGGTTGCCAGCGCCGCCGGAACCCAGGCCATGCCAATCACCTGATTCAGCTGACGCGACCGGCGGGTGCTCGTGACCTGACCGGCGGGATGGCCGGCGTCGTCGAGTACGGCCGCGCCCTCAGTAGGAGCGCGGCCGTCGGGCAATGTGAAGCCGACCAGCATCGTGGCGCCTGGATCGCTGGCCGCCCGTTCCAGCGCCCACTTGCCGATGAAGTCCTCGTCCTTGTCGAGCTTGACCGCCCATGGCATCGCCGCGTTATAGGGGTTGGACTCTGAGTCGGTGTCCTGGCCGACGATGATGTGCTGCTTCTGGAGGCGCAGGATCCGCTGCGGCTCGAGCCCGAAAGGGCGGATGCCATGTTCGCTGCCGGCGCTCAGCAGCGCCTCCCAGACATGCTCACCAAGTGCCGCCGGGAAGTGGAGCTCGTAGCCGAGCTCACCGACGAAGCCGATCCGCATCATCAGTGCTGAAGCGTGCGCAACGTCGCCCTGGCGTGCGTCGAGATAGCCGAAGGCGGCGGCGCTCACGTCCAGGTCGGTCACGGTTGCGAGGATCTCGCGGGCCCGCGGGCCCGCGAGGTTGACCGCGCAGAGCGCCTGCGTGAGATCGGTGAGGATCACGTCGAGTCGCCAGTCCGCCAGCCACCAGGAGAACCACTGCTCGACCGCGCCCGCTCCGCTGGAGGTCGTCGTCACGTAGAAGGTCTGCTCGTCCAGGCGGGTGAGCGTGCCGTCGTCCGTGATCCGGCCGGCATCGTTGGTCAGCACTCCGTAGCGGACGCGCCCGGGGGCGAGCGTGGAGATCCGGTTCGGATATAACCGGTCGAGGAAGGCGGCGGCGTCGGGGCCGCGGACCAGCAGCTTGCCGAGCGTCGAGACGTCGATCAGCCCGGCTGCCTGGTGGACGGCGAGCGCTTCACCTTCGGGGTCGCCGTAGTCATATGGGCGACGCCAATCGCCGGCCCAGCGGATCTGAGCGCCCAGCTCCCGGTGTCGGCCGTGGATCGCAGAGCGTTTGGCCGGCTCCAGCGGAGCGCCGGCAAGGGCCCCGAGCGGTACGGTCGCCCAGGGCGGCCGGGCCGTGGTGGTGCCGACGGCAGCGAGCGGCTGCCCGGTCTCCCGCGAGATCAGGCGCGCTGCGTTGAGCTGGCACATCCGCCCCTGGCACGGCCCCATCGTCACGGTGGTGAACCGCTTGCACAGCTCGATCGAGTCGTAGCCCTCCTGCACGGCCAGGTGGATGTCCTTGGCGGTGACGTCCTCGCAGAAGCAGGCGAATGAGCGCCCGCGCCGGCCGTCGCCGGCGTCCGGCGGTGGCACGGCCTCCAGGTTGCCGGCGCCGTTCTCTATCTCGGCGCGCAGGCTCTCAGCGCGGCCACTGAGATCGCTCTCGTCAGCGAAGCCGAGCGCGGACGCGGCCAGTACGCCGGCCAGCTCCCCGGAGACCTGTGCCTGGCGCCGACCGCCCTCGCCGATCAGCTCGCCGGCAGCGGAGACGGTGGCGGGCAGCTCGCTCAGCGCAAAGTGCCCCCGCTCGGCGTCGTAGGTCGTGGTGGCACCGGCCTGCGTGGGTAGCGACGTCGCCGGCGAGCAGCCGCCCGATACGACCAGCAGATCGCACTCCAGCTCCACTCGTGGTTCCGGCGCGGCATCTGGCTTGAGGCTCTCGATCGGTGAAAGAACCGCGGCCTCAACGTGGCTGGCGCCGGTCGCGCCCACAACCGTCCAGCCGCTGAGCACCTCGATCCCCGCGGCCGTGAGCGCCTGCGCGGCATCGGAGCCGCTCTCTCGCAGGTCAGCGACCAGGACGATCTCAACGCCCCTCGCGTGCAGTGCCAGCGCGGCCTCCAGACCGCGGTCGCTGCTGGTCGCGACCACCGCCCGCTCACCCGGTTTGACCGAGTACAGCTCCGCCAGGCGCCTGGCACCACCGGAGAGCATCACGCCGGGCAGGTCATTTCCCCTGAACACCAGCGGCTGCTCGATTGCGCCGGTCGCATAGAGCTGGCGTCGCGCCCGGATCTGGTGCAGCGTGCTGCCCTGCCAGACAGCAACCAGGCCGTCATAGTGGCCCAGCGCCGAAGCGTTGACGAGCAGTTCGACGCCGGCGTCGTGAGCTTCCGCGGCCAGCTCTGCTGCCAGCCCCTGACCGCCCTCCCACAGCAACCGTCCGCCGAGCTCCGCCGCTTCATCGGCCAGCACCACATCAGCGCCAAGGCGCGCGGCCGTGGCGGCCGCGGCGAGCCCCGCGGCGCCGCCGCCTACTACCAGCAGGTCGGCGTGGCGACGGCGGTACTCGGTCTTCCAGCTCCGCTCGGCCTGCCGCTCGGGCAGCCGGCCAAGCCCGGCCGCGTTGCGCAGCACCTTCTCGTATAGCGGCCACAACGACCGTGGGCGGATGAAGGTCTTGTAGTAGAAGCCGGGCGGCGTGAACGGGCCGCCGACCTTGTCGATGACGGCCATCGCGTCAAAGCTCAAGCTGGGGCGCGCGTTCAGATGCTCGACCTTTGCCCCTTCGGAGACCGGTTCGGTACAGGCGCGCACGCCAGGCGCGCCGTCCACCGTGACAAGACAGTTCGGGCAGCTCCCGGAGCAGCACATCAATCCCCGCCGGCGGTGGTATTTGAAGCTGCGCGAGAAGACGCGCTGGCCGGCCGCGTAGAGCGCCGAGCCGATCGTGTCCCCGGCAAAGGCGCTGACCGGCTTGCCGTCGAACGTGAACTGAACCACCGCATCACGGTCGATCCGCTCAGCCGGCTGGCCAGGCAGCCGGGTCATCGCTCGAACTCTTCCGGCAGTCCGACGCGTAACACCTCGTTCGTACGGGTGTCACGGTCAGCCTGAAACCAGGCCCGGCAGCCGGAGCGGTGATACCACCACTCCCGCTGGACGCCTGCGACGTTGCGACGGAAGTAGTTGTAGGTCCACAGCTCCCGCGACGAGGGCGGTTCTTGGGGACGCTGATTGATCTCCCCGCCGTACGCGAAGTCGCTGACCTCGCGCACGCCGCAGTAAGGACAGGTGAGAACGAACGACATCGCGACGATCCTAGGCAACCGTGGCGTGAAATGCAATACTATTGCGTATGACGCAATATATTCGATCTGTCGAGCGTGCGATCAGTGTTCTCGAGGAGCTGCGCGACAGTGAGCGCGGCGTCGGCGTCAACGAACTGGCCCGTCGTATTCGGGTCGACCCCAGCACCATGTCGCGACTGCTGGCGACTTTGGAACAGGCGGGGTTCGTGCAGCGCGACGAGTTAGGGCCTTACCGACTCGGGCTCGCGCTCGTGACCCTGGCCGACCGCGTCCTGTCGCGGCTCGACCTGCAAGCGCTGGCGCGGCCCATCCTCGTCGACCTGATGGAGCGCACGGGCGAGACCGCGACGCTGTCACTGCCAGGTGAACGCGAGGCGATCACGGTCGACTCCGTCCCCTCCCGGGCAAGCGTGGTCAGCATGGCCCGCCTCGGCCGCCCAAGCGTCGCCCACGCGACCGCCGTAGGCAAGGTCATGCTGGCCTTCGGCGGAGGGTCGCTTCCCCGCGAGCGCGACCTCAAACCCCTAACCCCACGCACGATCACCGACCGCGCTGACCTCGCCGCCGAAGTGGTCGCTCTGCGCGAGCGCGGCTACGGCACCGTGTTCGGCGAACGCGAGATCGATGTCAATGCGATCGCGGCCCCCGTCTTTGACCGCCACGGCGAACTCTCGGCAATCCTCGGGCTGCAGGCACCAGCGAGCCGGCTACCAGACCCGACCACGCTGCTCGAACCGCTCCGTGGCGCCGTGGCGATGCTGACCACGAGGCTCGGCGGCGCCTCGTAAAGCTACGGGACTCTGAAGTTCGGCCCGTCCAGCAGCTGATAGCTGATCCGGTAGGTACCAGGGGCCTTCACCAGGATCGCGTAGCTGCCTCTCGGGGTCAGGCGCGAGCGCGCCACCGACCGCCAGCTCCTACCTTCCCAGCGCTGGGCGATGACGGTCTGACCACGCTCTGACGGATAGACGGTGCCCTGCACCGCGAGGCGAATCGTCACCTTCCTGGTGACCTCGCTCGCCGGCCTCTTGGCAGTGCCCTTGGTCTCCTTGACCACAGTCCTGGTGCGTTCGCCCGCTTCAGTCAGGGTCGTAAATGACATATCGGTGCTCAGCGTTCCGAACAGCCGCTGGAGCTCCACTCCGGTTGCCCTGCCGGCGCCGTGAGTGCCCACCACCACGGCGCGGACCACCCGCGGAGAGACGCCCATCTGGGTGACCTTGATGCCCATAAACGTGCCTGCGTAGAGCCTGCCGACCTTGTGCGACGCGGCAGCCAGGGTGTAGGAGCGGGTCCAGCGGTAGTACGGGTTACCGTAGGAGTCGTCGTACGGGTCGGGCACACCGCGCAGCCACGGCCTGGGCGTCAAGCCATACCAGACGTTCTGAACGCTCTCCGTGTAGCCGCCCGAGCTACTGAAGTAGTACGTCACCGCCGGCCGGCCGGCGTACTCGACGACCTTGCCGGACGTGGCCCTAACCGCGGCGTTGCCGGTCGCCGTCTCCGACTTGACGCCGAGATACATCTGAGAGCGGGTGTTGTCATAGAGATCGAAGTCAGCGTTCGCCGGTGGCGCGGCTATGGCGTATGTCCGAGCCGCCACCGCCTGCGCCTCGAGCGCCTGGGTGGGCCATCCGGATGGCATCTCCGCGGTCACGACGCCACGCACGTATTCATCCACTCCCACAGAGTTGACGGTCATCACGCCGTGGGAGCCGTCAGGGTGGAAGATGAAGACGCCGTCGTAGGCTGCCCGGTAGTTGAGCGTCAGCGGAGCGCCGGTGCCGTGCAGGCCGCCCTTGTCATGCACGATCAGTGGCGCCGGGAAGATGCCGACGGTGCGGTGACCGACCATGACGCGAAGTTTCGATCCGTGGACGAAGACGCCGTAGTTGAGCGCTGGGTTCAGCTTCTTGGTCGATCCAACGATCCTCGAGGCTCCGCGAAAGATGGCCGCGCCCACATGCAGCAGAACCGTGACTGTGCGGTTCGGCGGGAGCTTCCCGATCGTCGTTCCCGAGTAGTAGTGGGCGAGGATCCGCTCGTACGTATAGCCGTGCAGCGCGAAGCCGGCGGCGCCGTACTGGCTCATGCCGACGCCATGACCGAAGCCGCCACCGCTGATGTAGAACCGCGAGGCGGGAGCTGAGGACGTCGCAGTGGTGGTCGTGCTCGTCCTCGCGGTCACGTTGGCGGCCGTCTTGGTGGCGGCGCCGGAGCGTGTCGCGAAGGCCGCGAGGCAGGCACAGGCCAACAGCGCAGCCGCCACGGCGCGGGGCACGGCGATCATTCAGACAACCGGTGGCGTCGTTCCCGCCGCGCTCGCCGCCAGCGCCGGATCCCAGTCGCACGCCGTGCAGGCGTGCGCGACCGCTGAGCAGGCAAAGTCGAACGCGGTTCGATGTGGGTCCGCGCTCGCCGCGCAGTCGTCCCAATCGAGAATGTACTCGCCAACTGTCGGCTCCCAACGCGCCGCGGCCGGTGCCAGCGCAGCGAGCTCAAAACCGGGCGGCGCGGGGTGGGCATAGGCGTAGAAGGCCGCCTTCGAGTAGCGGGCATCGCCAGGCCACCAACCGACCGCGATCTCCTGCGAATCCATCGCGTTGCGCATGATGAAGTCATCCGACGGCGGCTTTGCGGGCTCCCCCGAGAAGAGGTTCACCGCCAGGTCGAACGACCCCCACCAGGCGTTGACCGGCGTCGAGCGGCCACGGAAGGGAGCCCGGAGCGCACCCAGGACGGATGCCGCGCGAGTCGCCGCGGCGAAGTACCTGGTCACCTCGTCAGGGTCGTAGCTCGCATGCTCACCGTCCTCATCGAGCGGCGTCGACCAGGTGGTCTCCTGTGGGGTGAGGTCGAGCTCGACCTCACCGGCGAGCTCGCGGACGGCCGCCAACACCGCCGTGGTGACCGCTGCCACGGGCCGGTCGGGCGCCAGCGCGGTGCGCCTGACACGCCCATCGTTGTGCTCGACCAGCGCCTCATGCGTTCGCAGGTCGAGCACGACGACCAGCGCGCCCGAGCCGTCCGGGGCCGGCAGCGGCAGCGTCTCCCAGCCCCGCGCGGTAAGCCGAAGCGCCGCGTGCTGCAGCTGTGGCTCGGCCGGGGCGAGTGTGGCGGCGAGCTTTCCGAGCACCTGCGTATGCGCATGGAGCGTGTCGCAGGTTGCTTGCCACGCGGTGTAGGGCGGCAGTGATGGCCACGGGTACGACATCCTTGTCGCGGGGTCAGTCCTCGGACCAGCCGACGCCGGTTGCCTCGTACTCGTCGATCCGGGACTGCATCAGCGCCCGGCAAAGTTCGATCGGGATCTCACGGTCGTAGGGGAGCTTGATGAACCCCTCGCCGGCTTCATATCCGGCTGCCTCAACTTCGGCCTTGTGAGAGCCGAAGAACCTCGGCGGGAAACGCAGAGAGCAGTGGTTCTTGAAGTTCTGGAGCATCCACAGGCGGTTGTTGTCGCCGCGGACGTAGTTGGGAAGGTTCCATTTCAACTCTTCCCGCGCTTGGGGGTCGGTCCTGCGGCTCAGTTCGCGGAGCGCGTCCAGGTGCGGGCGCTGGGCCGGCGTGAGCTGGTCAAAGTAATCCTGGACGCTTGATCGTCTTGGCATCGGCATGGTGTCAGGGTACCCATCCGGACCGGATCCGGGCCGCGCACCACCCAGATGAAGTGGTCCTCCCCTACCGCCACGCTCAAAAGGCTGCTGGTCGCTCACGCGGTCTGAGTCACGCCGTCTACGGACTGCTCTCTCGGACGATGCACCGGCCGCTGGCGCTGCGGGTTTCCCGCAGCGCATGCGCTGCATAGCCGCAGCCGCTCGGCGGTTCAGACCCGACGTTCAGGGACCTCAGGGAAGGCAGGATTACGAGCGTCAAGCCAATCCGGTCAGTTTCAATCCGTGAGGAGCATTCCGTGCCACGTAAAGTTTTTGACAGGCTCACCAGTTGGGTGGGCGTAGTTCTCGTCGTAGTGCTGGTCGTCGCCGGCGGGCTGCTGACCTGGGGTCACAGTTACGTCAACTCGAATGTGCACAACCAGCTGGCGATGCAGCAGATCTACTTCCCACAGGCGTCCGTCTGGAAGACGGCGACCAAGAACAACACCGGCGAGATCCAGGAGCGGATGATTCCGTACCTTAAGAAGTACTCGGGTGAGGAGCTTTTGACCGGCGACCAGGCTGAGGCCTACGCTGATCACTTCATCGCTTATCACCTGGCCGCGATGCCGTACGGCGGCGTCTACGCCAAGGTTTCCGCGGCCAACCAGGCCGCACTGGCCAAGGCGCCCGGCAGCGCCGCGCAGCTTAAGCTGGCCGCGGAAGAGGCCACCGTCTTCCAGGGCACGACCCTTCGTGGTCTGCTGCTCGAGGCATACGGTTTCTCACAGATGGGCGTGGTCCTGCTTTGGGGCGCGATCGCATCCTTCATCGGCGCCCTCATCCTGGCGCTCCTGGTAGGCCTCGGGTTCCGCCACGCAGCGCAGGTGCCGGAAGAGCAGGAGATCCTCACCTCTCACAGGGTGGCCGCTACAGCTTGACACCGTTCCGTTGACCTCCTCCTGCAGTGCAAGCCGGCCCGCGTCCCTCTGGGGGCGCGGGCCGGAGCCATTTCCGGCCCCGGCCCCGGCACTACCGATACCGTCCCCGTTGAGCGCGATGCAGATCCAACTCGATGAGAAGCGGCTGGCCCAGCTGATTGATGTCGGCCCGTGGCTGCTCTCCCAGCTGGACCTGGAGACCGTTCTGGACCGGCTGCTGCAGACCGCGCGCGAGGTGACCGGTGCGCGCTACGCCGCGCTCGGCGTGCTCGACGCCGAGCGCCAGCACCTTGACCGCTTCCTCACCCGCGGACTGACCGCGGCGCAGGAGCAGGCGATCGGCGATCGCCCGCGCGGCCGCGGCATCCTTGGGCTGCTCACCGAGCAGCCCAGGCCGTTGCGCCTGGCCGACCTCGCAGCGCATCCAAGCTCGCACGGCGTCCCGCCCAATCACCCACCGATGAAGAGCTTTCTCGGCGTGCCGATCATGATCGGCGCTTCAGCTTGGGGCAACCTCTACCTCACGGACAAGGAGGGCGGCTCAGAGTTCGACGAAACCGATGAGCAGTCGGCGACCGTGCTGGCCGCCTGGGCCGCGATAGCCATCGAGCACGCGCGTGCCCTCGCCGACGCGAAGGAGCGCCAGTCGGCGCTTGAGCGGAGCCTGCGACGGCTCGAGGCGATGCAGGCGATCGCCGTCGCGGTCGGCGCGGAGATCGACCTCACGCGCGTCCTGGAGTTGATAGCCGAGCGCGCCCGCATGCTCGCTGAGGCCCGCAGCGTGATCATTTTGCTCCAGGAAGGCGCCGACCTCGTGATCACCGCCGGCGCGGGCGACGTCTCGATCCACCCGGGGAAGCGCATCCCGATAGCCGAGTCCACATCGGGACTGGTGATGCTCAACCAGGCGTCCGCGCGCATCGCCGATGCCGCGTCGGAGCTGCGGGTCTCACCGCAGACGCTCGGCGTCGCTGACGGCCATGCGGCGCTGATCGTGCCGCTCGTCTACCGCGGTGCGGTGCTCGGCGTGCTGTACGCGTTCGACCGTGACGGGGAGAGCGCCTTCACCGATGAGGATGAGCAGCTGCTGACCTCCTTCAGCGCAAGTGCTGCGACGGCCGTCGCCACCGCCCAAACGGTTCAGGCCGATCGCCTGCGCGGGTCGATGGAAGCGGCCGAAGCCGAACGCAAACGCTGGGCCCGTGAGCTGCACGATGAGACGCTGCAGGCACTAGGTGGTCTGAAGATCCTCGCGTCCAGCGCCCGTCGCCATCCGGATCCGGTGGTCGTTGAGTCGGCGCTGAATCAGCTGGTCGAGGGAATCGATGTCGAGATTGAGAACCTGCACTCGATCATCACCAGCCTGCGGCCGGCAGCGTTGGACGACCTGGGCCTGCGACCCGCGATTGAGGCGCTTGCCGAGCACCACCGGATCGCCGAGGGCCTGGAGATAGAGGTGAACCTGGAGCTGTCCGATCCGACCGTAAGCGAGCAGCGTCTGGTGCCAGAGCTCGAGGTCACGATCTACCGGCTGGTGCAGGAGGCGCTGACCAACATCGTCAAGCACTCAAGGGCAAGCAGGGTCAACGTAACTGTCTCCGCCAGTGACGGCAGGGTCGTGGTCCGAATCGTCGATGACGGCGAGGGCTTCGACGCCAGTAAAGTTACCGGAGGCTTCGGGCTCACCGGCATGCGCGAGCGGGTTGGCCTGGCCGGTGGAGAGCTGGAACTCAGGCCCTCAGCGAGCGGGACGACCGTCGCGGCTGTGTTGCCGGCGCGGTACGTGGCCTGAGCGCCTCACGCCGTGAGGCGGCACCGACGGCTGCCTCAGTGGTCGATCTCCGGAACCTCGACCAACCGGTTCTCGAGCGCGAACCTGACCAGCTCCGCTCGTGTGGCAAGGTTGAGCTTCTGGTGGATGTGGGAGCGATGCGCCTCGATCGTGCGGACCGAGAGAAACAGCTGAAGGGCTATCTCAGGGTTTGTGTACCCGAGCGCGATCAGCCTCAGGATCTCGGCTTCCCGTTCACTCAGGTCGCCCGGCCTGGCGTTGGCCGGCGCCGCGGCGAGCCGCGCTCCGAGCTGCGGGTTCAGGTAGAGCTGGCCGCTCGCGGCGAGCCGAACCGCACGCACGAGCTCCGCATCGGCCGCATCCTTGAGCACGTAGCCGAGCGCCCCGGAACTGAGCGCCTGACGGGCAAATGCCGGATCGCGCTGCATGGTCAGCACCACTATCGCAGTCCCCGGCTCCTCCTCACGGATCCGCGGGATCAGCTCCAGTCCGGACTCGCCGGGCATGTTCAGGTCGAGCACCAGCACGTCCGGGTGGTGACCACGCACGTAGCGCGCGGCATCCTGTGTGGTCCCAGCCTCGGCCAGGACCTCAAAGCCAGGCTCGGATTCGAGCAGCATCCTCAGGCCGGCACGGACCACCGCATGGTCGTCCGCCAACACGATTCGGATCGTTGCCACTGATTCGTCGAGGCTCACACTGATGACGCTAGCGGGCCAGACGCTTCCCGAACATGCGGGTTTCCCGCGAGCCGGACACGGGGTGGTACGAGAGTCCGGGGCGCTGTTCAGCCGTGATCGTCACCGGAGCGCGGTGCCGGCACCTGCTCGAGCTCAGGAGTCTGGCCTGATCCCTTGCGGTCCTGGCGTGCGGAGCGCCTGCGGAATCGTCGCTCCGCACGGGACGGGAGCAGCGTCAGCGGCTCGTTGCGCGAGCGGCGCAGCAGGATGAAGGAGACCGTGCCCCAGGTTGCCGGCACCCACAGTGAGATCGCGTGGTACACGATCGTCGCCGACGTGGTCATCGTCGCGCCAACTCCGTAGAGCGCGAACATGCCGATGAAGCTGCCCTCCAGGATGCCGATGCCACCAGGCACGGGAATCAGGTTCGACAGGTAACCGATCTGGTAGGCGAGAACCACGGTCGCGAAGGCCGGTGGGTGGCCGATCGCGCGGAAGCAAACCCAGAGCACCGCGATGTCCCACCACAGGTAACCGAGAGCCCCGATAATCCGCCAGTCCCAGCGGAACAGAACGCGCTCAGTGGCGCGAATCGTCTCAGACGTGGCGCGCGTCCAGTGCGCCGCCCGCCCGGCATGGCCGGCCGTGAGCCTGTCCGCGATCAGCGGCAGCGACAGGAACAGGAGGAAGACCAGCACTCCCACGCCTCCAGGCAGCAACGACAGCAGCAGGCCACGTTTGCCCGGGAAGAGCCCGATCCAGACTCCGAGTCCGGCGCCCGCCAGCGTTATCAGATTGACCGCACTGGTCAGCAGGAAGAGCACAGCCGATCGCTCCGCCACGCGTGACGGCTTCCCGCCGCGCTCGACCAGCAGCAGGGCCCCGACCGCGATGCTGCCGGCACCGCCGAGTGAAACCGCGGCGCCGAAGGCCAGCTCACTCATGGCCACGCGAGCGCCGAAGCGGCGCGGAGCGCGCTCAAACACCTGCAGGAAGGCGATGATGTAGCCGATGCACGACAGGAGCTCGAGCACCACCGCCAGCACCAGCCATGAGACGTTCATGTGGGCGATCTCGTGCCCGACCTTGTGGAGCCCTGGAACCGCCAGCAGCAGGCCCACCGCGAGCAGGATCAGGACGACCAGCGAGATCAGGCCGCGGGCGAGATTTCGGCTGGCTTTAGCTTCGTCCAGCTCGACGGGGGGGTTCGGCTCCAGTTGGGCATCGGCCCGCCCGTCGTTGCTTTCGCGCGGGACCACGGGAGGAATTGCGGGCGGCGGAGGGACCATGATTGACCCTTCAATTATGCTGGTCCGATGGTGCGTCGCGAGTTATCGGGCCACGATCTGGTCGGGATTCGCGCCGATAACTCCGGGCCATTCAGCCTCGACGGCACCAATAGCTGGGTGGTGGGACGCGATCCGGCGTTCCTGATCGATCCCGGTCCGCACCTCGCTGAGCACCTTGATGCGATCTCAGATGAGATCGACGAGCGCGGTGGTCTCGGCGCGATTCTGCTGACGCATGACCACCCTGATCACGCGCAGGCGGTACCGGAGATGATCAGGCGTTTCTCTCCGACTCCGCTCGCCGCTGCTCGCGGAGCGGTCACCACGCGGCTGAGAGATGGCGATCGCTACGGGCCCTTCGAGGTGATGGCGCTGCCAGGGCACGCGCCCGACCATCTGGTCTTCATCACCGGCGGCGTGGCCTTTACGGGCGACGCGGTGCTGGGACACGGCAGCGTCTTCATCGCGCCCGATCCGGGCGCGTTAGGCGGTTATCTGGAGGGGTTGGAGCGCCTCCGGGGGCGAGCACCGTCGGTGCTCGCCCCCGGGCACGGCCCACAGATCACAGACCCCCAAGCCAAACTCACCCAGTACATCGAGCACCGCCTCGCCCGTGAGCGCGCCCTGCTCGTTGCGCTGGACGCCGGCCGGCGCACGATCGACCAACTGGTCAGCGAGGTCTGGGCCGACGCCCCGGCGATGTTGCGCCCCGCCGTGGAAGTGACGCTCGCCGCGCACCTCGACAAGCTTGAGCAGGAGGGGCGGCTACCCGACGGTGTCGAGCGCCCCGCCTGGCCTGTCGCGTGGCTGGATCACGCCTAGATGATTGATTCCGGGAATCAATCATCTAGGCGGGCGCTTACCGCACCTGGAGTGTCTACATATAGAACTTTCGGCGCGGTAAACGCTTCTGGCGGTACCCGAGCCCTCGCGAGGGCTCGCCGGGGTTGGGGGCCAGCGGGCCCCCAACCCCGCGCACCAACGCCCAAGCTCGCCTAAGTCAACGAAACCATCACGTGCTTGACCTCGGTGTACTCCTCAAGTGCGTACATCGAGAGGTCCTTGCCGTACCCGGACTGCTTGAAACCGCCGTGCGGCATCTCCGAGGCGAGCGGGATGTGGTCGTTGACCCACACGCAACCGAACTGCAGCGCCTTGGAGACGCGCATCGCGCGGCCGACGTCGCGCGTCCACACCGACGATGCGAGCCCGTACTCAGTCCCGTTGGCCCACCTGATCGCCTCATCCTCATCGGAGAAGCGCTGGACCGTGATCACCGGGCCGAAGATCTCGCTCTGGATCATCTCGTCGTGCTGCCTTAGGTTCGCGATCACCGTCGGCTCCATGAAGAAGCCGGGGCGCTCAGCGGCATGGCCGCCGGTCACGATCTCAGCGTGGCTCGGCGCGCGGTCGATGAAGCCACTGATGCGCTCACGCTGGCGCTCGCTGTTGACCGGACCGAGCGTCGTCTCCTGCGAGCGAGTGTCACCGATGATCAGGCCCTTCGCCTGATCGGCAAGTCCGGCCACAACCTCGTCATAGACCTTGGCGCCGGCCAGCACTCGGGTGGCGGCGGTGCAGTCCTGGCCGGCGTTGTAGTAGCCGGTGCCGGCGATCGTCTCCAGCGCGGTCTCCATCTCGACGTCGTCAAATACGATCACGGGAGCCTTGCCGCCGAGCTCGAGGTGCACGCGCTTGAGCGACTCCGCCGCCGTCCTGGCGATCCACTTGCCGGTGCCGACCGAGCCGGTGAGGCTCAACATTGCGACCTTGGGGTGGGTGACCAGCGCCTGGCCGGTGGGGTCGCCGTGGCCGGTGATCACGTTCAGCACGCCGGCCGGGAGGATCTCCGCGGCCAGCTCAGCGAGCTTCAGCGTGGTCAGCGGTGTGGTCTCGGCGGGCTTGAGCACGACCGTGTTGCCGGCCGCGATCGCGGGGCCGAACTTCCAGACCGCCATCAGCAACGGGTAGTTCCACGGCGTGATCTGGCCGATCACGCCGATCGGCTCGCGGCGGATGATCGAGGTGTAGCCGCTCACGTACTCACCGGCGGCGCGGCCCTCCATGCAGCGTGCCGCGCCAGCAAAGAAGCGCAGGTTGTCCGCCATGAACGGGATCTCGTCGGCCAGGACCGCGGCGATCGGTTTGCCGGCGTTGTCGGACTCGAGCTCGGCCAGCTCATCGGCGTGCTCTTCGATCGCGTCGGCCAGCTTCAGCAGCGTGAGGGCGCGCTCCCCGGG
>Ga0181537_10001119_pt1 | contig 24975 bp, 26 predicted proteins | sample PEATcosm2014_Bin_39_FD_119765 | JGI IMG/M metagenome (GOLD analysis project Ga0181537, IMG submission 119765) | Peatland microbial communities from MTU Mesocosm Facility, Houghton, MI, USA - PEATcosm2014_Bin23_10_metaG | ecosystem: Environmental > Terrestrial > Soil > Wetlands > Peat | place...
TTCCAGTACCGAATCGTATTTAGAGCCAAGAAATGCAAACGGTGCGATCAATGCGCCCGCACTGATCCCGGTGACAATATTGAACTCCGGGCGCGATCCTTCGGCGCTCCACCCGACGAGCAGACCGGCACCGAACGCGCCCGCATCTCCGCCCCCAGATAGAGCCAGTAAGTTGATCGGCGGCAGGCGTCCGCCCTCGTCTACATCCTGATGAGCCGCGCCGAGCTCGCGGTCTACCGACAAGAGGCTGTCGCGCAACATGGGACGTGGGTCGATATCAGGCCAGTACCGCGATTCGGGAACGCCCGGTGTTACGGCACGTGTAGTCAAGGCCTGTGGCACGGCGGGCGCTCTTGGCAGTGCGGCACAGCCAGAAATGCTACCGCTCGTCCAGGCTAGGGCTAGCAGGAGCAGGAGGCTCTGCCGGCGCAGCGCGCATCGTTCTCCAACGTCCATCATTTACTCTCCGACTTCCCTACGGAGTTACCGTACGTCGATCGGGCCTCGACGTGAATTATTGGAAGCTGTTAAGCGGCGACAGTTGATGCTGCGTGCGCTCGAGGATTGCGCATGTGGCGCCAAGTCAACATACCTTCGTTCAAGCTGCCTCTGCCGAGCCGCCCTAAGCTTGGCTTCGTTCATAGGCAGAATATCGAGTGACCCAAAATGGCTACGTCCAGTCGACCTTCATCGCCGTGGTACATCGTGGTGGCGGACGACCACGGTCACGAGTGGGCACCCCCCATGAGGACAGGCGAGGGTCCGGCGCCGGTTCAATATGCTCGGTTCGGCGGCAGTACCACATTGCTCCAAAGAGCGCTGGGGCGCGCCGCGCGAGCTGCGCCGGCCTCGCAAGTGATGGTGACCGTATTGGAAGAATATCGCGAATTCTGGGAACCCTCCGTGTGGTTTGTGAGGCCTGAGCACCGCTTCGTGTGTGAAGGGCGGGCGGAGTCCACCCTTACAGCCGCCGCCGCAATCTTGAAGATCGCGGCCGACTCTCCTTCGAATGTGGTTGTTATCGCGCCCGCTCGTGTTCACGTGCTTCGCGAGTCGGTGCTTGCCGCGGCGCTTGAAAACGCACTGTCAGCATTGCCGTCGGTTCCGGAAGGTGCACTTACCTTGGCGATGATCGATGCTGAGGACGGTATCGATGAGGACTACTTGGTGCTCGACCGTTCGCGCTTTCGCGCCGGCTTTCGAGTGCTCGGTGTTGCGCGTCGACCGAATACCTGGGTAGCACATCATTTGCGCCAGCAAGGCGCGCTGATCGCGTCCGGCATCATGATCGGATATGCAGGAGTATTCGCCGCTCATATTTCAAGGCAATGGCCTGGGCTTACTCGGCAGCTGAATCTGGCTGCCCACGCGGCGACTGCGGCATCTGCGGAATGCGAGTTGTCAATGCATCTGAGTCGCGCCATCCCGAAACCGGCGCTGTCCTCGCTACGGTGGCATGCTCCGACCCTCAGACAACGCGCTTTCGGTGTCGAGGGCTGCGGTTGGAGCGGCCTGCGCTCGGCGCGTGCCGTTGCGCGCACTCACGATTACCTCTCAGCCCTGACGAGGATTCGCAACGCCGCGGACTTCGATTCAAACCATCTCGATCAGAGCTACCGCCTGCAGGAAACCTCCGATCAAGCGAATGCCCTCGAGAAAGGCGGTTGATCCGCGAAACCGCTGATCCGGAGGCGCTTCGCAGACGGTGTGTCCAACCAACGCGGCGCACCCCCCCATCAAGCAGGATTAACCCCAGCGATCTCCACGGAGATGATGATCCGGTGGGAGACCGCGCGGTTGGAATCCTTTAGGCACTGCGTCTGCTAGCCGCCGGATCGATCGGCTTGCACTAAGTGCTCGCCGACGAACCAGCTCTGTTTCTCGTTGCTGCGCACGATCTGGCTGACAAGCAGGTCGTTTGTGCCGTCATCCCCGCGTTCCGCGGCTTCTCGAGCCAGCGCTCGCGCCTCCGTCAGGATCACCTCATGTGCGCTGACCAGTTCTGATAGCTCGGCGTCGGGCGCCTCCCGTCCGCGAGGGGCGCGGCTGATCTTTGTTGTCTGCGCGACGTCCTGCCCCAGTGCGAGCGCCACACCACCCAAGGTCTGCACACGCTCCGCGATCGCATCCGCCAGTTCATCCTGCTCGGCGTAGTGCTTGTCGAAGAGCAAATGCAATTGATAAAATGTAGCTCCGGACGTTTGCCAGTGGTTCTTTCTATAAAGGTCGCGCAGTGCCAATGTGTGTGCGAGCATTCGGTTAAGCGCCATCACACCTCGATGACGCGTCTCTGCGCTGAGGCCGATTCGCACGGGCGCCAGTTCCCCGAATGATTGTGTAACCGCGATGGCAGTGTCTTGTCTTGAGTGCGTCATTAAATGACCTCCTGAAAAGGTATTCGGACGATACAACAGCCTTGCTTGGGCCGCCTGAAGGAAAATGCGGCTATTGGTACAGAGTTGCTTAATGGCAGACCGAAACATACCGTCGTTGATAAGTCCAAGGCGTTAGCGACGGCATCAATGACCGCCGACAGCACTGCGTCGTGACCCCTCCCCTCGCTTAGCGACGACTAAGGACGATTGTTTGCCGCCGTGCTTCGCGCGCGGCGCCATGCTGCCGGACTTTCGCCGATGAATCGCTGAAAGAGCCGCGACAAATGCGACTGATCCGCCAAACCACATTCGAGTGCGATTTGTCCCAGGGCCGAATCGGTGGTCAACATCAAACCTTGTGCGCGCTCGATCCGCCTTTTCATTACATACGCATGAGGGGGACGCCCGAAACTATCGCGAAAGGCTCGCATGAAGTGCGATAGGCTCAGATTCACGAGTTCAGACAAATCTTCGCAATGAATATTTTCGCTCAAGTGTCCTTCGATATACGTCAGCACACATCGTACCTGCCAAGGCGCCAAGCCTCCCCGGCACTTGTCGAGCAGCACGCGCGGCTGCGCCGACGGCACTGTATTCACACCGGCCGGCTCGGACTCAAGCGAATGACATGCTGCGCTCAAGTATTGACGCGCGTGGTTGCTCTCTCCGGACAGCGCACAGTTGACGGCACTGATCAACGCCGACACCGCATGAAGCAAGCTGTGCGTTGAGGGCAGCGATTCGTGAGGTTCCGCCACCACACCCTGAATCAGAACAGTCATCGAAGTAGGGACAGGGTGGCTTTCCGAATTCTGTGTGACAGTGAGCGGAATCGCGAATCCAGCGACATCGGCTCTCCTGGGTCGACTGACTGATTCGGTCTGCATGGTTTCCTCCGGAAAGTTCTGTTGAACCGGAGCAAAGGCTATCGACTCAGGGTACGAACGTCTTTTATGTAATTCTATGGCAGCAGTCGTTTTGCTCGCCAAAGCTGCCGCTCATGGATACATGTGATTGCGGAGATCCAACCGCCGCGATGAAAATCCCATTGAGGGATCAATTGCTCAAAGCGCTGGTTCTCTCAATCTTAAAGGGCCAATCATTCAACCGAGGTTTCCATGAGCGTCAATGTGCTGATCGCCTTTTATTCCCGCTCGGGGTCCACCGAGGCTCTCGCGAAGTCTATCGCCGAGGGTGCGAATTCCGCCGGCGCGACTGTGCGTCTGCGGCGCGCGCGCGAGCTGGTCGATGCTCGGGTGATGGAGAGTGTTCCGGGTTGGACCGAAGCGGCCGTACGCATGAACGCCGCTTACGAAGCGCCAACGGAGGCGGATGCCGAATGGGCGGACGGTATCATTTTCGGTACGCCGACTCGCTTTGGATCGGTGTCCTCGGAACTAAAGGCCTATATTGATAGCCTCGGCGGGTTGTGGTTCAAAGGCCGCCTCAGCGGCAAGGCGGGCTCGGTTTTCACCTCGAGTTCGACGCCGCACGGCGGCAATGAGTCGACATTGATCTCAATGTATCAGCCACTCGCCCATCTCGGTATGATCATTGTCCCGCTGGGATACACGGACCCTACCTTGTTCAAAGCCGGTACGCCTTATGGTGCGTCGTCCGTGTCTGGCCAGTCGGCCGTCCCGCCCACGCCGGATGACCTGGAGGTAGCGCGCTTTCAGGGTCGACGGGTGTGTGCCGTGTCGTCCGCTCTGAAGGCCAGTGCGCAGGCGAGTGCCACGAGTTCGGAACGATGATTGGCGTTTGGACCTGCCTCCCATGCCTGAGTCCACAATGATCGGAGCCGCAAGCCGCATTGCTGACGTGCGTGCGGGTCACATCAACTATCTACCGGTGGGCCTCTTCGGCGCCGTGATGGGGCTGACAGGATTGAGTGTGGCGTGGCGGCTCGCCTACGTCCGATATGCCGTTTCACCATGGATCGCCAATTTTCTCGCCGTGACCGCGGTGTTTGCCTTCCTCGCAATGTCGATCGCCTACCTCGTGAAATGCATTACCGCGCCGGAGTCGGTCAAAGCGGAATTTTCTCATCCAATTGCAGGCAACATGTTCGGCACCATTTTCGTGAGCATGCTGCTGCTGCCGATCGTGGTGGCCCCGGTGAATGTACTCATCGCTCGGGCGATGTGGTCGATCGGCGCGATTGGAATCGTGGGGTTTGCTTGGTTGGTCGCCACACGTTGGTTAAGGGTTCTGCAGAACCGCATTGATGTGACGCCAGCGTGGATCATTCCCGTGGTGGGGCTGCTGGACATTCCGCTTGCCGTTCCGAGGCTCGGACTCAATTTCCTTCACGGTGTTATGGTCTTTGGCTTGGGGGTAGGGCTGTTCTTTGCGACGCCCTTGTTCACGCTCATTTTCCAGCGTCAGTTGTTTGAGCCACCGATGCCGGACGCTTTGAAGCCATCCGCGCTCATCCTCGTCGCGCCCTCGGCGGTGGGCTTTTCATCCTATGTGGCGACCGCCGGTCATCCAGACCTCTTTGCAGAATCCCTGTATGCGGTGACTTTGTTTCTGCTGGCCGTACTGTTAGGACATCTTCGTCACTTGCCTGCATGCTGCCCCTTTCGGGTCTCATGGTGGGCCGTCAGCTTTCCTCTTGCCGCCTGTGCAATCGCCGGCTTGAGGTTTGCAACTTTCCACTCGGGATTGGCGGTCAACGGGCTCGCGCTGGCTCTACTGGGGTTGGTCACACTCATCATCGGCTGGCTGCTCGTTCGAACACTGGTGGGAATCGCGCGCGGCGAATTGCGGGCGCTGAGCATCTGATTCATTCGGGCGGCCCACGGACCCTTCTGTGAGGGCCGCGTTTCGAGTCTCTAAAGGCGCGTGCGCGCAAATGCCGTTCTACACCGACGATCCATCGATAACGCCCATCAAAACGATTCACATCGAGCCCCTGAGAGTGTGCGAGCAAGGATACGGCTCGCAGAGACTGCGTGGCTAGCCCGCGACAACTGGGGTATGAGTGGCGTGTCAGGTCGCAATTGAAGCAGATACGGTCGTTAACCAGCCGTTGCGTTCAGAGCCGCCGGGGCCCGGCTCAGCGCATTGTTAGCCTCTACCAGCTTGCACAGCATTCGCATAAATTCCGCACGCTCAGCGCTCGAGAGGGGCGACAGCATCCGGTGCTGCGCGCGCACGACTGCGGGCATGGAGCGGTCGAGCAATGCGCGCCCTTTTCCCGTTAGCATGATCAATCGAACCCTCGCATCGAGGGTCGACATGCTCCGGCGAACCAACCCGCGCGCCTCGAGTCGGTCGATCACGCTGGCTATCGTGGATGTATCGAATCCGATGGTACGCGCCAGGGTCCGTTGATCCATGCCGCTATTATCCGCTACAGCGATCATCGCGGCGCACTGAACCGGGGTGATTCCATAGGCCTCGGTTTCTTGCAAGAAGATCGCGACAGCAATTTGCTGTAGGCGCCGGATTTGGTGGCCGGGAAATTCCGCAAGATCGGTGGCGGTCCCGCTCGTTTGAAGTACGGGCTGTGATGATCGGGCCATGTTGGTCCTTACAGATGATGCACTCGGAGAGATGGTATTTCGTCCGATTCGTCAGTATACTGACGGTCGGCTGGAATACTCAAGCGGTAACATGACCAAACCGAGTTCGGATACCGAGGTCTTGGTGGCGGGTGGCGGGATCGGCGGTCTTGCGGCCGCTCTAGCGCTCGCTCGCGAGGGATATGCGGTCAAAGTACTCGAGCAAGCTCATGAGCTTGGGGAGATCGGCGCCGGGATTCAATTGGGTCCCAATGCATTCGCTGCGTTCGATGCGCTTGGAGTCGGGCGAAGCGCCCGAGCGTGTGCGGTGTATGCCGATGAGTTGGTGATGCACGATGCCACGGATGAGCGGGTGATCGGCCGGCTGGCCGTGGGCGAAGCATTCCGCAAGCGCTTCGGAAATCCTTATGCGGTAATACACCGAGTCGACATTCATCGTGCGCTATTGGAGGGTGCCCGGGAGAATGGGCACATCGAATTGCTCACCTCGACGCGTGTCGAACACATCGAACAGAGCGCAACCGGCGTGAGCGTCGTTGATACGGCGGGTCGAACCCATCGCGGGGCCGCGCTGATTGGCGCGGACGGCATCAAGTCAGTCGTCCGAGCTCAATATGTTGGCGATTCCCACCGGGTATCGGGGCATGTGGTTTACCGCGCGGTCATTGACCGTTCCGAGTTCCCACAGGACCTGCAATGGAACGCGATGAGTGTGTGGGCAGGGCCCGATTGCCACTTGGTCCATTATCCTCTACGGTCAGGCGAGCAGTACAATTTAGTCGTGACCTTTCACAGTCGGAGCAAAGAAGAGTGGGGTGTCACCGAGGGAAGTCCGGACGAGGTCCAATCGTATTTTGCCGGTGTCTGCCCACGCGCAAGACAGTTGATCTATCTGCCGAAATCCTGGAAGCGATGGGCGACTGCCGATCGGGACCCTATCGCTAATTGGACCTTCGGACGAGTCACCTTGCTGGGCGATGCCGCGCATCCGGGCCTCCAATATCTGGCGCAAGGCGCAGCACAAACTCTCGAGGACGCCGCAACGTTAGGTGCGGCGTTGCGGGTGAGCGGCAATGATTTGACGAAAGGGTTCGAGCTGTATCAGCGCGCACGGATCTCGCGAACGGCGCGCGTGGTGCTCTCGGCACGCGAGATGGGCCGAATTCTCCACGCGAAGGGTGTGGAGCGTCTGGTGCGAAATGATCTCTGGAAGGGGCGAACGCCCGAGCGCTACTGGGATGCGCTCGAGTGGATGTACGCATGGAACGTCGCTGATTGTTTGGTGGGGGCATACGATGCATGACCTGGGCCGTCTCGAAGATTTGCCGGCTGATTATCTCAAGGCATTGTCAGAGCAGAATTTGATCCCTCTGTGGCCGACGTTGCTCGCGTTGTTGCCACCCAATAAGCCGCGGCCGCACACGAAGGCGGCCTATTGGTCCTATCAGGCGCTGCGCCCTTTGTTGCTGCGGGCGGGCGAATTGACGCCCATCGAGAAGGCGGAGCGGCGCGTCTTGGTACTCGCGAATCCAGGCCACGGGCTTACGAAGCTGCAGGCGACGCCAGCCATCTATCTGGGTCTTCAATTACTGCTGCCGGGCGAGCGGGCCCCGACTCACCGGCATACGCCAAACGCAGTACGCATGATCGTGGAAGGGGAGGGTGCTTATACGACCGTCGAGGGTGTGAAGTGTCCCATGTTTCGCGGAGATCTCATCCTCACGCCGACCGGCCTCTGGCATGAACACGGACACGACGGTACCGATCCCGTGGTGTGGTTGGACGTGCTCGATTTGCCACTGGTTTACTACATGGAGGCGTCCTATCACATCAATGGGGAATCGCAAACGGTCGTAAGAAGTGGTGGCGCATCCGACCTTCCATATGTCGGGCTTCTGCCGACCCCGTTGTTCGAACGTGAAGTGAAGGATCACCCGATGTTGCGCTACGCCTGGAGCGAAGCACGCGCATCTCTCCAAGCGCTGGCACTTGCGCAACCCCATCTTGAGGCGGTACAAATCGGCTACGTCAACCCCGCGACGGGTACTGACATTCAGAATATCTTAGGCTACTACGCGTTGATGCTGCGCCCGTCCCAGACGCTCATTTTGCCGGCCCGATCGCCCGCCTCGATATTCCATGTGATCGAGGGTGACGTCGAGTGTCGCGTGGAGGATCAAACGTTCTCTCTAGCGGAAGCCGACACCTGTTGTGTGCCAGGATACGTGGGTGTCGTGTTGCGCAATCGCAGCGCGGCATCGCCCGCGTTTATTTTCATTGCGGACGAGGCGCCTTTGCATCGGAAGCTCGGACTCTTTGAAAATAGGGGGCGAACCCCGCCCGGCAGCACGACGGAGCGGACAGAGGGTCTCGCTTGATTCGCGTTGCACGGCCTCGAATCGTCTCGACTGACGCAAGTAATCTATGAAATTGTGCCGCTTTAATGCCGGGCGTTTGGGCATAGTAAATAATGGCACGGTGATCGACGTGACACCTGCGCTCGATCTGCTACCGACGCCGAGTTATCCGTTACCGCGGCATGATCTATTCATCGAGCACCTCGCCGCCGTTCGGGCACGCGCAGAGGAGTTGGCGCCAACCGCCCCCAGGTACTCTCTCGATACCGTGTCGTTGCTGAGTCCCGTGGCCAATCCCGGGAAAATCATGGCGGCACCCGTCAATTACACCAAGCATTTGCAGGAGGCACGCGAGCAGGCGGAAATCCATCATAACAAGCAAATCGAGGAGATTCGCCATATCGGGCTGTTCCTGAAGGCCACGAGTGCCCTTACAGGGTCGAGCGAAGGCGTCTATATTGCTCACCCGAGCCGCCGCAACGATCACGAGGCCGAGCTGGTGGTCGTTGTCGGCACGCGCGCACGCAATCTTTCGCGAGATACGGCGATGGCATCCGTCGCGGGCTATTGCAGTGGACTCGATATGACCACCCGGGGCCCGGAGGAACGGAGTCTGCGTAAGTCAATCGATACGTATGCGGTGCTCGGCCCGTGGCTCGTCACCGCCGATGAGCTCACCAATCCCCACGCGATTGACTTTTCTCTCACGGTTAACGGAGAAATCCGACAGCGCGCCAACACGCGCGATCTCGTCATCGGCATTATCGATCTTCTGGTATTCGCATCGTCTTTTTACACGCTGGAGCCCGGCGACATTTTGTTCACCGGCACCCCGGAAGGGGTGGGACCCGTGATACCGGGAGATGTCATCGTCACGGATTTCGCGGGAATTGGGCGGATGACGGTAGCCGTTCACGGCCCTCGGAGTTAATAGGGTGGAGAGCTTGAACAACACCCGCCCGCTGGCCGGAGTCAAGGTACTCGAACTCGGCGCGTTGATTGCGGGGCCCTACGCCGCGTCCTTATTCGCTCAGTTTGGTGCCGATGTGATCAAGATCGAGCCTCCGGGGGCGGGCGACCCGCTGCGTAAGTGGCGCGAGCTTCACGAGGGGACTTCCCTTTGGTGGTATGTCCAAAGCCGCAACAAGAAATCCGTATCGCTCGATCTTAAGTGCGAGGAAGGCCGGGAGATTGTCTGCAAACTCGCCGCCGAAACCGATGTTCTGATCGAAAACTTCCGCCCGGGGACCCTCGAAAAATGGGGTTTAGGCTGGGAGACATTATCGGCACTGAACCCGCGACTTGTGATGGTTCGGGTCTCTGGTTACGGGCAAACGGGTCCACGTAGCGCTCTGCCCGGGTTTGCGGCGATTGCCGAGGGCATGGGCGGTCTGCGCCACGTGACGGGCTATCCGGATCGACCCCCGGTGCGTGCGGGCATCAGCCTCGGCGACACTCTGGCCGGCCTCTACGGGGTAATCGGGGCGCTGATCGCGTTGCATCAGGTCAAGGTAAACGGTGGCGGCGGACAAATCGTCGATGTCGCTCTCTATGAAGCCGTGTTCGCAACCATGGAGAGCCTGCTGCCGGAATATTCGCTCCGCGGCGTGGTGCGGGGGCGAACCGGCTCGAGCCTTCCCGGCATCTCGCCGTCAAATACCTATGTGTGCCGCGATGGCGCCTACGTGATCATCGCGGCGAATGGAGATGCCCTGTTTCAGCGGCTGATGGCAGCCATCGGCCGAGCAGATCTCGCCCGCGATCCGACGCTTGCCCACAATGACGGCCGCGTGGCGCGGAACGATGAATTGGACCAGGTCATTGCCGAGTGGACATCGCAGCACGAGATTGGCGAGGTGATTGCTCGATTGGAGCTCGCCGAGGTTCCGGTTGGCAGAAGCTTCACGGTCGCGGACATTGCCTTGGATCCCCAATACCGCGAGCGCCAGATGCTCGAAAGGCACGCACTACCCCGAGGCGGCCCCGAGATTTTGGTTCCGGGCATTGTGCCAAAGCTTTCCCAAACACCGGGGGAGACTCGCTGGCTGGGCCCGGAAGTGGGTCAACACACCGCGGAGGTCCTCGCTTCGTTGGGTCTCGCGCCCGAGGCGGTCAGCCTGCTGAAGGCCAAGGGCATCATATGAGAGCGCCCGAGCCCCCGCGTGTGTACATCCAGGAGGTGTCCCCCCGCGACGGTTTCCAAATTGAGAGCAAGTGCCTTTCGACCGAGGAGAAAATCGCTTACATCGATCGACTGAGCCTCGCCGGCCTTGCGAAGATCGAGGTGACCTCCTTTACCTCGCCGAAATCGATCCCGACGCTCGCCGATGCGGAAGCCGTGGTCGCACGGATCAAACGCACTCCGGGAGTGATCTACACGGCGCTCGTTCCGAACCTGCGCGGCTGCGACCGCGCGTTGGCCGCGGGGATCGACGAAATTAATCTGGTGATGTCAGCGAGCGAAAGCCATAATCTCGCGAATCTACGCATGACGTGCGAGCAGTCGCTATCCCAACTGGGCCGCATCGCCGAACGTGCACGCGGCGCCGTCGCCATCAGCGCCTCCTTATCAACCTCGTTTGGTTGCCCCTATGAGGGTCCCATTCCCGTGGCCCGCATCCTCGAGCTCCTCTCTCAATTGGCCGATATGGGGATCACGCAGGTCTCGTTGTGCGATACCAGCGGTATGGCAAATCCAGCTCAGGTAGAGGATGTTTTCATTCAGGCTAGACTCCATTGGCCGTCGACCGAGTTCACGGCGCATTTTCATAATACCCGAGGCATGGGACTCGCAAATGCGCTCGCCGCGGTGCGCGTCGGCATCACGCGATTCGATGCCTCGTTAGGGGGACTCGGTGGCTGTCCGTACGCGCCCGGAGCGACGGGCAACGTATGCACGGAAGATCTGGTGCATATGTTTCAGGCCATGGGATACGAGACGGGAGCGGACCTCGACAAATTACTCGCGATCGCAGCAGATTTGCCAACGCTCGTGGGTCACGACATACCGGGACAGGTCGTCAAGGCGGGTGCCTCCTCGCGTCGCTATCCATTGATAAGTCATGGCGACGAAGGTTAGAGGGCGAGGGCAGCATCGGAAGACATCCGGGGCGCCGGGGAGCGTGGGATAACGCTCAAGGTGTTGAATGATATCGTTGCTTTCGATGTGCACGTGGCCGTCGTGGACCACGCAGGGCACGAGATCCAGTGGGTGGGATATCCAGTCAATGCCCTTGAAATTGAGAAACATGCGCAATTTTTGGGAGCAGGATGAGAAGTGAGCATGAAAAACATGCACGCCCTTCCATTCCAGCACCTCCCGGGTGCGAATATCGGAGGCTGGCAACTGCACGTGAGATGACGCGCCTTGGAGATCACGAAAGTCATGGATGATGCGCGTTCGCGGGCGAGCTGGAAGACATCACATAGCGCATGGAGGTGCCTGCCGAACCGGGAGCGCTCACGCTCGTATATCGCGTCATTTGCGAAGCGCGATCGATTTCGATGGCCTCAGGATCCGCATACCAGATGGAGTCTGACGGGGCGGGATCGTGATGTATAAAGAAAGCGGCCTTGCCATGGGCGCGGTCTGCGAGAACGACAACCGCTTGGATACTTTTCGCACTCGCCTTGGCGGTTTCCGCCCAGTGGACCATGCGGTCGATGAGAGCATCGATATGATCCGTCGGAACAGTGAACACTTGAAAGTCCGCCATCCCAGCGAACGCCGGACCCATGTCCATTCGATCATCTTTGGCAGTGATGACCCGCTCCACCGCGTAAAAGCCGACTTCGGCCGTCGCCAGGCTTTCGACCACCGGCAAATGTTCATTGAATTGCGGCCGCCGGAAGGCCGCCTCGAGATGCACCGCCGTTTGCCACTGGACAAACTCCACGATGGTATCGTGCGAATGGTTGACGAAAAAGGACAATCCAACAAAACCATCCAAGTACTTGATCCTGGATTCTGTCTCGGATGCGTTCAATAGCAGCAGCCCCCGACCATGGATCGGCTTTGTATGGATTAGAATCAGGAGCGTATGAAAGGAGTCCTCTACCGAGACACGCGTAAAATCTTCGAACATGTGGGTATCCCAACCTGATTTAGGCGGCTGAAAGTGCGAGCCGGTAGGGGGGAGGAAAGCGCTCAGCATCGGACGGCGCGGGAATACTTTCGACGACCATGAAGGCGCCCTTGAAGGCGGGTTCCCCACAAGTGGCGGACAACGCAGCAGCGGCAGGTGCATCGAAGGCTCCCTTCGAGAGCAGGACAAAACTTGCGCCGTTCTCCGTGGAGTGAAACAGCACACCAGCCGTCTCAACTTCCGCCATGGAGCGAATCTGTTCACGCGCCCCCGCGAGCGATGCGGGGGTGCATGGCGTGTAGAGCGCGCATAAAAAGCGCTCGCCGCGTGTGAACGAGATCCCGCTCCTCCCGCAGATCTCGTGGCGGGTGCTAAAGGCGACATAGTGGGTTTTCACGTGGTGCTCGACAATCTTGATATGCTCCGAGAACAGCGGGTTCCTCTGGACAGTCGCGAGTGCCGCGGCGTTCTCCCACAAAACGAACTCGAGTGCGAAGCGCCCGCATACGCTTGCCAGGAATGCGGCCCCACGATATCCCTCAAAATGTTTCAGCCTATTCTCTGTGGACGAAGCGGCAAATAGGGAGATGCATTCGGCTTGAAGTGGCGCACAGTCGAGCAAGACGACGCCTGCGAAAAACTGTTCGGAGCCGCGGACGGTCAGCATTGCGCTACCGATGAGCTCCGAATTTATACAAGAGAGTAAAGCCGTACGTCCGCGGCGGATATGAATAGTCCACCGCATAGCCCTCCGGCGGACCGGTCACGAGCTCGGACTCAACGGCCTTGTTGAGCAAGTTTCTACCCCAAAGCTTGACGTTGAGTCGTTCATCCGGGGAAATCCAGCTGGCCGACGTGTTCAGAAAATCATATGCGGGTTGTCGCAGATAGTTGTCCGCCTCACTGAAGTAACCATTGTTGTATTCATTGGTGATATTCAGGTCGATCTTTCCCGCCTCCGCCAGTTCAACGACGTAATCGCCGCCGATGTCGAATGTAAATCTGGGGGCATACGGCAATTGGTTCCCCGCCGCACTCGCGGTGTATTGTACGAGTCCGCCGAAGGGGAGCGGCGTGCTGAAGTCAGCCTTGGGGAAGCTGGTGAAGTCCGAATGCAGTTCTTCCGCCGTTGCAGACAGCTGAAAGGACCGCGTCACCTGAAAACTCGCATCGAGGTCGATTCCATAGAGCTTGGCCGACGCGCCATTGTAGAAATTCACGAGCGCACCGATGTAATTGGTGACTTGAATGTTCTTGTAGTCATAGTAAAAGGGCGCGAGGTTGAGGCGCAATCGATGGTCCAATGATTCGCTTTTCAGGCCGATCTCGTAGGCATTCAATATCTCAGGCAAATACGGTGCGTTGGCGGGGTTGTTGCCATTGAATCCGCCGCTCTTGAAACTGCGATTGTAAGACACGTAGGTGAGGATATCGTCGGTCAGTTTATAGTCGAGGGCGGCGCGATAGCTTGGGAGATCGATGCGGCTTTCCTCGTTAAAGTAAGGTGCGAGCAATCCAATTGGGATGCCATTTTCCAAGAAGCCGCTGATAGAGCCATTGAGCGTTCTCTCCTCCCAGGTGTCGCGCACGCCCAAGGTCACATGCCACCGGGGGGCTACCTCGATCGTCGCTTGTGCGTAGGGCGCGACCGATTTGGTGACGAGGGTATCGGAGACCTCCTGATCGCCGAATGAAAAAGGTGTCGGCGCCAGCAGCCCATGGAGGTAGGTGTTGACTGGATTGATGGACCCTTCGTTGTGGAAGAGGTATACCCCAGTCACCCACTGAACGAATTTATTATTTTTGGAAACGAGCTGCAGCTCTTCGGTGATATCCCGGCCGTTTTCCACATCAGTGATGTTAATGCCCGGAACGGGCGTCAAGGAGACGACCAAGTTGTCGTAAAACGCATAGGAACGGAAAGAAGAGATGCTGATGAAGTCGGCAAAGCCGAGGCCCTGCTGCACGGATAAACTGATTCCGCCGCTTTGGTTGTGATTGAATCCCGTTTGGTAGGTGTCAACATCATAGGGGTTCGATGTGGCCACGTATCCGGGAAACAGCGCTCTAGTACCAGGTGCCGGTGCGAAGTTGCCACCCAGGGAATTGTCGACGTTGGAGTAATCCATATTCAGACGGATGGTGGTTTCTTCAGCGGGTGTGTATACCCATTTGGTGCGCGCCGTCAGGTCCTTGTTATCGCGTTCGACCTGTTCTCCGTCATAAACATTTCGGCCCCATCCATTGCCCTGCGTGGTGTACCGAAAGGATGCGTTGGCGGCTAAATCCGCAGTGATGCCACCCGTCACATAGACATAGTTTCTGCTCGTAAAATAGTCATCGAGCGATGTCTGCGCTTCGCCTCCAAAACTCTGTTCTGGATCCTTGGTCATCATCTGAATGACTCCGCCGGTGGAGTTTCGACCAAAGAGAGTGCCCTGCGGCCCCTTCAACACGGAGATTTGGGAGACATCGACGAGGTCGGTGGGCGCTTCCAATTGGGAGGGATAGTAGACCCCGTCCACGTAGAGGGCGACCGGATTTTCAACGTCCGGACCGAATGCAGCCGTCCCGATGCCCCGCAGGTGAGGTTGAAAATAGAGCGCGGTGTTGCCAATGGACAGTCCGGAGACCACCGTCGGCAGGTCGTTTGCGGTGACCACATTGGCAGCTTGAAGCGCTGCGCCGCTCACGGCGGTGATCGCGATGGGCACATCCTGCAGATTCTCGGCGCGCTTTTGCGCAGTTACGATGATTTCCGCGAGTGTGTCTGCCCCTCCGCTTGGCGAAGTGGACGATGCACTTGCGGTCGTGTTCGTCAGTTGGGCAAGAGCTTGAGTGGCGAATCCCAGTGTCAGCACGCTCACGAGGAATCGATCCACCGCAACTCTTCTGATGCGCGCGGATCCGAAGACTAATCCCGACGCCGCCCGATCTCCCTTAACTCCCATACGATCCCCCTATCTGATTTTGTGAGGGTTGCGCGGTCCGAGTCAGTCCAACGATCGCTCGTCGCGACCTCGTCGATGCGCCCACATTTGCCATCCAACGCAAAACATATTAGACGCCGAATAATTTAACGTCAACTGGTGTGATGAGACATGATGCCCCCTTGCATTATTTCACGCCGCATTACATTGTTAGGGACCGGCGGGACCAGGATTTGCCGGGAGGGGAGTTACTGAGAATGCGCGATGGGGCAAAAAAGGTGCGTACAATCAATAGATTGCAACCGATTGGACGTAAAGATTCGACTCCCAGAGGCAATCGAATCCGCAAACCGACGCGGGTGGACGAGAGCTTGGGCTACTTGGTCCGAAAGACACACCACGCGATAGTGGCCCAGCTCGATGAGCGGCTGGTGAAGTATGGAATCTCGCCGAGTACCTGGGCATTTTTGCGCCGACTGTGGGACGAGGATGGTCTCACGCAGAAGGAATTAGCGGACGCACTTGGGCTCACTCCACCCACGGCCGTGTCCGCGATCGACAATCTTGAACAACGCGGATTTGTCGAAAGACGCCTCAATGGCTCCGATCGTCGTAAGCGGCACATTTATCTCACCGCCAGCGCACGACAACTCGTCGCCGAGCTTCGCCCACTTGCAAGCGAAGTAAACGATATCGCACTTGCCGAACTGAGTGACTCCGAGGCGAAAGAGCTCATGCGACTCTTGCACAAAGTATCGGACTCGCTCCTTCGCGCCGCGCCAGCGGTCGGCAAAACCGCTCTGGAGACCCTCGAGTGAAATCCACGGAACCCACGTCGTCCACGCCGACTGCGTCGGACGTCGGGAACAAGGGCAGTTCTGCGGCAACAATGGAAGAGGTGATCAACGAACTCGTTGCCGCGAATCGCATTCTTTACCGTCAAGGGGTTGTTGACGCCTACGGTCATGTGAGCACCCGCCATCCGCACATACCAGATGCCTTTTTGATTGCCTCCAGCAAGGCGCCCGCCCTTGTGTCACCGGACCACATAATCGAATTGGGACTCGACGGTCAAGAGATCAGCGGAATCCCTCAGTCGCTCTATCTCGAGCGCTTTATCCACGCAGAAATATATCGAGTGCGACCCGACGTCGGAGCGATCGTCCACAGCCATTCGCCAAGTGTTTTGCCGTTCAGTGTTGTGCCCGGCGTGCCATTGCGTCCGATCTGTCACATGTCTGGTTTCCTTGCATCAGGGGCGCCGGTATTTGAGATTCGCGATACGGCGGGTGATGGTAGCGATCTCTTGATCAGCACGCCGAAATTAGGTCAAGCGCTCGCCGCTACCCTCGGTAATCGTTCGGTCGTGTTAATGCGAGGGCACGGCTCAACGGTCGTCGGAAATAACCTTCGCGAGGCGGTATTTCAAGCGATATATACTGAGATAAATGCCCGCCTGCAGCGGGAGGCCTTGGCGCTCGGAACGCCCGTGTTTTTGACCGCGCAGGAATCCGCCGCTTGTGTCGCGACCGTGTCCGCAAGCATGGATCGCGCCTGGAATCTATGGATAGATCAAATTTAACGTGTGCGGTTGCATGGCGGCGCGTCGTTTTGCCCGGGGCCGTCCAATGAATCGCGGGCTTGCGGAGAGGCGACATTTAACTGTATTACAATGAGAGCCTCTAACGGACAGGAGTGAGTTGCATTTGCACGGTGGCTTGTCCCTTTGCTCTTGCTTCTTGAAATCGGGCCGAGTTGAAAGTAAGGAAGGTTAAAAAAAAGGGATCGCCCGTTGCACATAGCGCAGCGGGCGAGCTATTTACCGAGCTGGTTTTGGAGGTTTTCCGCTTTAATGGTCGATTGGTTTTCGTGGGTGATCGCTTAACGAAAGCAATTGGCCTATCGACAGCCAGATGGCAGACGCTAGGCGCCATTGCGCGGGCTGAGAGTCCGCTCACTGTGGCCGAGATCGCGCGGATGATGGGCCTGCAGCGGCAGAGCGTGCAGCGCACCGTGAACGCTCTGGTCAGTACCGGCATGGCGGCAACTCACAACAACCCCAACGATCAACGAGCCCGTCTCGTGTCCTTTACCAAGAAGGGCCGGGGGGCATATGAGGATACTATCGCTATCCAAGTCGCCTGGGCTAACGAGACAGCGGCAGGCTTGGCGGAAGCGGATCTGCACACTGCATTGCGGACCTTGCGGGCTTTGCGCGTGAAACTGGAACACCGCAAACGGAAAGCGCCATGACATCAAATGGCGGCGCTTCGCAATGCCTCTGGCACTTTATCGGGCGCAACTGATTGTTGCTCGGCAGCGAGGAGCCTTTCCAGCGCGCGTCGTACGCGCATACCGCCGGCATCTCCGAGAAGTGACACCGGCCTTAATGATAGTAAATCCGTTTCGCCAATTGATCGTTGCTGCGCCTCGAGCATCGGCTTATCTTGGTGAGTGAATGCAGCGATGACTCCCGCGCGTACCTGTTCATTGAATTCCACGCTCACGCCCTGTTTGTAGCGCGCGCTGCCGAAGAAATAGTGTGTGGTAGTTGGCGACTCCGGTGTCATGATATGCACTGCGCGAACATCAACACCTTCTTCGCGCGGTCGCCCAGCGGCAGTGAACCCGGCACGCAACAACATATGAGCAGGAGGATCCCACGACACTTCGAACCATTGGTCTACCGGAGCATCAGGATCGGCAAGGTCTGGCTTGAAGACACCAATGGCACGGCTATTTGCCAGCCACCAGTTACAATGCACGGAGCGACCCTCTTCCCAGACCTTCGCTTTGGTCCTTGCGATCGCGCCCTGAGTATCAAGCGAGCCGACATGCAGGTAATCCGCGTGACTGAGGTCCATGATGTTATCGGTCGCCAGCTGATAATTGCAGGCCGTCGGCAGATACCCGGTGAACACCGTCTTTGGATTCGGTTGCGTCAGGAAGGAGTAATCCGGAATCAAATCGGGATCCGCGAGGCTCGGATCGCCCGGCCATATCCACACGGCCCGATGTTTTCGAACCGCCACGTAACGCTTGACCCGGGCGCCGCGCGGGATATTCCCGTCCCCATGCGGGCTGCTCACGCACTCTCCGGAGGGGCCGAAACAAAGACCGTGATACCCGCACTGGACAACATCGCCGACCCGGCGTCCTAAGTGGAGCGGGGCGAATCGATGAGGGCATCGGTCCGCTAGCGCAACGATTTCATCCGACGAGGTTCGATAGAGCAACACCGGCTCTGAGAGTATCGTTCGGTGAAATAGGCTGTCGCCGGCGATTTCATCTTCCCATGCGGCGACATACCAGGCATCTCTCAAATAGTTCATCGCATTTGCCCCCGATTGATTTGGACGCGTGCGCAACCTCGTCCTTGCCCAGGGCGGATCGCCGTCAGTCGCCGATGGCCTCGCAGGTGCCTGATGATTGACAGGGCACTGTCAAAGTGAAAGTATACCTAGCAAGCTAGTTCGTCAAGACTAACAATCCAGGTTAAAACGAGAGGTCTCTATGTCCGCTTTCAAGGCCGTTGCGACCCGCTCCGCGCCACTGACGATTCCACCACCGTCGTCAACGCGAATACCCCTCAAAGTCAACGTGTTCCGCCACATGCGCATGTCGAACACTGCGCTCTGCCCTATGTTCCCTTATCTCGAGGAAGGTTGTTTTGCTCCCGCGGTAGCTGTTTACAGCGGCGCTCCCGGCCGAGCTGTCGGGATGTTCAAGCACTTCAACACGGTGGATGAAATTCTCCTGATTTTTGGCGCGAAGGGGTCGCGACTCAAAGCCGGCAATGCGATTGCGGACGTACGCGAGCATTTCGTGAATATCGCGCTGAGCGACTTCAATGATCCGGAAAACCATTTCCTTGCGGCCATCATTCAGCGACAAGCAGAGAATCGCGAGGATCAACGAGAGGTTGTTACATTTGTGTGCGAAGAATGCAAAAAGCCTCTCAAGGAGTTTCCATTCCAATCGCAACCGCCGGCCGGTGCCACCGCGGGACTCCGTGACCATCCGGAATATGCCCGAGGATTCGAGTCGCCGATCGGCGCCTGGCGTGCCGCTGAACAATTCAACAGCGATGAGGAGGCCCGTCGATGTACGCACTGCGGGCACGTAAGTGCCCCATTCCCGTTCCCAGAATGGGGCTGGGCCAAGTATGCGGAGCAATGTCGCAGCGTCGAAAAAGCTCTGCAAGCGTACCCGGGTCTCAAAGACGAATGCGGAGAAACTACCGTAACCATTGCAATCGAGAGCGCCACCCATGCATAGGAAGCGCATGATCGACACCTTCAAGGACGCAGAGGCCCTCGGCCCGTACGACGAATACCCCGTTTTGGTTCCCAACGTGGATCCCCAGCTGCACCTCAGTCGCAATGACAGACCACAACCGTTCTATTTGATTTGTGGCAAGGACACGCTTCTGGTGCAGATGAGCGGCACCGCGACGCTGGCGATGAAAGACTCGAATGTGTTGCACTTTCCGTTAATTCCGGGCGACTTTGTGTATGTCCCGGCGGGGACGCCGCATCGGCTGATCCCTGATGGTGTGTCGATCAATCATCGTTACAAGGCGGAGCGCGCAGGCCTTGAGGCGGTCGCCTGGTATTGCCCTCAATGTGGCAAGGAACTGCATCGAGATGTGTGGGACACCGCCAGTGAACTCCCGCAGGAGGGATATGCGAGGGCCTGCGCGCGCTTCAACGCCGAAACGGCCACTCGTACCTGCACAAGCTGCGGCACCCTACATCCCGAACTCGACCTGCGCGATTTTCGATGGGCCACGGTCGCACAGGAGCTTCGTGCGGCGGCCGCAGAACAGAAACAGAGCTGATCAGTGCCAGCCAACTTTTATCGGAGTACGAGCGATGTGGCTGTACGCGAATCCCGCCATCGACCAACCGATTTGAAGTAATGAAGCCACCGCGTATCACCCGATCAATTCGTTTGAATTTCATGGGTGACTGGGGTCAGGCCAATTTTCATCGAATCTGTTCTTGGCTATGCCAGGAAGTGTGCGACCGAGCGGGGCCTAAAACGCGTATCGCCATCCTGAATACCTTCAGCGGGGGTATTGATATGCCGGACGCGGTATTTGATGGCGAGGTGGACTTATGTCTGGCCACACCCGCCGGGCTAATGAGAAGTGCAATGACAGGCCGAGGCATCTTCAGCGCACGGGCTCTCGCGGACTTACGCGCCCTGGCTGTTTTGCCGCAACGGGATAGAATGGTATTTGCCCTTGATCCGAAATTCGGCATCCGCACTTTTTCTGACCTCCGACGGGAGCGGCCGCCGATTGCAATCGCCACTGCCCCCGACGATGGCATAAGCTTTATCGGTTACGTCGCCGCCCGCTACATGGAGGCGCACGGCATTGGCGCTGACACGTTGAAATCTTGGGGCGGAAGGTACGTCGTTGATCCGCGACCCGAACAAGCATTGAATCGCATGGAGCAGGGTGAAGTGGACGGGGTTTTGCAGGAGGCCATTATGACTCCTTGGTGGCAGTCCATGATGCGTAAGCGCGGTGCCATTGCGCTGCCTGCGGAACCAAGCGCCCTCGACACGTTGCACCATACATGCGGATTAGGGGCCGTCACTATTCCCGCCGGATTTCTTCCCGGACACCTCGAGCCATTGCCCGCTTTGGATTTTTCCGATTTCGTTGTCATCGTGCGAAGCGATATGTCCGAAGATGTCGCGCATTTACTTACCTGGTGTTTGGTAGAGACCCGAGAGGCAATTGAACGGCAATACCGACATATCCCGGCCGAGCGTAGCCCGCTCACCTATCCGCTGGACCCGGTTCAAATGTCGCGGGTTCCCATTCCGCTGCATTCGGGTGCGAGCGAATACTTCAAACACGCCGGTATCCCGCACTAAGGCCGGGCAATCCAGGCAAACCTAAAGACGCGGGGAATGCCATGGTCGACATGAAGGGGCGTGCGTGATATTGGAAAGTCAGTTAGAAATTGCCTCCGAGGACGGTCTCACCTTTAACTGCTATGTGGCTGCGCCGGTTGCAATGGGACCTGTGCCCGCGATCGTCCTGGTCCAAGAAATTTTTGGCATTAACGCGAATGTGCGTTGGACTGCCAATCGATTCGCCGAGGCCGGCTTTTTGGTGGCTGCACCCGATCTCTTTTGGCGCGCGTCACCTGGCATCGAGTTGGATCCGGCGGACCCGCAGCAACGCGCTCGTGCGATCGAGTTAAATGCGTCCTTCAACTCGCAAAATGGCTTGTCCGACTGCCGACAAACCGTCGACCAGCTTCGTCGGCATGCCTCATGCAATGGTCGGGTGGGAGCGCTTGGCTATTGTCTCGGCGGCCGGCTTGCCTTCTTGCTGGCAATGCAGGCAGACGTTGATGCCGGCGTGAGCTTTTACCCAGTTGCCGTTCAACCGGAGCTTACAGCGTCAGTCGTCTCCAATGTACCTTTATTGGTGCATCTGGGAAGCGACGATGCGCTTTGCAAAGCAGATGCTCAATTGAAGATCAAACAATTCGTTGAAGAAAAAACTGACAATAAGGTGATCATTTATGATGGGGTGGGACACGGATTTGCTCGTTTGGGGCGATCCGGTGACGCCGCGACGGCAGCGGAACGCGCCGAGAGTACGACGATAGCATTTTTAAAAAAACACCTTTCACAACATTGAACGCGCGGATGAAACATGGCCGTTACGCCACCACGCGGCTGACGACCCTTGAGAAGTCTTTTTGATGAATACAACCATACCGCAATCCGACATCGATCTATATTCAGATGCAGCGCTCCTCGATCCGTTTCCGCTCTACCAGGAGCTCCGAGATACGGGTCCCGCGGTTTGGCTGAATCGGTATGACATGATGGTGCTTTCGCGGTATAAAAATGTCACCGAAGCCATGCGCAACTGGCAAGTGTTCAGTTCCGCGCAGGGCGTCATGATGAATCAACCGATGAATGACACACTTCGGGGGATCGTTCTCTGCTCCGACGAACCGGAGCACGCAGTTTTGCGACGGGTCATCGCGAAGCCGATCACGCCGGTCGCAATCAGGGCCTACGCTGATTTAATTACGCGGGAAGCGGAGGCGCTGGTGGAACGACTGGTCGCGCAAAGGCATTTCGATGCCGCGACCGAGTTGGCCCAGTACCTGCCGGTGACCATCGTGTCAAATTTGGTGGGCCTCCCGGAGGAGGGTCGCGAGCGCATGCTCGACTGGGCCGCTGCCAACTTTGAATGCTTTGGGCCGCTAAACGAGCGCACCACCAAGGCATTCGAGGTGGTCAAAGAGATGGTGTCCTATGCCTTCACCAAGTGCACGCGGGAGAACCTAAAGCCGGATGGCTGGGCCAAGATGATTTGGGATGCGGCCGATCGAGGAGAGATAGGCTTGGAGAAGCCCCCTCTGATGATGAATGACTATATGGGGCCGAGCCTCGACACGACGATCTTCACCATAAGCAGCGCCATCTGGTTGTTCGCAAAGAACCCCGACCAATGGGACGCCTTGCGGGAGAACCCCGCGCTGCTCTCCGGCGCCATCAACGAAGTCATTCGTTTGGAGTCACCGCTTCAAGGGTTCTCTCGGATGGCTACTCAGGATGTCGACATCGAAGGCCTGCTGATCCCGAACAACACCCGAACGATCATGCTCTGGGGCTCCGCCAATCGCGACGAGCGCAAGTGGCTCGAACCTGATCGATTCGACATCAGTCGACGAAATACCGACCACGTGGGATTCGGACACGGCGTGCATGTGTGCGTTGGAATGCATCTGGCGAAAATGGAAATATCCGCGCTGTTGACGGCCCTAATCAAACGCGTCAAGCGATTCGAATTGGGCAAGACCGAGCGCGTGATCAACAACGTCATGCACGGGTTATCCAAAGTCGAAGTCACCGTGCATTAGGCAAGTCTGCCGGTACGTGGAACTAGGTGCACGAAGGCTCGTCCTCCAGGGCAGCAGCACAGCGCTTGAGCATGTCACGGAGAAGTTTGGCTTCTCTTGCCGACAGTGCGGACAGCATTTGGCGCTCCACCGCATGGGCCGCTCGCGTGCCGGCGGCGACTGCTTTTTGCCCGGCCTCCGTTAGCTCGGTCATGATGACCCGGCCATGTTCCGGATGCGGGGTGCGCACGATCAGGCCCTCGCGTTCGAGATTGACGAGGATCCCCTGCATGGTCTGCGGCGTGACGAACGCCGCGCGGGCCAGATCGGCATTCGAGACGCGCGGGTTGCCTGCGATCTCGAGCAGGACGGCGTTCTGCGGGGCTGTGATGCCGAACTGAGCGAGCTCGGCATCCAGACGTTGTCTCAAACGATGTTGCGTAATTTTGAGGTTGTAGCCGACCCAATCGGCGCCGTTCCGAGGCTGTGCTTCCACCGTTGACATATCAGGGGCCTTACATTAGTATCAGGACACTGATATAAATCTACAGGAATCACCATGACAACACCAGTTGGGCCTGATTTCATCGCCTTGCAAGTTCGAGATCTCACCGCGTCCAGAAAATTTTACGTAGAGAAATTCGGTTTCGAAGCGGCAGCTCACAGTCCGCCTGGCGCGGTCGTGTTCAAGACAGCGCCAATCCCGCTGGCGCTGCGAGAGCCTATCCGGCCGCTTCCCGAAGCCGGGCCCCTCGGCGTGGGCATGGTGCTCTGGATCGCGTGCAATGACGCCGGCGGGCTGCACGACAAGTTCGTCGAGCGAGGCGGCACCATCCTCGCCCCCCTTGCCGATGGCCCCTTCGGTCGCTTCTTCGTCGCACAGGACCCTGACGGTTACGCGATCACCTTTCATACGGCGCGGAGCTGACCGCCACCGGCGCGTTCCAAGCAACTGGAGATGTACGACGACTATGCTGATGATCGCTGCGCTTCGCTTGGCGCTAATCTCCTCCGGGTAGGGCCCTGTACTTTGGTTGTGGTGCCATTCAGAGAAAGATGACCCGCGATAATGACAGTATCGCATGTCGGCTCAATTTCAACGACCGTCGCTCATTACCCGACTCGGTCTTTGAATCTAAAGGCTTCTACTCCCTGAGCGTCTTGGAGCAAGCCTCGTAAAACTTTAGCTTGTTGGCTAATTCCGGACCCGTCACAAAGGTCGGTTATCATGAGCTGATGGCGGCGCATTCCGGTTACAAATCAATCTTAGTCGCGGCGATGCTGCTGATTTGTTGTTGCCTCGCGAATCCCGCGTGCGCGCAAATGCCGTTCTACACCGACGATCCATCGATAACGCCCATCAAAACGATTCACATCGAGATTTTCGACGAATACGACGGTCTGCAATCCTCACAATTTCCCGACAAGCGGCAAAATACTGCGAACTTTAAGACCAACTTCAGCCCCTTCAGTCACCTCGAATTGGATCTGGATTTTCCCTACCTCGATATCCAGCGGGCACCGGGAGCAGATAATTCGGCCGGCGTTGGCGACACGAATCTCGGCGCCAAATGGAGTTTTCCCGCACGTAACTCGGACCCGTTGAACGCGAGTTATGCCATAAGTTTCTATGTCGAGTTCCCTACAGGAGATTCGGCCAATGGACTGGGATCGGGATTGACCGACTACTGGCTCAACTTTGCCATGCAAAAACCTTTGTCTGAGGCCACGCGGATCAACTGGAACTTAGGCCTCTTGTTCGCGGGCAATACCAGCACGGGCGCGGTCGGCATCCAAACCCGGCGCGGCCAA
>Ga0181537_10001120_pt1 | contig 24952 bp, 19 predicted proteins | sample PEATcosm2014_Bin_39_FD_119765 | JGI IMG/M metagenome (GOLD analysis project Ga0181537, IMG submission 119765) | Peatland microbial communities from MTU Mesocosm Facility, Houghton, MI, USA - PEATcosm2014_Bin23_10_metaG | ecosystem: Environmental > Terrestrial > Soil > Wetlands > Peat | place...
CTGGAACCAGCCCCAGGAGATGCCCTTGGCGCTGAGCAACGTGCCGATGTTTTGGTTGGTGCTGAGCATGCCGACCTTTTCGCTGCCGCTGCAATCGTCGTAGAAGGGATCCGGATCGCCGATGACCGAGCCGTTCACCACATCGCCTTCGGCGGTGGCGCCGACGTTGGCGTTGGGGTCGGAGTTTCCGGTCATGCCGGAGATGACGTTGATGGCGCCGACGGTGGATGGGCCGGTGTTGGTGCCGAAGGAGTTGTCATTGATGGCGTAGTAGGAAGCATAGTTCCACAGGCCGGTTACGGTGTTACCGTCGTAATAGCCCATTACGATGCCTGCGCCGAGGTCCGAAACGTCGGAGTAGGTGGATGCGGGGCAGATGGTGGAGGTGAACTCCGGGAACTTGTCCATCAGGCCGCTGTCAAAAGCCTGCTGCTCTGGCGTGTAGTCGTGGTCCATGTCGCAGGTGTAGTTCTGGCTGGGGTCGAGGCGTACGGGTTGATAGAAATTGCCGGCGCTGTCGGTATTCAGGTTATGCTCCAGCAGTCCTTGCGTCAGGCCGTTCACGGTGGGTGTGTTGGGCCGGGTATAAAAATGGGTTTCCCCGGGGAGGTTGGCGGCGTTCGGGTAGGTGGCGAAGTAGTGATCGAACGAGATATTCTCCTGGAAGATGACTACTACGTGTTTGATCGGCGTGGTGGTGTACGCGCCGCCGATGGAATTTCCCTGCGCAAACGTGTTACCGGGCATGACGAATGCTAGATTGGTGGCCAACAGCAACGCTGCCACCCAGCGCAAATTCTCTCGAATCATTAGATCTCCTTATGAACTCGTTTAAAGGATTCGCTCATGGAACCTGCCGTATCCGGGCGCGGGGAAATGCGGATGAGCGGCGGGAAACATGCGGGCCTTAGGGTTGATACGCGGCTTTTGTTATTGGCATATGACTTCTCGATGAAATGTAGGACAGCGAGGGAATCTCTGTGGATTCTGCCGCAAGCCACGCTTACGAGTACTAAGGGTTGTTGGGCGGAGACTTCTGCGTTTGCGCCGGTTCCACACGGATAAGGCCCATCATTCCGGCATCTTCATGTTCGAGAAGATGACAGTGGTAGGGGAACAGGCCCACGGCGTTGGGGTCGCGAAAATCGATGCGTAGTTTGACCCGCGGGTAGACGGGATTTTTGCCGTCCCAATAGGGGACATTTACCGTGTCGCGAAGAATGCCTTCCTTAACCTGCAGACCGAACCATTCCAGCACCAAAAAATGCACCTGGTGAATGTGAAAGGCGTGCACCTCCTGCGTGCGGTTCTCGATGATCCAGTCTTCGACATCTCCTTGATGGGCGACGATGTTTGGGACATCGCTGCCCATTTGGAAAGCTTTGGGAGTTTCGCCGTCCACGGTCAGGAAAAACGTCGTTGGACTGTTGGGATCGTGGGGGTCCTGAAGAACCTCCGAAAAGTAGAGCTTGCGGGTGCGTACCGGTGCCACGGTGCCGAGCCACACTACGTTGGCTGGCGGCAGGGCCACGGGCGACTCCGGCAACCGGTTGCGCGGTTCCGGGGCGTCGGCTTTCGCGATAATCTTCGCCAAGGGCCGTGTGGGGTCGTTCTCACCACCCGAACCCGTGTTTACACTGCGAGTCACGAGGGTAGCATCCACCCCTTCCGCAGGCCCGTTGACGACGAACTCGATGCGCCCGCCCGGCGGTATCCCCAAGTGGCTCTGCCGGATAGCGCGGGTGCTGGCGACTCCCAGGTCCGTGATCGGAACGCCATCGATGCCCACTACGCCCACGGCCTGCGGTTGGCCATGATAGAGCAACTGCAAGTTCATGTAGGTGATGGCTGAGGCGTTCAGAACTCGCCACAGTTGGCGTTCGCCGGGTTTCATCGCGATGACGGCTGGAGGGTAGCTCGGGTACGGCACGGGGACGAAGTTCAGCGAGAGGTCGAGAGCCGGCTTACCCGTGCCATTGCCGGTGTTCTTGGCGTCGCCGTCGGCGTCCAGAACGACGGGCGGGATATTCTGTTCCGCTGGCGCGGCATTTGGGTTCAGCAGAGTTTGGTCGCGAATTACGAAAACCCGCTCCGGCAAACCCGCCAAATCGGTGCGGGCGCGCTGGATGCCCTCGACAATCAGCGCTCCGGAGGCTCCACCTAGTACCTGCGCCTTGGTGGACCCATGCACGTGCGGGTGGTACCAGTACAAGCCGGGAGGCTCGTCCTTGGGGATTTGGAAGCGATACTCGAACGTTGCGTCTCCCGGCGATACGGCCGTATGCAGCACGTCATCCCCGTGGCAATCCGGCGGAACCGTCATGCCGTGAAAGTGGAGATTCGTGGCGCCAGCCTGCATCGCGCTTCCGGCGCAGGCCGCAGCGGACGTCGCGGAGTCCGTGCCGGTTTGCATCGGTGTAGGGGGCGCGATCTTTTGGTGAAGTGCAGTCAGGGCTCGTTCGGGTGTGGCTGCGGACTGCGCCGTTGCGGTATTTTTTAGCGAAAGGACAACCGTATCGCCTGGATGCACGCGCAGGGTCGGCTCCTGGCGCCCATCCTGATCGACGTAACAAAAATTTGTCCGCCCGGCGGCGTCGGGCGCGCTGTGGAAGGTGAATTCTTCGCGCAGCACCCCATCGCGGCTGTACACGTCCTCCGGTTCTGGCACCGCGCTGCCCTCGACTCCCCGCGCGCACCGAAATGTGGGGCCTGTCGACTTACCTGTGGTAGGCTCTTGCGCGAAAGCCGCGCTGCCGCAAGCTGTCACGAGGGTGGCCAGGGAAAACGCAAAACGTGAAAAATTCATGTGCTGTCGAGAGTACCGTTCCTTCCGGGGTCGTCTAGCCTTGGGGGCTATTCCCGGGCCGTCACCCAGAGCCTCGACCCCCAGGGCCATAAAATCGCGATGAGCCGCCCCAACCAGCAGATCCAATTCTAACCTTCATACGCTGATCCGATGAACCGCCGATGAATGCCCCCGCCGTTCGCCCAACTCCGGGCTCGCCCGTGGCGTCGTGTATACTTCTTTAGAACAAATTTTTTCATGATTCCATTCCTGAACATTCCCTATTTTCCCTGGCCAATTCCCACGTTCGGCCTGATGGTCGCCACCGCGCTCTTGGTCTCAGGCTACGTTCTTCAGGCGGACCTGAATAGGCGCGCCGCGGCGCTCACCGCCCCCGGAAAGCGCGTGAAATCCAGCGAAGCGCCGGCAAATCGCGACGACGGTTTCCTCATCGTGACCATCGCGGGCATCGCCGGTTTGGTAGGCGCGCGGCTTTATCACGTACTGGAAACTCCGGCCCTGTTTTTCGCCGATCCGAAGCCCATGCTGCTGACGCGCTATGGCTTCGCTTGGTTCGGGGGCTTTCTCGGCGGCTTGTTGGCGCTTATCCTGCTCGCGCGATATTTCCGGACTCCACTGCTGGAGTTTTTCGACATTTGCTCGCCAGCAGCCGCGGTCGGCTACGCGATTGGCCGCATCGGCTGCCTGCTCTCCGGCGATGGCGATTATGGCCGCCCAACGTTGTTGCCGTGGGGGATGAGTTTCCCGAATGGCGTAGTCCCCACGACGGACCGCGTCCATCCCACGCCGATCTACGAATTTCTGATCTGGATGGCCATTGCGGCGTTCCTCTGGCACATGGGGACAAAAGCGGTGCGCGGACCCAAAGCCAAGGGCGAAATTTTCTGCAATTATTTGATCCTCACCGGCATTGCGCGGTTCTTCATCGAGTTTCTGCGCATCAATCCGCGTTCCTTTTTCGGCTTGACCAACGCGCAGGCCGCCAGCCTGGTTTCTATCCTGTTCGGCGCGGTGCTTCTTTGGCGTATTAAAAGCCAGTACCACAGGCTTAAGAAAGAACATCGCATCGTAGAACACATTCTCGAGCGCGGCGATGTGCTGCAGCCCGAGTATCACAAACCAACCCCCGAATGCCCGCATCCGGAACGGTGGCACATGTACGATTCAATGAGTGCGGAAGTGGAAGTGCTGGATTTTTTGCGGTCGCTGGTCACCACGCTGAAGCCGGAATTGGTCGTCGAGACCGGCACGTTTTCTGGTTTGAGCACGCTGCGTATCGCGGAGGGTTTGCAGGCAAACGGCCTGGGCAAGGTGATTACCTGCGAATACGATGCCAAAGTATTCGCGGCCGCTGTCGAGCGCTTTAAATCCTCGGGGCTCGGGCAATGGATTGACGCGCGCAATGAATCCAGCCTGGAGATGGCCGTCCAGGGGCGCATCGATTTTCTGTTCTGCGATAGCGACGTGGGTTTGCGCGAGCAGGAGGTGCGGCGTTTTCTGCCGCAGATCAGCCCGTTCGGCATTATCGTGATGCATGACGCCAGTTCCTCGATGAAAACGGTGCGCGAGGGCGCGCTGAAGATGGAACAGGAAGGCTTGCTGTCGGTGTTGCTGCTGCCGACCCCACGAGGCCTGGTGCTAGCGCAAAAACGCCAAGGGCGCCTATAGCTATTGTTTGTAAATCTTGCCTTCTTTCATCACGAAGGCAACGTGTTCGAGGGCGCGCACATCCCCCAGTGGATCGCCGCTCACGGCGATAATGTCGGCGTACTTGCCCGGCGCGATGGAGCCAAACTCCTCGGGCTTGCCAATCAGAGTTGCGGCGTTAATAGTCGCAGACTGAATCGCCTGCATGGGCGTTTGGCCATATTTTACCTGATATGCAAACTGTTTAGCGTTGGTTCCATGCGGACACACGGAAGCATCCGTGCCAAAAGCGATTTTCACGCCGAGCAAAACGGCCTTCTGGAAGTTCTGGCGCTGCGTTTCCGCGCCTTCCTTAGCCTGAAAATCCGCGGGCATGCCATTTATCCCAGAGGAAATGCACTCATCATCGTAAATATCGGCGACCAGATAGGTGCCATGCTCCTTCATCATGCGCAAACCTTCCTCGTCGATGAACGTACCGTGTTCGATGGAGGCCACGCCGGCGCGCACCGCGTTTTTGATGCCGTTGGCGCCATGGGCGTGGGCGGCCACGCGCAAACCTTTTTTGCCGGCTTCTTCCACCGCCGCACGAATCTCGTCGTAGGTGAAATCGTCGGTGCTGGGAATGCTGCCGTGGGATAAAAATGCCCCCGTGGCGATCACCTTGATGAGGTCCACGTCGTTGGCTTCCAGAGCGCGCACGCGTTGGCGCACTTCGTCGGGGCCATCGGCCACGCCGAATCGCAAGTCCCACGGCAATGTGATATCCGGCGCGACGCCATTGAGGGCGCCGCCACCCCCGGTGATGGTGATGTACGCTCCAGCCACAAACATGCGTGGACCTATTACATCGCCGCGAGCAATGGCGTCGCGCAGAGCCACATCGACCAGGGCGCGATAGGTGCCCACATCGCGCACAGTGGTAAATCCGGCGAGCAACGTCACTTGGGCGTTGGGAATGGATTCAAAGGCGCGCGCAGCGGAAGTTTTTCGCAGTTCGGAGACGGGATCTGTATCCCTGGCGTCGCCGACCAGATGCGTGTGGCAATCGATCAGCCCGGGCATGACGGTCATATGTGAGAGATCGATCAGCGTAGCGCCGTTAGGAATTGCGGTATTTCCATCACCCACCGAAACAATCTTTTTATCGCGCACCACGATGACTTGATTCGCGAGGACCTGGCCGTTCTCTACATCGATGAACTTTCCAGCGCGAATCACCGTAGCTGCTGGGATGTTTGGCGGCGCAGCAGTTGTGGATGCAACTTGCGCCTCGGTGTGGGTAGCGAAGCACAACAGCAAGACCAATATTGCGAAGGCGCGATTCGGCACGCGATGCCTTTCCGGAGCTAGGGAATTTCAGGAGAAATATACTCTGGGTTAACGGCAAGTGAGGAACGAATTCGTTTGCGCACCAGCGAGCCCAGGCGCGCAGATCTCGCCGAGATGGGACGCCCCTAAGAACATAATAGCGTTGCGGTTAGAGCATCTGGCGGAGGACGTACTGCAAAATTCCGCCGTGTTTGTAATACGAGACTTCTTCAGGAGTATCGGCGCGGGCGATGGCGGAGAATATTTTTTCCGCGCCATCGGCGGCCTTGGCCTTTACGGTGACTTGTTTCTTCGGCGCTAGCGTCGCTACGCCGGAAACCTCATACACTTCGTGTCCCGTCAGTCCGAGCGAATCGCGGTTTTGCCCCGGCAGAAACTCGAGCGGCAGCACGCCCATGCCAATTAAATTGCTTCGGTGGATGCGCTCATAGCTCTCCGCGATCACCGCGCGCACGCCGAGCAGGCGCGTGCCCTTGGCCGCCCAGTCTCGCGACGAACCGGAGCCGTATTCTTTGCCGGCCAGCACGATCAGAGGCACGCCGGCTTCGCGGTATTTCAACGAAGCGTCATAGATGAACATCTTCTCGCCATCGGGCAGATGCAGCGTCCAACTGCCTTCCGTGCCGGGAGCCAACTGATTGCGCAGACGGATGTTGGCAAACGTGCCGCGCATCATCACTTCATGATTTCCCCGCCGTGCGCCATAGGAATTAAATTCGTGCGGCTTGACGCCATGAGCGATGAGATATTTTCCCGCCGGCGAATCGACGGCAATGGAGCCCGCGGGAGAAATATGATCGGTGGTGACGCTGTCGCCCAGAATGGCGAGCACGCGCGCCCCATGAATATCCGCCAACTCCGGCGGTCTCGCCGGCATGTTCTCGAAATACGGCGGCATCTTGATGTATGTGGACTTGGGATCCCACTGGTAAACATCGCCCCGCGGAATGGGCATGGACTTCCAGTGGGCGTCGCCCTCGTATACTTCGGCGTACTGCTTGCGGTATTGCTCGCTGCTGACGGCGGCGCGCACGGTGCTTTCGATTTCCTGCGCCGTGGGCCAGACGTCCGAGAGAAACACGGGCTGACCGTCGCTGCCGGTGCCGAGGGGTTCGGTGGTGAGGTCGATATCCATGCGCCCAGCGAGTGCGTAGGCCACCACCAGCGGAGGCGAGGCCAGATAGTTCGCGCGCACCAGCGGGTGAATGCGGCCTTCAAAATTGCGATTGCCGCTGAGCACCGCAACAGCCACCAGATTGTTGTCTTTAATGGCCGCGCCGATGCTTTCCGCGAGCGGCCCGCTGTTGCCGATGCACGTGGTGCAGCCGTAGCCCACGAGCTGGAACTTTAGTTTGTCGAGGTATTGCGTGAGTCCGGCGGCCTGCAAATAGTCGGTGACCACTTTCGAGCCGGGCGCCAAGCTGGTTTTCACCCACGGCTGGGTATGCAGTCCGCGCTCGACGGCTTTTTTCGCCAGCAAGGCCGCGCCCAGCATGAGTGAGGGATTCGAGGTGTTGGTGCAACTGGTAATCGCGGCGATGACCACGGCGCCGCTGGAAAGCTCGAAGGCGTCGCCGTTGTTGCGCACCGCGACATGCTTGGGCGGGGCGCCGTCCAGAACTTTGGTGAAGGAGGCCTTGGCCGCGCGCAGCGCCACGCGATCCTGCGGGCGCTTGGGCCCGGCGAGGGTGGGCTCGACGCTGGCGAGATCGAGTTGCAGGGTATCGCTGAAAATGGGGTCAGAGGTTTCGTCGGTGCGGAAGAGCGACTGTTCCTTGCAATAGGCTTCGACCAGCGCCACTTGTTCCTGGCTGCGCGCGGTGAATTGGAGATAGGCGAGGGTTTCCTTATCCACGGGAAAGAAGCCCATGGTGGCGCCGTATTCCGGGGCCATGTTGGCGATGGTCGCGCGGTCGGGAACGCTCAAGCTCGAGAGTCCAGAGCCATAGAATTCGACGAACTTTCCGACGACGCCTTTCTTGCGCAGCATCTCGGTGACGGTCAAGACCAAGTCCGTGGCCGTCGCGCCCTCGCTGAGCCGCCCGTGCAGCCGGAAACCCACGACTTCGGGTATCAGCATGGACGAAGGCTGCCCGAGCATGGCTGCTTCGGCTTCAATGCCGCCGACGCCCCAACCGAAAACGCCCAGAGCGTTGATCATGGTGGTGTGCGAGTCGGTGCCCACGACGGAATCGGGATAGGCTTCAAAGCGGCTGCCCGAGGGCATGACGCAAACCACGCGGGCCAAATATTCGAGATTGACCTGGTGGCAGATGCCGGTGTCCGGAGGCACGACCTTGAAATTTTGAAATGCGGTTTGGCCCCAACGAAGGAAGGCGTAACGCTCGACGTTGCGTTGGAACTCCAGTTCGGCATTCAGACCGAAGGCGTTGACGTTGCCAAAATGGTCGACTTGCACGGAATGGTCGATGACGAGTTCCGCGGGAAAGAGCGGATTGATGCGCTTGGGATTGCCGCCCATGCGCGTGAACGCTTCGCGCATGGTGGCCAGATCCACGACCGCGGGAACACCGGTAAAGTCCTGCAGCAGCACGCGCGCCGGCATGAAGGCGATCTCTTTTTCCGCGGAATTCGGTTTCCAGGAGGCCAGCGCCTCGATGTCCGCCGGATGCACGAAACGGCCGTCTTCGCAGCGCAGCAGATTTTCGAGAAGAATGCGCAGGGAAAAAGGCAGTTTGTTGACGTGGCCAACGCCCTTCTGTTCCAGCCGCTCGAGGCGCCGGATCTCGAAGCTCTGCGCACCGACGTGCAGCGTGTCGCTGGTGCCGAAGGAATTTCCCGCGCTGATGGCCATTACATGCCGTCCTTTCGCAAAATCGTGCCTCTATGATAACCGAATTCCAATCGCGCGGCGGGCGGCTATACTGGTGGTGGTGCGGCGCGGTGTGTGCGCCATTCACATGAATATCGTTTTGTTATCGACGTACGAACTTGGGCGCCAGCCCTTTGGGCTGGTGTCGCCGGCGGCGTGGCTGCGCAAACGCGGGCACGCGGTGACCTGCTGCGATCTATCGCGCCAGGCGTTGGATACTGGCGCGGTGGCCGCGGCGGAACTGATCGCCATTTATCTGCCGATGCACACGGCCACGCGTCTCGCCGCGCAACTGATTCCGGAGTTGCGGCGGCAGAATCCCAGTGCGCACCTGTGCTGTTACGGCTTATATGCGCCGATGAATGCCGAATATTTGCGAGGGTTGGGGGTGCAGACGCTGCTGGGCGGTGAGTTTGAGGCGGCGCTTGTGGAGCTTGTCGACCAACTTTGCGTTACGAACGCGACCAACGCAAGAACAGGTGGTGTGCCCGCCGCATCAACCAATGGGTTGTCACAACGCCAGCCGCTTATTTCCCTTGCTCGGTTAGAGTTTGAAGTGCCGGATCGTGACGGACTTCCGCCGATCGAGAAATACGCGCACCTGCTGGTTCCCGGCGCCGGCTACCGCCTGGTAGGTTCCACCGAGGCCAGTCGCGGTTGTAAACATCTCTGCCGTCACTGCCCGATCGTTCCCGTGTATGACGGCGTGTTCCGTATCGTGCCACGCGACGTCGTGCTTGAAGACATTCGCCGCCAGGTCGCGGCGGGAGCGCAGCATATTTCTTTTGGCGACCCGGACTTTTTTAACGGCATTGGGCACGCGCTGGAGATCTTAAAGGCTTTTCACGAGGAATTTCCCGGCGTGACGTACGACGTCACCATCAAGATCGAACATCTCAAGAAATATCCGCAACATTTGACGGCGCTGCGCGACACCGGATGTTTGTTCGTCATTAGCGCGGTGGAGTCGGTGGATAATGCGTTTCTCGCCATCCTGGAAAAAGGCCACACGCGCGAAGATTTTCTCGCCGTCGTGGCCAGGTTCCGGGATCTCGGCCTTACCCTGCATCCCACCTTTGTGCCGTTTTCGCCGTGGACGACAACGGAAGGCTATCTGGAGTTGCTGCGCGTCGTGTACGAGGAAAATCTCGTGGAAAATGTCGCGCCGATCCAGTTGGGGATTCGCTTGCTGATTCCGGCAGGTTCGCGCTTGTTGGAGCTGCCGGAAGTTCCGCCGATGCTGGGCAGCTTCAACTCCGAGTCGCTGGTGTTCCCGTGGGTCCACGCGGATCCGCGCCTCGACGCGCTCAGCGCCGAGGTGCAGCGCATCGCCGCCAACGCCGACCAACAGAAGCTCTCTCGCTGGGAAACATTTGTACAAATCTGGAATGCGGCTCACGCCGCGGCGGGCATACCGGCTCCCGCGTTGGCCGCGCAACGCGAGTCGGCGCCTGTGGCCTTCCTCAGCGAACCGTGGTATTGCTGCGCCGAGCCCACGCCCGCGCAGTTCGTTTCCATCGGCGCAAAGTCGCCCCTGCCCATCGCTTCCGTAGCTTCAGTGACGATTGCGGCAAGCGCGGCACGCAAAGGGGCGCCCGCTGCGCCAACGCATCCCACCGTCGCAGCGGATCAGTTCGTCTAGGTTTATTCGCAATTCCCCCTCATGCCTGACCTCCGCAAACGCGTTCTGCTCTTCGCTTCCAAGCTCGGCTACCAGACGCGCAGCTTCGCGGCCGCTGCAGAAAAATTGCAGGTGGACCTCGTCTACGTCACCGATCGTTGTCACCAACTCGATGACCCCTGGGAAGATCGCGCTATCGCGGTAGATTTTTCCAAGCCCTCTGAAGCCGCCCACACGGTCGTAACGCAGTCGCGCACTGCACACGTCGACGGCATCCTGGCTCTCGGCGACCGCCCGGCGCATGCGGCCGCTGGCGTGGCGCGGGCCCTCGCCATTCCGTTTCATCATCCAGCCGCCGTCGAGGCTTGCCGGAACAAGCTGCGCTCGCGGGAAGTGTTGCGCGACGCGGGCTTGCCGGTGCCGTGGTTTCGCGCTATCAGTACACACCCACTGCCGGAGCCTGCGCTGCTGGGCGTTCAGTATCCGTGTGTCCTAAAGCCGCTCGCGCTCTCCGCCAGCCAGGGCGTGATTCGCGCCAACAGCCGCGAAGAGTTTCTCGCCGCTGCGGCGCGTATCGCCAGGCTCCTGCAAACGCCCGAGATGCAAGCGACTCGCGAGCCGCACCTGAACGAAATGATTGTCGAGGGCTATCTTCCCGGCCGCGAAGTGGCCGTCGAAGCGCTGATGACCGCCGGGGAAATCCGCATCCTCGCCATTTTCGACAAGCCCGACCTACTGGTAGGGCCCTATTTTGAAGAAACTATCTATGTAACGCCGTCGCGCCTTCCGGCGCAACAACTTGCCGCCGTTGAGAAATCTCTGCAACGCTGTGCCGCCGCAATGGGTCTCTCGCATGGCCCGCTGCACGCGGAATTTCGCGTGCGCGACTCCGGTGAAACACGCGAAACGGAGACGGTCTGGCCGCTGGAAATCGCGTCGCGCCCGATCGGGGGCCTCTGCGCACAATCCCTGCGCTTCGTGCTTTCGCCCAGCGGTGAAAGCATCGGCCTCGAGGAACTACTCCTCCGCCATGCCCTGGAGCTGCCCGGCAGCGACGCCCCGCGCGCAAGCGCCGCCTCTGGCGTGATGATGATTCCCGTACCGCAAAGCGGCATTTTCTCTGCAGTGACCGGCGAGGAAGTTGCCGCGCAAACTGCGGGGATCACGCAAATTCAAATCACCGCACGCGTGCACGACTACATCGCCGCATGGCCCGAAGGCGCAAGCTATCTGGGCTTTATTTTTGCCGCCGGAGAAAATCCCGCGGGTGTGGAAGCTGCTCTGCGTCACGCGCACGCCAAACTCACTTTTCAGATTACCCCGCGCCTCGCCGTGCATCACCCCTCCGCAAGGGGCTAATTATATTGCTTGTGGCTGCTGGGGAAATCTTAGCCTTTAGCTTTCGGCGCCACATAGCCTTCCGGCAACTTGGCTCCCGCGCCGAAGAAAAACTGCTCCATCTGCTCTTCCATAATTTTCATCGAATTCGGATCCATGGGATTCAGCCGGTATTCGTTCATCACCATCTTGGAGTGCTCGATCCACAATTTCCACGCGTCTTTCGAGACATTCTCAAACACGCGCTTGCCAATTTCGCCCTTCCATGGCACGCGGTCCAGCCCCGGCAAATCCTTGTCGAATTTCACGCAATGCACGATCCGCTCGCCCGGTTTCGCTGACGCGTTCGCCGCCGGCGCTGGTCCACAACTCTCATCAGCCATTCGCAACCTCCCAATCCCACGAAACTTTACCTTACTGCACTACGCCGCAAATTCCTAGCTCCGCCGAAGCAGCGAACGTCCAGCCCGCGTCCGCAATTGTTGTGATACATCGCGCTGCGCGTTACTTTGCTATTATTCTTCGCTTCCGCACAGGAGCCAAACATGACCCGCCCCACGGCTATTTTCATCCTCTTTCTTGCCGCGCTACTCGAAGCCGGCGGCGACGCCATCGTGCGCCTGGGCCTCCGTTCCGGCGCACTCTGGTCGCGAGCGGCTTTATTCCTTCTCGCCGCAATCCTCCTCTTCGCCTACGGTTGGACGGTCAATCGCCCACCCTGGAATTTTGGCAAGCTCCTTGGCCTCTATATCGTCTTCTTTTTCGGGATCGCCCAACTCATCTCTTGGCTGGTCTTCAAGCAGACGCCGTCGTTGGCCGTCCTCGCGGGCGGCGCACTGATTCTGGCCGGGGGCGTAGTCATTGCCCTGGAACACTGAGTTTCCAGTGCGGGCCGCCGAGCGTTGAGCGCTGGCTCCGTCCCCTTGACACACCCGTGCCTCTATATTCACTATCTCTGAGCCACATCGGTGCGCATCCTATAGCTGGGGAGACGGAGCCCAACCCGCGTGCCAGAAATCACCACACTGTTTTGGGATATTGGCGGAGTCGTGCTCACTAATGGCTGGGACCGACACGCCCGTCGCCGTGCCGCCAGCGAATTCAATTTTGACTGGGAAGAATTCCAGGACCGCCACGACCTGGCATTTCCGGCCTTTGACGCCGGCAATGCCTCGCTGCAGGAATATCTGGATCGCACGCTATTTTATCGCCATCGCCCGTTTGATCGCGAGCAATTCATCGCCTTCATGTACGCGCAATCCCAGGAATATCCTGAATCCCGCGCCATATTGCACGCCGTGGCGCAATCTGGAAAATACTTCGTCGGCGCCATCAACAATGAGCCGCTGGAACTGAACCAGTACCGCATCGAAACCTTCAGCCTGCGCCACGATTTTCAGGTGTTCTTCAGCTCCTGCTACGTGCATTCACGCAAGCCCGAGGAACTTATCTTCAAAGTGGCGCTCGCCGTTACCCAGCGCCCCGCTGCGGAATGCGTGTTCATTGACGACCGTGCGCTCAATCTCGAGAGCCCACGCCGTCTGGGCATGCACGCCATCCATTACGAAAATCCCGCACAGCTGCGTGCGGAGCTGCAATCGTATGGGGTTGCGGTATAGTTTCGGGATGCCTGGCGGCCCACGAGTGTCGTCCGGCCTGCGTATTGAACCGTTTTAGTGTTATGGTTTTAGCTGTTCCTTGGCTTGAGCCGGAGGAGACATTATGCCCGCACAAAATCGTTCCGGATACGGCGGTGTAGTCGAGCCCTGCACGGTAATTCTATTCGGCGCCTCCGGCGACCTGGCCAAGCGCAAAGTTATTCCGGCGATGTTCGATCTCGCCACGCACCAGGCGCTCGGCTCGCGCTACGCCATCGTGGGCTTCGCGCGCACCAACATGACCGACGAGAGCTTTCGCGCCAACATCGGCGAAGCCGCCAAAACTATTTCTGAAGTCGGCCCCATCGACCCGCAGCCGTGGAGTGAATTCGCCAGCAATCTTTATTACAGCTCCGGCGACTACGCCAAACCGGAATCCTACGAGGCTCTCGCCAAGCGCCTCGCGCAGCTCTCCGCGGAAAAAAATCTTGGCGGCAATCGCCTCTTCTACATCTCCACACCGCCGGAAGTCTATCCGGACATCGTCGAGCAAATCGGTAAAGCCGGCCTCAACAAGCCCGCGACTCCGGAATCGTGGGTCCGCATCATCATTGAAAAGCCTTTCGGCCGCGACCTCGCCTCCGCCCAGGACCTGAATCGCAAAGTCCTCAGCGTCTTCAACGAAAATCAGGTCTACCGTATTGATCACTATCTCGGCAAGGACACCGTGCAGAACCTCTTGGTGTTGCGTTTCGGCAATGGCATCTTCGAGCCGCTGTGGAACCGCAATTACGTCGACCACGTCCAGATTACCGCCGGCGAAACGCTCGGCGTGGAGCGCCGCGGCGGCTTCTATGAAGGCACCGGCGCGCTGCGCGACATGATCCAGAGCCACGTCCTGCAGCTCACCTCGCTGGTTGCGGTCGAGCCGCCCGCCTCTTTTGGCGCCACCGCCGTGCGCAACGAAAAGCTCAAGGTCCTGCAATCCATTCGCCCCTTCAATCCGGAAATGATGGCCCAGTCCGTGGTGCGCGGTCAGTACGCCGCGGGAAACATCGGCGGCAAAGACGTTCCCGGCTATCGCCAGGAACAGGGCGTTGATCCCCATTCCCGCACGGAAACGTTCGTCGCCGCCCGCGTGCTCATCGACAACTGGCGCTGGGCCGGCGTCCCCTTTTATCTCCGCACCGGAAAGCGCCTAGCTAAACGCAGCACCGAAATTGTCATCCAGTTCCGCAACGCTCCGCACATGGTTTTTCGCGACAAAGGCATCGAACCCAACCGTCTGGTGCTCAACATCCAGCCCGACGAAGGCATCTCCATCTCTTTCGGCGCCAAGCGTCCCGGCACGGAAATGAATATCGGCAACGTGAACATGAATTTCAGCTACGAACAGGGCTTCGGCAAATCCACGCGGCCCGCCTACGCCACGCTGCTTAACGATTGCGTCCGCGGCGACGCCACGCTTTTCGATAGCGGCGACAACGTGGAAGCCGCCTGGGCGCTCGTCGACCCCATTCTTGACGTCTGGAGCGCCACGAAAACCGCCACCGTCCCGCAATATGCGGCCGGCAGCTGGGGTCCGGCAGAATCCGACGGCCTCATCGAGCGCGACGGTCGCCACTGGCACAATCCGCAGTAAATTTCGGCGCGCCCAAGGCGGCGAGGCGCGGCAGCTTGGATGCGCGGGAAGCGACTCTTCGTAGCGATGCACCGCGTTGTCTTAGCGCTTCCGTCGTCCCGGCGGCGTAAGAGAGATTCTTGGGAGGCATGGTGATTCTCGCAGGCGATGTCGGCGGTACAAAATGCAATCTCGCGCTGTTCTGCGAAAGCGGCGGGAAGCTCACGCTCGTTTACAATCATCGCTTTGCCAGCAAGGAGTTCGCCCGCTTCGATCTGATCGTTAAGGAATTCGTCCGCCTCGCCACCCCGCACCTGGGCAACGACAAAATTCATGCTGCGGGCTTTGGCATCGCTGGCCCGGTCATTCGCGGGCAAGTGCGCGCCACCAATCTTCCCTGGATTGTCGAAGCCGCGCAGCTCAAATCGCAAATCCAGGTGGAGCATGTCGAACTGATGAACGATCTCGGCGCCTGGGGCCACAGCCTGCAGCATCTCAGCCCCGAAGATTTTTGCGTCCTCAATCCCGGCACACCGGAAGAAGGTGGCACGCGTGCCCTCCTTGCCGCAGGTACCGGACTTGGAGAATCGATTCTCGTGTGGAACAACGGCCGCTACCACGTCGTCCCCTCCGAGGGCGGCCACTCCGACTTCGCCCCGCACTCCGAGCAACAGATCGAGCTGCTCCGCTTCATGCGCCGCCGCTACCCGCAAGTCAGTTGGGAGCTCATTCTCTCCGGCCGCGGCTTTCGCACCATTCACGAATTTCTTTCGCCCAACATCCGTCACGCATCGTTCGAAGATCCCGACTCCGACCCCGCTCCCGAAATCACCCGCAACGGCCTGAATAAATCCTGCCGCACCTGCGCCGATACGCTCGATTTGTGGACCTCCATCTACGGCGCAGAAGCCGGCAATCTCGCGCTGAAGGTTCTGGCCCTCGGCGGCGTCTACGTGGCCGGCGGCATCGCCGTAAAAATCCTCGAAAAAATAAAAGACGGCGCTTTCGCCGCGGCTTTCAAGGACAAATGGCATTTCGAAGGCATGCTCAGCAACATTCCCGTCTCGGTCGTCTTGAACGAAACCGCTCCGCTCCTCGGCGCGGCTTACGAAGCCTACGCTGCTCTTGCCAAATAACTCACGGCCGCCGAACTTTGCTAAACTAGCGTCCGTATAAATCGCCAACGCTGTCACCAGCAGCGCGCCGAAAGAACAGACAACGCGCTCGGCGCCAGGAGTCAGTCATGAGCAGCACCGTAACCACCGCCGCAGAACTGCAAAATTATGTAAATGGGGCTTGGCAGCGCTCGACCGCCACCGAATTCGTTGACGTCATCAATCCCGCCACCGCCGAAGTCATCGCCCGCACTCCGCTCTCCACGCCCGCCGATGTCGAAGCCGCCGTGCAAGCCGCCGCCGCCGCCTTCCCCGCGTGGCGCCGCACTCCTCCCGGCGAACGCATCCAATATCTTTTCAAACTGAAAAATCTCCTCGAAGAACACATCGACGAACTAGCCTCCATCATCACCCGCGAAAACGGCAAAACCTTCGCCGAGGCCAAAGCGGAGATGCGCCGCGGCATCGAAAACGTCGAAGTCGCCTGCGGCATCCCCATGCTCATGCAGGGCCACGTACTCGAAGACGTCACCCCCGGTGTCGACGAAATGCAAATCCGCCAGCCGCTCGGCGTGGTTGCCGCGATTGTGCCCTTTAATTTCCCAGGCATGATCTCTTTCTGGTTTCTGCCCTACGCCATTGCCTGCGGCAACACCTTCGTACTAAAACCTTCCGAGCGCGTGCCCCTCACCATGCATCGCGTCTACGAACTGCTCGAAAAAACCGGCCTGCCCAAGGGCGTAGTGAATATCATCAACGGCGGCAAAGACGTGGTGAACGCCCTCTGCGACCACCCGCTGGTCCGCGCTATCAGCTTCGTCGGCTCCACACCCGTCGCCAAACACGTCTACACGCGCAGCGCCGCTGCCGGGAAGCGCAGTCAGTGCCAGGGCGGCGCAAAAAATCACGTCATCGTCCTCCCCGATGCGGACATGGACCTCGCGAAACAGATCATCAGCGACAGTGCCTTCGGCTGCGCCGGCCAGCGCTGCCTCGCCGTGAGCGTCGCCGTCACTATTGGCGAAGCGCAAAAAACTTTCCGCGACGCCATCGCCGAAACCGCCTCCGCCATTCGCGTCGGCAACGGTATGGACAAAGGCATTCAGATGGGCCCGGTCATCTCTCCGCAAAGCAAACAAAAAATCGAAGGCTTAATTTCCATCGGCGTGCAGGAAGGCGCCAAGCCGTTACTCGATGGCCGCAACACAAAAGTAGCAGGCTTCGAATCCGGCAATTTCCTTACCCCCACAATTCTCGATGGCCTCCCGGCTGACAGCCAACTAGCGCACACGGAAATCTTCGGCCCCGTCCTCAGCCTGGTCCACGCCGATTCCATCGACGACGCCCTGGAATTTCTGCGCCGCAGCCCCTACGGCAACCAAGCCTCGCTCTTCACCACCAGCGGCGCCGCCGCACGCAAATTCCGCTACGAAGCCCCCGCCGGCAATATCGGCATCAACATCGGCGTAGCCGCCCCCATGGCCTATTTTCCCTTCAGCGGCTGGAAAGAAAGTTTCTTTGGCATTTTGCACGGGCAAGGCCGCGACGCCGTCGAGTTCTACACCGAGTCCAAAATCGTGGTCGAGCGTTGGTCGCGCCAGGAAACTCGCAAGTTCTAGCTGGAGCGGCGCGCGTATGCGTGGAGTGCGGCAGCCCAGCTGCCGCTTTTGCAGTCGTACCAACAGCATTTCAAAAGATAGCTACCCGACGCTGCCGTATACGGATTGTGCGCAAGACCGAAACAATCCGCCGCCCGAAAAAGCGGCAGCAAGGCTGCCGCACTCCAAAAAGCCACGCCGCAAAATTATGACCACCAAACCTCTCCACCTCGACGTAAACCGGCAAATCGAATGCGCGCAAACCCTGCCCTCGCGTTTCTACACCGATCCCGCAATGCTGACCGTCGAACGCGACCGCATCTTCCGACGCACCTGGCAACTCGTCGGCACGCTCTCCCAAAAATGCGGCGAGCAAAACGGCATCCCACGCACCATTGCCGACCCCGAAACCTATTTCACCGCCGAAGTCGCCGGCGAACCCATCATCGTCGTGCGCGACAAAGCCGGCACCCTGCGCGCCTTCAGCAACGTCTGCCGCCACCGCGCCGGCCCCATCGCCCTCGGCCCCGGCTGCAAAAATGTCCTCCGCTGCCAATATCACGGCTGGACCTACACCCTCGACGGTCGCCTGATCGGCACGCCCGACATCGATGGCGTGGAATTTTTCGATCGCACCACCATGGGCATGTTCCCGCTGCGGTGCGAAACCTGGGAGCAATTCATCTTCGTAAATTTTGATCCCGCAGCCCCGCCGCTAACAGAATTCCTCGGCCAGATCCCCCAGCAAGCCGCCGGCTTCGAATTCGCCGGCCTCGAATTCGCCGAGCGTCGCGACTACCTCATCGACTGCAACTGGAAGGTCTACGTCGATAACTATCTCGAGGGCTACCACATCCCCATCGCCCACCCTGGCTTGATGCGCGAAATCGATTACGCCCAATACCGCACCGACACCTTCCGCTACCATTCCCAGCAGTTCGCCCCCATCCGCGCCATGAAAGAAGGCGACGACGCAAAACGCTTTTACGCTTCCGGCAGCAGTGGCCTGCAGGAAGCGCTCTATTTCTGGATCTTCCCCAACCTGATGCTCAATATTTATCCCGACAACATCTCCACCAACGTAATCGTCCCGCTAGGTGCAGACAAAACTCTCACCACCTTCGAATGGTTCTTTCACAACGCCACCTCCCCCGCAAATCGCGAACGCATTGCCCGTGCGATCGCCTTCAGCGACGAAGTCCAGCAAGAAGACATCACCCTCTGCACCCACGTCCAAAAAGGCCTGCAATCCTCCACCTACGATCGCGGCCGCTACTCTGTGCAGCGCGAAAACGGCGTCCATCATTTCCATATGCTGCTGGCCGAATTCCTCTCTTTGTAGCGGCCGCCGTCTGCGGCGGCGCCTTCTGAATCCGCACCAATATCCACCCATCGCCTCACCGCTCTACCTTGGTCGGTTCGGCCCAGCCGTAGAAAATCATTTCGCGCGGTTTCTCAATATCGATGCTGGCCTTGGCACCAATTGCAAAAACCATTTGCAAAACGCCACGCCGCAATCAATGATGCGCAAACGCATCGTGCCCACCCCTCCCCACCCAGCCCAGCGCCTAGGCACTCCCGCCCGCCTCAAAATCGCCGTCGCCCTCTTAGCCATCTCCGTCTTCATCAATTTCATCGACCGCGGCAATCTCTCCATTGCCGCCCCCATGCTGAAAGACGAGTTGGCCCTCAGCCCCTCCAAACTCGGCCTCCTCCTCAGTGGCTTCTTCTGGACCTACTCCTGCGCCCAACTCCCAGCCGGCTGGCTGGTCGACCGACTCAACGTCAACTGGGTCTTCGCTGCAGGCTTTGTCCTGTGGTCCGCGGCCACCGCGCTCTCCGGACTCACCCACACCTTCGCCATGCTCTTCGCCCTGCGTTTACTCCTCGGCCTCGGCGAGTCGGTTGCATTTCCGTCTTACTCGAAAATCATCACGCTCAATTTCACCGAGGAGCATCGCGGCTCCGCTAACTCCGTGCTCACCGCCGGCCTGCTACTCGGCCCGGGATTCGGCATGCTCTTCGGCGGCTTGCTGATGGCTCGCTACGGCTGGCGATCGTTCTTCGTCGTGCTTGGCGCGGTCAGCATCGCGTGGGTACTTCCCTGGATCGCCTGGATGCCCGAAAAAGCTCGCCCCACGCCTGAAAAGAAATCGCTGAAGATCGGCTTCTTCGACCTTGTCCGGCTGCGTTCCGCCTGGGGCACCTGCGTCGGACTCTTTAGCACCAACTACGTCAGCTATTTCCTCATCACCTGGCTCCCCTATTATCTCGTGCGCGATCGCGGCTTCTCCATGACCGCCATGGCCAAGCTCGGCGGCGTTGCCTATTTGCTCGGCGCATGTTTTGCCATGCTGTCGGGACGCCTCTCGGATGTGTGGATTGCCTCCGGCGCGACACCCACGCTGGTGCGCAAGACGTTCACCGGCGGCGGCCTCGCGCTCGCGGGAATTGTGCTCGGCTTTGTGGCGATAGCGAACACTACGTACTTGCCGATCGCCCTGATCCTTGGCGTCATCCTCTTCGGCGCTTCCGGCTCCAACGTTTGGGCCGTCTCGCAAACCCTTGCAGGACCGAAAGCCGCCGGCCGCTGGGTAGGGTTCCAGAATTTCGGCGGAAATTTCTCCGGCATCGCCGCGCCCTGGCTTACCGGGCTGGTCCTCGAAAAAACTGGCCATTTTTATTGGGCCTTCGCCATCATGATTGGCGTAGCCCTGGCAGGCGCGGCCTCCTGGGTCTTTCTGATCGGAGAAGTCGCCCCGGTAGAATGGGACGCGTTGCGCGAAGGGAATGTAGCCACGGCGCAAGTTCTGGCGTCGAAAGTCGAACGCCGAGTATAGCCTTTGCGGTTTGCTCGAAAAAAAAACGCCAGCGTTCTGCGACGCTGGCGTTTGCATTTTTCAGGAAAGCGCGGACTTTAACCGCGCGTCCAACTGCTCATCGCCGTTTATTGCTTGCACGGAATTACGCTGCCGCTGGCGTTCTTGCACGTGCCGGTGTGCGTTGCGCCTTGCCCCTTTGTCGCCGTCGTGCTCCCCTGATACGAATCGCCGCTCTTGTTCGTCGCCTCGCGCGAGTGCGTGGCGGACCCGTTCTGGTAGCTGGTGTTTCCCTGGTACGAACTCCCGTTTGTCCCCTTGGCCGTGGTGCTGCGCTGCCCAGAAAACTTGCCGCTCGAGCTCACCTGCGAAGATCCGCTGGACTGCACAGAGCCTTTCGTCCCGGAAGCCTGCGCGCTGCCCTGCCGGCTCACCGTTCCATTGCTCCACTTCGCGCTTCCCTGGGAACTCCCGCTCGCGCCGTTGGCGCCCTTAAAACTGGTCGTAGTCGAGGACTTCCCGGTCCCTTGTCCGTTCCCGCTGGCATACGCATGCCCGGAGGCCGTCGCTCCGTTGGTCCCGGTGGCCGTGGCGCTTCCCACCGCGGTAACCCCACCTTGCTTATTCGGCGCCGCCGCACCCGTGGCGCTGGCCGTCCCTCTGGAACCGCTGTGCGTCTTCGTTTGCGCCGCGGCATTCATCGCCGCAACGCTCACAATGGCCAGCGCGCCCGCTGTAAAACATTTCGTGAAATTCGAGAACATCGTAGGCCCTCCTTGGGGTCGTCTGCAGCTTTCTGTTGCTGCGCGCTTACTAGTCTTCAGCCCCGCAGTTCGGCCGTCTACTGTACGGACGTGCCAGTCGCGCAAATTGGCTGTTAACCTCTTTTATTTCTGATAGCTAGCTGTTAATTCTTTGGTGGGAAACGTACACTTAATCTCGAGCCGCCCTCACGTGACGCCGGCCACGCCCGTGGCCGGGATAAGTTATTGCGGCTGCTGTAGCCTGGCGGTGGATGGAGGCACGTATGCCCGGAGCGCCTTTCGCGAGAAAATACTGCTGGGGAATTGCGGCAGCGCTGCTGTTTGCGTCGATACTGCCGCTGCCAACTGGCGCGCAGCAAGCGCAAGAGGGGGTCAAGGTGGAGAACAGCAGCAATATCGGGCCGGACGGAACCGCCTATGTAACTCGCATCGTGCCCGTTCCGAAAACCGTAAGCCCGGAGGCCCAGCATATGCTCGCGCGCTGGGAGTCCGACGCTCCCGAACACCAGTCCCTCGAAGAACGCCGCTCCGGGACAGACAAGTGGCAGGCGGGCGCGGGTGAACATTTCCGAACAATCTATCCCGTTAACATCGCCTCGGACACGATTGCCGGCGTGCCCGTCCGTGTGATCACGCCGTTGCATCTCACGCCGGAAAAGAGCGATCGCGTGCTCATCAATCTGCATGGCGGCGGCTTCAATTCCGATTCCGGCTCGCTCACGGAAACCATCCCGATGGCCAATCTGTCCGGCATCAAGGTGGTCGCCGTGCTCTATCGGCTGGCGCCTGAGCATCCTTTTCCTGCGGGGCTAGACGATGCCGTGGCTGTCTACAAGGAACTACTCAAAACCTATAAGCCCGCGCACATCGGCATCTACGGCACATCGGCTGGCGCGATCTTAACCGCGGAAGTCACCGTCAAGCTGAATCAATTGGGCCTGCCACTGCCGGCCGCCACCGGAATTTTTTCCGGCATGGGCGATTTCAGTCGCGATGGCGACTCCGTGGCCCTCTACGCGCTCAACGGTTTCTCCGGTCACCTCGATCCCCCGCGGCCGGACGGCAATCGCTCCTACATTGGCGCGGCGAATCGCCAAGACCCCGTGCTCTCTCCCGTCTTTGCGGACCTGCACGGCTTTCCCCCAACGCTCTTCATCACCAGCGGCCGCGATCTTCTTCTCAGCGGCACGGTCATCCTCCATCGCGCCTATCTCCACGCCGCCGTGGACGCGCAACTAGTAGTATTTGAAGCTCTACCTCACGCCTTCTGGAACACACCGGAGCTCCCGGAAACCAAAGAAGCTCACGAGCTAATGGCCAATTTCATGGAGCGCCACGTGGGAAAATAGCGCCGTTTACTGTTTGTCGCACCCCCGAGTACTATTTTGTTTGAGAGTACCGTTACACCGCATGGCAACTAAGTAACTAAAAATAACTTGTAAACCAAGCAGAATCAACACTTACAGAAGTGCATGAAAATAAAGCACTTTAACTAACCTGGAATGAACACTTGCGCAAAACAGGGTAGGGGGGCATCCCACTAAAAAGCTTGTGGAATCGTCCGAAAAGTAGCGTTAGCCTGTCCCAAAGGTCAGTTCGTATCGTCGTCAGTCTCAGGTATGGCTAATCCTGCCTTGGCCAGGATGCGGTGCAAAGCCGCGTTCCCGCCAGCTCCGCGTTGAATCGCGGCCACGTTTCCGTCGCGGTCGATGACCACGTAAATCGGGTACACCGTAGCCTGATACATGGCCGCAAGATTCGTGTCGTCGGTAAGGATCACGCGTGAGCCGCGTGGATGCTGCGCCAGATATTTGTTCACCGTTTTTTTGGACTCGCCGACGTTCACCGCCAGCACCAGCAGACCCTTGTCCGCGTAGTCCTTGTTGAGCTGGTCGACGAAGCCGGCTTCTTCCACGCACAGGTGGCACCAGGTGGTCCAGAAATCCAGCAGCACCACTTTGCCTTTGACGGAGTTGTTGTCGAAGGTTTCGCCCGCCAAAGTTTTGGCGTGGAAGTGCGGTGCCGGTTCAGAAGCTTGCGGCGTAGCAACTGCCGTGCTCACCGCCAGCAGCATAATGGGAATTGCAAGGCGCCGGTTGGGTGGACGCATGGTGCGCGCAACATATCACAACGCGAGTCACAGTTGCACACGTAGTTGCATGGTACCTAACCGCAAACCCGCAAGACTCTGCAATCCTCGCGAGTGCGCGGCGGTTGTAGTGGCCGCCTACTGACTGCCCCGGTGAAACCAGGAGGCGGTCACCTTTGACGTTTGGCTTCGGCCATAGTTAGGGATGCGTGGGTGCCGGTTGCGGTGCTGGTGTTGGCGTGGCCGCAGGCGCGTTGTTAAAGTTAAAATTTACCTTGGGCGCTTGGCGCGCATCCTCGTCGCTCTTAAAGTAGGCTTCATTGCGCGTGTAACCAGAAATGCTGGCGATAAAGCTGTTGGGAAACGTCAGGATGTAATTGTTGTAGTCCTGTACCACCCCATTGTAACGTCGGCGTTCCACCGCGATGCGGTTTTCCGTGCCGGCCAGTTCGTCCTGCAGGCGCAAAAAATTTTCGTTGGACTTCAGTTGCGGATAATTTTCCACGATCGAGAGCAAGTGCCCTAAGGCCTGAGTGAGTTGCCCGTTCGCCGCGATCTTGTCCGCGGGCATTTGGGCGCTTAAAAGTGCGGAGCGGGCCTTGGCGATTTCGCCGTAGACGATTTGCTCTTGTGTAGCGTAGCCTTTTACCGTTTCGACAAGATTCGGGATCAGGTCGGCGCGCCGCTGCAAATCGACGTCCACCTGCGCCCATTCGGCGTTGACCGCCTCTTTCTTCAGCGCCATTTGATTGCGGCGTCCGATGAAACTGCTGCCGAAAATAAATCCAAGCAAAATCAGCACGACGAGTACGACGATGAATATTTTCATGGCTCCCTCAAAGTGATGTGGTCCCTAAAGTGGTGTGAATCGAAGATAGCGCAGAACATAATTCTTTTGCGTGAATTCTGTCACGCCTTGGCCACCCGCTGCCATTCGTGTTTGGGCACGTGATGATCGAGCAGCACGATGACCTTTTCCAGCGCGACAAGATAGCCGCCGTAAAGCCCCGCAATGTCGTGGCTAGCTGAGCCAGAGTCGCGCACGCGTAACGCAGCCTCCAGCACGGAGCGATCCATATCCGCCAAGGCCGCAATACGTGCCACCAGCCCCTCGCGCGAACCAGGTGGCGTTTCGTCAAACGCGATCAACACGTGCCGGAACAGTGTAATGACGCTGGAAGTGGATTGCGCCAGCACCGCCGCAAGTTGCTGTGGAGTCTCCGCGGAGCGCAGAAAGTGCTGGCGCAGCTTGAGCAATGTCGTGCGCAGTTCGTGCTCCAGCTCCACGCGATGCAGGTTCATGGGAATGTTGATGCTGGCGACGGGATCCTTGCCGTACAGGACGCGATGCGCGTCGCGAATATCGAGCAGTTCGATCGCGAAAACGTCGGCGGAACGCCGCAACTCTTCTTCGGTGAAAAATAGCGGCGCAGGTTCGCGCTGCTCCGCAGTCCACCAGCGCACCGCCGGCGCGATGCGGCGCAAGTCGCCAGCGCCCAGCGATGCCAGGATGCACAGCACATTAATGTCAGAGTGTTCCTCGTGAAAATCCCCGCGCGCCGCGGAGCCATACAGCAGCACGGAACGAAGATTGCTTCCGCCCAGTTCCTTCAGTCGATTCACCAGTTCGTTGAGCTTGGATTCTGTCGATAACATTTTTTCTCCCGTTCCCGCATCTCCCGCTGCCCGGTTGAGGCTGGCCGCGACGTGGCGGCCGCGCCGACCATCACCAACTGCCAGAAGCGCCTCCGCCACCGCTGCTGCCGCCGCC
>Ga0181537_10001121_pt1 | contig 24948 bp, 22 predicted proteins | sample PEATcosm2014_Bin_39_FD_119765 | JGI IMG/M metagenome (GOLD analysis project Ga0181537, IMG submission 119765) | Peatland microbial communities from MTU Mesocosm Facility, Houghton, MI, USA - PEATcosm2014_Bin23_10_metaG | ecosystem: Environmental > Terrestrial > Soil > Wetlands > Peat | place...
AATTGCAATGTTCCGAATGTGCTGCATAAATTAAATGTTCAAACGATGTAACCGCGAACCCCGGCTCGCGCGAAAACGCAATTCAAAGAGTGCGGCTACATCCTCTTTTCAAACCGAGCCGGATAGTGTGCCTTTTGGACGAAAAAGGTCAAGTTCCGTCTGGAGAAAAATCAGCCGTCGAGTTTCGGCTTTTGCTTTGGCGCGCCACGCCTTAACTTGCCTGCTGCACATGGGTCTTAAATTGTTCAACACGCTCTCGCGTTCCGTCCAGGAATTCGCGCCGCTCGATCCCGACGAAAAAAAAGTCGGCATGTATTGCTGCGGGCCGACCGTCTATGACTTCGCGCACATCGGCAACTGGCGGACGTTCGTTTTTGCCGACCTCGTGCGCCGTTATCTCGAATTCAAGGGCCACACCGTCACGCATGTGATGAACATCACGGACATCGAGGACAAAATCATCAAGCGCGTCCGTGAAACGAAGATGACGCTGCGGGAATTCACCGGCAAATATGAAACGGCGTTTCTCGAAGACTTGAAAACGCTCAACTGCCGCGAGCCGCATCAAAAGCCGCGCGCCACAGAGCACATCCCCGAAATCACTTCACTCATCGAAAAATTGATCCAACGCGGCGTCGCCTACAAAGCCGCCGACGGTTCGGTTTATTTCAGCATCGAAAAATACCGCGGCTGCGGCTGCAATTACGGCCAATTGCTTAAGCTCAACTTCGACGAGATGCGTGCCGGCGAACGGGTCAAGAGCGACGAATACGCCAAGGAGTCCATCGCCGACTTCGCGCTGTGGAAGGCGCGTGTGCCGGAGGACGGCGACATTTTCTGGCCGAGTCCGTTCGGCGAGGGCAGGCCCGGCTGGCACATCGAGTGCAGCGCGATGAGCATGAAAATCCTCGGTGCGAGTTTTGATCTGCACCTCGGCGGCGAGGATTTGATTTTCCCGCACCACGAGGACGAAATCGCCCAAAGCGAAGGCGCCACCGGCAAACCGTTCGTCAAATACTGGCTGCACGGCGCGCACCTGCTTGTTGAGGGCAAGAAGATGAGCAAGTCGCTGGGCAACTTTTTCACGCTGCGCGATCTGCTGGCAAAGGGCTTCACCGGTCGCGAAATCCGTTATCTGCTGCTCACCGCGCATTACCGTGAGACGTTTAATTTCACGATGGAGGGCTTGCAAGGCGCGCGCGCGGCGCTGGCGCGGATTGATGAGTGCATCGGCAAGCTGCGGGAATTGGCCGGCAACACCACGGCTTTACCAGAACAGGAGGATTTTTTGATTCCAAGATTTTCTGCCGCTTTGGAGGATGATTTGAATGTTTCGAGCGGTTGGGCTGCCGTGTTTGACTGGGTTCGAAGCAACAACCTTTTTTATCACGTGTTACAGGACGAGGAAATCCGAGGTGCCAATTTGAATACAAAAAATTGGGCGATACGAGCGGCTGCCAAACTTGCAGCGTGGGAAAAAGTTGATACCGTCCTCGGCATCGGCACGAAATCAGAAGCGGAAATTCCAACGGAAGCCATTTCATTGCTCGAAGCTCGACAAGCCGCTCGCAAAGCGAAAGATTTTAAAAAGTCGGACGCCATTCGCGACGAGTTGAAGGCGAACGGCTGGTTGATTGAAGACACGCCAAAAGGTTCGAAGCTCAAGAAAATTTGATTTAACCGCTCGCGCAAATAGTAAATCATCAATCGCGAATCATAAATGGCAAAAGGCATGTTCATCACATTCGAGGGCACGGAAGGCTGCGGCAAATCCACTCAGGTGGAACTGCTGGCGCGGCGGTTGAGAGCGCTTGGCCATCGCGTCCGCACGTTGCGTGAACCGGGCGGCACGCCCATCGGCGAGGAAATCCGCCACACGCTGAAATACAGTAAAAACAACACTGCGATGACTGCCGAGGCGGAATTGCTTCTGATGAGCGCCAGTCGCGCCCAACTCGTCCGAGAAATCATCCGCCCCGCCCTTGAAGCCGGGGAAATCGTCGTTTGCGACCGTTTTTACGATTCCACGACGGCATATCAAGGCCATGGCAGGCAGCTGGATTTGGAAAAGGTGAAAACGGTCATTGACTTTGCCGTCGGCGAAACGAAGCCGAATCTGACCTTGTTCCTGCATGTCCCTGCGGAAGTCAGCACCCAGCGGCTGCACTCGCGCCAGACCAGCCTGCCGTTCGTCCGCGACCGCATCGAGGAGGCCGACCGGAAATTTTTTGAGCGCGTCGCGCATGGGTTCGGCGTCATCGCCGCCACGGAACCGCAACGGGTCAAGTTCATCAACGGCGCGCAGCCGGTGGAAGTCGTCTGCGAAAGAATCTGGGAAATCGTCCAGCCGGTGTTACCGAAGATCGGACGTTGGTGAACGCACTTGCCGAAACCACAACGGCGGATACCTTGAGTTATGATTAAAAAAACAATTGGCGAAATTGAAGTGAAGATTCGCGGCACGGAAGCCGTCAGCGAGGAGCGTAAACGCGAGTTGATCCACTTGCTCGGCCGACTCAAAACCGAGGTCGGCGCGTTGGAGAAAACGCACGGCGAACAGGCAGAAAGCATCGCTGGCTTCGCGCAACTGTCGGCGCACGAAGCCACGCGCGGCGACCAGAATCCGCAGTTGCGCGAGCTGTCGGCGCGCGGTTTGCAATCTTCCGTCGAGGGTTTTGAGAAATCCCACCCGCATCTGGTCGAAATCGTCAACCGCATCAGCAACACACTGTCAAACCTGGGAATTTGATTTTCAATTGTCCTCGTCCTCGAAACCCTAAAATCGAGGACGAGGACGACGACGAGGAATCTTATTCAGCCTTTGACCGGCTCAAGCTTTGCAATGGCCGCCATGATTTCATCGGAGACTTGCTGGTAAATTTCCCTTAACCGCGCTTTCGAACAACTCTTTGCTTCGGCGCGCAATTTTTCAAAACGCATCGGCTCGCCATATTTCACGATTACTCTTTTCGGGTGCGGAAGCTTTTGATTCCGTCCCCACGCCTCGAAGGTTCCAAACGTTCGCACCGGCACGACGGGCGCCTGTGATTTGATCACAACCAAGCCGATGCCGGAACGCGCGGACTGCAATTTACCGTCGCGCGTGCGCGTGCCTTCGGGAAACAAAATGATGCCGCCGCCGGCGAGCAAACGGTCCAGAATCGCCTTCAATCCGGCCGCGCCGCCGCCGTCGCGGTCCACCGGCACGGCGTTCCACGAACGCAGCAGCGCGCCGATGCCCGGAAACCTGAACAGCGATTCGCGGGCGAGGTAATTAATGCCGCGATTCAAGCCGGAACCAACCAGCGGCGGATCGAGAAAGCTCGCGTGATTTGAGGCGAGAATAACCGCACCGGTCTGCGGCACGCGCTCCGGATTGAAAACGCGCCAGCGAAAATAGGTCGCATACATCAATCGGAATCCGAGCCAGCCGAGACGGTAGGACAAATTCATGGCATCAACTGAGGCGCTTGCGAATTTCCACAAGAATCAGCCCGCTCGTCTGCTCCGCAGTCATGCTGGAATTGTTGATGACCTTTGCTCCGAGGGCGATCATCAGCGGCGCGACGGCGCGCTGGCTGTCACGCTGGTCGCGGGCTGCGAGGTTTTCCTGAATACCGTCGGCGGCACGGCGGCGCGAGCGCTCCTCTAATTTCGCGTCGAGGTAAAACTTGAGATCGGTTTCCGGAAATACATTCGTTCCGATGTCACGGCCTTCCATGACGAGATTGCCAAATTCGAGGCACTTGCGCTGCCGTTTGACCATCCATTCGCGCGCCTTCGGCACGGCGGCCACGTGCGGCACGGCGGCGCTGGTTTCCGACGTGCGGATTTCCTTTTCCGGATAATAACCATCCACAAGCAAGCGCACCTTGCCGTCCACGCATTCCAGTTTTGTTTTCCATTTGTGGCACTCGGCAGCGACGGCCCTGGCATCATGCACGTCAATCCGGTTTTTCAGGCAATGCCAGGCCAGCGTGCGATACATCGCGCCGGTGTCCACATAAACGTAGCCGAGCGCCTTGGCCACAAGCTTCGCGTTCGTGCTCTTGCCGCTTGCGCTCGTGCCGTCAATTGCTACGACAATCGGAGGTTTTTTCAAATCGTAATCCTGTTCGTAATCGTAATCCTAATCCGCAAACAGCTCTTGGTCGCTCAATTTCCGCGTCCGCCGGCCGTCTTTGATTTCCCAAATCTCCGCGCCCAGACCCTGCGGCGGCGGCCCGGCGAGTTTCTGGAAAAAATTCGGGAATGTTTTCTTTACGCACGCCGGGTTTATTATTTTAATGCCGTGGATTTTTAATCCCAGAACCGCAAAGCACATTGCCAGACGATGGTCGTTGTAGGTTTCAATCTCCGCACCATGAAGCGGCGACGGCCACACCGTCAGCGTGTCGCCCTCCTCGGTCACCTTTGCGCCGCACTTGGCCAATTCAGTCCGCAACGCGACAACGCGCTCGCATTCCTGCAAGCGCAGCCGGCCCAAGTCCGTAAATTTCACCAGATGACTGGCAAACGGCGCGATGACAATGGCGGTCATGATGCTGTCGCCGAGGTCGGTTTGCCGGGATACTTTATCCGGCAAAACCCGGTAGTTGGCAAACTTCGTGTCAATCTGGAAACCGGCCCCGAAAATCGGCCAGCGCGCCACTGCAACGGGATTCGGCTCATTGATCCCAGAATTGCCCGCAATCCATCCCGCCGCCCAGAAATAACTGCCGCTGGAGGAATCAGGATCAATCGGGTAGGTGCCGTCCTTGATCCCAAATTCCGGATGCGGGCTGTTCTTCCGGCTCCAGTAAAAATAGGAATACATTTCGCGGGTCATCAGGACATACGGCGACTCCTCCGTGTTTTCCCCGACAATCTCAATCTGCCAGCCGCCGATGACCGAGCACATCAGCAACGCGCTCGCAAACTGCGAGCTTTCCTCGATGCTCACCTGGCATTTGCCCGCGCGCGGACCGGTCCCGTGAATCGTGACGGGTAGCCGGTCATTCGGTGAATCAATCTGGTAGCCCAGCGTGCGCAACGCCTGAAACAGCGGGGCTTGGGGGCGCTCATGCATTCGCGGCACTCCGCTCAAGCGGTAAGTCCCCTGCCCCAAACAAACCAATGCCGCCAAAAAGCGCGCCACTGTGCCACCGTTGCCGACGCACAACTCCAGCGGCTTCTCCGGAGTGCCGGCATTTGGAATTTTCCCGCCTAGCCCCTTGATCGTGATGATGCGGTTGCAAAATTCCTCAGGGTCAGGATCCACCTTGATTTGAAAGCCCAATTTCTGGAGCGCTCCCACCATCCGCTGCGTGTCTTCGCTCCAGAGCGCGCCCTGCAAAATCTTTTCGCCCTCGGAAAGCGCGGCCAGAACCAGCGCGCGGTTGGTGATGCTCTTCGAGCCGGGCACGGTGACTTCCGCGCGAACTGGTTTGTCGAGCGGGACAATTTCGATGAGGTCGGGCAACACTTCAGTTTTGAGTTTTGAGTTTTGAGTTTTGAGTTGCCGAATTTTCAGCGGTTGTCTTGACAATGGAAGTCAAAATCCGAATCAACTCCTCGTTACTCTTGATGGCTTGATTTAATTCAGTTTTCGTGAGATTCGACTTCTGCAACAAGACAAGCCAATAACGGGTTTCACGCGCTTCTTTTGAGGCAACGGCCATTTTCGCCAGAAAATCCCGACGGCTTTGGCCGGCAAGAGCCTCTTCGACATTTGCTCCGATGCTCGTGCCGCTTCGTAACAATTGTTTCGACAAAACATATTCGTGTTCAGCCTGAAGACATTTGAAAAGTTCAATGACTTCCAAAGCGAAGAGAAAGCTTTTTTCGTGGATGACGCTGCCGGCCATAACTTAAAATTTAAAACTCAACATTCAACATTTGAGGACGCCAGTTGTCGCGCCGCGCCTTCGCGGTTTCCAAAAATTTCGCAACGGCTTTTATGTCGGACTTTTTCAAGACACGCTGGAATTTTTGCAGTTCGGAAATGAAGGCGTCCACCGCCCGCGAAAGATTTTTGCGGTTGGCCAGCGCGATGTCGCGCCACATTTCGGGCGAACCGGACGCGATGCGCGTCGTGTCACGAAAACCGGTCGCGCACAGGGCCGATTGAATTTCAGGCTGCGCCGGATTCAAAACCAGATTCGCCAGCGCCGCAGCCACGATATGCGGCAAATGGCTGGAGCGGCTTACCAGCGCATCGTGCTGTTCCGGCGCGAGCTGCAAGGTTCGCGCGCCGAGCGATTTCCAGAATGCCTCCACCTTGCGAAAGGCCTCTAAATTAGACTTTTTTGCTGGCGTCACAACGCAAACGGCGTTTACAAACAAATCCGCACGCGCTGCACCCACGCCGGTTTTTTCCGCGCCAGCCATCGGATGGCTGCCGACAAAATGCGCGCCGGATTTTTGGATAAGCGATTCCAGCTCACGCACAACACCGGCCTTCACGCTGCCAACATCGGTGACAATCGCGCCGCGTTTCAACGCCGGCAGCAATTCCGCGACGCGCTGCCGCATTTGAGAAAGCGGCGTGCAGAGAATGACGAGGTCGGCGTTGGAAACCGCCGCAAGCAGATCCGTCGTGGCGTAATCCACCGCGCCAGCTTTCTCGCAGTCCTTCAAACTCGCCGGGCGGCGGACGAACCCGGCGACTTCGCGCGCAAGCCGGCGGCTTTTGACGGCAAGCCCGATGGAACCGCCGAGCAGACCGACACCGATGATGGCAATTTTCCGAAAATGCACGCAAACAGGATAGTGGAATGAACTTTTTTGATAAACCACGAAATACACGAGGCACACGAAAATCTTTCTTTCGTGTATTTCGTGGTTCCTACATTTTCACCGGCGAATCGCGCCGCGACGATTCAAAACAGGCGTCCAAGACTTTTTGTGTTTTCAGCGCCCATATCGGCCATTCGTCGTTCAGCTTGCCTGAAGAAATCCGGTCCGCAAAATTGCGAATCATGTTTGTTTCCTGCGCGGCAGCCGGTCCGGCGGCGGGATGGTCGGATTCGACGCTGTGGTTGTTGACTTCAAACGCGGTATCGCCGCCGGCCACGGGCACCACGAAATCGGGCACGCGCAAATGGCCGTTTGCGCCGCTGATATCAGCCCATTGGCTGAAGCCAGTGAGAAAAGAGCAATAAAAGCCGGAGGAAACGCCGTCATCAAAAAAAAGCTCGCCGGAAAATTCCATCGGCACGCCAGACGAATTGTTTCCCGCTCGTGAAATGATTCGTCCGTGAACGCGGCGTGGCATCTGCCAGTTCGTTGTCCAAAGCGCAAATCGGATGCAATACCAACCGAGGTCGCCAAGGCAGCCGAATGGTTCGAGAGCGCCATCCACACGGATGTTTCCGCGCAGAAATTCCTCCGAACCAAGGAAGCTGAAATGCGACGTGATGCGCTTGAGCGGGCCGACGGACACGCCATCATCAAGCACGGCGCGGATTTGTCCGAGTCGCCTGTTGTGCATGAACATGACGCCATCCATGAATTGCACGCGGTTCTTCCGGCAGATAGAAATGATTCCCTCAAGGACGCCCGCATTCACGGCGCACGGTTTTTCGGAAAGGATATGCTTGCCGGCCGCTGCCGCTCGCCAAATCCATTCTTTGCGCAGGCCGGTCGGCAACGGAAAGTAGATGGCGTCCACATCTTTTGACGCGAGCAATTCCTCGTAGCTGCCAAGCGCCACCGGCGGCGTCTCAAACGCGGCTTCCGCCTGGCACCCACTGATGAATTTACGGCTGCGTTCCAAATCGCGGCTGGCAACGGCGGTCACAATGGAATTGCCGCTGTGAAAAATCGCCTTCCAGTTTTTCCGGCCAATGTTGGCTGTGCTCAAAATTCCAAATCGTAGTTTATTCATAATTCAAATTCGCGCTGCCGCCTCCCGCACACGCTCCAAAATCACGTCGGCCATGTGTGGTTCGTTGCCGACGGCGGATGAATACCAGACCAGTTTTCCGTTTTTCTCCGTCGGATTCCGCCACGCTGGCTGGCCGGCGGCAACTCTTTGTTCAACCGCCCGCTTCGCCTCGCCGAGCAAGACAGGGATGTCCTGCTGCACGTGCAGGCCATCGCTAATGAAAAACGGCACAACGACCATGTTCTTGGTCTGCGCGAGTGAGTAACAATCTTCAATGCGCGGCGATTCTTCGAGAAAAATCGCGCGAACATCCGCATAAATTTTCATCGCGCGGATCAACTCCGCCTGCCGATCCACGGGCTTCCGCGAATTGTCACTTTTCTCCGTGCCGTGCCCGGCGATGAACAGTGTCATCTCGGAATTTTTCGGGGCGCGCGGAAACGGGAATTGTTTTGCAACTTCTTCGGCGCGTGACAAAACCACCTTGGTCATGCTGTCGTGCGAGCCGACGGGCGAACAATAGAACAAAGTTGAGAGTCGAGAGTTGAGATCTGATGGAATGGAAGCAAGACCCAATTCACGCGGGATGACCTGGCTGGCAAAATACCCTTCGCTGATGAACAGCGGCGCGATGAAAATGCGCGGCGCGGAAATCTTGGCGAGGACTTCTTTGATTTGCGGCTCCTGCTTCCAGAACGCCTCGCGAACCTCGGCGAACAGCCTCCGCCGGCGCAATTCCGCAGCATGCTGAAAGACCGGCGCGGAGGAATTCTCGTTCAATTCCGTGCCGTGGCCCAGCACCACCAGCGCGGCGTCGGAAAGGTTTTCGCTTTGCATATGAATGGGTTAGCCCAACAGCGGACCACCCGCAAGCTGGTGTTGCAATTCTTCAGAAACCTTTTGACAAACCGGACGTCTTAAGTTCAGATTGTTCGCCGAATTAGCACAACAAAACCAATGAAAATGACCAACACCATCAAATTGACCATCGTTGCATTGACAGGCACAATCGGGCTGGCTCTCACTGCCACCGCCCAGGATGCCTCCGGCACACCGCCCGCTGCCGCCACCCTGCCGCCGGCCTCGGCCAAACCAGGCGTAACTTACGCCTCCGACATCAAAGCCATTCTGGACGCCTCCTGTGCGAAATGCCATGGCGGCGACCACCCCAAAGCCCGGCTCAAGCTGGACAGCCTCGAAGGCGCGCTCAAGGGCAGCAAGGACGGCCCGATTATCAAGACCGGCGACAGCGCCAACAGTTTCATCGTAAAAAGTGTCTCGCATTTGACCGCCGACCATGATTCCTGGATGCCGCCGCTTCACAACCGGGCCGGTATCAAGCCACTCACCCCGGACCAGATCGGCTTGATCCGCGCGTGGATTGACCAGGGCGCAAAGTAATTTACCGCTGAAGAAAAAGGCGCAGTACGAAATGGATTGCGCCTTTTTTATTCAAATCAGACTCGCGTTGGACCCTTTGATTGCTCCAATTGTTCCGTTAACCACGGCCTATTTTTAATGGCTGTAAGAGCACTGGCTTTTCTCATTGTAAGCAGTTCCCTTTCTTTTTTAAAAAACTCCTCATCCGTCAAGTCAGATTTGTTTCTTGCCTGGCGCAAGTCATTTATCGCTTGGTCAAGAAATTGATTTCGTAATTTCAAAACTACATCGGCTAATTGCGCTTCTGGATTTGGAATTTTACGGTCCTCGGCGGCGGCCTCGGTGACGAGGTTGCGCATCTCCGCCGAATCACACGCGTCCAAAAACGCAGCCAAGTTATTCCATGTCGCGTTCCGTTGAGCCGCCAGCCGGTGCTCGATAATTTGGCGCAAGACGGGATGCGAAATCCAGTTGGTGTCGAGATGCAGCGCCGTCCATGCCGCCAGATTGTCGTGCAATAGCAAAAGTTTGAGCAGATGAGATTCGTGACTCGATGGACGCACCAATTCGGTTGATTCGGCAGACTCAAAGGATTCATCCTCGTCCGTCACCGGTGCGGCTTGGGCAACTGGAACTTTTTTGAATTCGGCGCGGACGGACTCCGGCGAAACGCCCAGTCGCAGCGCGGTCTTTTGTGCGTAGGTATCGACCAAAACGACGTTGCCGGTTTTGTGGACGGCCTCGGCCATGGCGCGCAAAATGACGTTCCGGCCCTTGTCACTGGCCGCGTCGTTCTGACTGCAAAGCCGGTTCAAGTAGTAATCAAAAAATCCCTCGGCGTTTTCCACCAGCTTGCGGAATGCCTCGCCTCCGTTGGCCTTGATGAAACTGTCCGGGTCGTGCGGCGCGGGCACGACGGCAACGCGCACCGCCAGACCGGACGCGAGCAAATGATCCAGCGAGCGCACGGCGGCGTTTTGACCGGCTTCGTCGGAATCAAAACACAAAACCACCTCGTCAACGTAGCGTTTGATGATGCGCGCATGCTGGTCGGTGAAGGCCGTGCCTTGGGGCGCGACGATGTTTTGCACGCCGGCCATGAAGCAGGCGATCAAATCAAGCTGGCCCTCGCAAACGATGGCAAAGCCGGCGTCGAGTATCGCGCGCTTGGATTTGTCGAGGCCGAAGAAAACCTTGCTCTTGGTGAAAATCGGCGTCTCCGGCGAATTGACGTATTTCGCGGTCTTTTCGTCGCCGGACAAAACCCGCCCACTGAAGCCGATCACCCTGCCCTGCTCGTCGCAAATCGGAAACATCAACCGCCCGCGAAAGCGGTCGTAAAATCTGTCCGTCCCTTCTTTGCGCAAAATCAGCCCGGCCTTCTCAACCGTGGCGAGGTCGTAATTTTTGCCGCGCGCCCAGTTCACCGTGTCGTCCCAAAGTTCGGGCGCGGCACCGAGCCGGAACAATTTTATCGCCTCCGCCGAAACGCCGCGCTTGGCAAGATAATCGCGCGCCAGTTGTCCGGCGGCTTCGTTGGCGAGACAGTTTTGCCAGCGCGTCGCGAGCTGGTCGTGAATCTGGAGCAACCGGTCCTTGAGATGGCGCGATTCCTGTGCTGCGGGATTGTTTTCAAATTCGAGCGGAATTTTCGCGCGCTCGGCCAGCCGGCGCACCGCATCCACGAAGCCGATGTTTTCGTATTCCTTGACGAAGGTGAACACGTCGCCGCCCTTGTGGCAGCCGAAGCAGTGGAAAATCTGCTTGTGCGCGTTGACGTTGAAGCTCGGCGTCTTCTCCTTGTGAAACGGGCAGAGGGCGGTGAAATTCGCGCCCGCCTTTTTCAGCGGCAGATACGCGCCGATGACATCCACGATGTCGCTTGCGGCGCGGATGCGTTCAAGGGTTGCGGGAGAGATGCCGGCCATGCGCGTTCAGTGGCGCGGTGCGCCGGTCAATTGCCGATCTTTATCACCGGCTTTGGCTTGGATTGCTGCGCGCCACCGACGCCGGGCTGATCGGTGTTGATCAGCAGCATGCCCAGATCATCCCTGATGCGCGGGCCGAGAAGGGAATCTTTGAAGACCGACGACTGGACGGTGGACAGGTGCGGGAAATAGTTGCCCGCAAATCCGCTGCCCGCGCCGCCGCCGAAGTTTTGCTGGTCACGCGCGCGTTGGGCCGCGATTTGCATCGGCGTAAAAACCGGCGCATTCAGAAGCGCCAGCACGAACAGCAAGACGCACCCAAACCGGACCAATCCGGCCAGCATGCCCAGATAATACTCGCCGCTCTTGAAAAAATCGCTTTTGACCAGTTTCTCGGCCAGTTGCCGTTTGAGAACCGCAAAGACGATGAACACCACCAGCGCCAGCGCCAGATATGCCGCAAGGCAGTTCCATAACGGGTCGGGAAGTAAGCCGGAGAGTGCCCCGGCCAGAATCGGATAGCACAGCCCGCACAGCAGCACCATGACGATCCATTGCAGCGACGGCAAAAGCTCCTTGGCCATGCCATTCCGCCGGCCACGGACGAGGCCGAACACCAGCACGATCAAGACGGCCAGGTCAAACCAGTTGAATGGCATGCCATTCGAGACTGGCGGAGCGGCGGCAGCGGCAGCAATCATGCGGGCGAGGTTACGGACTCCGCCCCGGAATGCCAGCTAAATTTTCAACCTCAGCAGTGACCTGACTTGGATAAAATCGTGCAGTATAAACGGCCTCAAGACGCCATCAACTGACAAACTTTATCGGCAAAAGCCGCCCACGCCTTCACACCGGAAATGTTTTTGGCGACGGGAACTAAAGCGGCCAAACGTGCTTGCGTTTATGTGAGCGGTGCGATTGGCGTTGATGGCAGGGACACAATCTTGTTAAAGCTCCCCCAGTTCGGCAAAAAGCATGGTCATCATCGTTGCGAACCATGCCAGCAACACCGGTAGAAGATATCGTCCAGAAACGTCATCCGCGGTGTAAGCAATCACCTGGGTCATGTTGGTGACGCTGACAAAGCTGGTGAACACTCCGCTGAACGCAATCAGGACACTGATGAGTGTTGCAAGCGTCCAGACGATGACTTGACGCCGGGTGGGAATGGCAAACCACAGTGCAACCGTCATAAACAAACAAATCCATGGCAAACCGAGCATCTGTTGATTGTAAAGCGATGAAAGGCCGTCCCATTTGCCTGTCCAATGAAACCCTCCATCCCCGCCGCTCCAGTTTGCAAGGTCCGGGCTTAAGAACAATCGGGCAATCAGGATCAGGAAAATGGCGGGCAGATTGGAAAGCGTGCTGCCGGGATCATGCAGGGCGTAACCGGCCCAATCCGACTCGTATTCCAAAACAGGTATCCGGACGCGCAGGCAAATGTAGGGCAAGGCAGCCAGAAAACAGAATGCCAGCACGGGCCATAGGCGCGGCAGTGGTTTTAATGAAGGCCGTGCCCAGGGCAGCAGGAAAATCCAGCCCGCCACCAGCGCGAGAAAGATAAACCCCGAGAAATGCGCCATGGCTCCGCCAAACAACAGCGTCAGACCCAGACCGAGCCGGGCGCGGTCTTTTTCAATCAGCCAGATGGCGCATTGCACGAAGCCCATTACCGTGAAGAATACCATCGGCAGGGTGCTGCCTTCCCACTGGACATACTTTTGGGTGGCCGGCAACAACAATAAACCCAGGAGGCCGAATGACGGGGCATGGAACCAGCCTTTCCCGGCCCGGGCCAGCGAGGCCAGGGCGGCCAGAAGAAACAGCAGCATCCAGGTGGGCCAGAACTTGGTGACAAACTCGTCCACGGGGCCAATCGAATCATACGTGGCTGAATGCAGCGAGGGCACGAGCGTGGGATAATCAAGATGCGCATGCGCCAGTGCCGGGTTGGAAAACCATTGCACCAGTTCATTACCGGTGTAGAGGTGAATTATCTTCGCCTTGAGCATCCACCTCATCGCGTCGTCGTCCACGAGCCCCTCCAGCCCGGCGATACGGAAGAGAACCAGGAACACAAGCAATCCAATTACCATGAAGACTGCTGTGACGGGATTGCAAACCAGCTTCTGGAAACCATCTATCGTTCTTGCCAAAAACACCCTGCGGTCGCGCCATATTTCCGCAATTGTGCCAAGGGCGGTTACAACGAGAACCAGCCCTCTCCCGTGAAAACCACAGAGCTTGACACCCAATGTGACTGCTGCCACGGCCATCATTCCCAGAGCCAGGCCGCACGCCAGTTGTTCTGGAAGCGGCATCCGCCCACCCAGTGTCGGAAATAAAAGGCGGAGCAACCACATCCCTGCCAGCGCCGTCAATAATGGAAGCAAAAATGCGATGACCAGGTCGGATCGGGAGTCAAACCAAACCGGATTGACCGGATTTCTAACGGCAATGGCACGAACTGAATTGAGATAGAGAATATTGCTCACCGTGTCCGCCCTTACATCGTATCCATTGGAAAGAATTTCCTGATCGGATTCGGATGTTGTGCCGACAAAGCCATCCCTGGTTTGCAGGGTTTTATGATTCAGGCTTGTCCCAACCTCACGGGGAAAGAAATAATAGGTTGTCCAAAAGTAATATGCCACCTTGCCGTTGTTGGCGGGGCCGGTCATGTCCGTCATGAAAATGCGCGCGTCTTCCGGCAATAATAATTCATCGTGGCGACAACCCCCGTTCGCTTCGGAGATTTCACCGTCTCTTGACGAAATATCAGAAATGACCGCCAGTTGTTTCCCCCGGGTTAAAGTCTGTGCCAGGGACGAAAACTTTTCCTGCCCGTCATCGTAATGCCTGAACTGCCATATTACCAAAAGTCCGGCAAAGGCTGCCAGTGATGCGATGACGAGGACTTTCCAGCGATTATTCATGGCATTCAAGACGCCCGCCGACCATTGGAATTTCACTGCGGATTGGCGGAGAGCCAGTAGCGGATGTTGGTCGCCTGCGGGTTTTGCGGGTCCAGTTCCAGCCATTTCATATAGTGCTGCCGTGCCAGTGCCGGGTCGCGCATCTGCTCCGCGTAAAGATTGCCCAGCGCCAGTTGCGCCCGCGCCTCGTCCGGGTTCGCCTCCACGATCTTCTTCAGCTCGTTCAACGCGTCGGCCGCGTAGCCCGCCGATTTCAGCGCCAGTGCGAAATTGTATCGGGCGTCCGCCGAGTCCGGCTGGATGGCCAGCGCCATTTCGGAGGCGGCCAGCGAACGGTTGAACTGGCGCAGGCGGTTGGCCAGCACGGCGCAGTTATATTGTGCCTGGAACCAGGACGGATCCAGTTGCGCCGCCTTGCGATACGAGTTCAAGGCCGCCGTCAAATTATGATTTTGCTCGGACTGATACCCGGCCTCAAAGGCGCGGGTCGCCGCGTTCCGGTCGCCTGCCGCCGGCTTGGGCGGCGAAAGATACAAATAACGCGGGAAGGAAGGCGGCGCGGGCGGCACCAGCTTCACAGGCGCGGCGGCAACCGGCGCAGACCAAGTCGAGCCGGTGGCGGGACCTGAATTGTCGGACGACAGCGGCGTCACTCCGTTCTGGGTGTAATTTTGCGACGCACGCGGCGAGGCGAGCCAACGGGCCGGCGGTTGGACTGGTGTTTCCGGGGCTGGCATACCGGGCGCGCCCACAATCGTTGGCTCCGGCTGGACGGTGACGACTTCCATGGGAACCGTCTGGCGCGGGGGCGCCGGAGTATTCTTTCCAAGCGGCTGGGTTTTCAAAGACACGGACGGATGGACGGCGGTTGCCGCCGGTTTTGTCGCGGTCGCGCCTGGTTGCGCGGAAACGGCGGTTTCATTTTCCATCGCCGGTTGTTGCAGGCTGTTGACCAGATCGTTGACGGCGTCCCAATCCGCCGGGCGCGGCGTCAGCTCCAGATAGGCGCGGTAATTTTTCAGCGCCTGCCGGTCGTCGCGGAAATACTGCCAGTCCACCGTGGCGAGGTTCAAAAGCGCGGGGGCGTAATCCGGATGGGAGCGGATGGCGGCGGAGAAAAATTCCACCGCGTCCTGCGGGCGTCCGCGCTCGATGCTCGCCAGGCCGAGGCCGTTCAACGCCTCGGCGTTGTTTTGGTTGAGGGAAAGCGCGGTGCTGAAACTTCTTTCCGCCGTGAGAAGGTCGTGCAGCTTGAGTTGCGCCGCGCCGAGTTTGAGCCAGCCTTCAGGCGTGTTGTTGCGCCTCAGGGTGTAGGCGATGAATTCCGTCCGGGCCGCGTCGGGCTGGTTCTGCTCCAGCCAGAGGCAGCCGAGATTGTAATGCGCCTCCACCAGGTCGCGGTCAAACTTGAGCGCGTTTTGATACGCCAGCGCCGCATCCGCCGGCTGCCCGGCGTGTTGCAGCGCGATGCCGTAATAATTCCACGCCGCCGCGTTCGTGGCCAGCATCGTCGCGGCGGTCTTCAACTGCGCCACCGCGCCGGGGTAATCGCCGTGGTCCAAAAGTTTTTTCCCGGCGAGCAGCGCGTGCGATCCCGACGGCGAGCAGCCGGAAATGAAGGCGGCGAGCGCCAGAAAAAGCAGAAGGCGGAGCCGGCGGATGGCGGATGGCGGATGGAAAACGGCGTGCCGCCCAAAAATTCCATGCTCCACTTTCCATCCTCCATCCGCACTTCGTCCATTTTTTATGGCCAGCATCGGCGCTCGTGTTATCATCCACGCCCTGAAGTGTCAAGAAACGCGCACATCCCGTGGACGGTGGCCGTCATTTGGTTCGCAGCCTTGCAGGCGCGGGCTGCTGATTATTCGCTGCGTCCCACCAACGCCCTCACCCGCGTCGTCATCGTCGAAAATCAAAATGCCGTAGCCGATTTCCAGCCGGCCGCCACCATCGTCCAGGACATGGTCAACTGCGGCCTCACGAATCTCACCGGCAGGGTGACAGTCGCCGGGGCATGGCGGAGCCTCGTCTCCACGCAGGATGTCGTCGGCATCAAGGTTTGTTCCGAGCCGGGCGAAATCAGCGGCACGCGCCCGGCGGTCGTGGCGGCGGTGATTCACGGGCTGCTCGACGCTGGCGTGCCGCCCGACAACATCGTCATCTGGGACAAGCAGACGGATGATTTGCGTGACGCGGGATTCTTCCGGCTCGCCGCGCAACTCGGCGTGCGCGTGTCCGGCGCGGCGGAAGCCGGCTACGACCCGACGAATTTTTACAACCCCGACACCGCCGTCATCGGCAGGCTCGTCTGGGGCGATTTCGAATTCGGCAGGACCAACGAGGGCATCGGGCGCAAATCCTTCGTCACCAAGATCGTCAGCCGGCAGATCACCAAGATCATCAGCGTCGCGCCGCTGCTCAACGACAACGTCATTGGCGTTTGCGGCCATCTTTACAGCCTGGCGATGGCCAGCGTGGACAACACCATGCGCTTCGAGGGCGACCCGGACCGGCTCGCCGTCGCCGTGCCGGAGATTTACGCCCTGCCCGCGCTCGGCGACCGCGTCGCGCTGAACATCACCGACGCCCTCATCGGCCAGTATGAGGGCGGCGAGCGCGGCCTGCTGCATTACTCGTCCGTGCGGGACCAGCTTTGGTTCAGCCGCGACCCCGTGGCGCTCGACACCCTGGCCGTTCAGGAACTGGCCCGCGAACGCCGCGCCGCGAATGCGCCGGAGTTCGCGCCGCATCTGGATATTTACACCAACGCCGTCCTGCTCCAGCTTGGCGTCAGCGACCCGGCAAAGATTCGGGTGGAAAACATTCATTAAGACTCGTGGCGGCCGGCGCAAGCCGGCTCATTGGCGGCGGATAAAAAATTACGCATTCATTGCCGCTTGACTCGCCTCACCGGCGCTTTCAGTGGAAAAATTGAAACTTTGAAGCTGCGGTTGCCTTGAATTTCGCCTACCATGACCCCTGCAATGAAAACAAATAAATCTCCCGATTCCCTCCGTCCTCATTCCAGCATTCTCCTCGACGGCCCTGAACGCGCCGCCGCCCGCGCCATGCTTTATCCCGTCGGCTTCACAGCCGGGGATTTCAAGAAACCGCTCGTCGGCATCGCCTCCACCTGGGGCAACACCACGCCGTGCAACATGCACATTGACAAGCTCGCGCTCGAATCCGAGAAGGGCGCGAACGCCGCCGGCGGCAAGGCCATCATCTTCAACACCATCACCATCTCCGACGGCATCTCGATGGGCAGCGAAGGCATGAAATACTCCCTCGTCTCCCGCGAAGTCATCGCCGACTCCATCGAAACCGTCGTGGGCTGCGCGGGCATGGACGGCTTTGTGGCCATCGGAGGCTGCGACAAAAACATGCCCGGCTCAATCATCGCCATGGCGCGGCTCAATCGCCCCTCCGTCTTCGTCTATGGCGGAACCATCCTGCCCGGCTGCATCACCGGCGACACCCGCAAGCTCGACATCGTGTCCGTCTTTGAAGCCATCGGTGCGCACGCGAACAAAAAGATTTCCGACGCCGAGCTTCAGGCCGTCGAGCAATGCGCCATTCCCGGTCCCGGCTCCTGCGGCGGCATGTATACCGCCAACACCATGGCCAGCGCCATCGAAGCGCTCGGCATGAGCCTGCCCAACAGCTCCGCCCAAAACGCCATCTCACCCGCCAAGATGGACGATTGCCGCCGCGCCGGCGCCTGCGTGGTTGAAATGTTGAAAAAGAACATCCGCCCGCTCGACATCATCACAAAGAAAGCCCTTGAGAATGCCATCACCGTCGTCATTGCGTTGAGCGGCTCGACCAATGCCGTGCTGCATCTGCTCGCCATCGCCCACGCCGCCAAGGTGAAGCTCTCCCTCGACGACTTCTCGCGCGTCGGCAAACACGTGCCCGTCCTCGCCGACCTCAAGCCCAGCGGCAAACATCTCATGTCCGAACTCGTCGCCATCGGCGGCATCCGCCCGCTCATGAAGATACTGCTCGACAAGGGACTCCTCCACGGCGACGCCCTCACCGTCACCGGCGAGACCCTGGCCGTAACTCTCAACGGGGTGAAACCCTATCCTGCCGGGCAGACCATCATCCAGCCGTTTGATCGCCCGATCAAAAAGGACAGCCATCTCGTCATCCTGCGCGGCAACCTCGCCAGCGAAGGCGCCGTGGCAAAAATCTCCGGCAAGGAAGGATTGAAATTCTCAGGCAAGGCCCGCGTGTTCAATTCCGAGGAAGCCGCGCTGGAGAAAATCCTCGACGGCTCCATCGTGAAGGGCGACGTCATCGTCATCCGCTACGAAGGGCCGCGCGGCGGGCCGGGCATGAGGGAAATGCTTTCGCCCACCTCCGCCATCATGGGCAAGGGACTCGGCAAGGACGTGGCGCTCATCACCGACGGACGGTTCTCCGGCGGCAGCCACGGCTTTGTGGTCGGCCACATCACGCCCGAAGCCTACTCCGGCGGGGCGATTGGCCTCGTGAAGAACGGCGACACCATCACCATTGACGCCGAGAAACGGGAACTGACGCTGGAAATCACCGGCAAGGAAATGGCCGCCCGCCGCAAGGCATGGAAAAAGCCCGCGCCCCGTTACACCCGCGGCGTTCTGGCCAAATACGCCGCCCACGTCACCAGCGCCTCATTCGGTGCCGTGACCGATATGGATTTGAAATTGTAATTGTGCTTTCCGATGAAACTTCCATCTGTTCACACCGATTGCATTTGGTGCGGCAGACGATTGGTGCATCGTAGTTACTTGGTTGATTGCAAAGAAAACTTTGGGCCTCGCCCAAGAAGCGACGAACACATAATTCCAGAGGCGCTTTTTGGAAAACTGATCACGGATGACCTCTGCAAATGTTGCAACAGTCATTTCGGTGCGATTTGCGATCACGCATTGGCAAAAGATCAGAAAATAGTCGAAGCTGCAAAACGAGTCGGCATCAAAGAAACTGACCTTTGGCCTCAATTTGAAGGTGTTCAACGCTCGCCTCGGGGGCGCGACATTAAAATCTCATACAGCAAAGGAGTTTTTCGTCCCAGAGCTGAATTGCGAGCATTGGACAAGTTAAGTGTTCCAATTATAGACGGCTTTGTTAGCGAAAAGCACTTGGAACATTTTGGTGCTCGGCTTTTTAAAAAGGTGCGCACCAAGCGAAAGGATTTAACGAATCAACAAATTCGGGCTAGTGTCAACTCACTCTTGGAGAAAATGCGTAGAGACCCAAGTGGCACTTATCATGATTCGCTCATCGGCGAAACAGTCGAGCCAACACGGTTAAACTCTCAAATCAAATACACGCGAGAAACAAAGCCTTGGGAAACGCAGTGGTGTATAGCAAAAATTGTTTTTGAACTTTCACAATTGCTTTGGCCAACGAACTACCGTGCCTATTTCAAACCGGTTTTTCATCAATGGCGATTCTTTTTGGAGAAGCTAGAATGCAGTCCCGACAGAAAGCAAGGAATCGGCATTTTTAAGTCTGAAGACCTGCCCGCAAAAGCAGCCACGAGCGAGCATGTCATTGAAGGTATTGTATCTCCAACGGAAATGTGCTGGAGTATAACTTTCTTCGGAACGGCCCGCTGGTGGTTTGATCAAAAGGTAAAACCAATACAACGACCTCCTGACCCAGGTTGTAAAATCAAAATTGTGAACCCAATTGGAAATCCCTCGGCTGACGCGGTGATTACCATAACACCGCTCGATTAAATGCTTCGAATCCCACCGAAATTCCATCAATCAGCCCAGGGTTGGTCCGAGCCGGACTGGCGATCCCCGGAGCGCGGCTGTGGTCGGAGACCCAGCCGCAGCACATCCGCTTGCCGCGAGATTTTCTAATTCAGAACACGCTTGCCATCTCCACGCGCTGCGACTGGTGCTGCGCACACAGTCGCGCTCCGTGCAAGTCCGTCCCAAAACAAATTCAACCCCACCGTGGTTGCATCGCCGTTCCTCGCGCAATTCCCGGCGTAGCAGCGGACGTGAGTCCGCTCCATCTTCACCCCATCCAAGAATAAGCTAACGCCGTCCGTCATACCACAGATGCGCCTTCTCGCGGCTGCCCAGCGCGCGGCCATTGCTGAAAATCACCCTGGCCAGAAAGCGAAAATGCTCGCGCATGGTGTAAAGCCTCATCTTTCGCGCGGAGGTCACGAGCGGATGCCGGTGTAAAATGACGATTCCCCTGCCCTGCCCGCGCGCCAGCTTTTTCAACCGTTTGCTAAATTCCAATTCCTCCGCCACGAATAGTTCGTGGCTGAAACCGCCAATTATGCGGAACGTCGCCGTCTCGACAAAGATGAACGAGCCGGCGAGCAGTTTGAGAGACCGGCTGGCGAAGTTCCAAAGCCGGGTGATGCAGCCGGCCACGAAATGTTTCTCATCCAGCCGCACCGTCACGCCGCCGGCAAGGCATCTGCGGGATTGGATTTGTTCCGCAACCTCGGCGAAAAGTTCCGGGCCGGGGCGTGAGTCCGCATCCACAAAAATCAGCCAGTCGCCAGTGGCAATGGAAGCGCCGCGATTTCGCGACCGGGCGATCTGGTTGATCGGCTCAAAAACAACCGTTGCGCCCGCCGCTCGCGCGATTTCCGCCGTGTGGTCCGTGGAGTTGTTGTCGCAGACGATCAGTTCACTTTCCCAACCGATGCGGGTGAATGCGCCGGCGGCGGATTTAATTTGGGCGAGTGATGTGCCCAACAACCGCTCTTCGTTGAAGGCCGGAACGACAATTGAAATTTTCACAGCGCGAGCATAGCAGCGAATTTGCATCCACTCAAACTCAACTCCGCCGGTAATACATCAATTTGCCGGGCGAGGTTCCTGCTGGGCCGGCCTTGATGTTTAAATGTGGCGACGGCGGCTCGCGAGGACGCCCGCCCCACCGGTTCAAATTGTGTGTGAAACCACCTTCTTCATTTTTTGTAGTGCTTTTTCCGGTAAATGGTTTTAATTGTGGGTATGACCATTTGGATTCTTGCTTTGTTGCTGCTGGCCGCGGGGGCCGGAATGGGGCTTCGGCAAGGCGCGATTCGCGTGGTCATCTCATTTGCCGGCATCATTATTTCCGCGCTGCTGGCCTGGCCGTTGTCCGGCCTCGTCCGGCCCCTGCTGCCTCATGTCGGTTTTCATAATCCGGTTGCGGTCTGGCTGCTGCCGCCGGTTTTGGTTTTTGTCATTTTGTTGAGCCTTTTCAAGTCTCTCGGATTATTGATTCATCACAAAGTCGAGGTTTATTACAAATACAAGACGGACGACCTTCAGTGGATTTTGTGGGAACGCCTGAACAAACGTCTCGGTCTTTGCCTTGGTCCGCTGAATGGGCTGGTTTATTTCGTCCTCATTTCATGCGTCATTTACGATTTCAGCTACTGGACGGTGCAATGGACAGTGCAAGGTGTGCCGCCGGACGGAGAAAGGCTGCCGGTAAGAATTTTGGACCGGATGGGTGTGGATTTGCGGGGCACGGGATTGATCCGGGCGGCCCGGGCGCTTGACCCGATGCCGGAGATTTATTTCAAGACCGCCGACCTCGCGGGACTGCTTTATCAAAACCCGCAGTTGCTGGATCGGCTGTCGGCTTATCCGGCGTTTTTTTCGCTCGCCGAACGCGATGACTTCAAACAGCTCGGTCAGAATGCGGATTTTCAAAACGCGTGGAAGAATCAGTCTCCTTTCAGCCAGTTGTGGAACAATACCCAGGTGGAAACCATCCGGCAAAATGAGGACACCGTCGGCATGGTTTGGAATCTCGTTTTGACCAATCTCGACGATTTGCAAAACTATCTGCAAACCGGCCAGTCCGCGAAATTCAGTTCGGAACAAATCCTGGGCCGTTGGGATTTCAACGTCATGGCTTCGTTGACGGCATTGCTTCAGACGCGGGCCAACGTTCCATCCAGTGACATGGCCGCCATGCGGGCGCTGTGGTTTCCGGCTTACGCCAAGACGGTTTTTGTCGCCGGAGCGGACGGACAGGCGTTTTTGGAAAATCTGCCGCATTTCAAAATGCAGCCCAACCAGACGACGAGTTTTGATGCCGCCACTTGGACCGGGCTGTGGAAAAGCGATGGGAGCAATTATAAAGTGACCCTCGCCAGCAGTGGCGTGAACAAGTTTGCCACCGCCACGATTGACGGTTCCCGCCTCACGCTTCAAACGGAGAGCGACACATTCATTTTTGACCGTGAATAAGCAAGGTGTCCAAATTTGAGACGGCGCGAGGCGGCGACAATATAAATTTCAACCGATTTCTCCATTTGTTTATCGCAATTTGAAACGGCTTGAAAACTGCTGCCTTTTCCTGCATGGGTCTGTCACACATTGCAGTCATAGCGGCCATCAGCTTGAGCGGGCTGTTGCCGTCGAGTTGCTCCAAAACCCCGGCGACGGCGCAGCACACGCAGGCGGTTGGGACAAATTCCGCCGTGACACTGTCGAAAACCAAGGACTTGGGCGTAATCCAACTGACCAACCATTACGAAACCGAAATTGACCTCGGCAAAGGTGAAAGCTGCACCATCACTCCCCAACTGCTTGACCGTCGCGACGTTCAGCTAACGATGTCGTTTGGAACCAAAAACGCTGCTGGAAGGCCAACCGGTCTTTGCGTCACGCGGGTGACTGCCCAACCCGACCATCCTTTCGATATTTCCGTCAATGACATGGACCTGACCTTTACGCCAAAGTTGGTGGAGTAAAAATGGTCGGGACGGTGAGATTTGAACTCACGACCTCTTGCACCCCAAGCAAGCGCGCTAGCCGGACTACGCTACGCCCCGAACCTTTATTCTATTGGATAAAACAACGGATTTGACGGATTTGATTTGACAATCTGATACCGCAATCTGATACTGTTTGCATGAATATGAAGCAAACGTCGTCAGACCAAGTGTCAGACTCCGAATTGGACTGGCAAAAAACGCCATACTCAAATTTAATCCGTTACGTTCCATCAGGAACATATTTTGCCCGGATGAAGGTAAAGGGCAAGTTGATTCGCCGCAGTCTCAAAACAAAAACGCTTTCGGTGGCTAAACTTCGCTTGTCCGATTTTGAGAAAGGTGAGCGAACAAAAGCCACACGCTCAACGGCGCTTCTTCAAGGAAAAATGTCATTTGGGGATGCCGTGGCCGCTTACACGCGCCAACGTAAGAACGACCCAAACATCAAACCTGGAACTGTCGAATATGATGATTACCGTATCAAAGCCCTGCTGGAATCGTGGCCGGAACTGGAAAAAATGGATGTCAGCAAAATTACCGATTCAAATTGCAAGTCTTGGAGTGAGAAAAACGCCAAAAAAGCCAGTTCGTCATCGCATAATCATACCGTAGGCATTTTGCGCCGCATATTCAAAATCGCCATTGAAGCCGGTGCGCGATATGACAATCCGGCATTGGCTGCAACATGGGTCAAGGAGCATACAAAGAAACAGATCAAGCTGCCTGAATCCGGCCAGTTGGAAATGCTTGTGAAGGAAATCGAAAATTCAGGCAGCGGTTTTGCCAAGTCCTCCGCCGAATTGGTGCAATTTTTGGCTTATGGTGGTTTTCGCAAAGGCGAAGCAGCCAACATTACATGGGCCGACTGCGATTTTAAGCGTGGGAAGATAATTTTAAGAGGTGATCCTGACACCGGATTGAAACGGCGTCGCGCCGGTGAGTTTCGGGAAGTGCCGATGATTTCTGAAATGCGAAAATTGCTGGAACAAATCCAAGCGAAGCGGCCAGATGAACCACAAACCGAGAAAGTGATGCGTGTTTCTGAATGCAAGAAATCCATCACTACGGCTTGCAAGAAATTGGAGATTCCCCGTTTTACTCACCACGATTTACGCCACTTGTTTGCGACACGCTGCATTGAAAGCGGTGTGGATATTCCGACAGTCTCACGTTGGCTCGGCCACAAGGACGGTGGCGCGCTGGCGATGAAAACTTACGGCCATTTACGGGACGAACATTCGACAACAATGGCGCAAAAAGTCGTCTTCTCGGAAAATCCCTCGGATGTTATTCCCCTGCCGCCTCCGGCGACTATTCAAATTGGTTCGGCGTCGTTGGACAAAAAGGTCATCGCACAAGCAAAGGCAAAATACAATTTTCCGTGGTGGGTATCGAAAAATCCAATGGAAGTATTTTGGGGACAACTGAACGAGGAAGCGCAGATTGTGCCTTTGGAAAAACTGCTTGATTACGCCAAGCAAGCAATGAGCCGGGAAGTTTTTCCCGAAGAATTTGACGACAAGGATTCGCTGAAAGAGGAATTCATTGAGCGGATTTCAAAGGCTGCATTTGGCCAACTCACTGACAAGATTCAAAAGAAGCAAGCCAATGCGGTTCTCAAGGCGAGCTAAAGTGTTCGTGATAGCTTCACTTGGGCGGCTCTGGCGGCGGAAACGGACAAGGCCAATGCTGTGGATCGTTTTGATGGCGTTCCAGCTTCCTTAAATAATCGAAACCGTCCGTTGAAAAAACCTCGGATATGTCCTTTCTCCAAGCGGGAGTCGGAAATGGTTTCTGTTCAAATGAATTTTGAAGACCGCGCGATTTCGGCAGGTTCGCCACAATCCAGATGGCAACCAGTGTTCCGATTCCCATGATGACAAGGAATTCCATACGGCTTTATTCTAACGCAACTACGGGTCGTTTTCACCTGTTATCTTGAAAAATCAAGCATTGGGATTGCGACTTTTATCAATCAATCCGGCGACCGTTTTATCACCCGTTGGATCATTGGGTGGAAAGTTCCGTTGCTGATTTTGCGCTTCCTTGTCGCTCGCGCGTTCTTGCGCCCGATTATTTATTTGTGCA